>Ga0163163_10001827_pt1 | contig 17968 bp, 9 predicted proteins | sample S65metaG_FD_119766 | JGI IMG/M metagenome (GOLD analysis project Ga0163163, IMG submission 119766) | Switchgrass rhizosphere microbial communities from Kellogg Biological Station, Michigan, USA - S6-5 metaG | ecosystem: Host-associated > Plants > Roots > Rhizosphere > Soil | place: USA: Michigan... | reverse complement strand
GCGCCGACTACGTCACCGTCGACCCGTCCGTCACGACGACCGCGCTGCGGTCGATGCGGGACGCGCTCGCCGCCACCTATGCCCGGCCGGTCCTGTCCCGCTCGGAGTACGCCGGCCTGCTGCGCCCATGGCGGACGGTCTACCCCCGGGTCCGCTCGCACGAACCCGACCTCGGTCCGTCAGCCGCGGACGTCAAACGGGTCCTGGCCGCGCTGCCGCGGCTCGCCGTGCGATGCCACGACGCGCGCAGCTCCGAGGTCTTCGAGGGCCTGCTGGTCACCGCGCTGACCCGGGACGAGTCCGACCACCAGGAGGCGATGGACGCGGCCTTCGGCACCGCCGTGCTCACCGGTCGCCGCCGGGTGTGGACGCTGGTCCGGCGCAGCGCGGCGGAAGGCTTCTGGCGCCCCTGCCAGGACTGCCGGGGCGGCGGCGCGCTGCTCACCCAGGACCCGTCGTCGGAGTCCCGCGTCATGGAGCTCTGCGCCGACCTGGCCTGTGCCCTGCTGGTCGAGGACCTCCTCGACCCGGTGCTGTGCGCACGGCTGACGATGCCGCTCACCGCACTCATCCCCTTGCAGGACCACCCGGTCCACTGACCGGCCGACCCACTGGCCGGCCGACCCGCTGACCGGCCGGCCGCTGGGTGTCCGGGCGGTGGGTGTCCGGGCGGTGGGTGTCCGGTCCACTGACCGGTCGGTTCCCGGACGCACGCAGTCCGAGGTGCGCCGACCGCAGTGGCCAGACGGCCTAGTCCGGGCGGTAGACGATCAGACGGGCATCATTGGGTGTGATGGTGATGTTTCGCACACCATCCGTAACTTCACCGTCGTGGGCGAACGGGAGCAGCCCCGCGGGCTCGACCGCGTCGGCGCCCGCGCCCGCGGCCTGCCGCGCTGTCCGGCCCTCTCGTCCGGAGGCGGCGCTGGCGACCGCCGAGACCTGGACACGGACGGCCGTCCGCTTCTCGTAGACCCTGCTGCGTCGTAGCTGGCCGGTGAGGACGGCGGCGACGAGGCGCAACCTGGCGAACGGGCTCGCGCCATCGACCAGGCGCAGGTCGAGCAGATGCTCGTCTAGTCGTGAACGGTAGGTGGGGGCGAAGCCGGGCGGACGGTAGTTCCCATTGCCGACGAAGAGCAGCCACAGTCTGCGGCGCTGAAGGCCGGTCGGCGCCGAGTCGACCAGCGGCCAGCCCGTGGCGGCGGGACCGGCCTGCGCCGCCACGCGGCGGCCGGGCCGGGCACGCGCCGCGCCCGTGGGCTCGAACGCGGTGATGTCCACCTCCATCGGGGGGTCGTTGCGCAGCACCCAGGCCAGCGCGACGACCATCGCGGGCCACTTTCCGAACCGCTTCTCCAGCCGTTCCCGAATCGCGACCATGTGGGCGTAGCCGCCGATGCTCGCCGTGTTGAGGAAGACACTGCTGAAGTGCTCGCCGGCCGCGTCCACGCCCTCGACGCGGCCGACATCGACCGCGACCGCGCTGCCCTCCCGGAGGGCTCGCACCGTGTCGGTGACGCCGGCGGCGAGGCCGAGGTCGGCGGCGAAGTGGTTCAGCGTGCCGGCCGGGAACACCGCCAGCGGCAGCGCATGGGCGAGCGCCCGCTCGGCGGCCGCGCTGACCGTGCCGTCGCCGCCGGCCACGCCGAGCACCCGGCTGGCGGAGGCGGCCTCGTCGAGCGCCTCGTCGAGGTCGTCGTGCGGCCCGACCTCGACGACCTTGGCAAGCGGCAGCTCGGCGCGTAACCGCCCGGCGACGTCGGACTGCTGGCCGAGCCTGGCGCCCGCGCCAGAGCTGGCGTTGACGACCACCGTCAGGCCCTCGCCCTCGGTCAGGGCCGGCACGGCGGCCGACACGTGCCGGGCGCGGGCCGGCGCCCAGGACCGCCGCGGCATCACCTTCGTAGTCGCCAGCGCACAGGCCGCGCCGAGGGCCGCCCCGGCGACGACGTCGCTCGGGTAGTGCACTCCGACGTAGATCCGGGAGAAGGCGACGAGGCCCGCGAGTCCGGCCACCGGGACGGCGGCACCCGGCGCGTCGAGCGCGACGGCGGTCGCGAAGGCCGCCGCCGACGCGGAATGCCCGGATGGGAAGGAGAACGACACGTGGTCCCGGCGCGGCCGGCGGATGAGGGGGACCGCATGATTCGCGGGCCGGCCCCGGCGGAAGACCATCTTGGCGGGGCCGTTGGTGACGGCGCTCGCGAGCCCGAGCGCGAGCAGCCCACGCCCGGCCGCCCGGCGTCGCCGTCCCCTGGTCAGGCCGAGGGCGCCGGCGACGCCCCACCACAGCAGCCCGTGATCGGCCGCATGGGACAGGCGGGGCAGCAGCGGGTCGGCGATGGGGCGGGCGTCAGCCAGGGCGGCAAACAGGGTCCGGTCGGCGGCGCCGACCCGCGAGGCCACGCCCCGCTTCGCGCGCCTCCCCCACGGCGACTGCTGCGCGGGCAGGTCCCGAGCGGCGGCCGCCAGGTGACGGGCCACTCGCCGTGATCGTCGAATCTCCGCCACATCCGCAGGCTAACCGGGCTTGCCCGCGGGCAGCTAGCCCCCCGAACGCCGCTCCCCCGGTGACAGCCCGTGCCCGGCACCGCCTACCCGAGCCCGACGCCCGGTTACCCGAGCCCGACGCCCGGGCTGCTCGCCCCGACTCCGCGGCACCAAGCCGCCCGCCGGCGCGGGCTCTCTCATCCGCTTCCGCAAGGCGACAGCGCCGATGCAGGGCCGGGCAGGGTTCGGGGCCCGGTCAGACCGCGGCGGGAACTCCGGTTCGGCGCGGCGCCGACGGACGGGGGACGCGCGGCGCGCCGGACCGCACCGGGCCACGGCGCGGCTCGACCGTCCGGCCCGTGGGCAGGATCTCCCCGGTGTCCTCGAAGAGGATCACGCCATTGCACAACAAGCTCCAGCCCTGGCCGGGATGAGTGCGCACCACCCGGGCCGCGTCCCGGTCGGCGGCATCAGCGCTCGGACAGACCGGCTGGTGCTGACAACAGCGGCCGGCGTGAGCCAGGTCGCTGTGGGCGCCAGCTGCGGCGCCGTCGCTCGGCTTGGGGGCGGAGCCGAGGGCAGAGGCTGGGCCGACCATGCCATCAGACATGCCGTCAGACCCCGCGACGCCCGCCCGCGTCGCCCGCTGAGAAGAACTCGCCTGCACGGGTACCAGACGTTACGCCTACCGGTTACTGCAGTCACAACGACCTGCTGGCTACCGCCCCGGCGTGTTTTCATGGCAGGTTCCAAATTTGCCTATAGCGGTACCTTCGACGGTCGCGGAGCGTGTCCAGGAGCGCTCGACCGGCCTCAATCCGCCACCGAGAGTAGCCAACGCGAGGGCCACATCGGTGCGAAAAGGTAGTTATCCTACTTTTCATCACAAGATTCGAATAGCGGTCGTCCACGCCGCCCAGCCGTCGTCAACAAGACATCCACTGCGGGACCACGAACAGCCAGCGAGTTCCACCACCGAGCGGCCGGCGCCAGGAACGTGGGGGCGCCCCAGCTCCGATTCCCTACCCGCCGGCCCGCAACGGACGGGGGCACCGGTCCCGGCACAGCACGCCCGGAAGGTAGGTTACTGACCTGCCGTCCTGCGAGACCCGTGGACGCCCGGCGAGAATGAGAGCGCCGGTCGAGGCAGGACATGCCGTGGGATGCCATCGATATGCGGCGCGGGCCGCCGCACTCGTCGGCTTGAGGGCGATTCGTCCTCGGCAGAGAGAGGGACGGTGGACGACGAACCCGTGGAGGCCGTCCGCTGGCCAGCCGCCGCCGGCAGACGCGGCGGAACGGCCGACGGCCCAGGTCAGGCCGGCGCTCACCTTCGCGGCGACCAGCCGTCCGCCGGCGCGGTCGAGATTTCGGTCGTCATGCCCTGCCTGAACGAGGAGGAATCGGTCGGCGACTGCGTACGGGCTGCACGGGCGGGGCTCGCCCGGCTCGGGCTGCCCGGCGAGGTGGTCGTCGTCGACAACGGTTCCACGGACTCGTCCGCCGCACGCGCGACCGCCGCCGGCGCACGGGTGGTGGCCGAGCGCCGGCGAGGCTACGGCAATGCCTATCTCGCTGGATTCGCGACGGCCCACGGCCGGCTCATCGTCATGGGCGACGCGGACAGCTCCTATGACTTCACCGCGCTTGACGCCCTGGTCACGCCGTTGCTGCGCGGCGAGGCCGACTATGTGCTCGGTTCCAGGATGGGCGGCCACATCATGCCGGGGGCCATGCCCTGGCTGCACCGCTACATCGGAAACCCCATGCTCACCGCGATCCTCAATCGGCTGTTCGGCGTGCGGGCCTCCGACGCACACTCCGGCATGCGAGCGTTCACACGCGAGGCATGCGCCAGAATGGCTCTGCGCAGCGAGGGGATGGAACTCGCCTCCGAAATCGTGGTCGCCGCGGCCCGCGCCCAGCTGCGGTGCGTGGAGGTGCCCATCACCTATCACCCACGGGTGGGCGCCTCCAAGCTGGACTCGATCCGCGACGGCTGGCGGCACCTGCGCTTCATGCTGCTCCTCGCGCCGCGCCACCTGTTCGTCCTGCCAGGCCTCCTGCTGCTGACGCTCGGCGTGCTCGGGCAGAGCGCGCTGTTGGCGGCCGCCGCGAGCGACCCGGGCCGCACGACCGACCTGACCGGCCTGACCGGCATGACCGGCATGACCGGAGTCGACATGACCGGTATTGCCGGAGTCCGCGGCGCGTGGGAGCCGTACGGCTGGATTGGCACGTTGCTTGGCCTGGTCGCGGCGCTGGTGGGCGGACAGCTCGTGCTGCTCGGCATGTTCGCGGACGCGCACCATGGCCGGATTGGCTGGCGGATGCCGGGCCAGCGCCCGTTGCGGCCGGTCCGCTGGCTGCTCGCCCCCGGCCGGGGCGCCTACCTGGGGACCGCGCTGTTCGCGGCCGGCCTGGTGGCAACGGTCGTACTGGGAGTCCTCGTCGCCGTGGCGACCGGTAGCGACGACGACACCGGGGCAGGGCGGGGAACGACACCCTGGCCGGGCTGGTCACCCCGGATCGGCGCGCCGGTGGCGTTGCCGGCGGCGGGGCTCGCGGTGACCGTGACGGCCCTCGGCCTGCAGTGCGTGCTGGGAACGCTGTACCTGCGGCTCATGACAACCACGGCCGCGACCACTGCCGCGACGACGAGCACTGCGGCGACGACCGCGTCCCCGGGCCTCGCGACGGCCGCCACCATCACGTCGTCCGGCTCCGGGCACACGACGCATCTCAGTCTCCCCGCGCAGGCGAACCAGGCTGGGCACGCCGGTCAGAACGGGCATGCCGGCGGCGCCGGGCACGGGAGCCACACCGGACACACCGCCAGCAGGCCGAACGGCATCGACGAGGCGGGCAGGGCGGCTCGCGCCGGCGCACGATGACGACCGGCTCCGTCGAGACCGGGCCCGACGGCCTCGGCGCCGATGGTGCCCACACCGGCAGCGGCCCCACGGGCAGCGGCCGCCTGGGTACCGGCCGCCTGGGTACCGGCCGCGGGCGGGCGACCAGCACGTCCCCACCCGGGGACCCAACCGAGCGGCCTGTCCCCCTCGGCCCGCTCCGCCCATCGAGGGTCGCGGGGGTGGCAGGCCTGGCGGCAGGCCCGGCAGGCCTGGCAGCCAGGGCGCGTCGGCACTGGCTGTTCGCCATCTTCCTGATCGTCGGCGCCGGGCTGCGGGCATTGACGATGTACGCCTACCGGCCCGCCTTCGAGTTCTCCGGCGACTCGTACGCCTACCTGACGCTCGCCCGGCTCCACCAGCCCGACCCGATGCGCCCCGCCGGCTATCCCCTGCTGCTGCGCGTGCTGGCGCACACCCACCGGCTCGCCGTCGTGCCCGCCGTCCAGCACGCCGCCGGACTCGGCATCGGGCTGGCGCTGTACGCGCTGCTGCTGCGCCGGCGGGTCCGGCGGCCCGCGGCGGCGCTCGCGACCGCTCCGGTGCTACTCGACGCGTACCAGCTTGACATCGAGCACTTCGTGATGGCCGAGACGCTGTTTGTGGCACTGCTGGTCGCGGCGCTGGTGGCGCTGCTGTGGTCGCCGCGGCCGTCCGTCGCCGCCTGTGCCCTCGCCGGCGGGCTGCTGGCCGCCGCCGGGCTGGTGCGCACCCTCGGCGTCGTGCTCGGCGTGCTCGCGCTCGGCTACATCATCGTCCGGCGGCTCGGCTGGCTGCGGCTGGCCGCGTTCGCCATCGTCCTCGCCGCGCCACTGGCCGGCTACGCGAACTGGTACCACTCGTACCACGGGACGTACGCGCTCTCCGGCGGCGACGACGCCTGGCTCTACGGCCGCGTCGCGCCGATCGCTGACTGCTCCAAGCTGCGGCTGAGCCCTGAGCAGCTCACCCTCTGCTCGCCGTACCCCCCGGACGACCGCCCGGGCCCGAACTACTACGTCTGGGCCGACACCAGCCCGCGGTTCAAGCTCACCGGGACCGAGGAGCACAGGAACCAGGTACTCGGCGGCTTCGCCCACGAGGTGATCCGGCGCCAGCCGGTCGACTACGTGCGGATGGTGGCCGCCGAGGTCGGCCACTACTTCGCCCCCGGCCGCTACACCGGCTACCGCGACTGGCCCGACGGCGCCTGGCGTTTCCCGGACGCGAGCACACCCGGCTACTTCCACGTCAGCGAGCCGCTGCTCGACTTCGACGAGCGCCACCCGCCCCGCGTCGTCCACGAGCGGGCCGGCGGCTTCCTGCGTGCCTACCAGCACGTCGCCTACACTCCTGGCCCGCTGCTAGCCGTCCTCGTCGTCCTGGCGCTCACCGCCACCGGGCTCGGCCTCCCGCGGCCGCGCGCCCCCTGGCGGCCGCGCCACTGGCGGCGGCGCCACGGGCGGCCTCGACACGGTCCGGCTGGCCGCAGTGCCGAGGCCCACGGTGCCATCGTGCCTGCGCCGCCCGGTGACGACCCTGCCGAGGGCGCGTCCGACGGTGTCTCCCCGGCAAGGGCGGACGCCGGCGACGGCGAACGCCGCCGGATCGGCGCCGACTGCGCGCTGCTCGTCGCGCTCGGCCTCGCGGTCCTGGTCGTCCCAGCCGCGACGGTGTGCTTCGACTACCGCTACATGCTCCCCGTGCTGGTCCTGTTCCCACCCGCCGCCGCCTTGGCCACGCGCCAGTTCCGCCTCGCACGGGTCGGCCGACGCCCGCCAGGAGCCGGCCGATCCGCACGGCCGGTTGCGACGGACGCGGACGCCCAGGCCACTGACACCGCCCAGCCCTGACGCTGGGTTGACGCTAGTACCGATGTCCAACCGCGAGGTCAAGTCGTTGGGGCGTCGGCTTGGTGACCGCCGCCGCGGGGCCTCGGCGGCGTGTATCCCATGGTCCGATTTGTAGGGGCGGTACTAGGCTTCGTGGCCATGGCCTCCGTGTCCCTGTCCAAGGGTGGAAACGTCTCCCTCAGCAAGGCCGCGCCGAACCTGACCGCGGTCACCGTCGGTCTCGGCTGGCAGGTGCGGCAGACGTCCGGCGCGGACTATGACCTCGATGCGTCGGCGATCGTGCTGGACGACCGCGGCAGGGTCCTCTCCGACAGCTACTTCGTGTTCTTCAACAACCTGACGAGCCCCGACGGCAGCGTGCACCACCTCGGCGACAACCTGGTTGGCGGCGGCGGTGGCGACGACGAGCAGATCACGGTCGACCTGTACACGCTCAGCCCGCAGGCGTCGAAGGTCGTGTTCGCGGTCTCGATCTACGACGCCGAGGTGCGGCGGCAGACGTTCGGCCAGGTCCGCGACGCGTTCATCCGCGTCGTCGACTCGAAGACGGGCATCGAGATCGCCCGCTACGACCTGACCGAGGACGCTTCCAACGAGACCGCGATGCTGTTCGGCGAGCTCTACCGGTACGGCGGTGAGTGGAAGTTCCGTGCCGTCGGCCAGGGATACGCCAACGGCCTGCGCGGCATCGCCGTCGACTTCGGCGTCAACGTCGCATAAGACGTCCCGGCCCCCGGCCGGAACGTTCCGCGCTCGTCACGGAACGTTCCGCACGCCTGCCCAAACGTTCCGCACGCCCGCTTAGCGGAAGCGGTCGACGAAGGGGATACGCGGCGGCGGGTCGGCGAGACGCCGGACGACGCGGGGGCGATGCCCGACGACCATGACCCGAACGGTGCGGGTGTTCGCGTCGACGCGGTACAGGATCCGCCACGAATGCTCGGCCGCCTCGAACATGGTCGCCGACGGTGTCGCGCCCTCCCGCCCGGCCGAGCGCGCGTTCTTCGTCGTCTCCTCCTGCGCGCCGAGGGGCTTGCCGGCCTGGTAGGGGTCCTTCAGGAGCGGGCCGTTCAGGAACCGCTTGACGTCGACCGTGATGAGCTCGGGAAGCCGGTCGAGGTCCCGCTCGGCCGAGGGCGCCAGCACCAGCCGGTACTTCTCGCTCACCGGCCACCCGCCCGCGGGGTCGTAAGCGTCCGGGTGGCGGCAACGTGTGGCTTGGGCACCAGACGATCGTAGGCGGAATCGGGGCTCCGAACCGGCACTACTCCAGGCAGCGTCACGCTTGCGCGGCGCTGCGTCGGCGGCAGGCGCACACGGCGCGGTGGCCTGCGCGGCACATTCCGCGGACGGCTGCGTGCCCGGCACCGACCGCGGGCGTGTCCGGCGGTTCAGGCGGACGCGTAGGCGGCGCGGACGGTCTCCAGAGTCAGGTCGCCGATGTGGTCAAGCCGGACCGCGGCGAGGGCGACGGCATCCGGAGACGGCGGGAAGTGCGGGTTCGGTACGACGATCACCCGCATTCCCGCCGCGGCTGCGGCGCGCACGCCGTTCGTCGAATCCTCGACGGCGACGCAGCCCGCCGCCGGGACGCCAAGGCGGCGGGCGGCCTCCAGGTAGACGTCCGGCGCAGGCTTGCCCCGGCCGACCTCCTCGGAGGACACGAAGGTCCCCAGCTCGTCCGCGAGGCCGGCCGACCGCAGCACCAGCCCGATGATCGCGTGTGGCGACGAGGAGGCGACCGCGAGTGGCAGCCCGGCCGTCGCCAGCGCCCGCACGGCGCCCACCGCGCCGCCGATCAGCGGCGGCGTGTCGCCGTACCGCTCGCCCAGCCGGCGCAGCACCTCGTCGACCGCCTCGTCGGCGGTCATCCCGATGCCGAGGCTCACCAGGTAGTCGGCCCACTCCGGCGTCGACATGCCCATCATGACCTGAGTGCTGTCCGGTGCCCACCGCCCGCCCCGCTCGGCGACCAGCTCCCGGCGGACCGCGTCCCACACCTGCTCGGAGTCGATCAGCACCCCGTCGAGGTCGAACACCACCGCGCGCGGCCCGTCGCCACGTCCCGGACCGGCCGGAACCCCACCGTCGCCACCCGCCACGTCGCGCTGCACCGCCATGCCGCCATCGTCGCGTGCGGACGGTCCCGAGGTGGAGCGGCCACCGCCTCGGTGAGGGGGATGACACCGCCTGGTGTGGTGGTTGGGACCGGTGTGCGCTACGGAGACGACGAGACGATCCGGGCTCTGCTGGCCGAGACGCAGACCTGGGCGGTGGTCGGGCTGTCGGACAACCGCGCCCGCACGGCCTACCAGATCGCGCACTACCTGCGGGCCCACGGCAAACGGGTGATCCCGGTGCATCCGTCGAAGGTCGCGTTCGAAGGCGAGCAGGGCTACGCCCGGGTGACCGACATCCCGTTCCCGGTGGACGTCGTGGACGTGTTCGTCCGCTCGCGGCTCGCCGGCCCGGTGGTCGACGACGCGATCGCCGCCGGCGCGAGTGCGGTGTGGCTACAGCTCGGGGTGCGCGACGAAGCGGCGGCGGCACGCGCCGAGGCGGCCGGCCTGCGCGTCGTGATGGACACCTGCCCCAAGATCGAAGCCCATCTCGCCGGTTGGTGATCCCATCGGCTCCAGCTAGCGGCCGTCACCCGACGACCGCGCCGCCGCGCCGCCGGTAATCTTGCGTCCGATGTTCCCGCCTATCCCGTCCCAGCTCCCGGACCCGCCGTCCTCCCGCGACGGCGCGACTGGCGTTCCTGGCAGGGCCAGGGCGGACGGTGGTCCAGACGGGCCTGTCAACACCCGGAGCGCGGCGCTGGATCCGGTGGACGACGGGATGGCACGGCGGCTGAAGGCGCTCGCCCTCACGGCGCCGTTGCATGATCTGGACGCGCGCAAGCGGCTGCTCGACGGCGCCGGGCTCGCCGTCTACGCGATGGCGGAGCTGGCGCTGCACGCGATCGACCTGGTGACGGTCGCGATGGACTTCGACCGGGGCGCGAGCCACGACCAGGTGCTGCGCCGCCTCACCCCACTCGTCGCAGCGCAGGCGCCGGCACGCCCGGCGGCGGAGCACGAGCGGGTCGCCCGCTGGGTGCTCGACAACCTGATCAACGTCGGCAGCGTCGACCGCGGGTTCGACGCGGTCTACGGCACCTACCACCCGGACGGCCGGTACGAGCGGCGCCGGTTCGACTTCAAGCTGCTCGTGGAGCTCGCCGACCCGGCCGGCGAGATCTACCTGCGCGCCACCGACGAGGCGGTCACCGTCCTCGTCGGCGCGCTGGACACCGACGTCACCTCCGCCCAGGTCGCCGCCGAGGTGACGCTGGACAACCTGATCCGCCGCGGCCGGCTCTCCGACGCACGCACCGCCGCCGAGGCAGCCCGCTACCGCACCGTGCAGTACGCCGAGCAGCTGCGCCGCAGCCTCGAGGGCACCCGGCGCGACGTGCTGTCCGTCGACTGGCTGCACACGCTGCCGGCCCTGGTCGACGAGGCGCTCAGCCATGTCGAGGCCCGATACCGCCACGAGAACGCGATCCTCACCCACATCCGCCGCTACCGCGACTCGGCCGAGGACCCGGCGCACAAACGGGCCGCGGCCGACCTGGTCACGATCGTCGCGGACTGCGTGCGCCGCCACACCCAGCTGCAGGCCCGCCTGCAGGAGGCGTTCGCCGTGTTCCGCGCCGAGCAGGACCGCCAGCAGTTCGCCGCCCCGGCCGCCGGCGGCGGCACCGGCGTCGACCTGTACACCCAGCTGCTGGCGCCCACGCTCGCCCGGCCGGTCGGCGAGGCCGGGCGGGTGACGGCGGCGTTCTTCCCCGGCGCCGTCGGTGTCCGTCCACCGCGCGCGCCGCGGCTGGCCGACCTGGTCGACGCGCTGCTACGGCCGCCGGCCGAGCGCGACAGCCTGGGAGCTCCGGTCCCGGAGGCCGAACTGGTCGCCTGGGAGGAGCCGCCGCGGTTCGGCGACGACGCGTGGACGCTTGCGCTGGGCCTGCTCGACGAGATCGACCCGGACGCGCCGAGGCGGCTGTCCGGGCTGCTCACCGCCGCCCGGAGGCGGGCGGCGGACGAGGCCGTCGCCCTCGAGGCGGCCGAGCTGCTCGTCCTGCTCGCGCTGCACGCCGTTAGCCCCAGGCTGGCCGCCCTGGTCGCGGCAGGCACCAGCACAGGCGACGCCACCGAGTCCGGCGACGCCGCCGGGCCCAGGTCCGGCGAGCAGGTCCTGCTCGCCGTCGACGACGGCACCGCGCTGGATGATCCCGAGTTCGCCGGCGCCGATCTGCTGGTCGGTCACGTCGTCGTCACCGGCCGGCCCAGCCCCGCCCGTGACAACGAGCCCGCCTCCGCCGGCGGCGAAGCGACCAGCGGACCGGCCAGCGACGATGGCATCGCCACGGCCGCCGCTGCGCGGGCCGTGCCCGGCCACGGCCACCGCGCGGCGGGCGGCACCACCCCGACCGACCTGGTGGGCGCGCGATGAACCCGTCGACCGACGTTGACACGTCCACCATCGGCACCGACGACACCGACGACACCGACTTCCTAGACCTCACGCCGCCCGCGACGACCAGCCGGAATGCGGACGACGACGGCGAGGCGGCCGGGGCTGGCGACGGCGCGGATACACCCGCCCGGCCGAGTGGCGGCAGGTCCGTCGAGGGCACGGTCCGCGACGCGGCCGAGCTGGTCGCGTTCGGGCTGCGGCCCAGGCTGGTGCCCGCACGGGACGCGCACTACCGGGACCTGGTCCGCCGCTACCTGCACGAATCCGGCTTCGCGGAGCTGACGCACGCCGTCGCGGACGGGCTGGGCATCGTCGTGCTGGACGTCTCCGACCGGGCGGGCCTGGTCGCCGGCGGCACCGGCGAGTCGGCCTTCACCGTGCGGATCAGTGACTATGCCCGGCGCGGCGGCGGCGAGCACCGGGCCGCCGACCGGATGCTGCACGCGCTCGCGCAGCTCGCGATCGCCGCCCTCGCCTTTCCCCGCCCGGCCGACCTCACCGACGAGTCGTACGTCGGCCGGGTCAGCGTCGACGGCGTCGACGTGTTCGTCCGCGAGGCCGCCCGACTCCTCGACGCCCGCGTCAGCAGCGCCGACCCGACCGTCGCCGGCGCGCTCGCCGATCATGCTGCCTGGCACGCCGGCGGCTCGGCGGTGGACGAGCCCCGGCTCGAGGCGGCCTGGCGGCTCTACGCCCGCCGGCCGGCGACCGGCACGACGCGGGACTCGCGCCGGCTCGCCGGTTCGACGACCGGGATCATCGCCAGGGCGATGGGGTTCCTCGTCGAGTCGGGCTGTCTGGCGCAAGTCGGCGACGAGGGGGGCGGCACGTTCCGCACCACGCCCCGCTACCAGGTGCAGGTCCGGGAGCTGGCCGCGGATGCCGCCATGGAGGAGCTGCTCGCCCTCGGCGTCGTCACCGTCGCCGACCCCGACGGCGGCCTGCGCGTCGTTCCGTCCGAACCCGACCTCCTCGACGCGGGCGCTCCCGGAAGCGCCCGCGTGACTGAGGCACCGGAGGCTCAGGAGCACGACGATGTATGAGCTGGCGCGAGTGCGGCTGCACTCGATCGGGCCGCGGGGCGCTCGCTTCGGCGACGTGCTCCTCGACTTCTCCGGCGTCGGCGGCCTGGTCACCGGCCCGCGCCAGGACTCGATGTTCGACCTCCCCGCCGGCGTCACCCCCACCCAGCCGGCCGTGCCTACACCGACCAGCCGCTCCGGCGACCCGGTCGACCCCGCCGGCCTCGCCAGACCCACCGGTCCGGCCGGCACGGGCAGTGCGGCGGGCATGGGAGGCACGGGCAGTGCGGGCGGGACCGCCGGGTCGCCGCCGGTCCATCCGGCGCAGCCGCCGGCCACACTGCTCGGCTTGTCAGGCAGCGGTGCCACTGGCGGCGGTGCTCCGGCCGGCTGGCGGCTCGGCGCGCCGCTGCCGGTGCCGAGACGGCCGTCGCCGGCCACCGTGCTGTTCCTGGAGAACGGCGGCGGCAAGAGCGTGCTGATGAAACTGATCTTCTCGGTCGTGCTGCCAGGACGGCGGCAGGTCGTCGGCACGTCGAACGGCCGGGTGTTGGACAACTTCGTGCTGCCGCGCGACTGCGGCCAGGTGATCTGCGAGTGGCAGCATGCCGTCACCGGCGAGCGGGTCGTCACCGGCAAGGTGAGCGAGTGGCGCGGGCGCGGCCCCGCGGACGGCGGCCGGCTCGCCGAGGCGTGGTACTCGTTCCGCCCGTCCGCCGGCGTCGAGCTTCCGACGCTGCCGCTGCGCCGCGACGGCCGGCTGGTGACACTCGGCGGGTTCCGGGACGCGATGACCCGCGCGCACGCCGCCGACCCGGCGCTCGAGCTGACCTGGGAAACCCACCAGGGCGCCTGGCTGGAGCACCTGGACACACTCGGCCTCGACCCGGAGCTGTTCCGCTACCAGCGCGCCATGAACGCCGGCGAGGGCGAGGCCGCGGAGGCGTTCGCGTTCACCACCGACGAGGGGTTCGTCGACTTCCTGCTGCGCGCGGTGACGCCACCGGAGGACCCAGCCGGCGTGGCCGAGGTCGTCGACGGCTATGCGGCCAAGCTCGCCGAGCGGGCGGCGCTCACCGCCGAGCGTGACTTCGTCGCCGGTGCGCTGGAGCGGCTGTCCGGCCTCGTCGACGCCGTACGCTCCCGGAACACGGCCCAGGCCGGGCTCGATGCCGCGCGCGCCGAAACGATCGGGCTCGCGGCCGCGGTGGCCGGACGAGTCAGGGACGGGGAGAGCGACCAGGCCGGGTTCGCCGCCCAGCTCGCGGCGGCCGGCGATGCCCAGGTCGCCGCCGAGGCGAGCCGGGCGCGCGCGGGCGACCTGGTGGCCGCCCTGCGCCGCCGGCTCGCCGAGCTCCGCCTCGCCGATGCCCAGGCGGCTCGCGACGAGCTGGTCACGGCGGCGAAGGCGGCCACGACGGTGGTCGAGGGCTGGCGGGCGAGCGCAGACGCACTGCGGCTCGCGGCGGCGAGCGCCGAGGCGGCCCGGCTGACCCGGCTGGTGGCGCAGGCGCGCGACGACGCCGCGCCCGTGCTCGCCGACCGGGATGCCGCCGCCCGGGCGCTGGTCGCCGGGCTGCGCACTGCCGAGGGCAGGGCTCGCGCCGCAGCCGAGGCGGCGGACGGGCGTGCGGTCGAGCGGGATCAGGAGGCCGAGGTGGCCTCCGCGGCCGAACGTCGTGTCCTCGGCGAGGCCGCCGCCGCCGGCGCGGACGAGCGCGCCGCCCGCGGCCGGGCCGAGGCCGCGACGGCAACTCTCACCGCCGCCCTCACCGCCGGCCTGCTGCCCCCTGCCCCGCACCACCCCGCCTCCGGCCCGGATCCGCGGTCGATGGCGGTGCCCCTGGGCACCGCCATCGACCGCGGATCGCTGACCGAGGGCGCCGCCAGGGCGGCGGACGAGGCGCGTGCCGCGGCCGCGGCCGTCCGGGACGCGCTGCTGGAGGTCGGCCGGCTGGACGCGCGACGCACCGCCGCGGCGGAGGCGGCCCGACAGGCCGAGCGGGCCGCCGACGCAGCCCAGGCCAGCGCCGCCGCGCTCGCCGCCCAGCTCACGGCGGCCGACGAGGCTGCCGCCGCCATCCTCGAGGACGGCAGGATCGCCGCGCTGCTCGGCCTCGCCGACCCGGTAGAAGCCACCGGCGTCGCCGGCGCCGGCGAGGGCGACGGACCAGCGGGCGACGCCAGCCCGGCCCGGACAGGCGGCCCCGGGCTACCGGACGACAAGGCCCTGCCAGGCAGCCTGACCATGGCCGGCAGCCAGGCCACGCTGGCCAGCCAAGGCGTGGCGGACGGCTCGGCGCTGCCGGTCGGGGCCGCGGCGGAGCTGGACGGGACAGCGGAGGAGGCGTTCGCGGCGCTGCGGGCCGCGGTGGCGGCGGGCGAGCGACGGCGGCTGGAGCTGACGGTCGAGTACGACGCCGACCGGCGGGTGCTCGCCGCGCTCGGCGACGACGACCTGCGCCCGGCCCGGCCCGAGGTGGTCGCGGTGTGCGCGGCGCTGGCCGACGCCGGGATCATGGCCGAGCCCGGCTGGTCGTACCTGGCGCGGGCGGTGCCGGCCGGCGACCGGGAGGCCGTCTGGTATCGGCATCCCGATGTCGTCGACGGCGTCGTCCTCACCGCCCGGGACCCGGCCGCGGCTCGCCAGGCGCTCATGCGTGCCCGGGAGGTGCTGCTGGAGGCCCGCCTGCTTCCCAACGCGGCGGTCGCCGTCGCCGCGCCCGAGGCATTCTGGCCGCCACGCCCGTTGGTCAGCGGTCTCCTGCCGCCCGACGGTCACCAGTCGGCACGGACCGACGGGGCCCGTGCCGGCAGCGGCGACAGAGCCAGCAGCGGCGACAGCACCAGCACCGCCGACGCGGCTAGGGCCGGCGAGGACGCGGCGGGCGGCCAGCTCGGCGACGGGCCGGTGACGAATGAGCTGATGTTCGTCGTGCCGCCGAACCCGGCGCTGTACGACGCAGCGGCAGCGGCCGCCGAACGGACGGCGATCCAGGCCCGCCAGGACGACCGGTCCGCACTCATGACGCGGCTGTCCGCCCGGATCGAGGCTGACCGTGCGCTGACGGCCGCGTTGACGGGCTGGCGGCGCAGCTGCCCGCCCGATCTGGTCGGCACGCTCGCCGCCCGCCTGGGCGCTGCCCGCGCCAGAGTCGCCGAGGCCGAGAGCACGCTCGCCGGGGCGACCGCCGGGGCCGAGGCGGCGGGCGCCGCCGCGGACGGCGCACTCGCCGCCGTCGAGCCGCTGCGTGCCGCTGAGCAACGCGCCACGGCGCGGGCCGGCGAGCTCGAGCGGCTGGTCCGCGAGATCGGCAGCCCGGCCGAGGACCTGTCCCGCGCGGACGAGCTGGCCGCCACGGCAGCCCGCCTGGCCGCCTCGGCCGAGGCGCACCGCGCGGCGGCGGCCATCGCCCGGCGCGCCGCGGCCGAGGCGCGCCGGGAGGCGGACGGCGCCCGCCGCACCGCCGACGCGGCCCGGGCCGAGGCTGTCGAGGTCGTCGGCGCCGGCCCGGCGATCGACGGCACCTCGACCGACGACACCTCTACCAACGACACCTCTACCGACGACATTGTGGGGACCGGCGGCGGCGCCGGGGCCGAGGGCTCCCCGACCACCGACGGCAGCCACGATCCCGGTGGCGAGGCGCCCGCGCACGGAGGCGGGAGCGGCGGGGCACCGCGGGTCGCGGTGGCAGTGCTGCGGGCGCGGTATGAGGCGGCGACGCGTACCTGTCAGCAGGTCGCCGTCGGCGCGGACCTGACGGCGGCGCTCGAGCTGGCCCGCAGAGAGGAAGCGGCCTCCCGCGCCGCCCTGGACGCTCTCGCGCCCGAGGTCCGGCGGGCCGCTCGTGAGCTGCTCGACGGGCCGGACGGGGGCGACGCCGCGTCGCGAGCGGCCGCCGCGGCGGCCGCCGGACGGCGCGGCGCCGAGCTGGCCGCCGAGCTGGACGACATGCGGGAACGGGTCGGCGGCCTCCGGGAGGAGGTCCGCTCCAGCGCCGGGGAGGCGTCCCGCCGCGGCGCGGGCCCGCTGACCGGCGACCAGGTGCCCACCGACGCCCGGCACGCCGAGGAGTTGCTGGAACGGGCGTACGCGGCCGTCCGCGCCGCCGAGGCCGAGCTGGGGCAGGCCAGGGCGGCGCGCGAGCGGCTCGGGGTGCTCACGAGCCAGCATGACGCCACGCTCGCCGCGTTCCGCACGGTCACCGAGACGCTCGTGGACGCCCTCGCCGACACAGCCAACGCGCGGCGCGACGGTGCCGTGCCCGGCGCTGCCGGCCCGGCGGTGGGCCACGACGCCGACGTCACCGGCGTCACCCACGTCATTGGTGTCGCCGACGCCGACGCCGACGCCGACGCGTTCGCCGGAGCCGCCGCGTTCGCGGGCGGGCCCGAGCAGGCTCGCGCGGCGGCGCGGGCCGCCCGGGACGGCTGGCGGGCTGCCGCCGCCCGGCTCGCGACGGCAGCCGCGACCGTCCGCGAGGCGGCGGACTCGGTGGCCGAATGGGCCGGACAGGACCGGTTCGAGAGTGTCCGGGCGCCGGCCCGGCGCCAGATGGTCCGCGCCGGGCGGGAGGCGGTCGCGGCAAATGCCGCCGCCTGGGCGGACGCGCTCGCCCCCCGGCTGCGCAGCCTCGACGACGACCTCGCGCACATCGGCCGCAACCGGGCCGCGATCGTGGCCCGCCTCGAGGGGATGGTCCGCACCGCGCTCGGCACGTTGCGTGCCGCGCAGCGCCTGTCCCGACTGCCCGACCAGCTCGGCGACTGGTCCGGCCAGGAGTTCCTGCGGATCTCGTTCGCCGACCCGGACGCCACCGACCTCGCCGAGGCGCTCGGCGAGGTCATCGACGCGGCGGCGACCGCGGCCACCGCGCCCAGCCAGGTCCGCACGCCGAGGGCTGCCGGCGGGCCCGTCGAGGCCCGGAAGCCGGCGCGGCGGGACGTCGGAGCCGCGCGTCAGCCCGGTGGACGCGCGGCACCGGCCCCCACCGCCGCTGCGGGCGGTGGGCAGGGTCCGGCGGTGCGGCTGGATGGGATGGCCCTGCTGCTGAGGGGGGTGCGGGCCGCCCTGCCTCGCGGGGTGCGGGTGGAGGTGCTCAAGCCGGACGCGGTGCTGCGCACGGAGCGGGTGCGGGTGTCCGAGCTCGGCGACGTGTTCTCCGGCGGCCAGCAGCTCACTGCG
>Ga0163163_10001826_pt1 | contig 17970 bp, 15 predicted proteins | sample S65metaG_FD_119766 | JGI IMG/M metagenome (GOLD analysis project Ga0163163, IMG submission 119766) | Switchgrass rhizosphere microbial communities from Kellogg Biological Station, Michigan, USA - S6-5 metaG | ecosystem: Host-associated > Plants > Roots > Rhizosphere > Soil | place: USA... | reverse complement strand
TGTCGCCCGACATGACCATCCGCCAGGTCATTGACCTAACTAGATCCAAGGGCATCTCCGGCGTACCGGTGGTCGTGGGTACGAAGCTGGTCGGCATCGTCACGCACCGCGACCTGCGCTTCGAGCGCCAGCTCGATGCGCCCGTATCCACGGTGATGACCCCGAAAGCCCGCCTGGTCACGGTCCGCGAGGGCGCCCCCAAAGAAGAAGTGCAACGCCTGCTGCACAAGCACCGCATCGAGAAGGTGCTGGTCGTCGGCAGCGAAGATGAGTTGCGCGGCATGATCACGGTCAAGGATTTTCAGAAGGCCACGGAGTTTCCCCGCGCGAGTAAGGACTCGACCGGAAGACTACGAGTCGGTGCGGCAGTCGGCACCACGCCTGACACCGCCGATCGCGTGGCCGCGCTGCGCGAGTCGGGAGTCGATGTGATCGTTGTCGATACCTCCCACGGACACTCGCGCGGCGTGCTCGAGATGGTGGCCAAGCTCAAGGCCCGCTGGGGCGATCTGGATGTCATTGCCGGCAACATCGTCACGCGCGAGGGCGCGCTCGATCTGGTGAGCGCCGGGGCCGATGGCGTCAAGGTGGGTATCGGTCCGGGTTCGATATGCACCACGCGCATCGTGGCCGGTGTCGGCGTCCCGCAAATCAGCGCGGTCGCCAATGTCGCCGAGGCGCTCGCCTCCAAGGGCGTGCCGCTAATCGCGGACGGCGGCATCCGTTATTCGGGAGACCTGGCCAAGGCCATCGCGGCTGGCGCGCACGCCGTCATGATCGGCGGTCTTTTCGCGGGCACCGAGGAATCGCCCGGTGAAGTGGAGCTCTACCAGGGGGCATCGTACAAGTCCTATCGTGGCATGGGTTCGCTCGGGGCCATGGGCGACAAGCACGGTTCGGCCGACCGATATTTTCAGGACACCAGCACGGAACTCGAGAAACTTGTGCCCGAGGGCATCGAAGGCCGCGTGCCCTACAAAGGAAGCCTGGTATCGATCCTCTATCAGCTGGCCGGCGGCCTGCGCGCTGCCATGGGCTATACCGGGAGCGGGAACATCGAGCAGATGCGCACGCGCCCGGTGTTCGTGCGCGTCACCAGTGCCGGCGTGCGTGAAAGCCACGTGCACGATGTTTCCATCACCAAGGAGGCGCCCAATTACCGCGTCTCCTGAGTCGGTCGCGAAGGCGGTCAGCAAAGAGGACATCCACGCCGAGCGCGTGCTGATTGTCGATTTCGGATCGCAGTACACGCAATTGATCGCGCGCCGGGTGCGCGAACTTGGGGTGTACTGCGAAATCCATCCCTGGGACATGAGCGATGCCGCGGTGCGCGCCTTCGGCGCGCGCGGCGTGATCCTATCGGGCGGGCCGGAGTCGGTGACCGTCGAGCGGGCGCCAGCAGCGCCGCGCGCCGTGTTTGAGCTGGGAGTTCCGGTGCTTGGCATCTGCTACGGCATGCACACCATGGCCGCCCAGCTGGGTGGCCGGGTGGAACCGGGCGACGTGCGCGAGTTCGGCTATGCGGAAGTGAGAGCACGCGGGCATTCGGCGCTGCTGCGTGACATCGAGGATCGCATCAATGCCGAAGGACACGGCCTGCTCGATGTGTGGATGAGCCATGGCGATAGGGTTGTGGCTTTGCCCCAGGGATTTCAGGCCATCGCCTCGACCGGCGATGTGCCGATCGGCGGCATGGCCGATGAGTCGCGGCATTTCTATGCGCTGCAGTTTCATCCTGAAGTCACGCACACCACCCAGGGCACGCGCATTTACGCGCGCTTCCTGCACGAGATTTGCGGCTGTGCCAACGCGTGGACACCGACCAGCATCATCGAGGATCTGATCCATCGGGTGCAGGCGCAGGTGGGCCAGGGTCGGGTGCTGCTCGGCTTGTCCGGCGGCGTGGACTCGGCGGTGGTGGCCGCGCTCCTGCACCGCGCGATCGGCGCGCAGCTGACCTGTGTTTTTGTCGATCACGGGCTGCTACGGCTCCGCGAGGGCGATGCCGTCATGGACGTGTTCGCGCGCCATCTGGGCGTGCGCGTGATCCGCGTCAACGCCGGGCCTCGCTACTTTGCCGCACTGCGCGGAGTCACGGACCCCGAGCAGAAACGCAAGATCATCGGCGCGCTGTTCGTCGAGATTTTCGATGAGGAAGCGGCGAAGATCAGCGATGTGCAGTTCCTGGCCCAGGGCACGATCTATCCCGACGTGATCGAGTCAGCCGGTGTCGGCGGTAAATCGCACGTGATCAAGAGCCACCACAACGTAGGGGGCTTGCCTGCCCACATGAAGCTCAAGCTGGTCGAGCCACTGCGCGAGCTGTTCAAGGATGAGGTACGCCGCATTGGCATCGAGCTGGGCCTTCCCGCCGAAATGGTACAGCGCCACCCGTTTCCCGGCCCAGGACTGGGAGTGCGCATTCTTGGCGAAGTTACATCCGCGGCCGCCGAGACCTTGCGGCTGGCCGATCATATTTTCATCGAGGAACTCAGGCGCGCCGGCTGGTACGAGCGCACCAGTCAGGCCTTCGCGGTGTTCCTGCCGGTGCGCAGCGTGGGTGTTGCCGGCGACGGTCGCCGCCATGATCCGGTGATCGCATTGCGGGCCGTGGAGACGGTGGATTTCATGACCGCGCGCTGGGCGCACCTACCGTACGAGCTCCTTGATGTATGTGCGCGGCGCATCGTCAACGAGGTTCCGGGCGTCTCCCGTGCCGTGTATGACATTTCCGGAAAGCCTCCCGCGACGATCGAGTGGGAGTGATTATCCAATAAGTCATTGGTTTTAAAGTAATCTTATTTAGGTGCCCAACACGTACTCACCACAGTTCTTCTAATAGTAAAGACAGTGCGTGAGGGGTAGCCTTCTATACACCGGTTGCCCCCTCAGGGTGACCTTTGGAGCCGTGCGGTGGGTCATGAACCACTGACTCCCGTCCAGGCAGGCGCCCCTGAGGGCGCCATCTACCGGCGCAGACACGGGAACTCATCGAAGTATTCCTTCCGCTACTGCCTTGCAAGGCGAAAGCGTTACTTCCACAAATCCATTGCCACTGACGACCTGAAAGAAACGCTTCGTGCGACCGAGGTGCTGGTGGACATTCGCAGCAAGATCATTACAAAGGAGAAAATCATGTCAACAACAAGTCGTAAGGTGTGGGCGCTCGTAGTTCTAGTTGCTGGTGGTCTGGTTCTTGGAGCATTACAGCCTGCAGATGCCGCCCCCGTTAATCTGGTCAGGAACGGCAGTTTTGAATATAACGCGCAGCTCGGCTGCAGAATCGGAATTACGGTGCTCCACGGATGGACTGTAACCGCCGGAAACGTGGATATCGGTAGTGCCAATTGTTATTTCATGCCGGCGGCGGTCGGCGAGTTTTGGCTCGACCTTACTGGATCAGCAACCCAGAACGATGTTGGAACAATTGCGCAGAATGTGCCCACTGTCGTGGGGAAAAACTATCGCCTATCATTCTATTTCGGTGGTAATCCCCAATGCCTCGACGAGGCGATCAAGTCAATGCGCGTGTTACTCAATGGAGTCGTAGTCGGGAAGTACAGCATCAATGTAACGGGAGTAGCGGCTGACGATGCCCAGTGGCAAAAGGGCATCATTATCTTTGCCGCTACGACCTCACCGACCGTTCTCAGCTTTCAGAGTCTGAAGGGGGTCAACGCGTTCACCGTCTGTGGCCCGCTTCTCGATGGCGTCAGTGTTGTCGCAATTCAATAGGCAGAGATGAGCAAGTCCACAAGGGCATCGGCTGGAAAATTAGGAAATCTCCGGGCTTTGATTCCGAAACATACCCCCGATGCAAGTCGGGTCTGTGCCTCATATTGCTGGCGCTGTTTTTCGGTAGTGTGATTTGTGGTGCCAATCCGTAGATGCTAGGCGACTTTCATGGCGGGTGACTGTGGCCACTCCCTCTGTTGCCGTTCAGGTCGTAAGATGACGTGCAGATTCCCGTGACTTACCCGTGTCACGCAAAGGATTGATCCACATGAAACTCCACTACTGAGTGGGAATAAACAAAGTCCCGTCTGGCCGTGCAAGGCGATGACCGGGGCTGAATTACAACGAGGGGGAAAGATCATGCGGTCAGCGATGCGGGCAAATACCCTGCTGCTCTTGGCAGCCGTTATTGCAACGAATATGGGCGCGAGAGCGATGGCACAAGCGCCGCCGATTGAACCGCAATATCAGCGCAAGCAGTTCACGCAACGCGAGGTGATGATCCCGATGCGGGATGGCGTAAAGCTGCAGACGGTAATCTTCACGCCCAATCAATCATCTGGACCACTCCCGATGCTGTTAAAGCGAACGCCGTATGGCGTCACCGAGGTGGAGGAGGATCTCGGGAAGGGCGAGTTCGATGATCTGATCGCTGACGGCTACGTCTTTGTTGTGCAAAACATCAGGGGCCGTTTCAAGTCTGAAGGCACGTTCGTCATGCAGCGGCCGGTACGCGATCGTCAAGTTGCAAATTCAATCGATGAGACCACCGATGCGTACGACACCGTCGACTGGCTGGTGAAGAATGTGCCCAACAACAATGGTCGCGTTGGCATCTACGGGGTTTCGTATCCCAGGTGGCTGGTGACTCAGGCGCTGCTGGAGCCGCATCCGGCGCTGAAGGCGGCAAGCGAGCAGGCTTCGCCCGATGACATGTTCATCAATGACGACTTTCACCACAACGGCGCCTTTCGCCTGAGTTACGGATTTGAGTACGCGGCGCTCCTGGAGAGTTCCAAGGAGGAGAACACGCATTTTGCGTTTGACCAGTACGACACCTACAGCTGGTACCTGTCGTTGGGAGCCCTGTCCAATGCCAATGAGCGCTATTTCCACGGCAAGTTGCCGACCTGGAATGACTTTGTCGAGAACCCGAACCACGGGTTCTGGCAGCAGCACGCAGTCACCACCTACCTGAAGCACACGACGGTACCCAACCTGAATGTTGCGGGATGGTACGACCAGGAGGATTTCGTGGGCCCGACGCGCATTTACGCTGCGTTGGAAGCGACCGATAAGGATCACCTCAACTACTTCGTGGCCGGTCCCTGGAACCACGGCGGCTGGATGGACGGGAGCGGGCGCGCATTGGGCGACATTGACTGGGGAAGCGATACCGCGCGCGACTACCGCGCCAATATCCTGGCACCGTGGTTCGCGCACTGGCTGCATGACAAACCACTGCATCAACCCGAGGCCATTACGTTCCAGACCGGAACCAACGTGTGGAAGAAGTACGAGGAGTGGCCACCGAAGCAGGGAACGGCAGTCAAGAGGCTCTATTTCAGAGCCGATGGGGGGCTGTCGTTCGATCCGCCTGCCGAAACATCGGCCTCCGACTCTTATATTTCGGATCCCGCGAACCCGGTGCCGTATCGCGCCCGCCCGATAACACCCACGTATCCGGCGCCGGCCTGGACAAAGTGGCTGGTTGAAGACCAGCGCTTCGCCGAGCATCGCCCGGACGTGCATAGCTGGAAGACAGCGCCGTTGCAGGAGGACGTCACAGTGACGGGCAATATTGTTGCGGATCTGTTCGCGTCCACCAGTGGCACCGACAGCGACTGGGTCGTGAAGCTAATCGATGTATTTCCGGAGGACTTTCAAAAGATCAGCGACGAGGATGCCGAACGCGGTGCGGGACCGGTGTTGAACGGCTATGAGCTCATGGTGGCCAACGATGTGATGCGGGCGAGATTTCGCAACAGCCTGGACAAGCCGGAGGCCCTCAAGCCGGACCAGGTCACGGAATACATGATTGATTTGCATCCCCGCGATCACGTGTTTCGAAAGGGCCATCGAATCATGGTGCAGGTGCAGAGCACCTGGTTCCCCGTGATCGATCGCAATCCTCAAACCTTCGTCGAAAACATCTTCAAGGCCAAGGATTCGGACTACCAGAAGGCCGTCCAGAAGATCTGGAGATCCAAGAACGAGGCCTCTGCAATTGTGCTGCCGGTGGTAGGCAAATAGACCGAAGTGTTCGTGCAGGGTAAATGATGGTCACGAAGCTCCGAATATTCTTCCAGCGTTGGGCGATGACATCGTGAAAAAGGTGTTGCCAAGTCTGCTCGTAATGCTCTGGGCCTGCGATATGGCGTTCGCGGGGATCGCATCAAGCTGTCCTCCACCCGGTTTCGATCGCGCCAAGCTAAAAGCGCTGGCAGCGAATGACTGGCAATTACCTGCCGGTACCCCGCGAGATCAGCTGGCATTCGGGCTGTCTGAATGCCTCACGGACCCCGATCCCGAGCTGCGGGACACGCTGGCGTTTTCGGGGTTACAGCGGTGGATGCGCTCGGGCGAACTGGGGCCGGCGGTGATGACGACCCTCGCCGAACAGTGGCAGAAGCGGTTGCGCATGGACGACCCGCAGGGTTTTTCCCGCCCATTTGCCGCTTTGGCCCTCGCCGAGATAGCGCGGGCGGACCGGAAGCGGCCGTTCCTCTCGGACAAGCAGCGCGAGGCCTTGCTCATTGCGGGAGTGACCTATCTTCCCGACGTTCACGACTATCGCGGCTTCGATGATCGGGAAGGCTGGCGGCATGGAGTTGCCCATGGTTCGGACCTGCTCATGCAGCTTTCCTTGAACTCCGCGTTCAGCGAGGTGGATCTGATCAAAATAAGGAATGCGATCGCCACTCAGGTCGCGCCTTCCTCCCATTTCTACGTATACGGGGAGCCAGAGAGGCTGGCGGCACCTATCATGTATATAGCTGAGCGCGGACTGATCTCAAGTAGCGAATGGAATGATTGGTTCGCCAGGCTTGCATCGCCCGCGCCGCTGTCATCGTGGAACCAGGCATTCGACAACAATGCTGGTCTTGCGCGACTTCACAACCTGCGGGCTTTTCTGAGCGCAATTTACGTTCAAGCTCGGCTCGATGAAAGGTCCGGGCAAGATGTCGTAGCCGAGCCGGCCGCCAAGCTTCTAGCCCAGCTTCCGTAATCGGCTTCCGCGGAAGCCGGGAACAGAAATACCACATAATGGCGCCAGGCGATCCACCGGAGCCTAAGTGACCCCCACGATCACGCCGTTAAATCGCAAGCGCGCCTTCGCCATCATATTTGTCACGGTGCTGGTCGATTCGATCGGCTTCGGCATCATCATCCCGGTGTTGCCGCAACTCATCATGACGTTGACCGGCGTCACCGTAGACCGTGCCGCAGGTTATGGCGGGTGGCTGTCTTTCGTCTACGCACTCATGCAGTTCTTCTGCGCGCCGGTGCTCGGCAACTTAAGCGATCGATTCGGGCGCCGCCCGGTGTTGTTATTCGCGTTGCTGGCGCTGGGCTGCGACTACGTGATCATGGGATTCGCGCCGACCATCGGCTGGCTGTTTGTCGGGCGATTGGTCGCCGGGTGCGCTGGCGCCTCCTTTACGCCAGCCTACGCCTATATCGCCGACATCACTGAACCGGCAAAACGCGCACAGAGCTTTGGGCTAATCGGTGCGGCGTTCGGCGGCGGCTTCATCGCCGGTCCGGCCATAGGCGGACTGCTCGGCTCGTTTGGACCGCGTGCGCCGTTCTTTGTCGCGGCGGTCATCGCGCTCGGAAATTTTGCCTTCGGCTGCCTGGCGCTGCCCGAGTCGCTGCCGCTTGAGTCGCGCCGTCCCTGGGATTGGCGGCGCGCCAATCCGCTGGGCGCGTTTCGGCAGATACTCCGATACCCGGTCGTGGCATGGCTGCTAGGGGCCATGTTTCTTTGGCAGCTTGGCCACCAGGTACTGCCGAGTACCTGGGCCTTCTACACCATAGACAAGTTCCGGTGGACCAGCGCCCAGGTCGGCGGCTCGCTCGCGTTCGTGGGCGCAGTGATGGCACTGGCGCAAGGCTTCCTGACGCGAGTGTTGATTCCGTGGTTTGGTGGGGAACAGCGCGCCGCCTTGGTAGGCATGGCGGCGGCCATTGTTGCCTACCTAGGCTACGCCTTCGCCAGCAGCGGCTGGATGATGTACGCGATCAGTCTCACGACGGCGGTCTTTGCGCTTACCTACCCGGCAATGAATGCGCTCGCTTCGCAGCGCATTCCGGCCAACGCCCAGGGTGAACTGCAGGGAGCGGTCGCCGGCCTCTATAGCCTGAGTTCAATTTTTGGCCCGCCGCTCATGACGCAGGTGTTCGGGTATTTTTCCTCACCTGCAGCGCCAGTGCATGTTCCTGGGGCGGCGTTTATAACCGCCGCGTTCCTGACTGCCGCCTGCGCTGTCGTGTTCGCAAAATCTCTTAACTTGGCGGCGCTCGACCCACTCCGCTAGCGTCCGCGGAGCAAGGTCGGAGTTAGAGCTCGAGGACTGCTGAGTGTGCCCGGGGTTTTGACCCAAATCGTTTCAGCCTTCGATGCTGCGGGGCAAGTTTGGACCGTCGCGCGTGCGGGGAATCCTACACCTGATTACACCCAATGCCGCTGGGGCCGAGAGGACAGCTTGGTGTCGAATGAACAGTACGCCTGGCCCGCAGCCGGCGAAATTACTGACGCCACCCTTCGCACCCTAAGGAAAATTTCATGGCCACTAAAGCTAAGTTGTCCAAACCAAAGCGCGACGCAATCTCTATTCTCAAAGCTGACCACGACAAGGTAAAAAAGATGTTCAAGCAGTTCAAGCAACTGCACGAGAATGAAGAGCAGGAGCAGGCGGCGGAACTCGCCGCAGAGATCTGCCAGGAGCTAAAGGTCCACGCTGAAGTCGAAGAAGAGATCTTCTATCCGGCGGTTCGCGAAGCGATCGACGATGAAGACATGATGGACGAGGCCGAAGTTGAGCATCAGAGCGCGAAGGATCTGATCAAAAAGATCGAATCCAAGAGCCCAGAGGACGACAAGTATGCGGCGCTGGTGATTGTGCTGGGGGAGTACATAAATCACCACGTGGAAGAAGAGCAGGATGAAATGTTCCCCAAGGCCAAGCGTGCCAAGCTGGACTTGGACGCCCTTGGCCAGCAGATCATGACCCGAAAGAAGGAGCTCAAAGCCGCGAGCGGCGCCGACGCAGAGCAGGACGAAGCACAGCGCACCTTTGCGGGGCGGACCAAAAGTCGCCGTGCAGCATAGGTCTAAAGAATGGCGGCCGCCGCCTCGAGCCAATTCATCAGCGGCTCGCGCACGATGTCCATCTCGGAATACTGCCAGCGCTCCGGCGAATAGTTTTTGAGCAACGCTAGGATCGAATGAACGCTTTCAGCATCCGACTGCAGGGAAGACATTGGATCGCTGTAGGTATGCAGGCTGAAGGCGACGGCGTTGGATTCCGGCAGGCGCATCAGCGTCTGCCGCTCGACCCGCATCCAGAGGAGATTGCCCACGGCCGCGGGATTGCGCCGCAATGTCGCCAGTGCTGTGCGCATGGCTTCGGCGTTCGCCGCATGCGGATCGGTGTGGGGGAAAAAGACTGAAGGGAGCGGTGTGATTTGCCAGTTGAATCGCTCGCACGGCTTGCTGGCGTGAATGCTTCCGAGCACGCGATTGATGCGCGGGCCTAGCTTCTCGGTAAGCTGCGGCACGGGTTCGTGTGCCCAGTCCATTTCGTGGCCGACAGAGGAGGCCAGACGCCCCGAACTCGAGTAGGCATTGGATGCCGCCGTGATCCGCAATGTGCCTGCGAAGTCTTCGAGGAGCATGAAGTCTTCTTCCACCAGGTAACTCAACTGCAGCAAAGGCTCGATCGTGGTGTCATCAAGGTCGAGCGTCCGACCGGTGAGAGCGGAAACGAGAACGGATCCGCGCTTTTCGAATGAGTCCGCATGATCGGCCAGTAGATGAGCGCAGACGCGCTCCCGCAATTCGCGCTGCGCCGTGACCGAGCTGGGCAAAGTCCGGTAGAAGAAGGGCCTGTGGTGATCAAGGCGGTCCCACTTCTGACGCATCATGCCTGCGTGCTCGGCCCCCATCTGAATCCAGGTCTCCGCCCGCATGGGTCGCAGGCCGAGCTGAAAATCGGCCGCTGCCCACCGATACGGACGGTGAATTGGCGTGCCCGCGATCGTTTGGTTGGCGACGGAAGCTGAGGAGGCTTCAACACTCATGCTCGACAAGCGTATCTCGTTGCGGTGCCGCGTGCGGAGTAAGCCTTCGCTGGGAACTAATTAACGGATCCTTTCGGTGCATGGGTTCTTCGAACGATACGATTTTAATAGCCTCTAAGGAGTATAAAAACCCAAGAAATGAACTATTTAGACCCTATAAAGAATATTAATGATATACGTTTATAGACTAATAAGGGGCTATAAAGTATAGTAGGTGTGCGGAGAATCTCTTTTAGGAGTAACGCATGAAAGTAATCAGAAGCAGTGCCGAACTCGAGCAGAGACTGGGGCAATTCCTGCGCGAACTGCGCCTACTAAAGAACCTCGATCAAATTACGCTCGCTAAGAATTGTGGAGTTTCCCTAAACGCATTGAAGCACCTGGAAGCGGGACGCGGAGCGCGAGTCAGCTCGCTCATTAAGGTGCTGCGCGGGCTGGACCGGGCGGACTGGCTCGAGTCACTCGCGCCGGTGGTCTCAATCAGTCCAATGCAGATGCTCAAACGCGGCAGGCGCGAGCGCAAGCGCGCGCGCCGCCGGATCCGTGCCAGTGTATAGAGCCGTACACATCGTTGAGATCTGGGTTTGGGACCAGCTGGTCGGTGCCGTGGCTTTGGATCCGGCGATGGGCTACTACGCCTTTGAGTACGCGCCGGAGTTTCTCAAGACGGGGATCGAACTCGCGCCGTTAACGATGCCGACGGCCTCGGCACAACGTCCTTTTATCTTTCCGGAACTTCCCGAATTCACCTTCAAGCGCTTGCCCGCGATGCTGGCCGACTCACTGCCGGACGATTTCGGCAACAGCCTGGTGCAGGCGTGGATGGCCAATCAGGGCGTGGCGGCGAGCGACATCACTGCCCTTGACCGGCTGGCGTACGCGGGCAAGCGCAGCATGGGTGCGCTCGAATTCCGGCCGGCACGCGGGCCGACGGCACGGCGCAGCACCGCAATCGACTTGTCCGAACTGATTGAAAGCGCCCGGCGCGCCATGCACGGGGAATTGGAGGATGAGGCGCAGACCACCGCGGCGCTCAAACAACTCATCTCAATCGGCACCTCAGCGGGTGGCGCCCGTGCTAAGGCAGCTATCGCCTGGAACTCGCACACTAACGAGATCCGCACGGGTCAATTCGAGGTCGAGCCCGGCTGGGAGCACTGGTTACTGAAATTCGATGGCATGACGCAGAACGCGGAGCTGGCCGACTCGCAGCCCTACGGTCGAATTGAGTTTGCCTATTACCTGATGGCTACCCAGGCCGGCATCAACATGTCGCCTTGCCGTTTGCTCGAGGAGGGCGGCCGGGCGCACTTTATGACGAGGCGGTTTGATCGCGAGGGGAACGCCAAGCTGCACACGCAGACCCTTTGCGGGCTGGCGCAGCTCGATTTCCGCGCCCGCGGCGTGCACGACTACAGCCAGTGTCTCGAGGCCATGCGGCGGCTCAATCTAGGTCCCGAATCCTTTCAGCAGATGTTCCGGCGCATTGCCTTCAACGTCATGGCCAAGAACTGTGACAATCACACCAAGAATCTCTCATTCATGCTGCGCGAGCGGGGCGCTTGGGAGCTCGCGCCGGCGTATGACCTGATATATGCCTACAATCCGGCGGGGGAGTGGACTTACCAGCATCTGATGTCCGTCAACGGAAAATTCCAGCAAATCCGGCGCGAAGACCTGCTAATAGTCGCCGATCGCTTTCAGATCCCTGCCGCCTCGCAGCTGCTTAAGGAAGTGCGCGAGGTTGTGGGGCAGTGGCCCGATTTCGCCCGCCAGGCGAATCTGCAAGGTGCCGTCTCCGAGCGAATCAGCGAACAGCTCACTCTGCTGTAGCTGGAGCTGACCCCCATTCACACCAACGTATTTCCTTCCAACCCCATTGCCGGGCGAGCCACATGAAACAAACTCATCGACGCGTAGTGATCGGTCACGATCCAGGCGGAAAATCCGTAGTCATGTCCGATGGTCCGCCACCGCAGCACCATCCAATGCACGGGGCTGCGATAGGTGCGGATTTCATCGAAATGTGGAATGCGAGCAGCCCGATCCCCGAGCTGACCTCGGTCGAGAATCGCGAACCGAATGAGCGCGACTTCACGATCATGCCTGTCTCGGGTCACCTGTTGCGCGTACTCGATGTTTACCCGCTCAAGGCTGGCGGGCGCCGCACGCCGATGCATCGCACCCAGACGCTGGACTACGTCGTGGTCATCGAGGGCGAATTGGTGTTGCTGCTCGATGACAGCGAGGTGATTCTCCGACAAGGCGAGGTTGTAGTGCAGCGTGGCACGAACCATGCCTGGGAAAATCGCGGCGATACCGTTGCGCGTGCCGCGTTTTTCCACATTGGCGCAACATTCAGCCCGGAGCTGCTCGCCAAGCTGCCAAAACCCTTGGAACTGCTGCGCTGAAGCACAGCGGGCTGACGAATCCGGATATCGGGCTCGCCCACATTTGTTAAGATCCGGTAGAGCACCGCGATGGCGAACGAGAGCGCCCAAAAGCGCGTATCGCCGTGAGGACTCTGCCCTGCTGAGCTTACCCGCCATCGCACGGGCTCATATCTTTGATTAACTACAAAAAGGTTGTGAAATTTCCATGAACGCCAAATTACTGACCAAGTTTTCCATGACCGCCAGCCTCGCTGTCGCCATCGTCGTCGCGGGACCCACGATGGCCCAGGAAAAGCCAGCAGCGACTGTCACCACCAGCGTGACGCACACCGCGACGGTCACCAAGATCGACGCCAAGGACCGCTGGGTGAGCCTGAAGATGGCTGACGGCAGCGTGCTGGACGTGCAGGCCGGGCCGGAAGTGAAGAACTTTGCGCAGATCAAGGTGAAGGATCGCGTCACCTTCACGCAGGACGACACGGTCGCCATCGAAGTACTGCCCGCAGGCCAGGCCGCCCCAAATGTGAGCGGTGGGTCGGCAGTCGTCTCTGCTCCTCCGGGCGCAAAGCCCATGGGTATCAAAGTCGATACCGTGCAGGTGTCAGGCGCGGTGACCGCGATTGATTACGACAAGCGCCAGGTCACAGTAAAGGGTCCGAAGGGCAATCTGCAGACTTTTGAGGTGAGCAAGAAGGCCAAGAACTTCGGCAACGTCAAAGTAGGCGATGTGGTTGTAGTTACGTTGACGACGGCAACCACGATCGAGGTGTTGCCGCCCGCCAAGTGAGCCAAATGACGGGCGAGGCTATGTTCGCCCGGGCGCTGTGCTCGCCGGAGGAGGCTTGAATGCTTCTATTAATCTCCGGCGACGCAGCGCGGTTCCACTAACCTCAGCGTAGCGCCTTGGCGCGCTGCGAAATCGCGTAACCGCAATTTGTCGGCGCTGATTGCCACCCTAATTAGCAAACGGAGACCGAACCATGCACCGTCCAGACAGCGCAAAGACTTGGAAGTCCACAACCGTGGGCGCCTGTAGTCGGCGCTTTGGCAAGATGTCATTGGGGTGCTTCGCGATAGCGGCCGCGGTTCTGGCAGCTGGGCCCGCAATTGCAAGTGCTGCCGCACTCTCGAGCCAAGAGCAGAAAATCGTGGTCGCCGCCGCGGCGGAAAATCCGAGCGCCATCGCTCTGCTTGAGAAGCTGGTCAATATCAATAGCGGTACCAAGAACCTGGCCGGGGTCGAGAAGATAGGCAAGATCATGCAATCGGAGCTGGAACCGCTTGGATTTACCACGCTGTGGAAGCCCATGGCCGAGGTCGGGCGAGCAGGACACTTGATCGCCGTGCATAAGGGTGCCGGCCACCGCACGCGAATTCTGTTGGTCGGGCACATGGATACGGTGTTTGAAATGGACAGTCCGTTTCAGAAATTCGTGCGCAACGGCGATCAGGCAGTGGGCCCTGGTGTGAACGATATGAAGGACGGGCTGGCGATCATGGTGAGCGCGCTGCGCGCATTGAAGTCCGCCGGTGCCCTGAAGGATGCGCATATCACCATCGTGCTCGACGGCGATGAGGAGGATGCCGGGAGCCCATACAGCGTATCCCGAGCGGACTTGATCAACGCCGCCGCTCAATCCGACGTGGCACTGGAATTTGAGGCGCTCGCCACCGACAACGGCCATGACATGGGCACGGTGAGCCGGCGCGGGGCCGTCGATTGGACGTTGCACACTTCTGCAAAATCCGGACACTCTTCGGACATATTTTCCGACGCCTCGGGCTTCGGCGCCAGCTACGAGCTGACGCGTATCCTCGATGCGTTCCGGCGGGACTTGCGGGAGCCGAACGCCACTTACAATGTGGGTCTGATATTGAGTGGGTCGGGTGCGACGCTCAATTCAGAAACAACCGGCGGCTCGGCCAGCGGTAAGCCCAATGTCATCTCGGCCGAAGGCGTGGCGCGCGGCGATCTGCGAACGCTGAGCATTGATCAGACTGCGAGAATCGAGGCCAAGATGCAGAAGATCGTCGCCGATCACCTGACCGGCACGCAGGCGGACCTCCAATTCGGTGAGGGTTATCCGGCGATGGCGCCGACGGCCGGCAATCGCGCCTTGTTGGCACGGCTTAACGAGATCAATGCGGCGCTGGGACTGGCGCCCATGGGGGAATTGGACCCCATGGAGCGCGGCGCCGGCGATATTGCGTTCGTGGCGGACAAAGTGGACGCGCTGGTCGGATTCGGTGCCGCCGGGCATGGCAGCCATGCACCCGGTGAGACGGTCGACCTGAGCAGTTTCGACCGCCAGATCAAACGCGCGGCATTGTTGATCGAGCGGCTATCGAAGGCCCGCTAGGCGGCAAGCTCGCTCTTTTGATAGCGCGCGTTGGCCAGCCATTGCGGATTGATTTCCACGCCCCAGCCTGGTTCCGCAGGAATGGTCACATGTCCGGAGCGGATCTTAAATGGATCGCCGAGGAACAATCCTTCCTGCCAGGGATAGTAGTCCGGCCCCTCGATCGAGAACTCCAGATACTTTCCTGCATTTGGTATCGCGCCCAGCAGGTGCATCGTGCAGACAGTGACCAATGAGAGATTGGCGCTGTGAGGAGTGCAGGGCAGGCCAGCTTTCGCGGCGAGTCTTGCCACTTCGAGCGTACGGGTAAGGCCGCCCATGTACATGACGTCCGGCTGCACGATATCGACAGCGCGCATGTCGATCATGCGTTCCCAAATGGCAAGGTCCCAGTCCTGCTCTCCGCCAGTGATGTCGATCGAGAGCGCATCCGCCACGATCTTGGTCTCGGCAAGCTTCCAGTAAGGGCAGGGTTCCTCGTAATGGCTGATCCCTTCGGCCTGCAAGAGCTGGCCGACTTCAATGGCGCGGCGAGGAGAGAAGCCGCTGTTGGCATCAACCAGCTTGGCGCAATCTCGGCCGAGCGCGCGGGCGACCACCGGCACCACCTGTTCAGTGCGGCCCGGCCATTCATCGATATCGGCGCCGCATTCCGCGCCGACACGCCATTTGAAGGCGTCAAATCCTTGCTCGTCGCGCAGCCGGACCATGCGCGCGGCCTCAGCTTCGGGCGTGATATCGCGTTTCATGGACGAGGCGTAGGCGCGCAGCGCACGCGGGCGACCGCCGAGCAATTCGACCACCGGCTTGCCTTCCAGCTTGCCCCGCAGGTCCCAAAGCGCCGTATCCAGCCCGGCAAGCGCGCGGCAGCGGTAGCTGCCGGGGTACTTGTGTTCACGTCGTTCGACCAGATCCACCAGGGCGGGAATATCAAGCGCGTCGCGGCCCAAGGCCCAGCGGGCCACCTGACGGTGGAAAATGGTGGCGGTAACGTCGGCGTTATAGGTGGAGGTCTGCCCCCAGCCGACTACTCCGCTATCGCTGGTTGCCTTGACGAAGCAGACAAACTCGTCTGAGTAGGTCTCGAGTCGGGAAATCGTGGTCATTCGTTAGCGCGCAATATTTTCGGAATTGTATTACAAATGCTAGCTTGCGCCCCCGCGGGGCAAACTTCAGGATTCATTGAGGTGCGAGGACCCAAAACGGCAAACTGCCCTTGCAGCTGCGGGCGGTGGCGTGCAAGTTCCGATCGCCGCATCCCGTTCCGGGCCCGGCCTGCCATCCATGAATAATCAGAGAGCGCCCGCGCGCCTGATTGGACTGGTCACCCTAGCGGTATTCATCAACTACATTGACCGCGGCAACCTCTCAACTGCCGCGCCGCTGATTCAGCACGAGCTGCAGCTCAGCGCCACGCAACTCGGCGCTTTGCTGGGCGCGTTCTACTACAGCTATGTGCTGTGCATGCCGGCGACGGGTTGGCTCGCGGAGCGCTTCGGTGCGCCCATGGTGCTGGCGGGCGGCGTTGCCGTGTGGTCCGCAGCCACGGCATTGACAGGGCTAGCCGGGGGTTTCGCCAGCCTAATGGCATTGCGGCTGATGCTGGGCGTCGGGGAGAGCGTGGCATTCCCGTGCGCGTCCAAGCTCCTGGCCCAAGCAGTCAGTGTCGAAAAGCTCGGATTGGCGAACGGGATTCTCGGATTCGGCTACCTGCTCGGGCCCGCCATTGGCACTTTGCTCGGTGGCCTGTTGATGGCGCGCTATGGCTGGCGCCCCGTGTTTATGCTTTTTGGACTGCTTTCGGCATTGTGGCTGTGGCCCTGGCTCCGGATGAGGGTCGGCGCGGTGCCCCGTGGAACCGAGGAACGCTCGCGCCAGGGGCCTGCGATGGCACTGATCTTGAAGCAACGGGCGCTGTGGGGCGCGGCCGTGGGTCACTTCGCCTCGAACTACACTTATTACTTCATATTGTCGTGGCTGCCGTTCTATCTCATCCGGGCGCGCGGTTTCACGCTGTCGTCGATGGCCGTGGTGGCTTCATGGGCCTACCTCCTCAACGCGGTCGGCGCGCTCGCGATGGGCGCTCTGCAGGATCGTTGGATCCGCGCCGGCGCCAGCGCCTCCATCGTATACAAGGGAGTCATGGCGGCCAGTCACGTGTTCGCCGTGGCTTGCATGATCGGTATGGTGGCATTGCCCGAGCGCGCATCAGTTGCCGCCCTGTTCGTCTTCGGAATCACCAGCGGCGCTTCCTATCCGGGTTTATTCGCGATTCCGCAGATCATTGCCGGTCCGGAGGCCACCGGACGCTGGGTGGGGTTGCAAAATGCCGCAGGCAACGTCGCCGGCCTGATCGCACCGTTGATCACCGGTGTCATCGTGGATCGGACCGGTGGTTTCGGAACGGCATTTGCGCTCGCAGCCGCGGTCAACATAGTCGGCCTGGCGGCTTGGGTATTTATTTTGCCGCGTGTGCAGCCGCTCGACTGGGCGAGCGCCTACACTGGACGCGGCTGAATAGCGGCGCGCACATGACTAACGACGAAACCTACATGCGCATGGCCCTGGACCAGGCGCGCCTGGCCGCTGCCGCGGGCGAAGTGCCCGTGGGTGCCGTGCTGGTGCTGGACGATCAGGTCATTGCCAGCGGCCGCAACCGGCCGATTGCCGGCCGCGATCCCACCGCGCACGCGGAAATTGAGGCATTGCGCGCGGGTGCCGCCGCACTGAGCAGTTACCGCATCAATGACTCACTGCTGTACGTGACTCTGGAACCCTGCCTGATGTGCGCGGCTGCAATCGTCCACGCACGTATGCGGAGAGTGGTATTCGGAGCGTGGGATCCACGGGCGGGCGCGGCCGGCAGTATGCTCGATGCTTTCGCCTTGCCCGGTTTGAATCACCGAGTGGACGTGTTCGGCGGCGTCCTGCAGGCGGAATGCGCCGCCTTGCTCCAGGAATTCTTTAGTTGCCGAAGGATTTGAGCATGCGATCCCGCCCGTTGCGAGTTGGCCTGCGCCATAGCTGTCACTTGGTGACGGCGATCGACTTTCGGAACGCGGAAACGCTGTAGACGAAGAATCCCAGTCCCACGGCCGTGACCATCAGGAACTGCCGCCATACGGCGCTGATCCCACCGCCGCGGTAGATAATCACCTGCGAAAAACTTACGAAAT
>Ga0163163_10001825_pt1 | contig 17971 bp, 22 predicted proteins | sample S65metaG_FD_119766 | JGI IMG/M metagenome (GOLD analysis project Ga0163163, IMG submission 119766) | Switchgrass rhizosphere microbial communities from Kellogg Biological Station, Michigan, USA - S6-5 metaG | ecosystem: Host-associated > Plants > Roots > Rhizosphere > Soil | place: USA... | reverse complement strand
TCGCCCCGCCAGGCACCGAGATCGGCTCGTCAAACGAGACCGGGCGGAGGCGTTCAAGTGCCGCGCGGGCGTCCATCTCGGTGAACAGCGGGAGCGCGGACTTGTGCTTCGAGAATCCGTGCCGATTGGCGAATTCGGCGTCCTTCTCCTGCAGGTGTCCGGCATCGGGCAGCAGTATGGCGCACAGATCTGCGGTGGCCTGCGAACAGAAGACCGGCCCTTTGAAACCGCGCTTGATCAACAGCGGCAGGTAGCCGGTGTGGTCCAGATGCGCATGGGTGAGGAGCACAGCGCTGATGCGACGAGGATCGATTGGCAATGACTCCCAGTTTCGCAGCCGTAGAGCTTTGAAGCCTTGGAAGAGCCCGCAGTCGATCAGAAGCGTATGACTTCCGTTGTCGAGTGCGTACTTGGAGCCTGTGACGGTCCCGGCCGCCCCGAGAAACGTAATCTTTAGGGTCACTTTGCCTCCCGCTGGCAAGGACGTCCGGCGGCTCGGGTGCTTGCCGCGGCGCGCCGTTCATCCACTGCGGCTCCCCAGACCCTTATCAGCATGGCGAGATTGCGCGATTTGATCTGGCTCAATGCAGCGGTCGCGGACCACTATATTTGTCGCAGCATCGAGAAAGGTGTTGCGCCATGTCTGGCGAACCGCGCGCAGGCAATATGCTTGGACAAGGAGCGACTTGGCGCCTTGGCGTTGCGTCAGTTGTGGCAGCCTTCGCGCTCGTGCTGATGGGCTGGGTTGGCGAAGCCCATGCTTGCCCACCGGGAACGAAGTCGCACCACGCGACGATAAAGCACCACGCGAAGACGGCCGTCGTCAGCGCCCGCATGCAGCTGACCTCCGGCAACTCATTCGGCAAGAAATCGGTCGCGATCGGGCACTGCTGCGGGGGAACATCCTCATCCGCAGACTCCGGCTGCAAGACGAGTTGCTGTTCATCGGGTGTGGCTGTCGCAGAGCCGGCAGCCGACGGACTCGACTATTTCGACGTACCAACCGGCTACCTCAGGCTTGTGCAGGGTAGCATGACGTCGACTGCGCCTCCGGCGCACTTCAGACCGCCGCAACTCGCCATCTAGGCCGCGCGCGGCCTCGAGCGCCATCGCGCGCAATCAATCTGCCTATGCCGGCGCTCGTCACACCCGTGCCGATTATCTCGAATCCAACCCACAGGAGACTTCGATGAAACGACTGCTCATGGCTCTCGCCATTGCTGCCGCGGCAAATCTCGCCACCGTCGGCATTCAATCCGCCCGCGCGAATGACGCGCACCACCCCGCAGCGCAAAGCACCAAAGCTAAGAAGGTCAAAGGCGCGCCGAAGAAGGCGAAAAAGGTCAAGGCCTCCGGAATGAGCATGCAGTGTCCCATGATGAAGAGGCAGATGATGAAGGGGCACATGATGAAACGTCACATGATGCAGCACGGAAAGACGATGAAGTGCCCGATGATGCGCGCTTCCAAAGGTCACCGCATGGGAATGACGCATCAACGCTAGGCCGCAGAGGTCACCGATTTCGTTCGCAAGGGAAGAAGCACATGTCGCGCTTTCTGTTCTCTCGAGTAGGACTCGTCCTGATCGGGTTCATGATCATCGCGGGCGCGCTTCTGTTCACCGAGCATCGCGCCCATGTGCTCGGCATCCTCGTTTGGCTCCCGCTACTCGCCTGCCCGCTCATGCATCTTTTCATGCACGGCGGGCACGGTGGCCATGGACATCATCACGATCGCGACAGGAGTGCGTCATGAACGGCGAAGCGCCCGCGTATGGGCTTTGGACCTTGGCTCTCATCAATTCCGTGGTGTTTATCTTTTTCGCTTACAGTTTCTTCAAGCCGGCAACCACGCGTGACTGGCGTTCATTTGGTGCGTTCAGCGCCTTCATCATGGCGTTGTTCGCCGAGATGTATGGATTCCCGCTGACGATCTATTTTCTCTCCGGTTGGCTCCAGAGTCGCTTTCCCAACGTTGACTGGTTCTCGCATGACGCCGGCCATCTTCTGGAGATGATGTTCGGCTGGAAGACCAATCCGCATTTCGGCCTCTTCCACATCTTGAGTTATGTGCTCATCGGTCTCGGCTTTGTCCTGATCGCATCGGCGTGGCGGGTCCCGAGGCCCAGCGATCTCGTGCTCTCGCGACCAGCGAGCCCTACAGCGTCGTGCGCCATCCGCAGTATGTTGGCTTCATTCTGGTGATGCTTGGCTTCCTGGTGCAGTGGCCGACCATTCTGACGCTCGCCATGTTCCCGGTACTCACCTTCATGTACGTGAAGCTCGCCCGGAACGAGGAGCGTGAGTCGCTCGCGACGTTCGGCGACGCGTATCGGCGTTACATGGCCGAGGTGCCGGGGTTCATACCTGCGCGAAACGCCTCACCCGGATTGAAGGCCAGGTTCGCGGTGTTTCCCGAATGGTGGAGGAGGACCGGTACTGCATCGACATTGTTACGCAGATATCGGCTGTCCGAGCGGCGCTTCGAAGGGTCGAAGAAGAAATACTTCGTGATCACGTCGGCCATTGTGTCGAGCATGCAATCGCTTCGGGCAACAAGGCGGATCGGCGACGCAAAATCGAGGAGCTTATGGCGGTGGTGAGCCGTGCCGATCGGTAACGGGCAGCCGTATCAATCTGAAAATATAGGTGCTTCGTAAGCTCGCAACTTTGATCTACGTCAAGAGCAAGCCATCAGCGCGCCAATGGCGCTGCGACAAAGAAAAGTTTGCAATGATGCGACTATCCTCTATCCTCGCTTGGCGAGTCCATGTTTCCGATCGCCACCCTGAGACGCGATCTTGAAGGCGCGATGCTGTCAGGTCTGAGCAAGAGATTCCGATTGAAGGCGGCGATCGCGCTGGCAGCGCTGTACGCCTTTTGCGTCCTTGCGCCGCATGCCGCCCTCGCCTTGACCAATGTCGCGGCGCACTGCCTAACTGAGCCGCACGGCGCGGCGCATGTTCACAATGCGCCGGCCAAAGCCGCGAAGCACGTGCATGCCGACGGCGTCGAGCATTCCCACGACGATGCCAGCGCACCGAACGAGCATTCCGACGGGGACGGAAAATCCCACAGCGGAAATTGCTGCGGCCTGTTCTGCGTGACGGCGCTTTCGCATGAGCCTGCCCCGGCGCTCTTCGCGCCGCCGGCCGCGCCCCGCGTTGGACCGGGCGCGTTCTATCATCTGGCCGGTTGCGGGCCAGACCGCATCAACAGACCCCCAATAGGCTGACGCATCGCTGTTTGGCGCGCGTCGCGCGGCGGATGCCACGCGCGCATGCGATCGATCGTCACCTATGGGAGTTTTCATGTTCGCGCATTCATCGGCGCGTGCGCTCGGGCGATCCGGGCCGCACTTCGCATGTCGAGCCGGACTGTTGACGGCTCGCACGGTGCTGCTGTTGGGGGCGGCGCTCCTGGCCGGATGCAGCACCCTTCCGCCAGCGCCGCTGGCCGGGACCAAACCGTCCGATCCTGGAGCGGCGATACCACGCGCGGCCTACCGGCCGGTAATCGGTCCCTATGCCAGCCGGCGACCCGGCGATCCGTCCGAATGGCGCCAGCAGAACGACCGCATCGCGCCCGAGGTGAAGCCATGAGGCTATGCAAGCACGCATCGCATCTCCACCGTGGCGCGGCGCTGGCGGCGCTCCTCGTGCTCGCCGGCTGCGCGAGCTTCTCGCCGGATGGCGGCCTTATCGGCGTCAACGACATTACCGGGCCGGCGCTCGGACAAAACGCCGTCACGCTGCGGACGCCGGAAGACGCGCAGACGGCGCGCGCAAGGGTGAAGGCGCTGCTCAGGCAACCGCTTTCGGCCGACCGTGCGGCGCAGATCGCACTCCTCAACAATCGCGCCCTGCAAGCCGCGTACAACGCGCTCGGCCTTTCCGAAGCCGCAATGGTGCAGGCCAGCCTCCCGCCCAATCCGACCGTCAAGCTGGAGCGCATCGCGGGTGCCGGTGCAGTGGAAGTCGAAAGTCGTGTCGTCGGGAGTCTGCTCGCCCTCGTGACGCTTCCGGCGCGTGCCGAGATCGCCGCCGATCGCTTCCGCCAGGCGCAGCTGCAGGCGGCTGCCGAAACACTGCGCACCGCCACGGAGGCGCGCCGCGCATTCTACCGCGCGGTGGCAGCGCGTTCGCTCGCATCATTCCTCGAGCAAGCGCGCGAGACCGGCGAGACCGCCGCGCAGCTCGCCCAGCGTCTCGGCGAAACCGGAGCGATGAACAAGCTCGACCAGGCCCGCAACCAGGTCTTCTCTGCCGAGCTCGTCGCCCAGGTCGCCAGCGCGCGGCAGCGCGCCTCGTCCGAACGCGAGCGTCTCGTGCGCGCGCTCGGTCTGTGGGGCGACGATCTCGGTTTCAAGCTGCCTGCCCAGCTTCCGCCGCTGCCGCGCATCCGTTCGCTCGCCAGCGTCGAAGTCGAAGCGGTTCGGCGCCGCATCGATCTGCAGATCGCGCGCATCGAGGTGGCTCTGCTCGCGAGATCCTATGGCCTGACCGGCGCGACGCGCTTCGTCAGCCTGCTCGACGTTTCGGGCATCTCTAAAAAGACACGGGAGAATGGCGAGTCGACCCGCGAGAGCGGCTTCGAAGTCGAATTCCAGATCCCGCTGTTCGATTTCGGCGAGGTCAAGGTCAGGCAGGCGGAAGAGGCGTACCTGCAAGCCGTCAATCGCCTCACCGCCAAGGCGGTCAATGTCCGGTCCGAGGCGCGCGAAGCCTATCAGGCCTATCGCGGCGCTTACGACATCGCGCGCCACTACCGGCGCGAGGTTCTGCCGCTGCGCAAGATAATCTCCGATGAAACGCTGCTGCGCTACAACGCAATGCAGATCGACGTGTTTGCTCTGCTCGCCGAAGCGCGCCAGCGCATTGCGTCAACCTCGGCCGCGATCGAAGCCGAGCGCGAATTCTGGCTCGCGGAAACCAATCTCGGTGCAGCGCTGCTTGGCGGCAATGCATCCCCCTCTGACACCACGGCTTCAGCCGCAGCGGCGCTCGAAAGCGCCGGTGGACATTGATCGGGAGGCCTTCATGAAACTCTCACGCCGAAAATTCGCCTCGGCTGCGGTGCTCGCCGGTGCCGCCGTCGTCGCGGGACGCGCCCAGGCGGCCGCCATTCCAGAAGCAGCGTTCAGCACTGCGCCGACCATGCAGCCACCGCTCGCGCCGGCTGACGGTCAAGCCTATCAGCCCGTCGTCACGCTCAACGGCTGGACCTTGCCGTGGCGGATGAAGGATGGCTGGAAGGAATTTCATCTGGTCGCCGAGCCCGTGGTGCGCGAGATGGCGCCAGGCATGAAGGCGCATCTGTGGGGCTATAACGGTGCCTCGCCCGGCCCGACCATCGAGGCGGTCGAAGGCGACAAGGTACGCATCTTCGTCACCAACAAACTGCCCGAGCACACGACCGTGCACTGGCACGGCATGCTCGTGCCGAACGGCATGGACGGCGTCGGCGGGCTGACGCAGCCGCACATCAAGCCGGGCAAGACCTTCGTCTACGAGTTCGTTCTGAAGAAGAGCGGCACCTTCATGTACCACCCGCACGCCGACGAAATGGTGCAGATGGCGATGGGCATGATGGGCTTCTTCGTCGTGCATCCGCGCGATCCGAAATTCATGGCGGTCGATCGCGACTTCCTCTTCCTGATGCAGAGCTACGACATCGATCCCGGCAGCTACATGCCGAAAGTGATGACGATGCTCGACTTCAATCTCTGGGCCTGGAACTCGAGAGTCTTTCCCGGTATCGATCCCCTGGTGGTGCGCAAAGGCGACCGCGTGCGCGTGCGCATCGGCAATCTCACCATGACGAATCACCCGATCCACATGCACGGCTACCACTTCCACGTCACAGGAACGGATGGCGGCTGGATTCCGGAGAGCGCGCGCATCCCCGAAGTATCCACCGACGTGCCGGTCGGCGCGATGCGCGCTTATGAGTTCGTCGCCGACGAGCCGGGCGACTGGGCGATCCATTGCCACAAGTCGCATCACACCATGAACGCGATGGGTCACGACGTGAAGACCTTCATCGGCGTGAACAAGAAGGATCTCGCTAGGTCGATCCGCAAGCTCGTGCCGGACTACATGCCGATGGGCTCCACCGGCATGGCCGAAATGGGCGAGATGGAAATGCCGATGCCCGACAACACGCTGCCGATGATGACCGGTTTCGGCCAGTTCGGTCCGCTGGAAATGGGCGGCATGTTCTCGGTGGTGAAGGTGCGCGAGGGCCTTGCACGCGACGATTACCAGGACCCCGGCCCCTACAAGAATCCCGAAGGCACCGTGGCCTACGAGGTCGCAAGCGCCGCCGCCGGAACGCCGACGCGCAAACCGGAAAGGCCCTCAGGCCGCGCGCCCGCCGCCGAATTCGATGTCGTCAAGCCGGGCACGAAACGGCCAACCAAGCATCAACACTGAAAGGAGCTAACGCATGATTATTGTTTTACGCCTGCTCGCAGCGCCCGCGCTTGCCGGCATGCTGGTCTTCGGCACGCCGGCGGCAGTGCGCGCCGATGCTGGTCATGCGCATTTCTCGGCTGGGGTGCCCGGCAATCCCAAGAAATCGGCGCGCACCGTCGAAGTCACGATGAAGGAAGGCGACGGCACGATGTCGTTCGCGCCCGACAAGATCGAGGTCAAGCGCGGTGAGCAAATCCGCTTCGTCATCAGGAACGTGGGTGAGCTGCCACACGAATTCGTGCTCGCAAGCACGGCCGACAATCTCAAGCACGCGGCGCTGATGCAGAAGTACCCTGACATGGAGCATGACGACCCGAACGGGAAGACGCTCCAGCCCAAGGCGAGCTCCGAAATTCTCTGGCGGTTCACCAAGCGCGGTGAATTCGAGTTCGCCTGCCTGATCCCCGGCCATCGCGAGGCGGGGATGACCGGGAAAATCGTCGTCAAGTAATCCGCAAGAAAAGGAAAGCCGCTGTGAAAATTCGCAAACTCCTCTCCGTCGCCGCGTTGACACTTATCCTGGATGACCGTGCCCCGGCACAGGCGCAGTCCGATCTCGTCGACGGTCAGGTTACTAAGATCGATGCATCCGCAGGAAAGATCACGATAAAGCACGGACCGATCAAGAAGTTCGACATGGACGATGGCATGACCATGGTGTTTCGCGCCGGCGATCCCGCCATGTTGAACGCCGTCAAGGCGGGCGACAAGGTGAAGTTCGTGCCCGAGCGGATCAACGGCCAGTTTACCGTCACCAGGATCGAGAAAGCCAAATGATCCCGTATGAGACGGGCGCCTGCGCTTCGCTCGTCATTCCAAGGCGGAGCAGGAGGACGACAGCGTCGCACTCACGACCGTCGAAAACTGACGCAGGAGGGTGATCATATACATCCCGTTCAACGAATTCGCTTGACGTAGATCAACGGCCGCCTCCCGGCTTGCGATAATAATTGATCGCCAACGAGGAGCTGCGCCATGAAAGCCGCCGATGTGATGGTGACGAACGTGATCAGCGTGACGCCCGACGTTCTCGTCCAGGATGTTGCCTATATCCTGCTGTCAAATCAGATCAGCGCCGTGCCGGTTGTCGACGATGGCGGCCAACTGTTGGGAATCGTCAGCGAGGCCGACTTGATGCGACGTGCCGAGGCCGGCACCGGCCGTCGTCGTCCATGGTGGCTCGCCATGCTGACTGGCCGCGATATCCGAGCCGTCGATTATGTGAAGGAGCACTCTCGCAAGGTCACCGACGTCATGACCAGGAATGTCGTAACCGCGATGCCAGAAACCTCGCTCCAGGATATCGCGGCGCTGCTGGAGGAAAACGGGATCAAACGGGTTCCGATCGTCAAAGATGGGAAAATCGTTGGTATCGTCAGCCGCGCCAACCTGCTGCAGGCACTGGCGACCGCGCCCAAACCACACGACGCCGACGTGGACAATTCAGCGATACGCGAGAGCCTCATGGCGCGGCTTCGTGCCGCCCCCTGGGCGCACCCGGCATTGATCAACGTCATCGTGCAAGAGGGCACGGCCGAGCTTTGGGGCATCGTAGACTCTCAAGCCGAGAAAAAAGCCGTTCGTGTCGCCGCTGAAGTCACGCCGGGCGTGCGCACGGTCAACGACCACCTGCTTATTCGGCCGACCGACTCCGCGATATAGAGTGCGCGGACCAAAGACCGCCGAGCGAAGCTCCGGAACCTCACGACTGAAGACGGCCGACTTATCGCCACGTGCGGTCAGATCGACACCCTTAGAATACCCGCGACGGGCACATTGGATAGAGCCCGCGGACGGTTACGGGCTCCTCCTCGCTCGCCGAGGAAGCGGCGAAGGACGACAAGACATAGACCCGCAAAGATGCGGAATCGGCGCAATCTGTGTTCAACTGTTACCGCTACGACGTCTATGCCGCTGCCGGCGGAATGACCATTCCACTCATGGGTTCGACAAAAGCGACCTGGTCCTCGACGCTTTTGACACCAGGCGTATTTTCCGCGGCGACCCGGATTGCGCCACGCTGCCGGTCGTCCAGAATTACTCCTGTCAGTGTGACCATTCCATCTACCCCGATCGATCCCGGCGCCCACGGTTGCCGCTCCAGTTCACGGAGCAAATGGTCACGGATGGTCTGATCGTCGCGGGCGACGGGATGGTCGGCCACGTGTTGGCCGACGAGCGCTAGCAGCAGATCCCGACGCGTTACGATGCCGACCACCTGCAGCCCGCGGACCACCGGCACCCGGTTGATGCGATGCCGCTCCATCAAGTCCACGATGTTGTCGAGCGACGTGTCCTCGGTCACGGTCGTGACGTCGGGCGTTATCACCTCCCCCACCAGCCGTCCGGCAGCGTGCGTGTATTCGTCCGCAAGCCGGCCGGCGCCGAGCAGAAACTCGAGCCAGGGCGGCCGGGACCGCATGGTGCCGGTTTCTATGCGGCGCAGAAAATCGCCCTCGGTGACAATGCCGACAAGCGCTCCTGCCACATCGCCTGCTTCCGATCATCCCGGGGCACGAGATCGTCGGCCGAATTGATCTGATCGGCAGTGAGGTCAAGGAGCTGGAGCCGGGGATGCGTGTGGGCGTTCCCTGGCTGGGCTACACGTGTGGTCGATGTCGATATTGCGTCGAGAACCGCGAGAATCTGTGCGATCGTCCGCTCTTTACCGGCTATACGCGCGATGGCGGATACGCAACCCATGTGGTGGCCGATGCGCGTTATGTGTTTCCACTTGCGGACAACGGCAACGACGTCGCGACGGCGCCGCTGCTGTGCGCCGGGTTGATCGGCTGGCGGTCTCTTCGGCTTGCCGGCGACGGCAGGCGGATTGGAGTGTATGGCTTTGGGGCCGCCGCCCACATCATCGCTCAGGTTGCCCGCTGGCAGCGCCGTGAGGTGTTCGCCTTCACAAGGCCGGGTGATGTCGCCGGGCAGGCTTTTGCGCGAAAGCTTGGTGCCGACTGGGCGGGCGGCTCGCACGATACGCCGCCGGTGGAGCTCGACTGCGCGATCATTTTCGCGCCTGTCGGCGCATTGATACCCTTGGCGCTGAAGGCGGTGCGCAAGGGAGGCCGCGTCGTGTGCGCAGGCATTCACATGAGCGACGTCCCGGCCTTTCCCTACCGGCTATTGTGGGAAGAGCGGCAGGTGTTGTCTGTCGCGAACCTGACAAGGGACGACGGAATCGAGTTCTTCGATATTGCCTCTCAAGCCGGTATCGTCACCGAAACCGCGACTTATCCGCTCGCAAGCGCGAATGACGCATTGTCGGATCTGCGGACAGGCCGATTGCAGGGCGCAGCCGTTCTGGTGCCCTGAATGCGAATCTCAACCGGAATTCAAGTCCGGCACCAACGCGCTTTACTCGCCTCAAGTCGCGGATTCGACCGAGGCGACCTGAAACGTATGAAGGTCTCCGTCCTCGCTGCGGATCGAGACATATCCGCCTGGAACGAAAGCATGCGTGCCGGAACGATAACCTGACTCGTCATCGTCCGATGCCTTGGGATCGTAGTCGAACACCCAGCGCGCGTGCTCCGATCCACCCGGCTTGTGCACCAGACGGCCGATTTCCTGCTCGCCGTCCCAGAAGCGTCGCACGCGGCAATGCGCGCGGTGCTCCTGCCAGAGCTTCGGATCGATATGGCCATCGGCACTCAGCGGAGCCACGAATTCATAGCCGCGGGTCATAGAGCCTGACGGAAATTCCTTCGATCGGGCAAGCGCCAGCCGAATGCGTTTCAATGCGTGAGGCAGCATGTGATCTCCTGTCATTTCGGTCTGGCGGCGCGACGTGTCAGTGCGCCATCAGCGTTGGAACCGTCATCGCGTCGAGAATGCCGCTGGTGGCGCCGCCCAGAACAAATTCGCGCAGCCGCGTGTGGCCGTAGCCGCCCATGACGATGAGATCGGTCGAGGTATCGGCGGCGTGAGACAGGACGGCATCCGCGACATCGAGATCGGCGGACACGATGGGCTTGAGCTCGACCTTGAGGCCGTGCCGGGCAAGGTGAGCCGCGATCTTTGCGCCGGACAGCTCGTTGCGGCGCTCCCGGCTTTCGACCGTCACGACCTCGACCTTGGCGGCGCGCCGCAGAAACGGCATCGCATCGCCGATCGCGCGCGCGGCATTTCGGCTCCCGTCCCAACATGCCATGACGCGATCGAGCTTCAGGCCGGATGACTGGACATGCGGGACCACCAGCACCGGCCGGCCCGATCCGAACAGCGCGCCTTCGATCGCAAGGCTCTCGGCGATGTCGTAGTCGGGCTGCGCCTGGGCCACGATTGAAAGATCGTACTCCCTGGCGAGTTCTCCGAGCTTGTCGGCTGCCCCGCTTGCAGTCGCGGAGATCACGAACGAGTCGGTCGAGAGACCGGCGCGGCGCGCATTTTCGTCAAAGGCCTTCTTTGCGCGATCCGCTTCCGCCCGGCTTTCGGCGCGGAATGCGTCGATGACCGACGCCGGCGCCCCGGGGAACGTCAACCCGCCGATGACGGGCTCATAGGCGCAGGCAACGCCCGACAGATGTGCGTCGAACGCGGAGGCGACCGAGATCGCATAGTCGCCGGCCACATCGCGCGGCTTGCCGACTGAGAGATTGACGATGATGTCCTTGATCATGGCGATACTCTCTCGGGCGGCAGATGAGCTGAATGGCGCGTCAGATCGTGCGCAGCCGCTGATGCGTGATCGCCAGCATCAAATCGGACTCTCCAGCGCGTCGCTTTGACCTATCTCAACCGCGCTGGAGGCGGTGTCCTGACGGTACCCTGCGCGACCTTGGCCGACCCGCCACCTAGTCATTTTTTCCTGGTCTGGTGGAGATTTTGCGCGGGAAATGCCGATTTTCCGGCAAAACGGGCACTTCTTCCGAGAGAACCGAAGTGCGAGACCGTCAAGGGACGGTAAGCGACGGCTCATGGAGTCGATTTTTCTCGAATTGCCTTACATCCACTTCGGTTCTCTTCTGACTGCCATCACCTGCGCGCCTAACCCAGCTCTCGGCCTCAGGAGCCATCTGTCAGCGTCGGTACGACAATGTCCGCCTATGATCGAAGCCGGCATTGATGCGAGCCGCGCAGAAGTCAGCGTTGACCCAAAGCAGACATTTGGTAGGTCATATCGGCACGGTGACAACAAGGTCGAATTTACTGCTTAGCCGTCTTCTATGCGCAGAGAGGTTCAGCACCGGCGAAACAAACTGCTCTCGTGCGCCTCGCACATCTGCGTTTGCCCTTGAGCAACGTGACAGCTGTGCCTGAATCTGAGCCTTCTTGAGAGAGTGCGGCTGCTGTGGGCGAGCGCCGCGCGGCAGAAAGTAGGGGCGTTCATCTGTGCGTGCATCGCATGGCAGCTACGCGCAAATGTTACTCTCAGGAAACAATTTTTCCCTGCAGTTGACCCACCGGGTCGTGGTCGCTAGCGTTCGTCGCAAGATGGGCAGTCGACAAGCGCAAGCCTGCGAGTGGCAGCCTGTGATCAGATCCGGGAGGACGCCATGGCCGCCACGCGAAAGCCTGCAACACAGCAAGAGACAACCCGGCAACTACGAGGCGTCAATCGTCGCTCGCTTCTGAAGTTCGCGGGACTTGCGGGCGCGGGATTGATCGCAAGCCCAGCGCTCATTCGTTCGGCGCACGCCGCGACCGTCGTCAAGATCGGCAGCATCCAGTCGCTGACGGGGCCCGGCGCTCCTCCCGGCGTCAGCGCGCGCAACGGCTCGGTGTTCGCCGTGCAGGAGATCGCGAAGGCCGGCGGCTTCAAGGACAGCGCGGGCAAAGACTATACCGTCGAGCTGATCAGCAACGACATGGTGAGTGACCCTCGCCAAGCCATTTTGATGTTCCGGCAGTACGCGGCCGATCCCGCTGTTGTCGCATCCATTGGGCCGACCACGTCGCTGGGGTTTGTGCCCCTTGTGCCGGTCGCGCAGCAGCTGAGCCTCCCGATCATCAGCAACGGTTCGGGCGCTCCGATCCGCGAATGGAATCCCTGGGCGTACCGGATCAATCCTGTCGTGAAGACCGCGACGCCGATCATGCTCAAGACGATGATCGCGGCCGAGAAGATCAAGCGGCTGGCGGTCCTGTATGAATCCACTCACGATCTTCAGAAGGCCGATGCGGAGATTTGCCGCGAGCAGGCGGGCCCGCTCGGCTATTCGTTGGTGGCATACGAGGCCTTTCGGGCGAACGATCAGGATTATTCGGCTCAAATCGCTACGATCAAGCAAAACAAGCCCGACGCGCTCTTTGTGGGAGCTCAGCAGGGTCAGGTCGGCGCGGTGGTCGCGCAGGTACGGAGCGCCGGCCTTGATGTGCCGGTTGTCTGCGGCTTTGGCGCGATGACCTACAAGTCCGTCTGGGAATCCTCCAACGGAGGCATCAAGGGCGGATACACGTGGATCAGCGTCGACGTCGACTCCGCGGAAGGCAAGCTCAAGGACTGGCTCGACAATTACAACAAGGCCTTCCCGGTTGCCGCGCAGTCCGAATCCATCTTTGGATATGACTCGGTCTACGCGGTCGTCGAGTGCGTGAAGCGCACGAACTCGACCGATCGGGCGAAGATCAAGGATGTCCTCGCCAGCTTCAAGTTCACCAGTCCGCTGGGAACGAACGTCGATTTCCAGAACCCGCCGGATGGCGACAATAGGAAGCCGACCGTCGTCATCGTTCGTGCGACTGGCCCCGGTAAATACGAGGTCGTGAAGTGACCGCAGTTGGGGCAGTTCGACCCCAATGAGCAATGCAGTGGAGCCCTCGTCGACCGCGCTGTTGGAAGTCAAGGGCATCACCAAGAAGTTTGGTGGGCTTGTTGCGGTCAACGATCTGAGTTTCGAGGTCGGACGCGGTAAGGTCGTTTCGATTGTCGGTCCGAACGGCGCCGGCAAGACCACGGCATTCAACTGCATTGCGGGCTTGTACCAGCCGGACAGCGGCACGATCTGGTTCGCCGGTGAGGACATCACCGGTGTCCCCCCCCACATTCTTGCAGGCAAGGGGATCGGCCGGACATTTCAGAATGTCCGGCTATTCAACACGCTGAACGCGCTCGAGAACGTGATGGTCGGCCGGACCGTTCGTGGCAAATCCGGCTTGCTGGATGCGGCGCTGTGTCTTGGCCGCGACCGCAGCGATCGACGCGAGGCTCGCGAGCGCGCCGAAGAACTGTTGCAGTGGGTCGGTGCGTACGAAGGCCGTTTGCGCATGCCGAACGAGCTTTCGTACGGCGATCAGCGTCGCATCGAGATCGCGCGTGCGCTTGCAACGGATCCGAAGCTTCTGATTCTGGACGAACCCACCGCGGGCATGATCGCGCACGAGGCGCATCAGGTCGTCGAGCTGATGGGAAAACTGACCGACGCGAACATCACGCTGATGCTCATCGAGCACAACATGAACGTCGTCATGGCGGTCTCGGACAACATCGTCGTTCTCAATTTCGGTTCGAAAATCGCGGAAGGCGCGCCGGCGCAGGTGCGCGCCAATCCTGCTGTGATCGAAGCATATCTGGGAGCGGAAGCATGACGCCGCTCCTCGCGATCTCCGACCTTCATGTCGCCTACAAGGCCGTCCCGGCGCTTTCCGGCGTGAGCATCGAGCTCTTCGAAGGCGAGATCCTGGTCATTCTGGGCGCGAACGGAGCCGGGAAGACCACAATCGTAAAGTCGATCCTGGGGCTGACGAATATCCAGCGTGGAAGCGTCTCGCTGCGCACGGATGGCGCGTCGCATGATCTGCGAAAGCTCCAGACCCACCAGATACACCGGCTCGGCGTCACCTGGGTGCCCGAGGGACGGCAATTGTGGGGCGCGATGACCGTCCTCGACAACCTGAAAATGGGCGGGTTTGCCTCTGACCCGACGGAGACACGTCAGCGCATCGAGGAGATGCTGGACTGGTTTCCGCGCCTGCGCGAGCGCCAGGATCAGCTAGCGGGCTCTCTGTCCGGCGGCGAGCAGCAGATGGTCGCACTCGCTCGAGCGCTCATCGCGCGTCCGAAGCTCATTCTCATGGACGAGCTGTCCCTTGGACTAGCGCCTCTGGTCGTCGCCGAGGTGTTTCAGCTGGTGAAGAAGGTGAACTCCCTCGGTGTCAGCGTCCTGCTGGTCGAACAGAACGCGCGTCAGGCACTGAGAATTGCCACGCGCGCCTACCTTCTCGAAGTCGGTCACGTCGTGGAAAGCGGCCCTGCGGCCGAGCTCGCGAACAAGCAATCGGTGCAGGATATCTTCCTCGGAGGCCATTCATGACCTGGTACCGTGGGAAGGGCCGGCGATGAATCTGTTTCTTCAGCAGCTTCTCAACGGCGTGATCATTGGCAGCACGTACGCCGTCATCGCGATCGGCTTCGCGCTGGTCTTCACAGTTCTTCGCGTCATCAACTTCGCGCATCCCGACATCTTCATGGTCGGTATGTTCGGCGGGCTTCTGTGCGCGAAATATGTCAGCAGCAACTTCTTCGTTGTCGCTGCCGCAAGCGCGCTATCCGCGGGACTTGTCGGGCTCATTCTCGAACGCGCGGTGTTGCGACCCCTTCGGGGAAGAGACGCACTGATGACGCTGATAGCCACACTAGGCGTCGGCATCATGCTGGAGAACGGCGTTGCGGCACTGATCAGCCCCGATGTCGTTGCATTTCCTCCCGTCATTTCCCGTCAGCCGATCGATCTCGGCGCCGTCAGCGTCTCCAAGCCACAGATCGTCAATCTCATTGTCTCGCTCATATCGCTCGCGATCGTGAGCTACTACGTTCGCCTCACCCCGTATGGGCGTGCGACGCGGGCGGTGGCCGAGCGCCCGGACGTGGCTGCTGCGTTCGGGGTGAACGTCAGCCGCGTGTCGCAGGTCGCGGTCACGCTTGCATCCATGCTAGCCGGCTGTGCCGCCGTTTCGGTGGGCCTTCTCTACGGAAATGCCTGGGCGTTCATCGGGCTTGCGTACGGCATCAAGGGATTCATCTGCATCCTGATCGCCGGCAATCGCTACTTCGAAGGCGTGATGCTTGTTGCGCTCGCCCTCGGCATCCTGGAAGCGCTGATCACCGGCTATCTTTCCTCGACCTATCGGGATGCGATTGCTTTCCTGCTGCTGATCGCGGTCCTGTACGTGCGCCCCAACGGCCTGTTCGGCTCATACTCGACCTGAGGATTGACGATGTTCGGGCAGTGGGAATCCCTGGTCATATTTACGCTGCTCAACGTGATGCTCACGGTGGGCGTCTACGTCACCGCGATGTCGGGACAGCTTTCGTTGGCCACCGCGGCGATCGCCGGGCTCGGCGGTTACGCGGCCGCGATCCTCACCCGGAATTTCGGGTGGCCGTTCGTTCCCGCCATCTTGATGGGCGCGGTTGTGGGCGCCTTTGTGGGCGCGTTCATCGCGGCCGTCACGCTGCGCATGCGGGACTTCATTCTAAAGCTGACGACATTGGCGTTCGGCGAGATGATCGCAGTCGTCGCATTCAATATCGACTACATCGGCGGCGCTAACAGCTTCACGGGCATTCCGGCCTACACGGGTTTCTGGAACTGTCTGATCGGAGTCCTGATTGCCACCTATCTGGCATGGCGATTCGACGGATCGCGGCTGGGGTTCGCCTCGAGGGCGGTTCGCGACGACGTCGTCGCTGCGGCAGCAACCGGGATCTCGGTGCTTCAGGTGCGGGTGGTTACGTTCGCGCTCGGAGCGGCGATCTGCGGCGCGGCTGGCGCGCTTCAGGCGCACTACATGCTGATCGTGAGCCCGCAGGAGCTGGGCTTCTTCGCCTCGCTGAACTTCATCATCTTCCTCCTTTTCGGCGGAATGTACGTGCTGTGGGGCGCCATGCTCGGCGCGACGGTGCTGACGATCCTGCCGGAGCTCATGCGCTTCACGACCGAGTATCGTCACGTGCTGTTCGGGCTGATCATCACGGTGGTGGTATTGTTCCGGCCGCAGGGCCTGATTCCGCGCATACCAACCGGTGTCTCGGGACGGTTCTCGCGCGCCGGAAGACGGCGCGCCAGCAAGCTCAGTAGCGCGGAGAACGATCAATGGAGGCTGGGGTGAGCCAGCGACGCGTGGTCCCGGCAAAGCGGCTCAGTGCCGAGGCGTTCGCCGCATACGGCGAAGTTGTCGAATATCACGGCGATCAGAAGCGCTGCCACATTTCAGGGCCGCTCCGTCATAAGGACAGGCCGCTGGAGCCCGCGTTCTGGGTGACGCGGGCGACCTCGCCGATGACGCTGCCGGCGCGCATCCATCAACTCGAGCGCCATATGTTCTCGGCGCAGACTTTCGTGCCGCTGCGATCCGGAAGCTATCTCGTCATTGTAGCGCCCGACAGGGGTGGCGCCGGCCCTGATCTGGAAAGGCTCGAGGTGTTCCAAGCCGATGAAGGGCAGGGCGTCTGCTATCACCCGCGAACATGGCATCACGGACTGACGGTCCTGAGTGCCCCCGCCGACTTCGTCGTGATGATGTCGGTGTACGAGGCGTCAGGGGGCGACGAGATTTTCGATCTTCCTTCAAACTGCGAACTGATCGTGTCAGCTCAATAAGAAGATGGAGTAACCCATGTCGTCCCAGGACGCTCACCTCACGAGAGACTTTGTCGGCTATGGACCAACGCCTCCCGATCCGAAGTGGCCGAACGGCGCCCGCTTGGCGCTGAACATCGGCATTGCGTTCGAGGAGGGCGGCGAGTTGTCCGTTCCGGATGGCGCGAAGTCATCGGAACTCGGTTTGACGGACGGTGCGCCCACCGGGTTCGGCGGCCGCGATCTGGCAGCCGAGTCGATGTTCGAATACGGAAGCCGCGTGGGAATTTGGCGCGTGCTGCGCATGCTGCGTGAGCGGAAGTTCACCTCTACGTTTTACGCCTGTGCCCTCGCGCTCGAACGAAATCCTCTGGTGTGCGCGGCGATCAAGGAGTCGAATTACGACGTTTGCGCGCATGGGTGGCAGTGGGAGTTGCATCATGGGCTCACCGAGGAGGAGGAGCGGGACCGCATCCGCCGGACGGTCGCGTCGATCACCAAGACGATCGACGTCAGGCCTGCCGGATGGCTCTGCCGTTATGGCCCGGGTTTGAACACGCGCCGGCTCGTCGTCGAGGAGGGCGGCTTCACGTACGACTCGGACTCCTACAACGACGATCTGCCGTTCTGGGTGAAGGTCTCGGGCAAGCAGCACTTGGTCGTTCCGTACGGCCTCATCAACAACGACGTCAAATTCATTCGCGGATCGCTCGCGACCGGCGAAGATTTCTACACCTATCTCCGCGACGCGTTCGATATCCTGTACGGGGAAGGAGCGACGCATCCGAAGATGATGTCGGTGGGCATTCACATGCGTCTGGTCGGACAGGCCGGGCGGGCACGGGGGCTGGAGAAGTTCCTCGACCACGTCGCGGCGCACAAGGATGTGTGGGTATGCCGGCGGATCGACATCGCGCAGCACTGGATGAAAACGCATCCGGCTCCGCAGTGAGGATGATCAGGTCTA
>Ga0163163_10001824_pt1 | contig 17980 bp, 24 predicted proteins | sample S65metaG_FD_119766 | JGI IMG/M metagenome (GOLD analysis project Ga0163163, IMG submission 119766) | Switchgrass rhizosphere microbial communities from Kellogg Biological Station, Michigan, USA - S6-5 metaG | ecosystem: Host-associated > Plants > Roots > Rhizosphere > Soil | place: USA... | reverse complement strand
TTGCAACTCAACACACGCAAACCCTATAAATATAGGCCTCTGCTCGCTATTTATGCATAGTAGATATGTGCAACGAAATGTCTGATTGCCAACGATTCCGAAGGTTGGTTTGGAGCGTCTATCTAACACGCTGCTGTTGATAGATAGGATCTATGTCATGCATTTTACATAGCTGGCGGGCAAATCACGTCTTGGGTATAATGTCAAGCCATGTCTAAAGCCAAAGCAAAAGTAGCTGAGAAGAAGACGCCTCAACGGCTGTCTCTGTATCAACACCAACAAGAGGCAGAAGATGCATTCAAAGCCGGCAGACGCAGACACTTCCTTGCATGGCACCGTCGCGCAGGTAAAGACGTATTCGCTTTGGACTTCACTCATCGTAGGATGTTGGAGCGTGTTGGTTCGTATTGGCATCTATTCCCTTTCCACATCCAGGCCAAGCGAGCTATCTGGAAGGGCATTGATGCCAACACCGGGCAGAGATTTATAGATCGCGCGTTCACTGAGCGGCGCAACGAAAATGATACTGAGATGTCGTTCTCTATCCCGTGTGGATCGTCTTGGCAGATGTTGGGCTCGGATAACTATGATCGTATGGTTGGTTCCAACCCGTGTGGTGTAGTGTTCTCAGAGTGGGCGTTGTGTGATCCGGCAGCATGGGATTACATCCGGCCAATTTTGGTAGAGAACAAAGGTTGGGCAATGTTCATTACAACCTTTAGAGGGCGCAACCATGCCTGGAGGCTATTTCAAACAGTTCGCGAATTGGAGGACTGGTTTACTAGCCTGCGTACTATTGATGACACGCACCGTGCAGATGGAAGTCCAATCATCACACAGGAAGACATCGATAAGGAGATACGCGACGGCATGGACCCTGGCTTGGTGCGTCAGGAGTTCTATTGCGATCCAGACGCAGCCAGTGCTGGAGCGATCTTCGCTCGCCAGCATTCTCGACTCCTTGCGCTCGACCCACGTCCAGCAGTGCCAACCAATAGAGTGTTGCGGGTTGCTTGGGGCACCTACAAAGAAGGTATTACCGCGATTGCGTTTGAAGACCGGCACATTGTCAGCGTCAATACGTTTCGGGAATCAAACATTACAGATGCGGTTCAGGCAGTCACGCGGCGGCATCCGTCTAGTCTCTTGATACACCATGCCATAGATCCAGACCCGACGTTGTTTTCTGCGCTCGATGGCTATGGAGTGGTGGCTGCGCCTTTGAATCAGCAGGAGCACATGCATCAAGGGCATGCGGCGGCAATACTCAACATTTGTACTTGCACGTCTGCGGCCCGTGAGACCCTAGCGGATTTCTCTATGAGTTACACTCCATATCGAGACGTGAATGATGAAGACTTAACCCACGACTCCATCGCGCAAGCGTTGGCAGTTGTGCACACTGCGCAAGTATTTTCTAAAGAGCCTTCGCGCAAACCACTCGACTATTCAAAGTATGATAGAGGCGTAATCTAACATGGCCCAGCAGTCGCAAGATCAGATTGAGCTAGCGCAGCGTATCAAGATTCAGTTGGTCAACTGCATTGGATACGAAGGCGACGAGCTAGCAGAAGCCCGCCGGCTGGCATATGACTATTATTTTCAGCGGGCGCGCGGTGACGAAATTGCTGGAAGATCGCAGATTGTCTCAGGCGACGTATCAAGCATGGTTGATGGCAACTTGGCGATCATGACAGAGCCGCTCGGTGGCAAGCGTATAGCGGAGTTCTGTTCATATGACCAAGCTGACGAAGAGCAAGCGCAGCTTGAGACAGATTGTGTGCATGAAATGCTTTTCAAACGGCAGAATGGATTTGTCGAGGTTGCATGCTCAATCAAAGATTCCTTGCTCGTGCGCAACGCTATCATCAAAGTGTATATTGATGAGCGTACTCATCGCCGAACCGTTCACAAGAGTGAAGTTGCCCCCGAGATAGTTACGGATGTGCTTGATAAAATCGGAGCAACAGACGTGCATTCATATGATCCAGAAACTGGCACTTTGAGCGCAACAGTTACAAAGACAACTCGCAAATTTCGTGTAGAGTCTCTGGCAACAGAAAATTTTCTCTTCCCAAAGTATTGGCATCGTCAGGATTTGGAAGATATCCCTTTTTGTGCGGAACGGCATGTTGATACTCGTTCTACTTTGATCGAGCGCGGCTATCCCCGCTGGAAGGTGAACAAATTAACTCGATATAACAATCCTTTCCAACCAGCAGCCTATGGTCGGCTCCCACGCAATATGTCTCCAAACTCAGTTAACCCAATCGATAAGAGCCAGGAGTTAGTCGAGTGGTATGAATGTTATTTGAAGATGGAGGACGATGACGGCGGCTCGACGTTGCACAGAGTCGCTGTCAGCGGCTCTTACATTCTTGAGGATGTCGAAGCAGACCTGATTTGCTATGCAACCGGCGTTTGCATCATCAATCCGCATACATTCATAGGGATCAGTCTGTTTGATAAGCTCAAGGCAGTACAGGATTCGTCTACCGCCTTGAACCGGGCGTTACAGGACAACTTGAATGCAACCAACAAAAATAGAACTGCGCATTTCGATGGCTTGGTTGAAGAGTCTGACCTTAACGATGGCAGAACTAACGGCAGTATCCGCGTTAAGCCTGGAGTTGTGGCAGATGTTCGGGCAGCTGTCGCCGCCTTCGCTGTTCCAGATACTAGCGCCAACATTCTTGCTAACATCGAGCATATGCGCAGAGTACGCTCAGAAATGGGTGGCGCCACTCTCGATATGGCAACAGGTCAGATGCAACTTAACGATCGTGTTGGCTCTATGGGGCTCGATAGGGCTTATAGTGTTATGGAGCAATTGGCTGCTTTTATGACACGTATGTTAGCCAACACGTTGATTAGGTCAATGTACCTTATCGGACATGAAACACTGCGGACTCAGTGGCCGGAGATTATTCAGTTCAAACGCGGCAACCAATGGGTTAGAACCAATCCGTCTGAATGGCAGGTTAGAGAGTCTGTAACAATCAACCTTGGTGCCTCGGTTGGAGAGCGGCAGCGGCTAGCAGCAGTATTAATGACGCTTATCAAGACGATGGCTGAGCTGGCGCAGGCGGGTATGGAGGATGTGTTGGTAAACGTGCAAGGGTTTTATACTGCTTGCATGGATTGGTTACGTATTAACGACATTGAAACTCCAGAGAAGTATTTTATTGACCCGCGCACGCCTCCGGCGCAGAAAGCTATGCTGGACAAATCTCAGGCTGCTCAAGACAGTAAGGCGAAGCAAGACGCCCTAATGCAACAGGCCATTGCCCTTGAGCAGTTGCGTGTTGCCTTAGATAAGTATCAAGGCGACAGTGAGTTGCAATTTAAGTATTACGACACTGTGCTTGGTGCACAGATTGAAGAAGCCAAGCTGGCGGTGCAAGGCGTGCTGGATATGGTGAAGGCAAAACAAACTGCAACAACCGCTATGCGCGGTAAAGGTGCCGCAGATGGCGACGCTGGAGGAAGTGAGAGACGCGAAAAATCTACTGGCAAGCAGGCTGCTGCCGAAGTGTCTGACGCAAGTTGAGCAAGATACGATTACAGCATGGCGCGTTGCGAAGACAGTAGAGGAACGAGAGCAACTTTGGGTACGTGTTCAATCAATTCAACTAATTAGGAGCGAGATAAATGCAACAGCAAAACGGATCGTCAGAGACGGCGATCAGTGATACAAGCCCAGCGGCTAGCACTGCTGGAGATAAGAAGCAACAGCCGGCTGGCGGCGGGGTGCAGTCTAGCGACGAGCCTCAAAAGCTAAGTCTGGCGGAGTTGTTTGCTGAGGACGGCGATACCCCTGGAAGCGAGAGCGGAACGGATGATGACCCGTCAAAGCCTGTCGATTCCATCGATAGGTTGATGAAGCGTTACAACCTGACTCCAGAGCAAGCGTATGCAATCAAGGTCCCAATGCCGCAGGGCGCAGAGCCGCTAACCCTAGGTGAGCTGAAGGACCGCGTTGGAGAGCTTGTTGAATTGGAGACCCGGGAGGCGCAGTTTGATCAAAGGCGCGTCAAGGCTGAAGGTGAGTTGTTGAGAGCGCAAACGGAAATGCGCGAGCTGATGGCGTTGATACCAAAAGAGCAGTTGACCCCCGCAGTCCTAGATAAAGTGCGTCAGAAGCACGAAGCTACGATGAATCGGGAGCGACAAGCGACGTTGGAACACATACCGGAATGGCGCGATGAGAAGCGCCGCACGGAGGATATATCCGGCATGATCGAGCTGTTGGAGGATTATGGGCTCGGAGGCACGTTCCTATCAACGGTTGTAGATCATAGGGCGTTGAAATTCATTCGCGACTCTTACTTGCGTGACAAACGCATCAAAGAGGCATTGGCACGAGTGAAGAGCGGCAAGCCGGTCACTGGGCAGCGTACCAGTGGCAAGGCAGCCAAGGGCGCTGCGAAGCCCAACAGCAACACCTCTCGACAGAGCCGAGTCATTCCAGATCAGGCTGCGCGAATCCGCAATCTGTTTGGTGATACCTAACTCTTAACTTCAATAAGGTGTAATTACTGTGACGACTCGCAAGATTATAACCAAGGGCGTAATCGACTGGGCAACCCTGAAGGTTGAGCATGTTGAGTCCTTTGACTACTCAGGACCAATGACGTTGGCGGCACAGCCTGCCGACTACTTGGACGTTGCTGACCTTAAGTCCGTCTTGGCCGGCGGCCTTATTCGGGAGGACGTATTAGACACCATCTTTGACTGCTCCGATATCCCAACGCCATTTTTGGACATGATTGGCACTGACGGGTTTACAAACAGCTATTCGGAATGGTCCGAAGATAAACTGTCGGCTCCCAATACGGCAAATGCCGTTGTGTCCGGCTCGGATGCCGCCAGCGGTAACAACAACGCTAACGTGACCAATGCGTTGCGTGTCGGCAATCAAGCTCAGATCAGTGAAAAGTTGGTCATGGTGACCGAACGTGGGCAGGCCGTCAGCTCAGTTGGACGGTCTGATGAAATGGGATATCAAACCGCCCGCAGGCTGCAGGAGCTTCGTCGAGACGTAGAGGCAATTGCGCTTAGTAATCAGGCATCAGTTGCCGACGACAACAACGCAACAGCCGGCAAAACTGGGACGATGGCGGCATTCATCAAAACCAACATCAATACTGGAGCAACCGGAGCGGCGGGTGGTTTCAACACTGGCACCAAGTTGGTTGTTGCTGCAACCAATGGAACCAAGCGGGCGCTGACGTGGGCGCTAATTTCGACTCAGATCGAAAACGTCTATACGCTTGGCGGCAACCCAACGGTGTTAATGTCTGTTCCAGGCATGACGAAGCGCATTGGGCAGTATCTGATTGGCACTCCATTGTCTGCGAAGGCAACTCAGAACGTTCAAGGCACTGGCGATGGCGTATCACAGACTGCGCAGATGTTTGTGGATGCGTTCAAAACGGATTTTGGCTTCATGATGCAGCTGATTCCGAACCGTCTGCAGCAGACCTACAGTGCTACTCAGTGCGATGTCTTCGGCATTGACCCGCGCTTCTGGAAGCTGGGGCTCTTGTACGGCTGGAAGGTTGACCCTCTGGCCAAACTCGGGCTTTCTTTCCGCAAGATGCTGCACGTTGACTGGATGTTGAAAGCGTATCTTGAGCGCGCCAACTTTCAGATCCGCGATGCAGACCCAACTGTAGCAGTGACCTGATCTAAGGAGTTGACTATGAATCCCGGGCGGCAGTCGATTTTAGAATCCGTACAGCGTGTTAGAGAGGGCGTTGACCCACATCAACATGCACCGTTTGCGCGGCATACAATGCGGATTCCGTATCAGGATTTTGAAGCCATTAAGCGGTTGTATCCAGGGCTTGATGACTATAAAGATCCTGCAGCGATGACTGCCGCTTGGGAGGCTTTTGAACGGTCTCCATTTTCGGAACCTTACCGCGTTGGCAAAATCACGCGCGGAATCATTCGCAACGGGATTATAGGAAAGCCCTATGGATCGTAGCACCATCCTAACTGCCGCATTCAGCGATACACATCGCGAAGATTTGCAGACAACATATCAAGACCGTTTCATGATCGAAGCGGAGTCGATCATACGACAGCGCCTGGAGTTTTACGCGCTTGAGGCAACGTTGGATGATACCGCCCGAGTGGCGCCCAGCTCTGCGGTTTACAATCTCCCGGCCCGCGACATTGCACTCGTTCGGCATGTATTCAGGAGCGATGGGCTTCCGCTGGATCAAGTTGATGAGACCAATATAAACACCTATTCCAGTCTTTCGCAGGTGCTGGCGTATGTGGTCAGGCCGACAACCATTAAAGTTGCTGGCAACCCTGGAGCGGGGGATACGCTTTCGGTCCATTATTTCGGCATGCCGACGGCTCTGTTGTCGGCGGGAGATAGCAACACTCTTTTGAACGACTATCCGAATGTCTATAAGGAGGCAATACAAGTTTCGATTTGGAAGCGGGCGCGTGACTTTGACGCTGCAACCGCAATGTTTCAGAGTGTCAACGCGGCAATCGATGAGATTAACCGCAAGATGAAGAAGCTTCTAGGCGGGGCAAGATCCGCCAACCCCTACAACACCGAATGGAAAAGCAGTTACTAACATGGCACTAGAGAGCGCAACTTTTATTAGTCAGTTGGTTTCTACCAATCCGGTAGGGGCAACGGACCCGAAGGCACAAGGTGATGATCATCTGCGGCTGATAAAAGGCGTGCTGCAAAGCACGTTTCCAAATGCCACTGCCGCCATTAACCCAACTCCGACGGAGTTTAACCGGCTGGTAGGAGTTACCGGCCCGGTTGAAGACATGCGCGGCGTACCAGAGAATGTGCAAGCCGCCAGCTATACGATTGTAGCTGGTGATGCTGGCAAGGTTGTTAGGCTAACGACAGGTTCCAACGTCAACATTCCCGCCCTTGCCGCCAATCAGTGTACGTTGGTTATCAATGAAACGGGCGCAGCCATCACGTTGACAAAAACCGTGAGCGGAAACTTGCGATGGCTCAATGGCGGCAACGCGGCGCCTCCCACTGGTACTAGAACCCTTAACGCGGCAGGCGTTGTTACTTTAATCAGCAATGGAACTGATGTACGGGTGTTTGGAGTTGGTCTGTCATGAGCGGTATTCTGCTCGCGCAGCAAGGCTGCCAAGCTGGACAACGTGACTGGCGAAGATGCACCGTCGGAACTTCGGGCGGAGTATATGGCTTTAGCACAGGGCTTGGTATTGGTACCATCAGCACGGTGCACCGCACATTCAGAGGGCAGACAATAAACGTGTTGGATTCTGGTTCCAGCACAAACTTTCGCATTGTCTTTGGTGGATTGGTAGCGCAAAACTTCTTTGATACTCTGGAGGTACTACGGGCTGATGGAACCTCGCTTTTTCTCCGGCAAAACTTGGTTGATGTTTACGGGCAGGGCGGCGGATCAACTGAATGGGACTGGATTATTCCAGCCAATAGCGGCTGGACTTCTGCAGAGAACACTAAAACAGTTGGCTTTGCATTAAGCTGAGGCATTCATGGATACAGGCACCTACAAGACCATTGACGTCAAGGCAGTTAAGGAGGCGCGGTTGGGAGTTACAACTCTAATTGCGTTGGTTTCGACTGTTGCCGGCATGGGAATATCTTGGGGCGCCTATTCAAATCGGCTAAAAGAAGCAGAAGACACCGCAGCCCGTGCTAGCAATGCGGTTATTCAGTTGCAGATTCAGACCGCCACGACACAGGCGCAATACACTGAAATCTTGAGGCGTTTAGATCGATTGGAAACAACAGTGAGGCAACAGAGGTGAGTGCAATTGTGAATTGGCTCCAGGGTAAGAAGACCTACATAACCGGCGCTGCGGCAGTTTTGACCGCCGTGGCCGGAGTCGCAACGGGGCAGGTTGGAGCGGCAGAGGCAGTTCAAATGGGGCTTACAGGTCTCATGGGAATTTTTCTGCGCAACGGACTGGCCAACAAGTAACGGAGCACGCAACAGTGGAAAAAGTCCTCCGCCCTACCAGTGGGCACATACTCGACATAGATTCGCTTGAGATAGCAGACCAATACCTATCCCTGGCGCACAATGTCAACACCCGTAGGGGTTTCCCCAGCCGCAAAGGGGGGCGGAGGACTTGCTATGGTGCGGCACCAACAGACCCTCGACATTTACTGAATGTATTCCTCAATACCTTCAACTGGTGGATGATCTTTGGAACCAACAAGATTTATGGCGTACGCGCAGGAGTTGCGAACGATATTACACCAGCGGTTATAACTGCGATTGTCAGCCCGTATGAATGGTCTAGCACCGTACTAAACGGGATTCCGGTCTTTACGAATGGCAAAGACCCTGTTGCTTCATGGGATGGCAATGGGGCGCATCTCGCCGCCACAGTTCCAGGGTGGACAGTGGGGCAGGTTGCCAAGGCAGTTGTGGCTTTCAGATTTCACGTGTTTGCCCTCAATATAACAAATGGGAGCGGCGCATTTGATAACATGGTTGTATGGAGTGATGCGGCTGCGCCAGGAGCTTTGCCGGCTAGTTGGACTCCCAGCTCTAGCAATGAAGCTGGGACGGCTATTCTGGCGGATACTCCAGGCCGGATCGTTTGCGGCAAACCTTTGGGGAATCAGTTATTTTTGTACAAACCAACATCAATTTATCTCTCAGAATATGTTGGGCAGCAGCCTACCAACATCTTCTCATTTCGTCCTGTCAATAGGAACGTTGGGGCGCTGTCTACTCATTGCATTGCCGATCTTGATACTCAACATCTTGTTGTCGGTAATGACGATGTTGTTCTGTTTGATGGCATTCGCGTGCAAAGCATTGCGGACGGTAGGATTAAGCGTTATCTCGCTAGCCAGATAGACGATACTAACCAGCTCAATGCTTTCGTCATTCGGGATTTGAGCAAGCGTGAAGTATGGATCTGTGTGCCCGAGGCAGGTAATACCTTCTGCACCGTAGCACACGTTTGGGACGAACGTCGTGACACGTGGACGACACGTGATTTAAACCAAGTCCGTTGTGGCACAACGGGGTTGGTGCAGGACACGGTTGTAAATGATACGTGGGATTCGGATGCGACCGCTTGGGATACAGACGCCAGCAGCTGGGACGGAGGCGTGACCGCCAGCAAGCAGCAAGTTGTGGTTGCTGAGAATACACAGCTCTACGTTGAAGATACTGCAGACCAAGTGAGTGTCACAGGCAAGATTGCCCGGTATGACCTGACCTTCGATGATGACAGGCAGCTCAAGCTGACAACGCGGGTTTGGGTAGAGGGTAGCGGCGCTGGCTTTACAGGGACTCTATTTAGACTTGGATGGCGAAACGATACAGACAAACCTATAACTTGGGGTGCATTCGTAGCTCGACAAGGCGGTGGAACTCCATACGAGGTTTGTGGACGTTTTATATCGATCGAAGTTAACCAAACTGGGACGGATGTTTGGACGATTGACCGCATGACTATAGAGGCGGTTTACAATGGCACTTACTAGCTATGTACGCACCCCAGTTCTGCCAGGGCAGGATTTAAAGACGTTTGTTAACCAGGAGTTGGCCAAGATTGAGGCTGCTCTAAACACGTTGGAGAAAATTAAAGCTAACTGGCTAAACGTTCAAAAGTTCCTCGGGTTGCCAACTGCAGTTATCATTGGAACAACCGTTGAGAATCCAAACCCAACCGCTGGAGACCCGCCGCACCGAGTAGACATTGTTAACGACAACAGCACTTCGCAAGGCATTCGCTATAGCACATATGGTCCTAGCGGGACCGTCTTTCAGAATACACTGCATTATGTGCGTGCACTAGGAACCCTGGCTGCACCAACGCCAATACAAGCCGGCGATTTCCTAGCCTCTACAGGCTATAGGGGCTGCTATGCTGCTGGGGTAATCAGCGGTTCAGTTGGTTCATGTCAAGTTGTCACAACTGAAAATTGGGATGGCTCGCACCTCGGATTAAAAATATATTGGGAGGTTTGCCCAACTGGAGGCGCTACAGCCAGACAACCTATTTTTGAGTTAGCTGCCGACCTAACAGCAAACATCCCAGTCTTATACACCAATGGCTCCACATCTGCCTCTGCAGGCTACATGGTATTTAAAGATACCAGTGGAACTAGATACGGATATATTGGAAAGACTTCCTCTGCCAACACAGATATCGCGCTTGAGTCGGACCATAAGCTGCAGCTGGTAGCCAACAATGGCGCATCAGGCCGTATAGTTATAGATGCTGGGATAACCGTCACCGGCAGCAGTGGTGCTACTGCAGCAATCGGGTTGGCATTGGACTTATCAAACCAGACTGTCACAACTGCATCGCCAGCAGCTGGCGGAGCGGGGGCGTTGCCTGCGACTCCTGCAGGGTATCTCGGAGTAACTATCAATGGAACTGCGCGAAAAGTGCCGTTCTACTAATCGTAGGAGACTAAGACAATGGCTACGATTCATTATTCGACATCATTCTTGGAGATTGTAAAATGAGTGGCGGCGGAATGTTGGGAATGGGGAAGTCTGAGCAACAGGCTTCTGGCTGGAATCAATCAGACAGTACAAGCAACTCTGTCAGCTTAGGCGGCGGGCAGTCTACAAGCGGCCAAACTGTCTTCAATAGCGATTTGATAACACAGCTTATGCAGCGTGCTGGTGCTGCTGCGGGCAATGCTACAGCGGGCGGCTCTGAGATAACAGGCGCAGCTAGACAACTGTTCACCGGCGGAAACGATTTGCTGACCAAGCTGATGGCCGGCAACACAAACGCTGGTACAAGTTATTTGGAGAGTGGCCTTCAAGACTCCAGCATTGCAGACTCACAGATTGCCCAGTTACAAAAGGACACGGGGCAACTTTTCACTGATCAGTTTAACCCCGCAATTACAGCAGATGCTGTATCGAGCGGCAATCTAGGCGGAGGGCGGCAAGGTGTTGCGCAGGGGCTCGCGATGGATTCGTTGGCCCGACAGTTCAGCTCCCAAGCGATTGGGATTCGCACCGCAGACCAAGCCAGAAAGGATGCCGCCGCAACAACGGTTGCCGGCAACTCGCTTGCTGCCGCTAATACTGGGCTCGGGGCGTTGCCCTCTCTATTGGGATTGTTGCAGTCTGGACAGAATAACGATTTGGATATTTACGGGCGGCTGGCGCAAGTCTATGGTGGGCCAACAACTCTCAACTCTTCACAGTCAACCAACTTTAGCTCCAGCATTGCGCAAGCTATCGCCAAGTCTTTCGGCACCAATCAATCAACAGGCCATGCCTGGAACTTCCAGGCTGCCGGCCAAGGCGGGTTAGGATAATGGACGAGATACCAGACGAGTCAACAGTAGAGCGCCCTGCGTCAGACGTAACTGTCAATAGTGCCTCGCAGTCTCAAGCCTTTGGGCGCCCCTATCGTGGATTGTCTCCGCTTAAGGCAGGGCTACTCTATGGAGGCGCGGCTTCAACGGTTATGGGACCATTAGGGCTCCTTGTTGGTCTTGCCGCAGGCGTTACTGCAAAGCGTATGCAGGATAACTATCTGGACCAACAAGCCAGAGAAGCCCGCAATATGCGCGGCGAAACAAATAGCGTTGGAGAGGAGATTGATGGCCAAATGCGGTACTCCGACCCGGATACTCAACGACTGCTCCAACATGCTAAGCTAATGAACGCTAACGGCTGGATGCGACTACAGGCTGGAGACGAGTCGGGCCGCGAGTTGATAACCAACGCCACAAACATTGTGCAAGGCGTGATGCAGGGTAACGTTGAGCAACAGCGCACCGAATTGGCTGCCGCACATTCGATGCAACGTGGGTTAGTCACGACTGCCGCTAACGATTATCGTTCCCAATTCCAACAGAATGTTGAGCAAGCTACCAATCTTGATCAACAAGCCATGCGTGTGTTGGACCTTGCCAATCAGCCGGGTTTCGATCCTAATAAACCATTCAATAAGGCCATCTTGGCCGACTTATTGAGTTATGGCGTTAACGGTATGTACAAGGATGCGCCAGACATGATCGACGCCATCAAAGAGGGTAGCGGCGCGTTCAGTCATATTCCAATCGTTGGTGGAGCAATCTCTGATATTGCCGGCGGGATCGCGACATGGGTCAAGTCTGAAGACTTCAAAGTAACCAAGGAGGACTACAACCGTATTGCCCTCAACATGAAGGCATATAACACCAAGTATACCCAACAGAAGATGGGGCAACTTGGACAGCAGTCGGACGCATTAGGCGCTTTCGCACAAAAGCAAGGAATGCTACCGACAGACTATACTATGCGCGACTACGTTTCCGGCAACATGAAGGAGTTGAATTTCCTTCCAGCTCCCCAAGTTCCGACTATCGCAACGAAGAAACCAGCCGCCCCCATCAACAGCGTCTACAGCGGGCCAGATTACATACACCAACAGTATCGTCCTCCAACTCTACCGGGCCAATTTGGCCAAGGTGACCTATGGCAAGACCCGAACGTAGTACGCTTTCTGCAGGGGCACAAAGCGCCCTCTCGTCCGACCAACTGAAGACAGCTATTGAAGCCTTGCGGGTTGGTCATGGGCTGCTCAGTAAAGAGCAGTTCGTTAAGGCGCTTCGTAACGGCGATATTGAAATATGGACATTGCCACATGGAGCCTTTGCTTTGATAGGCTGGGGCGTCTGTGAGCACGGAGAAACCTGCAACATTCTGACTGTGACAGGTGAATCAGATATTGCTGCTGAAAGCGGGCTGTTGGCAATCGAGGCAATGGCCCGTAAACGCGGTGCCAGGATGGTTATTAGCGTTGGGCGCCCTGGCTGGAAACCGCTTGTCGAGAAACATGGTTATACTGTGCAACGTAAGATACTGATGAAAAAGGTGTTAGAGTCATGATCCCGTTTCCAAAAGTCCACATTGCCGCAAGTGTGCTCAATCGGATTTTCAACACGTTGGAGGGGGAACCCCAGCTCAACGCATTGCAGCCGGCACCCCTGCCTCCATTGGAGCCTAGTGCACTTGGCCAGCAGATTGATACGGCGATTGCCCAGCCGCCTGCGCCAGCAGAGACGCCGCCAGGAACAGAGCAGCAAACCGCACAGAACATGGAGACGGCATCTGTAGAAGGCGGCAGCCCGTTTGATGGGGCGTTGATGGGAGCAAGCGACAATGCTTACTGAACATTTCGACTTATCAGAGTTTCTAGTCTCTCAGATCGCCGTGCGAGCTGGGCGCATCATCGAGCCTACGCCACAAGTAGAGGCGAACTTAAAACGCCTCTGTAGCGAAGTCCTAGAGCCTATACGGGCCGCAGTTGGAGCGGTTCATATCAGCTCAGGCTACCGCCCCGATTGGCTCAATACGATGGTGGGAGGCTCAAAGAAGAGCCAGCACATGACCGGCTGTGCGGCAGACATCACTACGCCTGGACTATCCCCGCTGGAGCTGTCCTGGCGCATTCGCAATCTCAAACTGCCCAGCCTCAATCAGTGCATTCTTGAATACCCGCCTAACGGGTGGGTCCACGTTTCCGTTGCGGAGTTGAACGAAGTAGCTAAGTATCAATTTCTAACAGCCCGGCTGCAGGGGAATCGGGTGTTGTATTCGACTGGGCTGTCAGCTCGTGTGGTGTAAACGTCCGTCCGAAATACGTGTGCGCCGGAATCCATTCAATAGCGTCCGAGACTAAACAGTCGGCGCTGTTGTAAGGGTCAACGCCGTTCGGATCTGTACACATTGCTTCTGCATCCTACAAGTAATGGGAGAGGCGCACCCACTGCTCAGCACGCATCTAACGGACTCCATTACGCGCGCAAACTCGTTTTCACAAAGTTCGCACCAACCTCTTGGTGAGAGTGGAGTGTTAGTTCTGTCGCACATTTCGCAGCAGGGGCGCCTCATATCGACTCCGCTCCTAATTGCCTTCGTTACTCAGCAACAGCACACGAAAACAATTTGGGAGCATTCTGCCCCCGCTTGGCGGTTCCCAGCCCTAGGAACTCGATACGCACCTTGTCGCCTTCCTCCGTTTGGTCAAACAAATCCGACAGCATGCCGGATTCCCAAACGTTTACAGCGCCAATTGTCTCATCTTGGACGATCATGGTGCGAACTTCACGCTCCTTCTTCGTGCCTTCATCGAGCGTGACCATTTTGGCTTCGCCGCGTTCCCCTTCAATCACTGGATGCTTTTCCACGTCCCAGTTGGGAGCGCGGCCAATCACCTTGTAACCATTGGGAAGTAGAGGCGCTTTTGCGTTGCGTGTTGAATTGCGCTTGGATTTTGCTTTCGCTTTTGCTTTGGCTTTTGCCATGTCGTGTTACTACCTTCTTAAGACCGTGTGTTAGACCGCCCACGGTCGCGGCGGTTCGTGCGAGACGCACGGGAAACAGTGTTGACAGGCTCAACGAATCCCTCTGAGACAAGCCACTCGTAGAGACGTGGCGCCGAATCGGGTGACTTTCGCTTCATGTCCGCCCGTGGAGGTTGATCAATGAAGCGATAGGCGCGTTTTCGACCCCTAGCCATGATTGTAGATTTTGAACTCGTCTTCTATGTGAAGTCTGCGCAATTGCTTGACAAACCGGTTAGGTGAGTCTCCGCTCTTCACGGCAGACTTGAGCTTGAGCGGACGGTTGACCTTATACTCACGCACTGCAGAAATCAACATTTGCTCAAGGTTGGTAACCGTCCCCTGGAACCCATGCCGCGCGACTTTCAAAATGTGACGGCCTTCAAAGACTTCGCTCGGGAAAGTGTCTTCGGTTTCGTTGTCTGAATACAATATGTAAAGCTTGTTGCGAAAGAGCGCAAGATCGCCGTGGCCTTCATCTACCACTGCGCCCAGCTCCTTCGTGCGTGCGCCCTTGTGGTTCCCTGGTGCGAATATGCCGTCTGTAGCAGTGTGCAGAGCCTTGTAGCGATGCTCTAATGGATGCATGACGCTGCGAGTATGCCCAGTGATCAGACTGGCAATGAATGGCTGGTAGAGCCCGCCCGCACGTTGGATCTTCACCAGCTGGCCATCAACCAAAGTGAAGTCCTCCGATGTTTGGATAAACTTGCCAGTTACCCCATTCAGCATGATCTTATACATATAGCGCAGCACTGGGTTCGTTGCTGTCGCCTTCATCTTATAAAAATACGCAACGTATGCCTGGAACGGGCTGTAGTCAGATTCGTCGTCATAGGTGAACCCTTCAATAGAGGTTAGTTTCACCTCGCCAGCCTTCAGTGCAACATTCAATTCAAATCCTGTAACCGCTTGTCCAGCAAATCGACCTTGCAACGGTTTGAAATCGTGACCGAATAATGCCGGCCAGTCACACTTAGAAGCAGTTCCGCTGACCTTGTAAATGCCAAGACTTGGGACAGAGTTAGGAGTACGCCGTTTGACCCGCTTATATGACCGGTATGCCGTTGCATTGCCAAAGTCTGGGAATCCAGACATAGCAAACGGGTAGGCTGACGACAGGTCCAATGCTGAGACGTTGGTATGCCATCCCGGCGAAGCACCGGGCCGGACACGATTGACTCCGCCATGATAACTAGCCGCTGCCATCGCCATCCATTCAAACTTGGGAGGTTGGTAGATATCCCGTTGCATGTAATTGATGCGGAAGCAGGCCGCCGCCATGCTAGCAAGAGAAATTTGCGAGGGTATTTCAAGCTCTTCATGGAATTGCTCTATAGCTAACCCGAGGTGATACGCAACAACAGCGTCACGCATTGCATACTCAACAAATACGTCATCATTTGGCGAGAACTGTTTCTCCCCAAGCCCGGCTGGACGCTGTAGCTTCGGAAGATCCGGGCAAACTATTCTGCCGGCCTTCTCTAGCGAAGTTTGAAACCACAAAATAGAATCGACCAACTCGATGGTGCGATCGCCGTCCCTAAACGTTGCAAAAATTGGCTTGGTGAACCGCCCTTGTATATCCCAGTCACCAATGCGCAAATCAAAGCTTCCAGTGAGAAGTTTAGTCTGGATGTTATAGAACACTGACACCATATCGAATTCTAGGTTGTGTCCATACATCCGGTAACGTCCTGGCGGCAACATTTTCAACCGGGCCAGGAAGGCGGTTGAGGGTGCGCGTTTGCCAAGGAAGATGCAGCCGCTAAAACGCTTAGTAACTTGCTCGCTATAGAATTGAAAGGTGATTGGCGGCCCGCATAGGGTCTCGCTATCCATTCCCAAAACGATGATGTCTTTTGCGCGGTTTCTTCTTGAGGGCTGCCCGTGTCTTTGAGTTAGCCTTGCGGGCACTAAATGTGAGCCTAACATATACAAATTTCTCCTTCGTTACCTTTGTTAGCAAATCGTTTTCGCGAAGGGGCGTAAAGTTGACGAAAGTAGTATTCCAACCAAACACGCCAATAACTCCTGGCGATACAGATACGCCGTGGCTCTGCCCATAAGCCAAATCACGCCAACTGTTATACGCCAGGAACCTCGGCGCATAGACATAGTGACGGTGCATTGTGCAACCTTCTTCATCACGTGTGTATACATACAACACCAACATATTATCACGCGGGTCCACAATGTGATGCTTCCGGCTGGACGCAATGTGCCCATCTTTAGAGCGATGGGCATTCCGAAGTATCTTATCTGGTAGTAATTCATCATCATCAATCAACGCGTCTTCGAGACCTAACTCAGCGTCCGATTTTCCATTCATAGCCTGCCCGTACTGTTGTCTCTTCGTGTGGTCCAGGCTCCCAGCCGCCAACTCGATACCCTTCGGCTATGTCAAGGAAGAAGCTGCCGCGTTGATAGTGCGCGACAGCCTCAACCGTGTTAGTCCCGTACTCCGTCGAATGGCTGCAAAAGGGCTTGTGCTGCGTCAGATGTGAGTGATGTTCCGTCTCCACTCTTATCGACTGAGGAATGACCAGCTGACATCCAGTCAGGTTTAACAGACTGAGACTCGATAGAATCCTTAAAATCAACCAACGCATTGCGCAGTTCATGATGTGCTAAATCCTCAGCGTGTTGCGCCGCTATCAAAGCTTCGTAAGCCCGGCGCCGTTCGTCCTGGCGATCAATGAGAAACTGAGCGGCTCTATATAGTCTGTTCTGTGCGGGGCTCATTTGCGGGCTCCTCTTTCTTCTCCGATGGAGTCAGCGCGCCAAGCTTGGTGCGAACTGCCAACCGCTTGGCCTTCTTCACCTTCTTGCTATCCTTCTTGCCAACAAAACGCAGGTACAGCGCGTTGTACATTTGCACAACCTGCGGCGCTGTCTCAAGGCTCTCCCAACGGCTGATGGTTCCCTGTGATACTCCGATATGCTCAGAGTATGCGGGTTGCGACATCTTCATCCGCTCCCGCGCTGCCGTCAGATTGTACTTGGCGCCAACTATCTCTTTCATGGTTCGCTTAGCCATTCAATTCTTCCTCCAGTTGTTCAAGGTAATTCCGTACCAACTTCAACAGAGCTTTGGCAGCCAACAACCGAACTCGAATGCTGGCCAGCTTGAAGGTATTGAAGAAGGTGCGAAAGGTTGCATCTACTACTTGATAGACCCAATCATCACTCACAGTAACCGCGCGCTCGCGCTTGCAGCCAGAGAACAAGCTCCATTGCATCGTCGTCGGAGTATTCCCCCGACAGCAGTTTGCTCTGCAGCTGCTGTTTCTGCCGTGGAGTCAACAGTTGTTTGCGCATCATTCGTCTCCCTAAAGTGTGAGTTGATTCGTTCCAGTGCGACCCGTGTTAGATACCCAATGGTAAAGACCACCGATGCCAACATCCATATAGCCAGACCCATCATAGCTTCAGCCTCGTATTTATAATGAGAAGCACGTCGCAGTATATCTATATTGAATAGAAACTGCAAAGCTTGCGTCTCGATAGCTGCCATCTATCGAATCAGCCTATGTTGATAGACGCTCCAAACCAACCTTCGGAATCGTTGGCAATCAGACATTTCGTTGCACATATCTACTATGCATAAATAGCGAGCAGAGGCCTATATTTATAGGGTTTGCGTGTGTTGAGTTGCAA
>Ga0163163_10001820_pt1 | contig 18002 bp, 17 predicted proteins | sample S65metaG_FD_119766 | JGI IMG/M metagenome (GOLD analysis project Ga0163163, IMG submission 119766) | Switchgrass rhizosphere microbial communities from Kellogg Biological Station, Michigan, USA - S6-5 metaG | ecosystem: Host-associated > Plants > Roots > Rhizosphere > Soil | place: USA... | reverse complement strand
GATTCGTTCCCGATCAACGGGTGATCTCTGCGACCCGGCGCCAGCCTGAATACGGCAAACCCGTTGGCGACTATGTGAATGCCATCGTGTCGAAACGACGCATCGCGGATGCGCAGCTTAAGGGCCGCGAATGGGCAAAGACCTTCGATGCGGTCGAAAAGAAGTTTGAGGTCGAACGCTGGGTCTTGCTTGCCTTGTGGGGCATGGAATCGGACTTCGGATCAGAAAAAGATCGTTGGGACGTGTTCCGGTCGCTCGCCAGCCTCGCTTATGTGAAATATCGCGATCCTTACTTTCGCAACGAACTGATCGTGGCGATGCGTATCATGCAGGACAATCGCATCGCCCGCGAAAAGATGGTCAGCTCATGGGCCGGCGCGATGGGTCAAACCCAGTTCATGCCGTCGAACTTCGTCGACTATGCGATCGACTTTTCCGGCGACGGGCGGGCGGACATTTGGGGCAACGTGCCGGATGTTCTTGCCTCAACCGCCAACTACCTGCGCAAGTGGAAATGGAATCCGGCGATTCCCTGGGGCTTCGAGGTTCTCGTGCCGGACGGTTTCGACTATATGCGCAGTCGGGCAAGCTTTGCAGAATGGCGCGCGCTTGGCGTGCGTCGCGCCGACGGCAAGGCCTTTCCCAATTCCGGACAGGGCATCCTTTTCTTTCCCAGTGGTGCCGGCGGCCCGGGTTTCATCGTCACGGAAAATTTCGATGTGCTGAAGGAGTACAACAACTCTGATGCCTACGCGGTCGCCGTCGGCCACCTCGCCGATCGAATCCACGGTGGCGAACTGATCAAGACGCCTTGGCCGAAGAACGATCGCCAGCTCTCACGCGACGCGCGCGTCTCGTTGCAGAAAAAACTGGCCGCGCTCGGCTACAAGGTGAACGAGTTTGAGGGCCACATCGATTTCGATTTACGCGACAATATTCGCGCCGAGCAAAAGAAGCTGGGAATGGTTCCGGATGGCAATCCGACGCCTGCGTTGCTCGAAAAGCTCGGCGTCACCCCTCGGTTTTAGGTTGGGACCCCCCATAAACGCTCTCTAAACTGGTTTTTATCACTTTCTACAATTAAAGGTTGTCGTCTCTTTGGTGCCCTATTTGGCTGGTCTGACACGCGTTCTTAACCCGCCTATTTGACAGTAGGGGTCACCTTCCCCATGTTCCGGGCCAAACATGCGGCCGATTCCGCGTTGATTCTCAACGGGCCTGGCGGCTAACCCATTGGATTTCCATGAATGTTGTCGTAGTCGAGTCGCCATCCAAGGCGAAGACGATCAATAAGTACCTCGGCTCCGGCTACGAGGTTCTCGCCTCATTTGGCCACATCCGCGACCTGCCCCCCAAGGATGGCTCGGTTGATCCCGACAACGATTTCCACATGCTTTGGGAGGTCGACGCCAGGTCGAACCAGCGGCTCAACGATATCGCGCGGGCACTCAAGGGCGCCGACAAGCTGATCCTCGCCACCGACCCGGATCGCGAAGGCGAAGCGATCTCGTGGCACGTGCTCGAGGTGCTCAAGGAAAAGAAGGCCCTCAAGGATCAGAAAATCGAACGCGTCGTGTTCAACGCCATCACCAAGCAGGCGGTGATCGATGCGATGAAGCATCCACGCGTCATCGACGCCGCACTGGTCGATGCTTACCTGGCGCGCCGTGCGCTTGATTATCTCGTCGGCTTCACGCTGTCACCGGTGCTGTGGCGGAAGTTGCCGGGTGCACGCTCTGCCGGACGCGTGCAATCGGTCGCCCTTCGGCTTGTGTGCGACCGTGAACTCGAAATCGAAAAGTTTGTGGCAAAAGAATACTGGTCGATCCTCGCCAAGCTCGCGACGCCGCGCAACGAAGTGTTCGAAGCGCGTCTGGTCGGAGCGGACGGACAGAAAATCCAGCGTCTCGACATCGGCTCAGGCGCCGAGGCGGAAGCATTCACCCGTGACCTCGAGAACGCCACCTTCAAAGTGACGGCGGTCGAGGCAAAACCGGCGCGTCGCAACCCTCCGCCGCCTTTCACCACATCGACGATGCAGCAGGAGGCAAGCCGAAAGCTGGGCTTTGCTCCCGCGGTCGCCATGCGTCTCGCTCAGCGGCTCTACGAAGGTGTAGAGATCGACGGCGAGACCACCGGACTGATCACCTATATGCGCACGGACGGCATCGATTTGGCGCCGGAGGCGATCGCGGATATCCGGGCTATGCTGAGCCGCAACTATGGCAAAGAATACGTCCCTGCTTCGCCGCGCGAGTACCACAACAAATCAAAGAACGCGCAAGAGGCGCACGAAGCGGTACGCCCGACCAGCGCGAGCCGCACGCCGGCGGAAGTGGCAAAATACGTCGATCGCGATCAGGCGCGGCTCTACGAGCTCATCTGGAACCGTGCAGTCGCGAGCCAGATGGAATCTGCCGAGCTCGAGCGCACCACTGTAGACATCGTTGCAAAGGCCGGCTCGCGCAACATCGAACTTCGTGCCTCAGGTCAGGTGGTGAAATTCGACGGCTTCCTCACGCTCTATCAGGAAGGCCAGGACGAGACGCCGGACGATGACGAGTCGCGGCGCCTTCCCGCGATGTCGGAAGGCGAAACGCTCAGCAAGCAGGCCATCGAGTCCTCGCAGCACTTCACAGAGCCACCGCCGCGGTTCTCCGAGGCAGCCCTCGTCAAGCGGATGGAAGAGCTCGGCATCGGCAGGCCTTCCACATATGCCTCCATCCTCCAGGTGCTGCAGGATCGCGGCTACGTGCGGATCGACAAGAAACGTCTAATCCCTGAAGACAAAGGCCGCGTCGTCGTCGCTTTTCTCGAAAGCTTCTTCGCGCGCTACGTCGAATACGATTTCACCGCGAGCCTCGAGGAAAAGCTCGACGAGATTTCGGCGGGCAATATCGATTGGCGTGCCGTGCTCGCCGAGTTCTGGGCGGACTTCGTCGGCGCCGTCAATGACATTAAAGAGGTGCGCAATCGCGTCGTGCTCGATGCGCTCAACGACCTCCTCGAGCCGCATATTTTCCCCGAGCGCACCGACGGCAAACCGCGTCGCCAATGCCCGCAATGCGAGACGGGTCAGCTCTCACTGAAGACCGGCCGCTTTGGCGCTTTCGTCGGCTGCTCGAACTATCCGGATTGCAGTTTCACACGCCAAATCACGCCGAGCGCCGACGGCATTCAGGGCAAGAAAGTCCTGGGTGAAGATCCCGCCACAGGATTGGAAGTAACCCTGCGCGGGGGCCGCTACGGGCCCTATCTGCAGCTTGGCGAGCAGATCAAGCCCCCGAAACCGAAAAGAGGCGAGAAAAAGCCGGAGGTGGAGAAGCCCAAGCGCGCGGGTGTTCCAAAAGGCGTATCGCCGGATGATATCGATCTCGAAAAGGCGCTCGGCCTCCTGTCGTTGCCACGCGAAATCGGACTGTCGCCGGAAGATGGTGAGCCGATCCTTGCCGGCATCGGCCGCTTCGGGTCCTACGTGAAACATGGCAAGACCTACGCCAACCTCGAAGACGGCGACGACGTCCTGACCATCGGACTCAATCGCGCCGTCACCCTGATCGCCGAGAAGAAGGCCAACCCGAAGAAGGGCCGCCGTTTCGGCGCTGACCCGGGAAAAGTCCTGGGCGAACATCCCGACCAGGGCGGCCCGGTTGTCGTCAAGAATGGCCGCTATGGACCCTACGTAAGCCACAACGGCATTAACGCCACGATCACTGGTGACAAAACACCGGAAACGATCACACTGACCGAGGCCGTCGTCCTGTTGGACGCTCGCGCTGATCAGATCAGCTCCCAGCCGCGGCGTGCGGCTGGCCGCAAAAAGGCCGGCGAACCGTCCGAGGCCCCGAAAGGCCGCAAGAAAAAGACGGCGGAGCCTACAGACAAGGCCGAAAAAGCGGCCAAGCCGCGCAAGAAAGCGGCAAAGAAGCCTACAAAATTCACCGCCGCCGAATAGCTGGCGGATACCGGCTTCTCTAACTACATTTGATTTAACAGCGCCGTTTTGGCGCAGGACTGTCTATATTGAATAAGAAATCCAAACGAACATCCTCCCTCCCTTCCAAAGCCGAGATACTCGCCTTCATCGGCAACCAGCCCGGAAAAGTCGGCACCCGCGAAATTGCGCGTGCGTTCGGACTGAAAAACGCCCTGCGTGCGGATCTTAAACGCCTGCTGCGCGATATGGCCAATGAGGGCTCCGTCGAGAAACGACGGAAGAAACTGCACCACCCCGGCGCCATGCCCTCGACCGTGCTCGCCGACGTGACAGCGCGAGACAGTGACGGCGATCTGATCGCGACACCTGACGAATGGGACGAGGACGCGCACGGACCCGCACCCAAGATCCGTATTTCCGTTCCACGCAAAGCGCGACCTGGCGAAGCCGCCGGTCTCGGTGACCGCGTGCTTCTCCGCGTCGATGAGACGGAGGAAGACGACGGGATTCGCCATCGTGGCCGCGTCATCAAGATCATCGATCACCCGAAACACCGCGTGCTGGGAGTTTTCCGGAAGATTGCGCACGGCGGCGGACGACTTGAGCCGGTCGATAAGAAAATGATCGGCAAGGAACTCACGATACCGGCGGGCGCCACCGGCGATGCCGCAGAGGGCGACTTGGTCGCCGTGGAAACGTCGCGCGCACGCCGCCTGGGCCTGGCGACCGGCCGCGTTGTGGAACGACTGGGATCGCTGAAAAGCGAGCGCGCCGTCAGCCTTATCGCCATTCATGCACATGGCATCCCGTCCGTCTTCCGAAGTGAGACACAACAGGAGGCCAATGCCGCAACACCGGCGACACTCGCCGGTCGTGAAGACTGGCGGCATGTACCGCTCGTCACAATCGACCCGCCAGATGCCAAGGATCACGACGATGCTGTGCAGGCCGAGCCCGACACGACGTCAGGCAACCATGGTGGGTTTATCGTCAACGTGGCCATCGCAGACGTGGCTTACTATGTACGGCCGAGCTCGGCCCTCGACCGCGAGGCGCTCACCCGCGGCAATTCGGTCTACTTTCCCGACCGTGTCGTGCCGATGTTGCCCGAGCGGATATCGAACGATCTCTGCTCGTTACGCCCGCATGAAGATCGTGCGGCACTAGCCGTGCGGTTGGTGATCGGTGCCGACGGTCGCAAACGTTCGCACACGTTCCATCGGATAATCATGCGTTCGGCGGCACGCCTGTCCTACCAGCAGGCTCAATTGGCAAATGACGGCCGTATTGATGAAACTACCCAGCCGCTTGTCGAACCGATTCTGCGCCCTCTCTATGCTGCCTATAAAGCGATGACGCGCGCGCGTGCCGAACGACAACCGCTCGACCTTGATCTCCCGGAACGCAAGATTCTTCTCAAGGCCGATGGCACTGTCGACCGCGTTATCACGCCGGAGCGTCTCGACGCACATCGCCTGATCGAAGAATTCATGATCCTGGCCAATGTTGCTGCCGCCGAAACACTTGAGCGCGCGCGGGTTCCGCTAATCTACCGCGTGCATGACGAGCCCGGCATTGAAAAGGTGCACGCGCTGCACGAATTCCTTGCCACGCTGGACATCCCCTTCGCCAAGGGCGGCGTGCTCAGGCCAGAAGCTTTCAATCGGATCCTGGCGCGCGTGAAGGGCCGCGATGCAGAACAGCTCGTCAACGAGGTGGTTTTGCGTACACAGGCCCAAGCCGAATATTCCGCCGAAAATTACGGACACTTCGGGCTAAATCTGCGCCGCTATGCACATTTTACTTCCCCGATCCGCCGCTACGCGGACTTGATTGTGCATCGCGGGCTCATACGCGCGCTCAAGCTCGGCCCTGAAGGTTTGCCCGACACAATGGAGCAAAAAACCCTCGCAGAGATCTCCGCCCAAATTTCCGCCACGGAGCGGCGCGCAATGCTGGCCGAACGAGAAACCAACGACCGGTTGATCGCACATTTCCTCGCCGATCGTATTGGTGCAACGTTCGAAGGCCGTATCTCCGGCGTCACACGTGCCGGCCTTTTCGTGAAACTGCGCGACACCGGTGCCGATGGATTCGTCCCGGCCCGAACCATTGGCGACGAATACTTCCGGTACGATGAAACGGGCCACGCGATGGTTGGCTCACGTTCCGGCGAAACCTACAGGCTGGGCGACGCTGTAACAGTAAAACTGGTCGAAGCGGCGCCGGTTGCCGGCGCACTTCGTTTCGAACTTCTTTCGGAAGGCCGGTCTGGCCGGCCGCTCCCCCGGCCGAAACACGAGCGGCACTATCATCGTCGCTCGCACGGCACGCATCGGAAGACACGATGACAAAGGACCTTGGAAAACTCTGGGCGGAGCGGATGACGAAGTCGGAGCGCGACCAATCATTCCCCGATAGCGAGCCGCGCGACGCTGCAACGCTGATGCTGATTGATCGGTCCGCTGGCAAGCCGAAGGTCCTTCTGGGTCGCCGGCACGCCGGTCACAAATTCATGCCGGGCAAGTTTGTTTTTCCGGGCGGTCGGATCGAACGGCTTGATCGAAAAATGGCGGCAATCAGTGAGCTACATCCGGATGCTCAGAAAAAGCTTCTGGAGAGAGTGGCGGAGCCGCGCGCCGATTTTGCGCGCGCCTTCGCATTGGCCGCGGTGCGGGAGACAGCCGAAGAGACCGGCCTCCTGCTGGGCGTCAAACGTGACCGTCCACCTGAAGCCCCAGGCGAGATCTGGACGGAATTCGCGAGGGCAAACGTCCACCCCGACCTGGGCCAACTTCATTTCATCGCGCGCGCAGTCACGCCGCCCCGGCGGCCGCGCCGCTTCGACACGCGGTTTTTGACGGCGGACGCCTCCGCCATCGCACACACGATCGAGGGCGTGGTCGGCCCCGACTCGGAACTGGTTGAACTCGTCTGGGTCCCGATTGAGGAAGCCACCCACCTCGACATGCCGACAATCACCGGCATCATTCTTGAAGAACTGCTGGCCCGCGTAGAGGCCGGCATGGGACATGACTTACCGGTCCCCTACTACTATATGAGCGATCAGCAATTCTTTCGGGAACTGCTGTAAACGCCGCAAGAACGGCGCTTTTCTTGACTTTTTGCGCTTCGGCGCTAGGTTCCGCGCCAACGTCACGATTGCAGCTCAAGTTAAAAGGTAAATTCCATGGCTAAGGCCATCAGTCTCAAGATTAAACTCGTTTCAAGCGCCGGCACGGGCCACTACTATGTGACGCGCAAAAATTCGCGTACGCAGACCGACAAGATGAAGAAGAAAAAGTACGACCCGATCGCCAAGAAGCACGTCGAGTACAGTGAATCGAAGATCAAGTAGTCGCGGGAGCACTTCGATGCTTCGCACCGTTTTTGCCGCTCTGCTGATGATCCCGCTCGCCTGCCTGCCCGCCAGTGCCGCCGAAAAGCACAGGCTCGCGCTGCAAATCAGTGACAACGATCCCGCGAAAATGAACGCGGTCCTCAACGTTGCCGCAAACGTGTCGAAGTTCTATTCGGACAAAGGCGAGGAAATCGATATTCAGATCGTGGCGTTCAACGCCGGTCTTCACATGTTGCGTGACGACACCTCGCCGGTGAAGCCGCGTTTGAAGTCCTTCAAGCAAGGCATGCCGAACGTGTCGTTCATGGCCTGCGAAAACACGCTCGAGGCAATGGCACGCAACGAAGGCAAGGAGCCGCCGCTCGTCGAAAATGCCGAGCGCGTCAAGGCGGGCGTCGTCACCCTGATCGAGCTCGGCGAAAAAGGCTGGACGATCGTCCGCCCCTGAGCGTCACAAAATTTTGTGAGCTGGTGGCCGGCCGGAAGCGGCGGAGGCCACTCGCACCGCTCCCACGCCGGCCGAACCCCACGGACCCAAGGCGGAAGAGATTGGGATTCCATAAGTAACCGCCCGTCGAAGACTGTGGATAACGCGCGCGGCAGTCAGGGAGATGACAGCCTTCGTCAGGGGGCGCCCAGAAAATGACGAATGGTCTCGATGAATTTCGCGACCGAGATCGGCTTTGACAGATAAGCCTCGCACCCACCCTCGCGGATGCGCTCCTCGTCTCCCTTCATGGCAAACGCCGTCACGGCCACGACGGGAATTACTTTGAGTTCGGGATCATCCTTGAGCCACTTGGTGACCTCCAGTCCGGATACCTCCGGCAGCTGGATGTCCATCAGGATCAGGTCGGGCTTATGCTTGCGGGCGAGATCGAGCGCTTCGATGCCGTTGCGCGTCCCTACGGTCTGGTAACCGTGGGCCTCCAGGAGATCGTGAAAGAGCTTCATGTTGAGCTCATTGTCTTCCACGATCAGGACGGTCTTCGGCATTCTTTTTTCCGTCCTTTTGCGCCCCGCCATAGTCGGGCATCATCGGCAAGCTAGTGCCGATTTCTTACGGAAAGGCAAATTGGCCGGTGAAACAGGGCAACCGATTCGCGCGTAAAGAGGCCGAAGCGCTTGCGATTCCGGCCCTTACATTTATCGCCGGCGACGGTGAGCGGCTTGGGCGGTTCCTCGCGGTCACTGGCATCGGGCCGTCGGAGATTCGCGCCGCCGCGCGTGAGCCCGGTTTTCTCGGTGGAGTTCTCGACTATGTCGCATCCGATGAAAGGCTGATCGCCGATTTTGCATCTGAGGCCGGCCTTAATCCTGCCGACGTCGAGCGCGGCCGCGCAATGCTTGCAGGCAATCCGTGGGAACGGGACGTGCCATGAGTTTCTGCCGCGATTGCCTCAGCGATGCGCCAGACAGCGCGAGCCGCTGCGCGGTATGCCGCTCGCCGCGACTGGCCCGCCATCCCGAGCTTCACAGTCTGACGATCGCGCACATCGACTGCGATGCGTTCTATGCGACCATTGAGAAGCGCGACAATCCCGACATTGCCGACAAACCCGTCGTCGTCGGCGGCGGCACCCGCGGTGTCGTCGCCGCTGCGTGCTACGTGGCCCGCACTTACGGCATTCATTCGGCGATGCCAATGTTCGAAGCCAAGCGAAGATGCCCCGATGCCATCGTCATCAAACCGAACATGGCGAAATATGTTCAGGTCGGACGCGAAGTTCGCAGAGCAATGTTCGCCCTGACGCCACTCGTTGAACCGCTGTCAATTGACGAAGCCTTTCTCGACCTGAGTGGCACCGAACGGCTGCATGGGAAGAGCGCCGCCAAAGCCCTCGCCGGCTTCGCAACGCAGGTCGAACGTAACCTCGGAATCACGGTTTCGATCGGACTATCCGCCAACAAGTTCCTTGCCAAGATCGCCTCGGACCTCGACAAGCCACGCGGCTTTGCAGTGCTCGGCGCAACAGAGGCCGTTTCGTTTCTTGCCGGCAAACCAGTCGGTTTCATCTACGGTGTTGGTGCGGTCAACGCAGCAAAACTTGCGGCCGACGGTTTCCGTACCATCGCAGATCTGCAGCGCGCCAACGAGCACGATCTCATGCGGCGCTATGGCGAAGAGGGCTTGCGCCTTTGGCGACTTGCGCGCGGCATCGATAAACGGTCGGTGAACCCGGAGCGCGATACCAAAAGTATTTCGGCCGAAACAACGTTCAACCACGACATCAGCGAATTTCGTCCGCTTGAGCAATATCTTTGGGAGCTCACGGAGCGTGTGTCCGCACGCCTGAAAGCGAACGCGCTTGCTGGATCGACGGTGACGCTCAAGCTCAAAAGCGCCGACTTCAAGATCCGGACGAGAGCACGTGCACTTGGCGCACCCACGCAACTTGCATCGCGGATATTTGCGGCTGGCCGCGATCTGCTCACGCACGAAGTTGGCGCCACGCGCTTCCGCCTCATTGGCATCGGCGTCAGTAATCTGGAGAACGCGTTAGGCAACGACCTTGCAGATTTGATCGACCGCCGCAGCGCCGATGCTGAACACGCGGTCGACAGGCTGCGTTCGAAATTCGGACGCAATGCGGTGATGAAGGGCTTGGCGCTCGACGAGAAGTAGCCGGCTGATCACGGACAGGGTTTTGAATTTTTCATTTCGAGCGACGTCATCTCGCCGCTGATAGTGAAGTCGGTATAGTCAAGGATGAGTGATCGCGAGATGCCATTCTCGTAGAGCTCGAACGAGATCGAGTAGACGGGGGTCTCCTCCCCGGTTTGCTCGGACTTCTTTTCCGACTTATCGAAGTAGCTGATGGTCACCGGCCAGCGCACGAGCTTTGCAAACGCCGGAATCTTTGCACTGGCGTCGTCAGGCGTTTTATCGCCCGGCTCGATCACGTGACCAATAACGGTAAGAGTGTTGTAGAGCTTCTCGCCGCTTTCGGAGCCGTCGTAGACAGGAAACTCGAGGACCGACTTACCATCACGCGCTGCGGCAATAATGCGTCGCATATGCTCGGTCGGAAAGACTGCCGTGCTCGGCACGGTGAAATTTCTTTCTTTCGGTTTGCTCAAGCTGACAGCGACGGCCTTCTCATTCCGGTCAGCGTGCCCGTCAACAATATCGGTCCGGCGCTCGTTGAATAGATTCTCTGAATTGAAGCGGAATTTGTTACCTGCTCCGTCTTCCCAGGTGGTCGATCGCAGATCGCTCAGCGCGGCCTTACCCTCACCTGAATCGAGTTCGGATACCTGCCGGAACTGCAGTTGGTAACCCTCGCAGGCACTGCCGGAAAAATCATAGAGGATTCGGCCACGCACGCCCTCAATACCGCGGGTCCCGCGCGACTTAGCCAGTTTGAGGTCGTAGATCGCCCTGTGCGGAGCCAAGAAGACGCGATCTGCAGGCGGCGCTGCCGCTACCGGCTGGCCGGCCGCCACGACGGCCAAACAAGACCCCAAAATGAACGTACGTATCGTACCGACTGGAATTCTCATTATTGCGAACCTGTTCTCCTTGGGCCAAGGCGGCCGGAGGCAAGGAAGATGCATGATCTGGGCAAGATAGAGGCCGCAGCCGATTCCACCAAATCGACCGCTCCCAGGCTTGCGCCGAAGTGCTCAATTGGCGAAGGATCGCACCGAATGGCGCGTCTCGGAGGGCTGCATGTCTGGTTCCGTTGAAAAGAAACTCGCTAGTTTAGGTGTCAGTCTGCCTACACCGGCATCCCCGGTTGCCAATTACGTCCCGTTCGTTCGCAGCGGGAACATGCTCATCGTATCCGGCCAACTTTGCTTTGGTAGCGACGGCAAGCTCGTAGCGAAAGGTCAATTGGGCGGCGGGGTATCGATGGACGATGGGCAAAAGGCAGCCCGCGCCTGCGCCGTAAACTTGCTCGCACAGCTGAAAGCCGCGCTCGGTGACTTAGATAAGGTGACACGTGTCGTTCGCTTGGGCGGCTTCATCAATTCGGCGCCCGGTTTCGCCGACGGGCCCAAGGTCATGAACGGCGCCTCCGACCTCATGGTCGAGGTCTTTGGCGAAAAGGGCCGGCATGCGCGGAGTACTGTCGGTGTCGCAGCTTTGCCCGCCGATGCCGCCGTCGAAGTCGAAGGCCAGTTCGAGGTCGCGTGATTGTCAGATGTCCCTTGATTGGATGACTGCGCGACCCATTGCTCACCGCGGCCTGCATGACGCGCAACGTGGCATCATAGAAAATACTGTTACCGCCTTCGAAGCAGCGATTTCGGGCAACTATGGCATCGAAACAGATCTGCAGATCAGTGCCGATGGCGAGGCCATGGTGCATCACGATGATGCACTCGGTCGACTGACCGAGGGCACAAAGCGCCTTGCCGAACTAAGCACGGCGCAGCTCAAGAGCGTCAAATTCAAGGCGACCTCTGATCGGATTCTTGCGCTCGGAGAATTGCTCGATCTGGTAGATGGCCGAGCCACTTTGCTCCTGGAACTCAAGAGTCACTTCAACAGCGACGCCCGACTTTTGGCCCGCGCAGCCGAAATCCTTTCGACCTATCGCGGGCCAGCCGCCCTTATGTCCTTTGATCCGGAACTGATCGAACTCGCCCGCCACAGGTACCCTACCCTGGTCCGCGGTATCGTCGCCCAACGCCATTATTCACACAGCGAATGGAAAGAATTGCCTCCTTCTGTGCGATGGAGCATGGGCCTTCTGTTGCACGTTCGGCGGAGTCGTCCTCAATTCATCGCGTACTCTGTCCGGGATTTGCCGGCTGGACCGCCGCTGCTGATCCACGCCCTGTGGAAATTGCCATTGCTGACGTGGACAGTGCGCAGCGAGAGGGATCGAAAGCGGGCTGCGCGCTGGGCGGACCAGGTCATATTTGAGGGTTGCCGGCCATAATTCGCCAAACATCTCGGCTAGTGGCTGTCCTGTCGGTGCGCAGAAATCTGGAGGTCAGAATGACCCGCCTGCTCTCAATCGTCTTCATTGCGGCATTCCTCGCCGCCCCACGCATCGCGGCAAGCGGTTCAGAAGCGCCTGCCGGAATCTCGATTTCAGCGACAAGCAAAAAATCTACATCCGCTCGTCGGCAGGAAACCGGACAGATCGCTTGCACCGTCAGTGGCTGTCAAAGGATCCCACCTAATTGTCATCCGCAAACGGGCTACAACTGGGATGGAATCCCAACGGGCTTCGATATTGTTGTGTGCCGCGCTCCCCGCGACCGGCGCGGCTAGAGACGTGAATCCCAGACGAAATCGTGTGTAAGATCGGGATACAATGACATCACCCGATGACTGATTTCGAACTTCGCATTCGTATCACGCAGTCGCTCACCGAAGTCCCGGCGCACGCCTGGAATATGTGCGCCGGCGAGACGATGCACGTTACCGCTCAACAAAAACCTGAACTGAAATCCACATCTGGGGATAATTTGTCCCCGCCATTATCTACACGAGGAAATTCTCTTAACCCATTTGTTTCACATGAATTTTTATCATCGCTCGAGCAGTCGGGATCAGTGGGTGGACGAACCGGGTGGCAGCCAAGACACCTTCTCGCAGAGAACGGCGCCGGCGAACTCCTGGGAGCAGCCCCCTGCTACGCCAAAACACACTCGCGTGGAGAATATGTCTTCGACCACAGTTGGGCTGAAGCTTTCGAGCGGGCGGGCGGCGACTATTACCCAAAACTTCAGGTCGCGGTGCCGTTCACCCCGGTGACCGGCCCGCGCCTGCTCGCGCGAGCCGGATCGCAGGGCGACGCCGTGCGCTGCGCCCTCGCTGATGCATTGGTCGAGATCACCACGGCAAGCGGGCTTTCCTCCGCCCACGTGACATTTCTGACAAAGGAAGAATGGGAAACGCTCGGAGAGCGGAGTTTCCTGTGCCGCACGGACCAGCAGTTTCATTGGGAGAATGCCGATTACACCTCGTTCGACGATTTTCTGGCCGCGCTCGCATCGCGCAAACGAAAGACGATCCGGCGCGAGCGCAAAGAGGCCCTGAGCGCCGGCATCGATGTGCGCTGGCTCACCGGTTCCGATCTGACGGAATCAATCTGGGACGCCTTCTTCGCCTTCTATATGGAGACCGGCTCGCGCAAATGGGGTCGCCCCTATTTGACCCGTGATTTCTTCTCCGTCGTAGGTGAGAAAATGCGCGATCGCATTTTGTTGGTGATGGCGCGCCGCGCCGGGCGATGGATTGCGGGCGCGATCAATTTCATCGGCGCCGATACGCTCTACGGCCGGAATTGGGGCGCAATCGAGCACCATCCCTTTCTGCACTTTGAGTTGTGTTACTATCAGGCCATTGACTATGCCATCGCGTCTCGGCTGAAGCGCGTAGAGGCCGGCGCGCAAGGCGAGCACAAACTGGCGCGCGGCTATCTCCCCCACACCACCTATTCCGCGCATTTTGTGGCTAATCCGGCCCTGCGGCGGGCTATTGCCGAGTATCTCGCGCGCGAGCGCGTTTATGTACAGGCTGCTGCCGAGGAACTTGCGGCGGCGGCCCCGTTCCGCAAAGATTTGGTCGAACAGGACTGACCGGGGGACACGATGCCCAGTTATGACCCGAACAATATTTTCGCCAAAATCCTACGCGGCGAGCTGCCCAGTTATAAGGTTTACGAGGATGATAAGGCGATTGCTTTTCTTGACATCATGCCACGTTCACCTGGGCATACCCTCATTCTGCCAAAAGCGTCTGCCCGCAATATTCTTGATATCGGCGCGGAAGACTTGGCGCATGTGATGATGACCGCCCAGAAAATCGCTAAAGCTGCGATGAAGGCTTTCTCGGCCGACGGCATCACAATTCAACAGTTCAATGAAGGAGCTGGCGGCCAGGTCGTTTTCCACCTGCATGTGCACGTCATACCGCGCAAGGCGGGTGTCGTCATGAAGCCGCCCGCAAGCGAGAAAGAAAAGCCGGAGGTTCTGGCAGAGCATGCGAAGATTCTCGCCGCTGCGCTCGCCTCCGGCTAGATTTGCTAGGGAACGAATAGGAATCCGCCGATCAGCAGCGCTGCCTCGCCCGCCAAAACTCCCGCGGAGACAGAGCGTTTGGCGGCCAGAAAAACGACAAAGCCGACGACCGATGAGATAATGCGCACCGACAGAGGTATCGCGCCAAGCGCGCCTGTCGGGAACAGAACCAGTTTGGCAATGACCCCGGCCAAAATCGCGGTCGCCACTGCCCGCGACCAGACCACAACTTCGGAATCCTCATTGAGACCGCGGGCGAGAACCAGACCAAACGCGCGCCAAATTTCATTCGGCAGATAGCCAACCAGCACCATCAAAAAGTAAGGCCATAGTTCCGTCAGCACTGCATTCATCTCGCGGCCTCGCGTATGCGATGGACGAGATAGGCGAGCGTTCCGCCAATGAGGCCAGTCCACATAAGATCGAGACCCACATCCAGAACTGTCAGCAACGGCCCGATCACCAAGCCGAGCACGAGGCCAAGTTTGTCGACCATCATGCGGGCGTTACGCGCGGTCGACATCAGGAACGACATCGGTGTCAGGAACAAAAGGCCCCCGGCAAGCAACGGTGGCAACCCAGCAGCCAGGTAGAAACCGACGAATCCGAAGACGGTCGCCGTTGCCATGTAGCCGGCCGATAGGCCATTGCAGAACGGAATGCGCCATTGGTTCTCAATGGCAGGCAGAAGACGCAAAGATTCGACCCACATGCTCACCGCGGTGAAGTGTGTTGGCAGCAGAAGGTCGCGCAGGCGCGTGGTCGGTCCGCGCAGCACTGGCATGAGCGCTACGACCATCGGAAACAGCCGCACGCCGCTCAGCGTCACTGCAAGAGCGATCTCGAACAGGGCGGCGCCCGTGGTTACTGTCGTAATCAAGATGACTTGCGCCGGTGCCGCCCACACCAGGACGGTTGATATCGCCAGCCACCAGGAGCTCAGGCCGAAATCATGGGTCAGAGCACCGATGCCGATATAGGTGCCCGCGAGCACCAGCATGAACACCGACGTCAAAGCGGTCTTTGCGCCGGCAAAAAAAGCGGCCGAAGTCGATGAAAAGGTGATGGGTGCGGACATTACGGGCGTCCACGTCTCTCACAGCGTCCGCCTCTTCGCAACGGGCCACACCCGCGTGCGGCACGTGCGAAAAGCGAAGGCCGGGCGCGAGCCCGGCCTTGCAAACGGCGCGTCCTTTGCGGCCTCAAACTTTGGCCAATGGCACTTTCGGCACCGACCCGCGCTTGGGCTTCGGACGTGGCGGCGAGCGGCGTTTTGCCTTCGGCTTTGGTGCCGGCAGCTTCTCAGGTTTCGGCGTCACCGGACCTTCGAGGAACTGGAAGCCGAGCTTTTCGTGGCCTTGTTCGTCCTTATCGACGATGACGCGCACGTGGCCGCCGGCCTTCAGATGACCGAACAGGACCTCATCGGCCAAGGGCTTCTTGATGTGCTCCTGAATGACACGCGCCATTGGCCGCGCACCCATGAGTTCATCGTACCCGTTGGCGATCAGCCAGCGGCTGGCCTCTTCCGAGAGTTCGATGGTCACATTGCGGTCGCCAAGTTGCGCCTCGAGCTGCAGCACAAACTTCTCGACCACCTTTGCGATCACTTCCGGCGACAGATGCGCAAAAGTAATGGTCGCGTCGAGCCGATTGCGGAACTCGGGCGCGAACATCTTATTGATCGCTTCCTGGTCGTCGCCTTCCCGCTTGCTGCGGGTAAACCCGTAAGCCTGTTTCGCAAGATCCGAAGCACCCGCATTCGTAGTCATGATCAGAATGACATTGCGGAAATCAACCTGCTTGCCGTTGTGATCGGTGAGTTTGCCGTGGTCCATCACCTGCAGCAGCACATTGAACAGGTCGGGATGCGCTTTCTCGATTTCGTCAAGCAGCAGCACGCAATGCGGATGCTGGTCGACGCCGTCGGTCAGCAATCCACCTTGATCGAACCCAACGTAGCCCGGAGGAGCGCCTATCAGGCGAGACACCGTGTGCCGCTCCATGTATTCCGACATGTCAAACCGGATCAGTTCGACGCCAAGCGACGCGGCAAGTTGCTTTGCCACCTCGGTTTTGCCGACGCCGGTCGGACCGGAAAACAGATAGCAACCGATAGGCTTTTCAGGTTCACGCAAGCCCGCGCGGGCAAGCTTGATGGACGCCGAAAGCGATTCGATCGCCCTGTCCTGCCCGTAAACGACAGTCTTCAGTGTCTGCTCAAGATGCAGCAACACTTCGGCATCATCCTTGGAGACAGTCTTTGGCGGAATGCGCGCCATCGTCGAGATCGTCGTTTCGATTTCCTTGATCCCGATTGTCTTCTTGCGCCGGCTCTCCGGCAGTAACATTTGCGCAGCGCCTGACTCATCGATCACATCGATTGCCTTGTCCGGCAATTTCCGGTCGTGAATGTAGCGCGATGAAAGCTCGACGGCCGCCTTGATGGCCTCGTTCGTATACTTGAGCTTGTGATAGTCTTCGAAATACGGCTTGAGGCCTTTGAGAATCTCAATCGCGTCGGGGACGGAAGGCTCGTTAACGTCGATCTTCTGAAATCGCCGTACAAGTGCCCGGTCTTTCTCAAAGTACTGCCGATACTCTTTGTATGTCGTCGAGCCAATGCAACGGATCGTTCCCGATGCCAATGCAGGCTTGAGAAGGTTGGAAGCGTCCATTGCGCCGCCAGACGTCGCGCCCGCACCGATCACGGTGTGAATTTCGTCTATGAACATGATCGCCCCGGGATAGGCTTCGATCTCCTTGATGACTTGCTTGAGCCTTTCTTCGAAATCGCCGCGATAGCGCGTTCCGGCAAGCAGTGTGCCCATGTCGAGCGCAAAAACCGTCGCGCCCTTGAGTACATCCGGCACTTCTCCGTGCACGATTCGCCGCGCGAGCCCTTCGGCGATCGCGGTCTTGCCCACCCCGGCGTCACCAACAAACAGCGGGTTGTTTTTCTGCCGGCGGCAGAGAACTTGAATCGTGCGATTGATCTCGGCATCCCGGCCGATGAGCGGATCGATCTTACCGTCCTTCGCTTTTTTATTGAGATTGATGCAGTACGCTTCGAGTGCGTCACCCTTCTTCTTGGGCTCGTCGCCGCCTTTCGTATCTGCTTCCTCTTCAACCCCACGCACAGGACGCGATTCCGAGAGCCCGGGCCGCTTGGCGATTCCGTGGCTGATATAATTGACGGCATCGTAGCGAGTCATGTCCTGCTCTTGCAGGAAATAGGCAGCGTGACTCTCGCGTTCTGCAAAAATCGCGACAAGCACGTTTGCGCCCGTCACCTCTTCGCGACCTGATGATTGCACGTGGATGACCGCACGTTGAATGACGCGCTGGAATCCCGCCGTCGGTTTGGAGTCTTCCGCACCGTCGGTGATCAGGTTTTCCAATTCCGATTCAAGATAAGTTGTCAGGCTGCGGCGCAGCTTGTCGAGATCGACGTTGCATGCACGCATCACCGCGGACGCATCCTGGTCATCGATCAGCGCCAGCAGCAGGTGTTCCAGCGTTGCGTATTCATGGTGGCGTTCGTTGGCGAGCGCCAAAGCCCGATGAAGAGACTGTTCGAGGCTGCGCGAGAAAGTCGGCATTAGCGTCCTGTTCCTGCTTGTATTGACCGTTTCTTCCCGCGACTCACTTTTTTTCCATCACGCATTGCAAAGGATGCTGATGTTTGCGCGCAAAGTCCATGACCTGCGTGACCTTGGT
>Ga0163163_10001817_pt1 | contig 18008 bp, 13 predicted proteins | sample S65metaG_FD_119766 | JGI IMG/M metagenome (GOLD analysis project Ga0163163, IMG submission 119766) | Switchgrass rhizosphere microbial communities from Kellogg Biological Station, Michigan, USA - S6-5 metaG | ecosystem: Host-associated > Plants > Roots > Rhizosphere > Soil | place: USA... | reverse complement strand
GAACGCCATGTTGTCTTCGATGAGATGAAGATTCGGAATGTTGAATGAGATGAAACGATACTCCTTTTTACCTTCCATCAACTTATCGCCAGAGCGCGTAATGAAGTAGCGCATGTCGTTCTGAGCTGCGACTGTGCCACAGGCAATGAGTGAGGCGATTACTATTTGGAGTAATGTTTTCATAAGAGCGTGTGCTGACTTCTCTGCGCCTCCTCTTGAAACAACCTCAAAAACTGGGCAGCCAAGGTCAAACTCGAACATTAAAATCGAACGAGTCCGGAAGGGTGGTTTACCCCCGCTACCAAAGGTCATTCAACCTAAGTTCTAAAAACAGCGGGGGTAAACCACCCTTCCGGACTTGTCCAATGTCAGTTTCAATTTATTATCTGCTTGTAACTTCAACTGACTTATCGAACTGCACTTCTCTAACTTGCTCGCCAGTCTCTCCAACCTCCAACCGGTCGTACCAAAATTTCTTCAGAAAAATAGAAGCGGAGATTAGCACCACAAGTGAAATCACTGTTCCGCGTACGTCGCGGAAGATCACGTAAAGTGGAATCGTTATCAGCGTCAGTTGCCACGGTATTCCAACCAGACAATTCAAAAGGTCGCGGCCAGCGTCTGTGTTGAGTCGAATCGAAGGATCTTCAGCAGCAACCTTTGCATGAACCGGTCTCCAAAATCCCCACGGTCGCACGTTTCGATAAAAGTTCTTCAGGATTCTTTCGTCCACTGGCTTTGTTAACAGTGTTCCGACAATACAGCCAACGAACGACAAGAGCAGGATGAATGGATACGCATAGGTGGGGTCGTGAAAGGCTGGTGCGATTGTCGGTAAGAATGCGGGTACTGTAAGGGCTGCAACGATCCCCACGAACATTCCCCAAAAGTAACCGTACCCATTGAATCTCCACCAGTACCATTTGAGAATGTTGGCCGCTGTATATCCCCCGTAAAGCCCGCCGACTATCCACTGGGTGATCTGGGTGATCGACGACAGAAACATTCCGATCACGATTCCGGCAATCAAAATCAAAACTGAACTGAGGTAACTAACCTTTACCAACTTTCGATTGTCAGCGTCAGGATCGAAATGCTTTTTGTAAATGTCGTTCACAAGGTAAGCAGCGCCCGCGTTCACTGTCGCGCTGAAATTCGCCATGAACGAAGACAACAATCCGGCCAGCAAGACCCCGACCAAACCAGTCGGGAGAAAACGATTGATGACGAAAGGTAAAACTGTTTCGAAATCGATGTTGTCACCCATCTTGCGAAACTCAGGCGTGACAAAAACAAGGCCGAGCAGCGTAATCCCGCCGATGAGGATCCAACGCGGTATCAAACATACGGAGACGATCGCACTCATTAAACTGGCCTCGCGAGAATCTTTAGCGGCGAGAATGCGTTGCATGTCGTAGTTGGGCGCCGCACCTGCCATGCTGACGAGAATTCCCTTGAAGACCATCACGATAAAGAACAGACCAAACATCGACGCGATGCCTTCCTTCGCGATGTGTCCATTCATCGCCGGCAACAAACCACCCCAGTTCAAGGTGATGTCCCAACCAAACATCAAGCTTCGCCAGCCAGCCGGGGTGACTTGATCAATCATGCCGGCGTTGACCTTAGTGATCGCAATTGCGCCAATAACAAGCGCAGACAATGCCATCAAACAAAACTGTGCAAAGTCAGTGATCACCACACTCAACATTCCACCCAGTACGACATAGATCGCCGTAATACTCATCAACAAGATCGCGTAAGTATTTGGAGACAGGTCCCAGGGCAGAAACACTTTGCAGAACTTGCCAATGCCCTGAAACTCATAGCCAATGAAACTGACGACGCTGATGAGCGCAAATAAGACGATGATTCCCCGCGACAATTCACCAGCGAGGCCACCTCCAAAACGAGTTGTTATCCATTCAGCTCCAGTGCGAGCGTTTGATCGTCTAATCCATTTTGAGAGATAAACTGCGTCGAAGATCTGGTTGAAGATGGGCCACACCCAGGGCAGGAAAACTGCTTTCATACCGTAGGCGTAGAGGATGTAAACAAACCACATCGTTCCCGTGATATCCCACATTGCCGATGCGTTTGAGATCCCGAGAAGCCACCAGGGCATGCTCTTGCCGCCGAGAAAATAGGAATCCAGATTCCGCGATGCACGTCGTGTCACGTAAACTCCGACCGCAATCATCGCGACAAAATAGATAACCAGAACCAGAACGTCTGGAATGCTAAGTCGCATTTTTTGTTTTCCCTTCAGCGAAGAGTGGAGCTTTGGAGTAAAGAGCGCGGATTATAGCCGAGAACGTGGCGCTGAGTGATTGTTTCTGTGCGACAGCTTTCGTGCTATACGTTTTAGGTTAGGACTCAGGAAAAGTTTTCAGGTTGGGAAGGGGATCCTGTCACCGCTGGTCTCAACTTGAGCCTTGCCACTATGACTCACCTTTATCGATATCTTTTTCTCACCACTATCTTATTAATTAGTCCGGTCTGCATCATTGCGCAAAGTGTAGTTCCCACTCGCGTCATCTCAGCCGACTACACCAAAGTGAAAGGTCCACATAACAGATTTTTTCAAGAAGTCGTCGGCGCAGGTAGAGCGGCAGAAGGTCTTCGTTCTGATTGGCAGAGAGACCTGGCCGTCGTTCATCGAGAATGTGGCTTCAAGTACATTCGCTTTCATGGACTGCTGCAAGACGAACTAGACGTCTATCGTGAAGACAGTCAAGGCAACCCCATCTATAACTTTCAAAACATCGACGTGCTTTACGATTCAATTCTCAACGTCGGTATGAAACCGTTCGTAGAACTCAGTTTCATGCCACTCGCGCTGGCAAGCGGGAACAAAACAATTTTCTGGTGGAAAGGAAATATCACACCGCCTAAGGACTATGGAAAGTGGGAGAACCTCATCCATGCACTCGTTAAGCACTGGACTGATCGCTACGGCGAAGCTGAGGTGAGACAGTGGTACTTTGAAGTTTGGAACGAACCGAACCTCGACATCTTTTGGTCCGGCACTCAATCAGAATACTTCCACCTTTATGAAGTGACGGCGCGTGCCATTAAGGAAGTAGCTTCCAGCTATCGTGTTGGTGGTCCTGCTACTGCCGGACGCGCCTGGATCCGCGAGATGATTGATTTTGCATCCCGAACCAGGGTACCCCTTGATTTCATTTCGACTCACGATTACGGCGTTAAAGGAATTGGTTTCGCCGACGGTAGTGAACAATTGAAGTTGATTGTTGACCCTGGCGTGATTATCAGTGGGGTTCGCGACAGCCGATCACAAATTTCAGGTTCTCAACTTCCGAAGCTGCCTTTGCATTACACGGAATGGAATTCGTCCTATTCGTCACGCGATCCGGTTCACGATTCCTACTTATCCGCTGCGTACATTCTCTCGAGACTTAAAGGATCCGAAGGCTTTGCGGATTCAATGTCGTACTGGACGTTTACAGACATCTTCGAAGAGAGTGGACCTGCCCCTTCACCATTCCACGGCGGCTTTGGAATGCTTAATTTCAATGGTCTGCGCAAACCTTCTTTTTATGCCTATCAATTTCTGAATCGACTTGGAAAGACTGAGTTGGAATCGGACGACGCGAACAGCTGGGTTTGTAAATCAGACAACGGAGTGCAAGCGTTGTTTTGGAACTACACGGCGCCTGACACGAGCGAGAGTAATCAGAAGTTCTTCAAGCGAGACATACCTGCGAAGGTTTTAGGCCAGGCTCAGATTTCACTCACCCAACTACCCCCGGGAAATTACAAGCTGAATGTTTATCGGGTCGGACACAACGTCAACGACGTCTACGCGGATTATTTGAAAGCAGGGTCACCACTAAACCTCACACGAGAACAGGTTCGAGATCTCGGTGAGAAGAACGATGGCCGAGCAGTAGTGAGCACTCCTATTCGAATCAGGGCCGGCAAGCCATTACTATACGAGTTGAGTCTGCATGAGAACGATGTAGTCCTCGTTACGCTCGAACGAATGTAGCCTCGTTCGCAACAGGCAAGATAGCTCTCGTGTCCTTTATATATAGCGCTAATATGCTCGGACTTCTGTAAGCGATTACAACAAAGGCAGTGCTTGAGCGCAGGCGTCCTCGCCTGCTGGCCGCGATTCCAAACAACTAACCCTAAACACTAACATGAAGACTCCAACCATCATCTGCCTGTTGCTTGTCCTCGTGCTCTTCAATTCAAACAACCATTCAGCGAAACCACTGGATACGAAAACCTCCGAGTGGAAACTCGTGTGGCAGGACGAGTTTTCTGGCCCAAAAGTATCGCCGGTTGATAAGACGAAGTGGGCTGCGGAAGTTGGCGGCTCAGGCTGGGGCAATCGCGAACTGGAGTACTACACCGACAGGACGATCAATGCTTTCGAGTCAGACGGCATGCTCAACATTGCTGCCTTAAAGGAGCACTTCACAGGTAAGGATGGTGTAACTCGCGAATACACTTCTGCTCGACTGACGACTAAAAACAGTTTCACTTCAACCTACGGTCGCTTCGAAGCACGAATTAAACTGCCGCGTGGCCAGGGCATCTGGCCGGCCTTTTGGATGCTCGGTGCAAATATCTCGACGACTGGTTGGCCCAGGTGCGGGGAGATCGACATCATGGAAAATATCGGTAAGGAACCGTCGATCATTCATGGAACCATTCACGGGCCCGGCTATTCCGGCGCACACGGAATCACCTCATCGTATTCACTTCCACGGGACGAGATCTTCGCCGATTCTTTTCATACGTTTGCAGTTGAATGGGAGCCAGACGTAATTCGCTTCTACTGCGACAAGGTGAACTACAAAACTGTGAAGCGCGCCGATCTTCCCGAAGGAACTAAGTGGGTTTACGACCGGCCATTCTTTCTGCTGCTGAATGTCGCCGTCGGCGGCAATTGGCCCGGCAGTCCCGACGCCACCTCATCCTTTCCACAAGTCATGCTGGTTGATTACGTCCGCGTTTATCAAAAAGCTTAGTGCAACGAGGCAGTAGCCCGACTGTCAAGGAGGGCCGTTTAGCAACGCGAGCCCTCCCTCACGGTCGGGCTACTGCCCCACTCCCACCCCTTTGTTCGGGACACGAACAGCAAAATAAATTCCCTTCTGAATGATCTGTTTCCCTCCCCGAATCCGCGTTAGTTATTGAAGGGGTCGAAAGCGACCATTTAACGTGCTAGTAAAGCAACGGAGGAGATATGAAAGCAGCTGTGTTGAGAATGACCGCGATTCTGGCCGTAGTGATAGCCGTCACCGCGGTTTCAGTCCAGGCACAAGGCGTTGGAAACAGACAGACGTTTGCAGTGCCATTTGATTTCAGTGTCGGACGAACTGTTCTACCTGCCGGTGAGTACACTTTCACGGCAGATAACCAAGCGGTTCGAATTCAGAGCAAAGACGGCAGGTCACATGCGATTGCACTGCCGCAGCGCACCCTGGGCGCGAGCCACATCCAGAGCGATGTGAGACTCACCTTTAGACGTTATGGCGATGAGTATTACCTGTCGCAGGTTTGGTTCCAGGGCGGTGTTGGACGGGAGTTCAAGAAACAACGTCCTGCGAACGGAGACTTGGCCCAGAATTACAGCACGATCGAAGTGCTGAGTCGCGCCCGCTAAAGCAGTCGCAAACAAATTAAATCCCACTCGCTTAACAGCGGGTGGGATTTTTCATTTCTCCAAGCCCTCATGTGGACCGACATAGACATGATCTCAGGACTTACAAGATCGAAGGTTCTTAAAGCGGCGTCTACTAACAGCCAAGCAGAAGTCCTGTACATCTTGTCGGTCCTGTCAACCAACATTCCTTCTGCCGAACTACTTGCGCTGTAACTCCTCAAGTCGCGCAATGGTATTCAAGAGCGCACGCGTTTCGTGGTAGCACTCTTTCCAGATGCGTGACTTTGTATAGTCTTTGACTGCACCGTCACTTTCAATCGTGTCGAAGATCCCGCCAAGTTCCTTATCGACCTGATGCTCTTTAATAAACTGCCATTGCTGCTGAAATGCGTTGAAGTAAACTCCGGTTTCGTGACCGTATTTCTGATGCATTAGCAGCAACGCATTCAAGCCTTCAAACTGAACCCACCATTCTTTACGCTTGTCTTCAGCTGCTCCGAAGGTTGTTCCATCCCGATAGAAGCCGCCATTCGTTTCATCCCAGCCGTACGTGAGTGCGTGATCAACGAGCAGCCTGGCCATTCGCTCCGTCTTGTTGTCTGCGTTACCAAGAACCGATTGTGCTTCCAGGATCAGGTAGGCAGTTTCAACATCGTGTCCGTAGGAATCATGATCTGGAATAGCCCGCCATTCCGGAGTGAAGTAAAGATTCATGGCACCCGGTTCAACGCAGATCTTGTCGCGAACGACTGTGAGCAGTTCACCCAAACGTTGTTTCAAAGTATTGTCAGGCCAAACCTCGTAAAGCTGTGTGAAAGACTCGAGTAGATGAATGTGAGTGTTCATCGACTTATAGCCAACAGGAAAACCCGCCACTGGAGTTCCTTCCAGGGTTGCCCCACCTTTTCCTTTTACCACCTTGCCATCACGCGTCAGCCATTCGAAGTATCCGCCATTCTTGTCGTCGTGTGCGTGTTGATCTATCCAGCGGAATGTTTTCTGCGCCAGCTCGAGCGCGCGCTTATCCTTTGTGGCTTGATAGGCGGCGGTAGCTCCATACATTCCAAAACTAATGCCGTATAAATGTTTGCCATCGGTGTAGCGCGAAGAGATCTTGTTGTTCTCGTCTAACCCCCAGAAGAAACCGCCGTCTTGCTTGTCCCACAAAACATCCGTCAGGTACTTGAGACCATGTTCGACTATTGGCTGATATGTTGCCCTCAACTCAGGCCGGCGAATCACGAGCTCGGACGCGACCCAAACCATTCGCCCCTGGAAAACTGAAAACTTACCTTCACTTGTTGTGCGTTGCCAATCGCGCGTGAAGTTTGAATAGAAGCCCCCGTTCTCTTTGTCTACTGAACGAGGAAACCAGACATCGAGCACATCTTTGTGCAAGGTCGCTTCCATCTCGGTGACGAGTTTCTGATAGAGATCTTTATTAAGCATGTGTGATTGAGTCGCTGGTGTCTGTAGCAGTAAGAGACTCACTATCACCAGACAAGTGTTGATGCATTTCATTTAGGGATTAACGATCATCCGCAGATTGCGCAGATTACGCAGATTTCCTGAGAATGGTGAGGTATTAACTGTTATAAATGAATCTGCGGATGCCATTTTTGTTTTCAGGACGCGCGCAAGAGTTCCATCATCTTTCGATCGAGCTTGTGCCCCTTGTAGTCCTCGTACTTCACGTCCTTGCGATTACTATCGAGCACTCCGAAAGAACCCCGCAAGTTCCACATGGAGAATCCCCAACCCGCCTCTTTCCACAACGACAGGTAATCAGCCATCCAGGCCAGCGCAACGTCGTGTGGAGTTTGGTTGTAACAACCCCATTCACCAACGTGGATCTGGACACCTTTGTCGACAAGCGGTCTATAAGGGTCAATGGCTTCACTTTTCAGACGTGCTTTGTCCCAGAGCTTTCCTTTGTCGTCTTTCAACGGCCAGGTTGGAATATTGAAACTCTCAAATTCATCCTTTGGAACCCAGGTCGCCGTGTAATGTGTGACAGCTTTCGGTAAATATCCTCGAGTGCTTTGCACAAGATTCAGATCTGCAATTCCCATCACAGGCAGCTGACCAATGTTGATGCCATCAGCAAAAATCAGACGCTGGGGGTCCACTTCGCGAATCGCCTTTACCAGAACCTGCACGATCTCAACGTAGCGCTCCTCGAGATAGCCTTCATACGATCTCATCTTTGGCGGTTCGTTAATGAGATCAAAACTGAGCTGGCGATTGGGAATGCCTTTATATCTTCGAGCAAATGCCTGCCAGTGAAAGACCGCAGCAGCGAGCGCTTTATCTCTTTGTGCCTTTGTTCCCGTGAACAAATCGGCCGGCTCAAGCTCACGCTCATTGATGCAGTAACCCGGAATCCGGTGAAAGTTGATATTGATATGAATGTTGTATTGCTTGCCGAGTTCGACAGCCTGATCAATTTTCTTCAGCGGGGCCTCGTTGATTAACGACCAATCGTCTCTGCTGCCCCATGTCCAGTAAGACAAGGGCAAACGTGCGAAATCAAATCCCCATTCAGCCATCGTGGCGAAATCAAATTCATCGTAGGCCGGACCAGCGTTTGGTTTCTCAGCGTTGCCAAACCAACCTTGCAAATTAAATCCACGCCAACGAGGAATACGACGCGCGTTGATGTCATCAATGCGCGTGGAGTAGTTTTTAACGACGAGAGAACTGAACGTAGCAATTCCTGCAGTGCCAACGGACAAGTCATACATGAACTCTCGGCGATTCATTTTGTTTCAGATTATCTCTGCGCAACTCTGGGTTCTCTGGTCTCAGCGGTTGAATTGGTTACGTTAAAGACGATCACCGCAGAGGCGCAGAGAACGCAGAGTCGACGCAGAGGTATATCACTGCCGCAGGAACTCCAGCACCGCTGGATTCACTTTCTGATATTCGCATCCCGGTGCAAGGTGTCCGCACTCACCTTCCAACACAAGCACCTTTGCATTGATCATCTTTGCAAACTCAAGTGCCGGGCCAGGCGTAACGACGTGATCAAACCTCGAAGCCACTACAAAGACTTTTGCTCGAACACGCGCAGCTGCTTTCTCCATTGATCCAGCAAACGGTTCCGACACATCAAGCGCCATCATCGCCTGGTCCTGTCGAATCTTGTCGTTGGCGTCAAAGCCTCCGCCTTTGGCTTCTCTCGCCTTCTTCAATTCTTCAAGGATCTGTTGTCGACTCATCTTCTTGTTGTATTCATCAGGAGTCGTCAGCAACAGGGCTCCAAATTCAAACTCCGGGGCGCGCGCAGGGTTGATCGTGTAGTTACCATTGTTCCAGTCACGATCATTCATGATTGCGTCGATCTGTGCTTGCCATAACAGTAGATCGTACGCCGCGAGTCGTGGAGATCCGACAATCGGAATTGCCAGATCCATGAAGTCCGGATATGAAACCATCCACTGAAACGTTTGCATGCCACCCATCGAGACGCCCACGATTGCTTTCACGTGTTTCAACTTGAGCGGTTTAGTTGCTAGTTCATACTGACTATTTACCGAGTCCTGAAGCGTGAACTTCGGAAAGCTCATGCGCGGTTGAAGTTTGCTGTTTGACGGAGATGAAGAAACGCCATTTCCAAGAGCGTCAACTGCAATCACGAAATACTCATTGCTATCAATCAACTTTCCCAGACCAACTTGCGATTTCAATTGCTCCGTTGTTCCCCCCGCCCAAGTGGGAAAAATAATGACATTGGATTTGTCAGCATTAAGTTTTCCAAAAGTGCGATAACCAATCTGGCAGTCGCTAATCACTTCGCCATTGGTCAACTTGAAGTCGCCGAGACTTGCGAATTGCTGATCCTGTGCTGGAACATCAAGGCACAATAAGAAGAGAACAGCAAAGATGCGTACCGAAGAGAGAACAAGATTGATTATGGAAGTTTGGCGGTACATTCGTTGCTTTCAACCCCGAAGCGGTTACACCTCAGAGCCCAGGGTTGCTTCAACCCTGGGTAATTGTGGCTCCTATTTCCAACCCCGTTATCGGGGTTGCGTCATGGACGTAACCGCGTTGCGGTTAATGCGTGGAATTTACCAGACCCAGGGTAGCCGAAGCGGCAACCCTGGGCTTTGCGGCATAACCGCTTCGCGGTATCGATGAGTTTCGTGCGTTAAGAAATGCAATTGATTTATTGCCAAGTAGTAGCTTGATACCCAAAGTGTTCTTCTCTCTGACGTGCAGTCGCTCCGCTCCTGGTTCTGTAATAGGGCTGTCATGGCTTAATCGTCATAAAGGCCTTGTTACTAGGAACACCACGCAGTTTCAGCGTAACCCACACGTCTCCCCCGGTCATCCATTGATCTGGAAACCTAAGCAGCACCTGGGTCAGCCAATTTTGTCCGGGCACTTTGCTCACCGACTCCAAAGTAAGGGGATAGGTGCCTCCGAGTCCGTCGTCAGCCTCAACAGTGACCACCGAAGAGGTTTCACCCGCCAACAGATCGATATTTCCGGCCAGTAGAATCAGCCGCGTTCTGTGATCACCGCTGAAATTAAGAGATGTGTTTCCCACAAACGGATCGCGCAACAGGTTTACCGAATCGAGGGCGAGTGCTTTTTGTGAAGCCTCTTCAGTAAAAATCACCGGCGGTGATGGTGATGCTGTCGGTGTAGGCGATGGTGAGGGTGACGGCGTGGGCGTCGGTGTTGGTGTGGGCGCAGCTTGCGCAATAACCAGCAAAGTGATGCTTTGAGCGGGAACGTTTAAGTTGACACTGCTGCTCACGCTAACGTCGCTCAGCCGCGTGATGCTATTCGCTGAAGTCAACTGCCAGACTTGCGCCTGACCTGCGTTGCTAAAATTCGAAATGTTTACACTAGCAAGCGCCGCGCTACTCAGATTCTTGTTGATGATCATCACCGTCAAAGCGCCATCACTCGAACGGACAGCGGCGAAAGACGACAAGTTATCCGGATCAGGTACGACGTCGGAAACACTCGTATCGCCAAAGGTCGACTTGCTGCCATCGTAATTACGATACATCTTGATCGCATTGTAGGTAAGTGTCGAAGCATCGGGTGTGGTCCAACGCGTCGCCATATCCAAACCCTCACGACCGAAGATGCCAAGTATGTCCGCTTGTGTTGTTGCGCCGTTGATGAATCCTTCCGCTCCCCAGTTGTACTCGGTGATTCCGATCTGGAGACCGGGATAGTTGGCATTCACCCAATTGCGGAGGCGAGGAATGAGTTGCACTTTGCTGTTGACCCAGCTCGCGTCAGTGTAATTCGGATCCCAAAGTGATCTCGTCGAGCGGTTACGCAGGTTCGACATGTTGGTGGAGACATCGTTGCTGAAGGCCTCGCTTTGTAAGCCCAGGGCCTGACTTCCCTGCGGATACCAGTGCACGGTGAAGACATCGAGGCTCCGCTGTCCGGACTGCAAATCACCTTGGTGTAACTGATTCAACACCCATGGCAAATAGTCTTGCCCACCGTGATTGGCGCGATCTGGAAGGCTGCCCCAGCCATGCAAACTACCCCACTGTTGATCGTAACCGCTGTAGAGATAACCATTCCAACCCCACTCCTCCGGACCAACTATTAGAGCGCCTGGATCGGCAGCTCGGACTTTCGCACCGTAGTTGATCAGCTTGTCCTTGATTTCGTCCATGGTAGGACCAACCGGATGAACATCTCGATGTGTCCACGACCAGAGGCTCGGTTCGTTGTCGAGAATGTAATAGCGCAATCCACCATTGTTCGCAGTGCCCCACTTGTTCACTAAATGCTGCATCCAACCTGACTGAAACTGCGAGTCAGCTGCGACGTTTGCGTCGTTTGGATCGTTCCCGGTGACAAACTGATTGTCTGACGCTCTCACTCCGTTGCCCGCGTCGGGAAACCATTGCCAGTCGTTGTCCTTTTGTGGGCCATACTTTGCGATAGAGAAGCTGGACAACTTCCCCCGACTTGCTCCCAACTTCGCAACCCAGCCAATGGTTGGAATAGTCAGCATGGCTTGCGCGTTAGCAGCTTTGCTTGCGGCCACGAAGTCGTCGTTGAGCTGGCCGGCTGATGAGCTGCCATCATCGAGACTTTCGAAGTACCAATCACTACCTCGATTCGAACAGTTACATTGCCAGTTGTATTGTGACGAGGCATTCCCGCCACTGCGGTTAAGCGGCGCATTCAGATCATTGAGCTGTGCGGTTGTAGCGAAGGCAACGCCGTAGATATTGGGATTGATAGCGTGACGATTGGCGGCTGCGTCGATGTTAATGGTTACTGAAGGTCCAGTGGCATGACTAATTGATAATAGCCAGCACAGGAGGCCGAGCGTCAGAGCAGCAAATATGAAAATAAACCGTTTGAGCCGCATGTTTCTGGATGGTTCGATTGGAGGACCACTTGCTGACGGGGTCTAGAACAAACTACTACAGCGTTGAGCAGGCAAGCAATAAGTTTGTGCAACATCAGCTACTCGAGACTTTTTGGACATTGAAAAGTGTAAGGCCTTCCTGGCAAGCGAGCTTTGCGTATCACTACCGACACCAGGACTCATTCAACTGTGGTCAGAAAGCCGGGCACCAGGGCAGGCTGATCGTGATCGATCTTCAATAGTGTGGGCGTGGTTATAATGCCACTGTCAGATAATTAGATTGTTGGATGCTGCCAATTAATTCAAGATCGACCTTGAAGCAATTAATAGAAATTCAACCGGAAAAAGGTAACGCCAGATGCAAATAGGTTGGCTCATCTCAGTAATGACACTTTTGTTTTCAGTTGGGATGCTTCAAAACAACTCCTCTCAAATTGCCCGTGTTCGAACTCCGTTCGAGGTGTGGTGCGGAGGCGATGATGATTTAACTCGAAGGGTGTGTCATGCAGTGGATGAGGCGTTAGATGCAAGTCCTGATTTCGTGGCGAGTGATGGGAAAAGGTGGGGAACGTTGCTGGTGACGATTACTGAAAACGTTCGTTGGAAAGAGATCGGCAATCGGACTCAAGTATTTTACTCCGTAGAATTCACATCAGTTGATGATAAGAAGCTAGGGTCTAAAAAAGGATCATGCTGGAACGATGATTTTAGAATTTGTGGGGCGCAGATTTTGAAATGGTCAAGGAGCGTCGTTCGCAAAATAGATCCAAAACATTAATGGTAGTTGGACGCCGCATCCAACCAGCGCTTGGAGCGGACTCGCCAAGAGGCGGCTTCTTTCGTGAGTTGGGTGGGGCGAGCCGCCCAAGCGCAACGTTAGGCGCTTAAAATAATAGTAGTGAGGTAGATTTATATGAGAATCATAAAGTCTGAGATGCTCGATCTTTGTGGGAGGTGAAAGCATGAAGTGTGTAGCGTGCGGGAGCACCGCACTCGTCGAGGGTACTTTGACCGATAATTCGAGCAGCGGGACGAGTATCTTCAATCCGAAGGAGTTATCTATTTGGAAAAGTATGTTCGGCGTCGGCACGCGCGAGGTCCGCGCTTATGGCTGCATTCACTGTCAGCACCTTCAACTGGCCGTCAGTTTTAGCGAGAAGGATTTGCAGCGTTACCAGCAATTTGAAGGCGAGCAACCGGGGGTGCTGGAGCGAATAAACTCAGAGCCGAGAGAAGTGGAGAAGTAAAAGACGGGCGTAATGCCGCCACGCCGACTAACAACGGCATGCACTCGACGCCCCGCTACGAAGCCTCTTTTGCAGGTTGAATTGTGGCGCGGGTGATGCCGAGCGTTAGCTGGCTCGTGAGAATTATGAAGAGCGCGCACATGGATCATGTCACGAGAGATGAATGGCGTCAGTTGGGCTTCTTCTATGACTATGATGAATACACAATGTGTTGGCGGTTCGTTGGTTCTCGCGCTGGTTTAATGAGATTTGTGGAGATTTTAGAATCGTACGCCGCGAATCCGGGGCATGAGCGGTTGTCAGAGCATGAACATTATGGCCCATATTGGTATTTGAAGCTCACCACATCGCAAGAGGCGGAGATTACAGATAGCGCTATCTGTGGAATGCTCATTGATTTCCAGAGGCTAGCCGAATCAATAAGGCGCAAGCTTGATTCAAGTGTAGCGGGCAGCACGTTCGCAATTGGTGATGAGTATCGCGCCGGCAGCAAGGGCGCGCTTCAATTTGAAGTTCGAGAAGAAGGTTTCGATCCAGCGAGTGCCGATCCGCTACTATTCGGCGCCAGCTAACATGCGCTAGGAACGGACTCGCCATGAGCGGGTTTCTTTGTTAAGTGCGTGGGCGAGCCGTCCAAGCGCCGCGTTAGGCGGCACGAAAGCCGTAGTGGCCCGGCGAGACTCGGCGCGGAGGTGCCCTGTCAAGCTGTTGCGAGTTGGTTGTAATCACATTAGGAGGGATCTATGCCTGAGCTACCGTCGTCTAATCCGAGACAATTTATTCAAGGTGCGCCAGTGCTACACGTGCCGGACGTCGTGGGGACAGCAGCGTTCTATCGTGATGTGCTGGGGTTTACATGGGACTTCGGCGATGACACATATGCAGTCGTCTGGCGAGACAACTCAGCGGTTCACTTCGTCAAAGACAAGATGAGCCCCAGTGGCATCCACTTGTTTCAGTGGGTGAAAGACGTCGACGCTTACTACAACGAGATCGTCGGTCGAGGAGCCAGCATCGCCAAAGAGCCTACCAACCAGCCGTATGGTATTCGAGAGTTTGGATTGAATGATGTCAATGGTGTGAGCGTCGTCTTTGGTCAGGAGATTGAACACTCGTGAGGCTCTCGGTGGTGGTGCCGTCTAACCCGCGGCTGCTGCGGACTCGCTTGCGCTCGCCGCTGAGCCACAACGTTCGGCGGCCGAGTTGATGATATCGAAGGGCTTGCGCTAGACTGCGAATCATGGACGTCAAAGAAATTGAAAGTGCAATTGCTAACTTGCCGCCAGCAGAAATTGAGGAATTGGCAAGGTGGTTTGAAGAATTCCATGCGCAAGTCTGGGACCAGCAAATTGAGAGAGATCTAAAGCCTGGCCATTTGGATTCTTTGCTCGAGGAAGCGAAGCAGGACCTTGAGTCTAATCGCTGTCGAGAATTGTGAAGCATCTCGCTTCGCCACGCTTCTGGCGGCATTATCGAAACTTGCCGGAGGCTATTCGAAAGTTAGCGGATAAGAATTTTGAATTGCTCAAAGCCGATCCTCATCATCCTTCGTTACATCTGAAGAAAGTTGATCAGCGATGGTCAGTTCGTGTAGGGCGCTCATTGTCGAGCGTTAGGTGGGAAGTTGCTGATGGGATAGTCTGATATTGGGTTGGTTTGCAAACGGACTTAACAACTTATCGTGGAACAAGCGAAGCAGCTTGTTCTTCATTGAATCTAAAAAAGGAAATATGAAAAATAGTTTATTGACGTTGCTGTTTCTGCTCGGTCTCTCGTGCCAGGTCTTTGGTCAAACACCGGCGAAAGACTTTGAAGGTTCGTGGCAGGGTACGCTTGAAGCGGGCGGAACGAAACTTCGTTTGGTCGTGACTGTGACGAAATCGGACGCGGGCGTCTACACCGGTAAAATGGACAGCCTCGATCAAGGCGCGACCATCCCGATTGACACTATCACGGTCAATATTGATGCCGTACGCTGGGAGATCAAGGCGGCTACGATCGTCTTCGAAGGTGTCTTGAACAAGGAACGCACCGAGGTGACCGGGAAGTTCACGCAAAACGGCGAGCAGTTTCCGCTTACCCTCAAGCGCATCGAGCAGGCGGCCGTGCCGACACCGCCGAAGCCAAAGCCTGACTACACCGCGCCCGCCGACGCACCCTACACCGCCGAGGAGGTGATGGTGAAGACGCCGGCCGGTCACACACTCGCCGGCACGCTGACGCTGCCCAAAAGTGCCAACGGCAAACAACCCGTGAGCGCGATCGTCACCATTACGGGATCCGGGCCACAGGACCGCGACGAGAACATCGGGTTGCAAGGGTTCCGGCCATTCCGCCAGCTAGCGGATGCGTTGGCCCGCCGCGGGATCGCGGTGCTGCGCATGGACGACCGTGGGACTGGGGCATCGGGGGGCACGTTCAAGGGCTCGACCAGCGCCGACTTCGCCGAGGACATACGCGCCGGCCTAGCCTATCTGCGCACGCGACCTGAAATCCGCGCCGACCGCCTCGGAGTGCTCGGCCACAGCGAAGGTGCTTTGATCGCGCCGATGGTGGCTGAGAAGGAGCTCACGTTGCGCGCCATCGTGCTACTCGCCGGCATCGCGCAGCCCGGGCGTACCGCCCTCCAGTACCAGCTCAAAAACGGAATTGAACATAACACCAAGCTCACCCCCGAAATGCGCGAGTCGCAAATAGCCGAGATACCCAAGAAGATCGACGCCATGATGGCGGCCGACCCGTGGATGAAGTTCTTCATCACTTACGATCCCGCTGCCACCATGCGCCACGTGAAGACGCCTGTGCTGATCCTCACCGGCTCGCGAGATCAGCAGGCGGTGCCCGAGCAGGTAGCGCTAATGGAGGCCGCATTCAAGGAGGGCGGAAACAGTGACGTAACTGCGCGGGTGCTACCGGACGTCAACCATCTCTTCGTGCAGGACACCGACGGCTTCCCGGGCAACTATGCGAAGCTCCCGCCACCGGTGATGATGCGGACCGACGCGGTGGAGATGATCGTCGACTGGCTCGCGCAGCGGCTTCGGTGACGCCACCAAGCAGCAACTAAATTTGTTGTCGTTCGCATCGGCTTCGCCACCTGATGTGAGGAATGGCTGTGCCTTTCCGTATAGCTCGCCTTTTCGCCTGGGCTGCGCCCTTATAGGCCCTCACTATTACTTCGATTTCAAGATGGTGGTGGACCATAGAAATATTCTGGGGATCTTTTCAGAACAAGGGCGCACCCCGGAGAAGAAGGCGCGGGCAAACGGGAAGGCAAAGGCATTCTTCACAACACGTGGTGAAGCCGTACCGAAATAAAGTCTTGTTGCTGGTTTGCTGCGCAGCGTTCGCCGCGTTCATCGATACTGCGAAGCAGTGTTCCCACTGATGATTAATGATCAACCGCGACGCCTCTGACGCAACCCGTTCCGGGTTGGCAAACTAATAAACGGAGCTAACCCAGGGTTGAAGCAACCCTGGGCTCTGCGATGTAACCGCTTCGCGGTAAAACCCCTCTCGCCTTCTTGATTGCTATCTCGCCCATTCATTGGTCACGACGCGCGTCACATTCGCCGCCCCCGCGGTGTTAATCCTTAAGAACGTACTTATATCCGAGGACCAGTGCTTACTTCGCGTTAAGCCTTGATCCGAATCCTTTCATAACTACAGGAGGTTTCATCGTGTCTACCTTGTCCCAGGACTTACGTTACGCCGGGCGAACGTTACTCAAGCACAAAGGCTTTACGGTGTTGGCAACTCTCACCCTGGCGTTGGGACTTGGCGCAAACACCGCGATGTTCAGCGTCTTAAATACTTTTCTCTTTCGTTCTCTCCCCTACCCACAATCCTCGCAATTGGTGCGCGTGTTTCGTACTTCGCCACATTCCCAACGTTGGCCGCATTCAATTGCCAACTTCATAGATCAGCGTGACAAGAACGCAGTCTTTGAAAAAATGGCGGCGTACAATTTTGTTAACCGCAATCTGGTGGAGCAGGGACAGATGGCTGAACGACTTCAGGGCCTGGCGGCAACTGCTGATTTCTTTCCTTTGCTTGGCGTTGCGCCTGCTCGAGGTCGCGTTTTCCAAACAGAAGAATTCGAACCTGGAGCCGACAACGTTATCGTGATAAGCGATCGGTTTTGGACGCGGCACTTTGGTGGCGACCCAAACATCCTGGGGCACACAGTGCAGTTAGATGGAAAGACCGTGACGATCGTCGGAGTAATGCCGCCCGGCTTCGATCATCCGATCCTCTGGGGCACAGTTGATTTCTGGCAACCACTCGCCTTCAACGCGGAGCAAAAGAAAAGTCGCGGTACCAACTTTCTCTCCTCGTTCGCACGCCTAAAGCCTGGAGTATCCATCGAGCAGGCCCAGCAAAGTATGGTTACTCTTGCTGCCAATATCGGTAAAGAAAACGATGCGAACAGCGGTGAGAGTCTTCGTCTTGAACCACTCCAGCGCTCAATGTCGGACGACATTGGAAGGAAGGTAATGTGGTTCACCTTCGGACTTGCTGGATTTGTATTGCTGATTGCCTGCGCCAATCTGGCAAATCTTCAGCTGGTTCGAACCGCTTCGCGATCACGAGAACTCGCAGTACGAGCGGCGCTGGGCGCGGGCCGCTTGCGACTGATTCGCCAGAGTCTGACGGAAAGCCTCCTGGTGGCGCTTATAGGTGGAACATTCAGTTTGGTTTTGGCGCTGTTTGGAGCGAAGTTTATCAGCAAGTATCTGTTCGCTGATTTGCCGGG
>Ga0163163_10001815_pt1 | contig 18011 bp, 13 predicted proteins | sample S65metaG_FD_119766 | JGI IMG/M metagenome (GOLD analysis project Ga0163163, IMG submission 119766) | Switchgrass rhizosphere microbial communities from Kellogg Biological Station, Michigan, USA - S6-5 metaG | ecosystem: Host-associated > Plants > Roots > Rhizosphere > Soil | place: USA... | reverse complement strand
GGCAAAGAAGACTACCTTGAAGTTGGTCAACGCTTTGACCACAAGCAGTTCTTTGATCCACTTGCCGCGCATCGTGACGAACTAAAAGGCCTTCATGTTAATACGCAGATCCCCAAGGTCATCGGCGCAGCACGATATTTCGAATTAACGCGCGAGAGCCGTTACAGAAGTATTGCGGAATATTTCTGGAATGAAGTTGTTTCCGAGCGCACTTACTGCACTGGTGGTACCAGTAACGGAGAGAGTTGGAATACCGATCCCGGTGTTCTGTCCCCCGAATTGAGCCCGAGTTCTACCGAGTGTTGTTGTGCTTACAACATGCTTAAACTGACTCGGCACCTGTTCGGTTTATCTCCCGATGCGAGACTGATGGATTATTACGAGCGCGTGATGTTCAGTCACCGATTGGGCACCATCAATCCTGAAGATGGCGCCACGATGTATTACCTCCCTCTCGTTTCGGGCTACTGGAAAGTATTTGGGAAGCCATTTGAGGCGCTCTGGTGCTGCACCGGAACTGGTGCGGAAGAATTTGCGAAACTGACGGACACGATCTATTTCCACGACGATGACTCGATCTACGTGAACCTTTATGTCGACTCCGAGCTCGAGTGGCCAGAAAAGAATCTGCGGTTGAAGCAGGAGACAAAGTTCCCCGAGCAGCAGGGCGCTGCTTTCATCATCAAGACACCAAATCCGGTCGATCTTACCTTGCGGCTGCGCATCCCGTACTGGGCACGCGGAGGTGGAGTCAAGATCAACGGTGCACCTTTGGAAGCGTTCGCAAGCCCTGGCAGTTATCTGGGAATATCGCGCCGCTGGAAGAACGGAGACCGAGTTGAGATAAGTCTGCCGATGGACCTTCACATTCAGCCGATGCCGGATGACGAGAGCATGCAGTCTGTAATGTATGGGCCCCTAGTGCTCGCCGGAAAATTCGAGACAGTCAATAAAGAGATGATGTACGGCGAATACGAACCCCACGGTGAGGCGTACAAGGTTCCTGACATCGTGGCTGATCAGAACAAGCCTACGAATTGGGTGGAACAGGGTAAAGAGCCCTTAACCTTTAATGCCGTAGGGCAGTCGAAAGCCTTCCCCATAGTTCCCCTATATAAGGTCCTTCAGGAACGTTATGCCGTTTACTGGAAGGTAAGCCGTAAAAACGCTTAATGCCTCGATCGAGCGCCGTCCCGATTCAGCGGCGCTCGATTTCTTTCTCCGCAAGAGCCACCTTCAGGCCAGCCAAATCCCAGCTTTAAAACGCAGATTTCAAAGTCTCTCTTTGGTCTTGAGCTCTGACTTTGTATATTAGTGGCATGATTAGCGCCGGAAAACATAAGTCAGTTCAGAAGGGGGCAAGGCGTGTATCCCCAATCGTACGGCAGTCTCTAGCAGATGTCGTCGCCGAACGGCTTCGTGAACAGATCCTCAATGGTGATCTCCATGAGGGAGAACAACTTCGTCAGGATGCCATCGCGAAGGAGTTCCAGGTCAGTCGTATCCCTGTTAGGGAGGCTCTCCTTCATTTAGAAGCAGAAGGTTTGATCACAACGGTTGCCAATCGCGGTGCTGTTGTGTCGGCGCTCTCGTCGGAAGAGATCGAGGAATTGTTCGACATCCGATCCGTTCTAGAGTGTCACGCGCTCCGTCTTGCGATCCCAAACATGACCGAAGAACATTTCGCCCTGGCTGAGAAAGTATTGAAGGAATACGAACGCGCGCTGGACAAGGATGCCGAGGTCGGCACCTGGGGACAGTTGAACTGGAAGTTTCACTCCGCCCTCTACGCGCCGGCCAATCGTCCGGGGCTGATGTCTCTCATCAAGGTTCTGAACAACAACTGCGATCGCTATACTCGTCTGCATTTGCTAATTACGCGTAATCTTCACCGCTCGGGCAAAGCACATCGGGCGATATTGATGGTGTGCAAAACGCGAAACGCAGACAAAGCCACAGAGGAGTTGCGCCGGCACATCTGTGACGCCGGACGGGAACTGAAGGAGTTCATCCGCAAACGCCGTGAAGAGCACGGCCACGCCCGCAAATAGAGAAGCCTCCAGGGGATTGGAAAGGTCTGGACTCGCTTGCAGTGTCAGATTCCGATCTTTCCAGCCTCCATTTTATTGACTTTGGATACTGTATACAATTATCATCCTACTGACTACGAAAGTGGATTCTGGACAGCCCTTGTCTCAGATTTTTTCCATTTCGGCTAATACTTCCCCGACTGTTACCGGAATGATTTTCAATGTCATGCGGTTTGCCATCAACGATGGCCCAGGCATCCGGACTACGGTCTTTCTCAAGGGATGTCCGCTAAGCTGCAGGTGGTGTCACAACCCTGAAAGCCAGGGCTTTGAACCGGAAGTTTCCTATGCCGTCGATAGATGCGTGGGTTGCAGGAGTTGCTACAAGGCTTGCGAGAGCGATGCACTGCAATGGAATGACGGGCCGATACGCGACCATTCGAGATGTACTCATTGTCAGAAGTGCATGGACGCTTGTCCCGCTGGTGCCCGGAGGCTGATCGGCAGAAACATCACCGTGCCGGAACTGATGGAGGTCGTCAAGCGTGATCACGTGTTTTTCGACGAATCAGGCGGAGGGGTGACATTTTCCGGCGGCGAGCCATTAATACAAGCGGAATTTCTCGAAGCGGCTCTTTTGGCTTGTCGGGAGAGTGGCTTAGCCACGGCGGTCGATACCTGCGGCTACATATCGGCAACTGTGCTGCGCAAGATCGCGAGACTCACCGACGAATTTCTATTTGACCTAAAGATGATGGACGATCTAAAGCACCGCTATTTTATCGGTGTGAGTAATGAAACGATCCTGCATAATCTCTCGCTGTTGGCACGCGAGCATCCCAATGTCACGATACGGATCCCGGTTATCCCCGGCGTGAACGATGACGATTCGAACATCGAAGAGAGCTGCAGATTCTTGAAAGAACTTCGCTTGTCCCGGATTGACCTGCTGCCTTATCACGAAATCGCAATCGAAAAATATAAGCGGTTGACGGCTGAATACACCATGACTGGAACCAATCCACCTTCTGCCGAACACATGCATGAAATTGCAGAGTGCTTTAGTAAACGGGGATTCGTAGTCCGCATTGGAGGTTGAAAGATGAACGACCGCGTTGCGCGGCTACGTCAGCACAGCCTTGATCTTAAACCGAGCCTCTCGATAGAGCGTGCGGTGCTGATCACGAAATTCCATCAACAGGATAGCGAGACTAGCGTGCCTTTGCGTCGAGCCAAGGCCCTCCGATATCTCTTGGAGCTCAAGGCTGTCTGCATTGGGAATGGTGAACTTATCGTAGGGGAACGCGGGCCTGCTGCGAAGGCCACGCCATCTTTCCCAGAGTTGTGCTGCCACAGCATGGAGGATCTCGAGATACTGGATACGCGAGAGAAGATCTCGTATTCAGTAAGCGAAGAGGCACACAGGTTGCAGCGCGATGAGGTCATACCATACTGGGGCGGCCGTTCCATGCGGGACATGATATTTCGTGAGATGGCTCCAGAATGGAAGGATGCTTACGAAGCCGGCATTTTTACCGAATTCATGGAGCAACGTGCTCCGGGACACACGGTGCTTGGCGACATGGTCTATACGAAAGGCCTGCTGGGGCTGAAGCGGGAGGCAGAGCAAGCGCTAGCCGCGCTCGATCCGACTCGAGACGCGGAAGTAGCTGCCAGGCGCGACGAGTTGAGCGCGATGGTGATCGCTGCCGATGCTGTGATTCGTTACGCAGAGCGACATGCGGAGAAGGCTGAAGAATTAGCCGCAGTCGAGACAGACGCAACTCGCAAGGCGGAGTTGGAGACAATCGCTCGCATCTGCCGTCACATTCCTGGACAGCCACCCCGAAACCTCTGGGAGGCGCTACAAACGTATTGGTTTGTGCATCTCGGCGTAGTAACTGAGCTGAACACCTGGGATGCATTCAACCCCGGCCGAATTGATCAGAACTTTTATCCATTTTATGAGCGCGACCTTCGTGATGGAGTCCTAACACGAGAAGAGGCGCGTGAACTGCTCCAATGCTTCTGGGTCAAATTCAATAACCAGCCCGCGCCGCCAAAGGTGGGAGTGACTGCAGCCGAAAGTGGCACGTATACCGATTTTGCCAATATCAACACCGGTGGTCTTAAACCGGACGGCACAGACGGCGTAAATGATCTGACATTCCTAATTCTTGAAGTGATCGACGAGATGCGGTTGTTGCAGCCATCGTCGAACCTGCAGTTAAGCAGGAAGAATCCGGATAGCTTTCTCACGCGCGGCCTGGAGATAGTCCGCAAAGGATGGGGACAGCCGTCAATCTTTAACGCCGATCAAGTGGTGGAAGAGCTGGTACGACAGGGCAAGAGCCGCGAAGATGCGCTATGCGGGGGCACCTCAGGCTGCGTTGAGACCGGCGCGTTTGGCCGGGAAGCCTATATCCTCACCGGCTATTTTAATCTCCCGAAGATCCTGGAAATCACGCTAAACAACGGGGTTGATCCTCGAACCGAAAAATTCATCGGCATTGCCAGCGGTGATCCTGCAACATTCACAACCTATGACGAATTCTTCGAGGCCTTTCGCCGACAGCTTCACCACTTTGTCGAAATGAAGGTACGCGGCAACAAAGTGATCGAAGGGCTCTATGCTGAAAACATGCCAGCGCCCTTCCTTTCACTCGTGATAGAAGACTGCATTGCAAAAGGAAAGGACTACAACGCCGGCGGAGCGCGGTATAACACCACCTACATCATGGGTGTGGCGCCTGGAAGTTGTACGGACTCGCTCTCGGCTATCAAGCACCACGTGTTTGAACGTAAGACGGTCGGTATGACTGAACTTCTGCGGGCCCTTCATGAAAACTTCGAAGGATGGGAGAAACTCCGCCTGACGCTTTGGAACAAGACTCCGAGGTACGGTAATGATGACGACCGGGCAGACCAAATCCTGAAGTCTGTTTTTGACGCATACTATGATGAGATCAACGGGCGACCGAATGGGCGGGGTGGTTGTTATCGCGTCAACTATCTTTCAACAACGTGCCACGTTTACTTTGGTTCGGTGACAGGCGCTACTCCAGATGGACGGCGTGCCTGGGAGCCACTTTCCGACGGTATTTCTCCAGCACAAGGTGCTGACAAGTACGGCCCGACTGCTGTATTGCAATCGGCGGCCAAGATGGACCACGCTCGAACTGGTGGGACTCTGCTGAACCAGAAATTTACGCCGCAGGTTTTAGAGAATCAGAAGGGTATGGATGGACTGGCTCATCTTGTCCGCGGCTATTTCAAAATGGGCGGACACCACATCCAGTTCAACGTCGTTACAGCGGCGACGCTACGCGAAGCCCAGATAAATCCAGAGCAATATCGCGACCTCATTGTGCGAGTTGCAGGATATAGTGACTACTTTTGTGATCTTACGAAGGCTCTGCAGGACGAGATCATTGCTCGTACAGAACAGAATGCCTTTGCCGCCGAACACGCTGTAAGCACTTAACCCAACGGGTAATACAACGCTAACTTCACCCGACTGAGGGGCAAGATGAATTTGTATTTGGCGGTACTGGTCGTCATTGTCGTCGTGCTCCTCGGAGTCAGCATCGCCCGAAGCCGAACGGTCAAGGACAAAACGGACTTCATGGTCGCTGGGCGAAGTTTGCCCGCGTACGTATTGGTGGCAACCCTGCTGTGTTCGTGGATCGGGTCAGGGAGCCTGTTTGCTGGCGCGGAGAATGCGGCACAGAATGGCTTCGCTGCACTTTGGCAACCGGCCGGCGGCTGGATAGGGTTGCTGATCATTTACTTTGTCGCACCGCGCGCGCGGAAGTTTGCCCAATTCACGTTGCCTGATCTGTTGGAAACGCGCTACAACGCGGCGGCGAGAGTAATGGGGACGATTGCGATTCTTTTTGCCTATACCGCAATCTGTTCCTACCAGTTTCGAGGCGGTGGCGACGTCCTGCATCTCGCTACTGGAATTGATAACACGGTCGGAATGTACATCGTGGCCGCCTTTGTCATCGCGTTTACTGCGCTTGCCGGCATGTCTTCTGTTGCCTACATTGACTTGTTCATTGGGATACTCGTTACTGTCACGACCCTGATTGCGGCGCCGATTCTGTTCGTCAAGGCCGGTGGTTGGGCGGGATTGCATCAGGCACTGCCTCCCGACCGTTTCCAGGTGATGGGACATCTGTCGTTTACTAAGGCAATGGAGTTCTTCATCCCTACATTCTTGCTGATGCTCGGCAATCAGAGCATGTATCAGAAGTTCTTCTCTGCGAGGAGTGAGAAGGATGCAAAGATCGCAGTCGGCGGATGGATCGTCGGAACGTTTGTATTGGAGACTGTGATTATAGCGATCGCTGTTTTTGGGAACGCGCTGTATAGCGGCAATCCGGAATTGGCGGGGAAGCCGCGCGAGACGATTCCCTTCGTAGCCAGACATGCTTTACCAGCGCTGATGGGCTCACTGTTGATGGGCGCGGTGTTCGCGAAGGTGATATCTACCGCGAACAACTACCTGTTTTCTCCCGCCACGAACCTTGTGAATGACGTGTACTGCCGATTCATCAATAAGGATGCTTCTCAGAAGCGAATCATTGTGCTGTCACGTGTTTCCATTATCTTCCTGGGTGGATTTGCCTTGCTGCAGGGTGCCTATTGGACATCCGTGCTGGCCATGGCGCTCTATGCATACACCATATATTCGGCAGCGATCACGCCGGTTGTGATGTCAGCGTTTTTCTGGAAGCGCGCTACTGCAGCGGGCGCCGTTACGTCGATAGCGCTGGGGACTTTCGTTACGATTGCATGGAACTATGGAGGAAAGAATCTGCTGCCCGCGGCCTGGGCAGAGCGAGATGCCATCTTCCCAGCGATGGCTGTGTCCTTGATCTCACTGGTCGGCGTGAGCCTGCTGACCCGTGCTCCGAGGCCACAACAGTGGGCGCCATTTATGGCTAACTCCGAAAGCACGAATGCCTTACCGATCGACGCTGCCGAGGTCACAGAATGATGCAACTCGAAGCTATCCAAGAGGAGTTACTCACACGTGGCATCGATGCATGGTTGTTCTGCGATCATCATCACCGCGATCCCATCGCCTACAGAGTCTTAGGGCTTCCTGAGTCCACGATGGTGTCCCGGCGCTGGTTTTATCTGATACCGGCTAAAGGTGATCCCGTACGCCTGGTCCACCGGATTGAGCCCTTTCACCTAGAAACCTTGCCGGGAAAGCAGATGGAGTATGCCTCCTGGCAGCAGTTGCTGAGCAGTCTCGAGACTGTCCTCAGCCCCTATCGACGGATTGCGATGCAGTTTTCTCCCAACAATCTCATCTTTACCGTTTCCCTTGTAGATGGTGGAACGATTGATCTCGTAAGGAGCTTCGGCAAAGAAGTTGTCAGTTCCGCTAACCTCGTGGCGCGCTTTGAAGCAACCTGGACAGATGAGCAGATTGCGAGTCACTTTGCCGCTCGCGATTCAGTCGATTCCATCATGAAAGCCGTTTTCCCCGAGATTGGACGCCGGGTAGGCGGAAGTGGAACGAGCGAATACGAAATCCAGAAGTGGCTGATGGAATGCTTCAACCGGGAGAAGCTGGTATCTGACAGTCCCCCAATCGTTGCCGTAAATCAGAACAGCAGCAATCCGCACTACGCTCCCACGGCGGATCGATTCTCACCAATTGCAGTCGGAGACTTCATTCTGCTGGACGTCTGGGCGAAAAAACAGAGTCCGTCTGCGGTTTATTACGACATCAGCTGGACGGGGTTCGTTGGAACAGAGGTTCCGGAGCGTATCCGTGACATCTTTGAGATTGTTCGCCGATCTCGGGATGCCGGGATCGCTAAAGCACAGGAAATCGGGTCGGGAGCCAAGATTTGCGGCTGGGAAGTAGACAAGGCGGCACGTGGGGTCATCGAGGCTGCCGGATATGGTCGTTACTTCAACAATCGTACCGGGCACTCCATCGGCACTGAGGTACACGGCAACGGCGCGAACATGGACAACTTCGAGCTACGCGATGAGCGAGAATTGATTCCCAATACATGTTTCTCCGTTGAGCCTGGGATATATCTTCCGGAATTCGGTTTGCGCAGCGAGATTAATATGCTGGTTCGCGAGAAGTCGGCCGATATTACCGGCCAAGTACAGCAATCCGTAGTGATCATTTAACAGGGTTAGTAGCAGGGCGCGGCGATAGGTGAATGTTAGCTGAGAAAACGCTTTCTCAAAAACTCAGAATCGTGTAGTTTCTGTGTGTTGCTCCTGTCCAGGAGAATGCCTTGCGATGAGTCCCTTTTCTCGACGGCAGTTCGTGAAGCTAGCGGCGGCAGCGTCGGTTACACCTCTCATCCCATCTTTCGTTTATGGAGATTCAGCGAGCCGAACACAACGCGTAGTCGTCCATTCGGATTGGCCGATCGGACTAATTCGGCCCGAGTTCCACGGTCACTTTGCGGAACATCTTGGTTCTTGCGTTTACGGTGGTTTGTGGGTCGGGAAGGACTCGCCGATCCCAAATATCAATGGTTATCGCAAACAGGCAGTTGAATACCTCAAGGAACTCGGCGTTCCGGTGCTACGTTGGCCGGGTGGCTGTTATGCAGATGACTATCATTGGCGCGATGGGATTGGGCCCGTTTCCCAGCGACCTAAGCGAGTCAATATTCATTGGGGCGGATACGTGGAAGATGGCAGCTTCGGTACCCACGAGTTCATTGGACTATGTCGATTGATCGGCGCAGAACCCTACCTGGCGGGAAATGTCGGCAGTGGAAACCCCGAGGAACTGCGCAACTGGGTGGAGTACTGCAATATGCCCAAGGGCAGCACTCTCGCTGAGGAGCGCGCTAAGAATGGTTCTCGCGAGCCATTCAAGGTGAAGTATTGGGGTGTCGGCAACGAGAATTGGGGATGTGGCGGATGGATGAAGCCGGAAGTGTATGCCGATCATTATCGCCGCTTTAGCGTGTATGTCCGCAAGTATGGCGACACAGAACCTATGCTGATTGCGAGCGGTCCGAACGGCAACGATGCTCGCTGGACGCGCAGCTTCATGGATCGTCTCGATGGCGGAGCTCCCGGCGGAATTTCTATGCACTATTACGAAGGCGGAAACGACGCTCCGCTCAACTTCTCAGCGGCGAATGTCACGGAGCAGTTCGCTATTTTCAAGAAAGTCGAAGAGGCCATCATTCAGCAAAGAGCCATCCTTAACGGTTACCGCGAGGGCTCGAATATCGCGCTGCTTCTGGACGAGTGGGGCGTGTGGGACAAGATTCAGGGAGCCGACGAAAAGGCAAATGGAGCACTTTGGCAACAGAGCACGATACGTAGCGCGGTGGCGGCCGGACTCGGACTGAACCTTTTCAACCGGCAGGCGGACAAATTGTTCATGTGTAACATCGCGCAGCTGGTTAACGTGTTGCAGTCGCTGTTGCTGACAAATGGTCCTGAAGGAAAAGCCTGCGTCCGCACGACGACCTATCACGCGTTCTCGCTCTTCAAAGCTCATCGCTCAAATACAGCGGTACACACGGAATCGGAGGATAGTTCGACGGCCGGTATTTCGGTCTCGGCCTCGAAGAAGGGCAACAGCCTGGTCCTGAGTTTCGTGAACCCGCGGCTGGACGCAGATGTAGATGTGGAATGCGCTCTGCGGGGAGTCACCGGGAAGAGCGGATCTGCGCAGATTCTGCACGATACGGATTGGAATGCCTACAACAGCTTTGACAATCCCGAACATGTTCTTCCGAAGTCGCATCCGGTGGTAATAGAGGGAACGCGTGTAGCGATATCTCTGCCGCGCCTGTCCGTCGCTACGGTAGTCATCGCGACCGCTTGAGCGTTGCCACCTAGATAAGGGGAAACTCTGTGAACAAATGCACTCTTATGATTCTCTGCTTCATCGTGATACTGATTCCGGTTTTGGCCATGACATTAGAGCCGGATGCGAAAGCCGGCATCGAGCAACGGAGTTTTGGCAAGACGCCGGATGGCTCGCCGGTCGACCTTTATGTCATCACCAACAGCAGAGGAATGCAGGCTTCAATAACTAATTACGGCGGCATCCTGGTATCTCTCAAGGTGGAAGATCGCCAACACAAATTCGCGGACGTCATATTGGGATATGACAACCTCGAAGGATACGTTGGCGACAAGACTTTTCAGGGTGCGACGATAGGCCGTTACGGGAACCGGATTGCGAAAGGGAAATTTGTGCTGGGGGGCACGACATATACCCTGGAACGCAATGATGGAGAGAACCACCTGCATGGCGGAGTTCGCGGATTCAACAAGGTTCTTTGGAATGCCAAGCCTATTCCTGGGAAAGAATCGAACAGCTTAGAATTAGAGTATGTCTCTCGCGATGGAGAGGGTGGATACCCGGGCAATCTCAAGGTACAGGTCACTTACACGCTGACAGAAAATAATGAACTGAAGATTCAATACGAAGCGACCACCGACAAGCCAACCGTGATCAATTTGACCAACCACGCGTACTACAATCTGGGCGGGCAAGGCGAGGGGGATATCCTCGGCCATGTGTTGACGATCTTCGCGGAACGTTTTACGCCCGTGGACAAGACCTTGATTCCGACAGGGCACCTGCGAAGCGTTAAAGGCTCACCGTTCGACTTCACTCATCCGACTGCCATCGGCGCTCGCATCGATAGCGACGACGACCAACTGAAACTTGGCCGTGGATACGACCACAACTTCGTACTGAATGCCGGTTTGAGTCCCGAGCCCGTTCCGGCAGCGATGTTGCTCGAACCAAAGAGTGGACGCGTGTTGGAAATTGCTACCACCGAGCCGGGCATCCAGTTTTACAGCGGGAATTTCTTGGATGGATCAATTACAGGGAAGCAGGGAAAGGCGTACAAGCATCGCTACGGACTGTGCCTTGAGACGCAGCATTATCCGGATTCACCTAACCATCCGGATTTTCCGACTACGGCTCTCAAGCCTGGCGAGACTTACCGCACGACGACCGTCTACTCGTTCTCGGTGCGTTATCGGTAGTACTACCAAGGGCGGTAGTGTAGCCCGCCCTCGATACTGCTATTCGGTGCTTACGATCTCTGCGCCGGACTTGTCGTTGGGGCCTTTCTTAATCTGCTTGCCGCGGTAGACGTCCACTGCGATCTCGTGATTCTGGTATACCCTGCTTAGCAGCTCGTACAACTTTGGATCGTAATGCATTAGATCAAGAGGTGTATTGATTGTGCGATCTCCATCCTTGTATTCAAAATTGGAATAGAACCAGAACTGGGTGCCTTCGGCCCAGTATTCATCAGCATTGGTTGTACCGTACGATCCCTTCCAGAGCCCGAGCGCAATCGCATCCCGGTATGCCTGCTGAATTTCAGCGGCTAGCTTGGGATCTGCCATGCGGATTGCCGCGTGAATGGCATGTGAGAACTCGTGCATGAAAATGTTTTCGCCGTAGTAGCGAGTGCCCGGATAGCCGAGGAGGTTCTCTTCAGCGCCGGTGGTGGGGTTATCTCCTAGGCCGCGGGCGCGCTTATCCCAGTACTCCTTGTCGGACATCTTCGCGATGTGCTCCCAGTGCGCGCGCTCAAAATCCGTGACCTCTTCATACGATGGTTTCTTCAAGTGTCGCTGTTCGGGTATATCCGTCGTAAATTCTGACTTTGCCATGATGGCGACTCGCCAGTTTTGAGCGATCATGGCCTCTCGCAGATCTGCACGATGTGCCAGCATTTGAACCACGATGTCGCGAGCGACAAGTAGCGCAGTGTCCGGTACTTTCTCTGAACTAAGTACGGGAATCCCAAGCGCATCCGCATACTTCTTGTAAAAGGGATCGACGTGAACGGCCGCCGGAGGAGGCGTCACGACAGCGGAGGTGTAGTCCTTTAACAGTGCTGACTGCTGGGCAGGCAGAGGGTACGCTGTGAACGCAAGGGCCAAGAGTGTAGTAATCGCAGGCGTGGATCTCATGAGCCTCCTAGACGAGAAGAATTGTGAATTGTATACAATATCCCGCAATGTCATGCGACTTTAATTTGCGGGAAAGCGTTTTCTACGTTATCGTGTGCAGACATGCGCCTGGACATCCGCGAAATCGCAAAGAGGGCTAAAGTTTCGACAGCGACAGTCTCCCGGACGATCAATCACGTTCCAACGGTCGATCCTCAGTTGGCGAAGCGCGTCTGGAAAGTAATCGACGAACTTGGTTACTACCCGAACACGCAAGCCCGCGCCCTGGTCTCGGGCCGCAGCCGGATATTCGGACTTGTTGTTTCGGAGATAACAAACCCATTCTTCCCAGAAATCGTGCAGGTATTCGAGGACATTGCGGTTGAGAACGGCTACGAGATCTTGCTGGTGTCCACCGTGCACGATCCAAAACGCATGGATATCTCGGTACGCCGAATGATTGAACGCCGGGTGGATGGGGTCGCTGTTATGACCTTCGGAATGGAAGATCTATTGCTTCAGGATCCAAAATTCCGCGACGTCCCCCTTGTATTCATCGACGTTGGTCCCGATCTACCCAAAATAAGTAACATCAAGATCGACTACAGGCATGGAATCCGGCAAGCAGTGCAACATGTGGCTGCACTGCGCCACCAGAAGATTGCATTCATTTCTGGTCCGAAAGAGCTGAAATCGGCAAAAGCGCGCGTTACTGCTTTCGAAAAGTCGATGCAGGAAATCGGTATGGAGATTGGTGCCGGAATGATCGTAGAAGGGGACCACACCATTGAAGGGGGAACGAGGGCGACTGAGGTTCTGATGAGGATGGACGAGCCTCCAACCGCCGTGCTTTGCTCGAATGACCTGACAGCCCTTGGAGTGATGCACGCGTGCTATGAGAAGAACATAGAGATCCCGAAGTCGCTGTCACTGGTTGGTTATGACGATATCCGGCTGGCAAGATTCATGCTGCCGCCGTTGACGACTGTCCAGATGTCGCAGTCCGAGTTGGCTCGCATTGCTTTCAATGCGCTGCTGACCGAGGTTCAGCGCGACGATCCACTCAAGCATGGTACGGAGTACGTTTTACAAACCAGCCTGGTGCTCCGCGACTCAACGGCACTGGCTCCGGCCATATCCAGGTCGAAGGCTCGTGCGCATTAACCCATAGAGCCCATTGGGGTTGCGGACAATGAACCCTTAGACAACAACAATTTGACAAGTGCTTTGGCGTGCGCTATTGTTTCGCTCGGTAAACGTTTTCTCGAAATTTAAGAGCAAGGTGGGACGTCGCATCAGATGCTGCTGCTCAGCCTAAGAGAAGAAGTACTGGAAGCCAATCTTCAACTCGTACGGCGCGGACTCGCGCTGTACACCTTCGGCAACGCCAGCGGTATCTCTCGAGATCAAGGCCTCATCGTGATCAAGCCTAGCGGTGTGCCGTACGAGAAGTTGAAGCCGAAGGACATGGTTATTACAAATCTCGATGGGGACATCGTTGAGGGTGAACTGCGTCCCTCGTCAGACTTGCCCACACATCTCGTGCTTTACCAGCATTTCTCGAATGTTGGTGGCGTAACCCATACGCACTCAGAGTTCGCGACTGCATGGGCACAATCGGGTCGACCCATCCCTTGCCTGGGAACAACACACGCGGATTACTTTCATGGGCCGGTGCCAGTTACGGACTCTCTTACCGAGCAGGAAATTGAAACCGCATACGAGAAGAATACGGGGCTGGCGATCTGTCGGACGTTTGAGAAAGCGGAAAGCGATTTAGTACCTGCCGTCCTGGTAATGGGGCACGGTCCGTTTACCTGGGGACCCACAGTGGCCGATGCAGCACACAACGCAGTGGTCTTGGAGTATGTGGCAAGGATGGCTTACTACACCTTTGAAATTAATCAAGAGGCCGAGCCCATATCGAAGCATCTGCACGACAAGCATTTCCTGCGTAAACACGGTGGTAAAGCCTACTACGGACAGGACAAATGATTCCTGCACTCTTCGCTGTCAGCGCGCCAACCCTCGTTCGCCTCACCCCTATTGACATGGTCATTGTCGGCTTCTATTTCGCACTGGTATTGGCGATTGGCTTCTATCTGAAGCAGAAGGCAAACACCAGCGAAGACTTCTTCCTTGCTGGAAGAGAGATGACCGCGTGGATTGCGGGCCTGGCGTTTCTCTCCGCGAATCTGGGAGCCTTGGAGTTGATGGGTTGGGCGGCCGCCGCGTACCAGTACGGTATTCTGGCTACGCACTGGTATTGGATAGGGGCGATTCCGGCGATGCTTTTCCTCGGCATCGTCATGATGCCGTTCTATTACATCTCCAAAACCCATTCCGTTCCTGGCTACCTGAAGCTTCGATTCGGCGAAGGCAGCCGCACCTTGTCTTCCATTTCATTTGCGTTCATGACGGTGTTGATGAGCGGCATCAACATGTATTCGATGGCACTGGTGATGAAGGTCGTTCTGGGATGGGACATTCACTTCAGCATTTGGGTGTCATCCATCACTGTTGCAGTCTATGTCGCGTTAGGCGGACTGCGTTCAGCAATTTTCAATGAGGTTCTCCAGTTTGTGTTGATATGGGCCGGTGCGCTGTTGATTCCAATCCTTGGTCTCATCGAGACTGGCGGCTGGACCAATCTAAAGGCGCAGATTGCTCACAATGCCTCCACGGAATACACGCACTTATGGGGAACATTGGGCAGGTTTGACGGCAACCCAATGGGAATCCATTGGACTGGGATTGTTCTCGGCCTGGGCTGGGTCATTTCGTTTGGATATTGGACGACTGATTTCTTGGTAGTGCAGCGCGTATTGTCAGCGAAGGACCTGAGATCCGCGAAGCTGGCACCCATCATCGGCGCCACCTTCAAGATGATCGTTCCTTTCATCGTCATTCTCCCGGGGCTGTTAGGGTTGGCCGTTTTACCGATGAAGTTGACTGGTGAAGGTGCGGCCGTCGCTTCTGGCGGGCACAGCTACAACGAAGTACTGCCACTCATGCTGGCGCGTTATTGCGGGCCAGGTCTACTGGGTTTGGGAATTACTGCGTTGATTGCGGGATTCATGTCGGGCATGGCCGGCAATGTGACCGCATTCTCGACGGTGTGGACATACGACATCTACGGCGCACTTATTAATAAGAAAGCTACCGACTCTCAAAAGGTCGTAATGGGCCGCTGGTGCACGATCCTCGGCGTACTGATCAGCATTGGCACCGCCTATTTGGTCATGCAGTTCCTCTCCATCATGGATTACGTTCAAGCGCTATTCAGCTTCTTCATCGCACCTTTATTTGGAACTGTCTTGCTCGGGATGCTTTGGAAGCGGGCAACACCCAAGGGCGGATTCTGGGGACTATTGTCAGGGACCTTATCGTCCGTCGGTATGTGGGCTTGGGTAAAGGTGAATCCGAAGGCACTTTCGTATGTTGCTCTCTCGCCGAATGCAAAGGATATGGCCGAGAACATGTACCGTGCTCTATGGTCATGGATCGTTTGCGTCGCGGTGACGGTCGCGGTGAGCTACATGACGAAGGCCAAGCCAGAAGCCGAACTGGACGGTCTCGTTTATGGCATTACTTCTGTCCCAACTGAGGGCGGAGTTCCGCTCTACAAACGCCCGATCTTCTGGGCAGTTGCTGTGAGCCTTGTGTTCTTTGTGCTGAACATCATCTTCTGGTAAGGACGTATGGCAACTCATCGAGAGATTTCGATTTGGTTCTTTATCGGCGTAGCACTTTTCGTAAATGGAGTGCTTATCTTCGGGGCGGGCATTTATGAATTGATAAGACCGCCAGAGGTCCGAGTTGTCCTCTATCAATTACATGCGAATGTCTGGTGGGGTGCCATTCTATCGATCTTCGGAGCGCTCTATTGCGTGAAATTCAGACCGCGGCCGGAGGCTGACAAGATGGTCGACGAAGAGAACAGTGTCAAAGACGCACGAATAACAATGAAATAACCTGGCATTTAGACCGGGATTAATAGTCGTCCGAGGAGTCATGAATGAACTTCAACTCGCTGGAACTGTGGTTCGTGACTGGCAGCCAGCATCTATATGGCGCCGAAACTCTCAAGAAGGTAGCCGAGAACTCAAATCAGATTGCTCGCAGCCTATCTGATGCGTCTGAGATACCAGTCACGGTAGTTTGCAAACCGGTTCTGACCACATCGGAGTCTATTTACGAGCTCTGCCTGGAAGCAAATGCATCTAAGAGCTGCGTTGGGCTCGTCATGTGGATGCATACTTTTTCTCCAGCGAAGATGTGGATCGCTGGCCTGCGAACACTCGCCAAACCGTTTGTGCATCTACACACCCAATTCAATCGCGAACTGCCATGGTCCAGCATCGACATGAACTTCATGAATCTGAACCAGTCTGCTCATGGTGATCGTGAGTTTGGATTCGGGGTGACCCGAATGCGGAAGCAGCGGAAGGTCATAGTCGGATTCTGGCAAGACCCCGACGTTCAGCAACAACTCGGGGCTTGGTCGAGAGCGGCGTGCGCATGGCATGACTCTCAAAAGCTCAAGATAGCCCGCTTTGGCGACAACATGCGACAGGTTGCGGTCACCGAAGGCGACAAAGTCGAAGCGCAGATCCGATTTGGCTACACGGTGAATGGCTTGGGATTGGGCGCTCTCTCCGAAGCCGTGAAAAACATTAGCGACGCCGAAAGCGACAGGTTGATCTCTGAATATGATGAGGTCTATACATTGTCGGCCGCGCTACAGAAGAACGGAGAACGACGCTCTTCGCTCCGAGAAGCAGCGCGAATCGAGCTTGGGCTTCGCGGGCTTCTCGATAAGGGTGGCTATAAAGCCTTTACCGACAACTTCGAGGACCTTCACGGTCTTGAACAATTACCCGGAATAGCTGTTCAGAGGTTGATGAGCGATGGCTTCGGATTTGGTGCCGAAGGTGATTGGAAAACTGCTGCCCTTGTTCGAGCGATGAAAGTGATGAGTATAGGGCTCGGAGGTGGAACGTCATTTATGGAGGACTACACCTACGACTTGCGAGATGGCGGCCAGGTCTTAGGCGCGCATATGCTCGAGGTGTGCCCGTCGATCGCAGAAGGTAAGCCTTCAGCGGAGATCCATCCACTCTCGATTGGAGGAAAGGCCGATCCAGTGCGACTGGTGTTCACAGCCCGAAGCGGTCCCGCACTCAATGCTTCCATTGTTGATATGGGTGATCGTTTCCGGATGATCGTAAATACCGTCAAAGTGATTCCACCAGAACCTTCACCAATGTTACCGGTGGCCCGGGCAGTTTGGGTTCCTCAACCCAATCTGAAGGTGGCAGCCGAAGCTTGGATTCTAGCCGGTGGCGCTCATCACACTGGGTTCAGTCAGTCTCTCACCCCGGAGCATTTAGAAAACTTTGCGGAGTTGGCAGGGATGGAGTTTCTGCTGATCGACGAAGAGACGCGTATTCGTGATTTCAAGAAGGAGTTGCAGTGGAATGATGTGTCTTACCACTGCATGAACTAGTACGGCGGCCGACGTGTAATTTGGGAGGATCATCGTGGCGATCGTTGCTGGAGCGGATTTCGGCACTCTGAGTGTGCGCGTTTCACTCGTGGACAGCGAGCGGGGTATGCTCGAGTCCGCTATTTCTGAGTACCCCCTCCATCGTAAGCGGGAAGATCCTGAGTATGCGACGCAGTCTCACAAAGACCACATGCAGGCGCTGTGTGGCGCCATGAAGCAGGCGTTAGACCGCGCAGGTGTCCCAGGCGACAAGGTGGACGCGATCGCGATCGACACAACCGGATCCAGCGTTATCCCGGTGGATGCAGCGATGCAGCCGCTGAATGAGTACTACCTCTGGTGCGACCATCGCGCGAAGGGTGAAGCCGCGGAGATTACTGAGGCCGCTCACCGCACAGGCCTCGAGGCAATTAACTGGTGCGGTGGTGTGTACTCTTCGGAATGGGGTTTTTCAAAGCTACTGCATTGGTTGCGACACAACCCTGAAAAGCGTGAACGATTCGCCAGTGCATTCGAGCACTGCGACATGG
>Ga0163163_10001814_pt1 | contig 18015 bp, 13 predicted proteins | sample S65metaG_FD_119766 | JGI IMG/M metagenome (GOLD analysis project Ga0163163, IMG submission 119766) | Switchgrass rhizosphere microbial communities from Kellogg Biological Station, Michigan, USA - S6-5 metaG | ecosystem: Host-associated > Plants > Roots > Rhizosphere > Soil | place: USA... | reverse complement strand
GATCGTATTGAAGACGCAACAAACGAAATCATCAATCATCAGTTGGAACGCGCGTGTACCGTGGTCAGCGGAGAGCGAGAATCAATCAATCGCCTGGTCAACTTATTGATGGAACGCGATACCCTCGATGCTGAAGAGATTGCAGGGTGCTTTAGATCTGAAACAATGCGGGCAGCGTAAGGCGGTTAGTGCGCCAGTGCATCCGGGTGTTCACTGATCTCCCGGACTGCCTGGCTGCGGCCACGCCTCGTGACGATTGCCACGCCTGAGAAGATCAGCGTCGCCGCTATCACTGTTCGCCAGGTCCATTTCTCACCAAGCAAAATAGGTGCAACTCCAAAAGCAAATAACGGCTGCATGTAAATGTAGATTGCTACTGTGCTCGGTGTAACTTTAGTTAGTGCCCAGGCATTTAAGTAGTAAGCACCTACCGTCGGAAACAAGACAATAAAAAGAATCGTCAGCCAAACTGTCATTGGCAGTGCCTGCAACTGGGCGCTACTGAAAAAGTAGAGTCCGGCTGGAATTGTGATTATCGAACCGACAACGAAAATCCAGGTGATGACATTGAGCGCGCCATAACGTTCGAAGAGATCCTTAGAGATTACGATGTAGACGGCATAGAGAAGGGAACTTGTCGCCACAAGCAGATTGCCTACCATGTTATGACTCGACAAGTCTGCGCGAAACGGATTGATGAGGTAGATAACGCCGCTGGCAGCCAGGGCGATGCCGATCACTCGCCTTACCGACAGATGATCGTGCCCGAGGAGAATGCTCACCAATAACGTGAACGCAGGAATAGTTGTGCTCAAGAGCGTGGTGTTGATTACGGTGGTTAGTGACAGGCCTTTAAGATAGATGAACTGGTTGCCAACAACGCCGACAATACTGCAGAGAGTTAGCCAGGCCAGATCTCTCCGTGGCATGGAACGAAGCGGGCGAAGATGTCTCTGAATCAACGCGAGAACAATTGCCGCACCGATAAGACGACACAGCATGAGGTTTGTTGTCGACATCGAACGGAGCACAATCTTTCCGAAGATTGGCCAGGTACCGAAAAGAATTTGTACTGCGATTAAGGCGAGATGAGGCGCCAGGCCTGAGTCTTGGGATGCGCGTTGCTTCATCGGGTACGCAACTCAAAAGCTACTCGGACAAGAGATGTGCGAAAAGTTTCACCTTCTCGCAAAAGTAGTTTTGGGAATTAGTCGCTCGGTGAGAATCACGGTAGAGCAGTTAGTGTAAAACCGACAAGCAAAGCCTAACGGACATTTGATAGCCGAAGGATCGTGATAAACGCGATCCTTCGTTGGTTTTCAAACGACAAGATAAAGTGGGTTCTCGAGTATTTTCTTGACTGTCTGCAGGAACTTCGCACCGGTCGCTCCGTCAATGACACGATGGTCGCACGACATGGTCACGCGCATCACCTGGCGCACTACAATCTCGTTGTCACGCACGACTGGTTTCGCCGCCATCGCACCTACTGCCAGGATTCCACCTTCTGGTGGATTAATAACCGCGGTGAACTCATCGATGCCAAACATCCCCAGGTTGCTGATCGAAAAAGTAGCGCCTGTATATTCTTCGGGTTTGAGTTTTCGTGTTCGTGCACGTTCGGCCAGTGCTCTGACTTCACTTGCAATTTCACTCAGAGACTTTTGATCGGCAGAGCGAATAACCGGCGTGATCAGTCCATCTTCAATGGCCACCGCCACACCAATGTCAGCGTGTTCGTAGTAACGGATAAATTTATCCTGGAACGAGGCATTCACGGCGGGATGTTGAACTAACGCAGCAGCAACGACCTTTATGACGATGTCGTTGATGCTGATCTTTAGATCTGGATCAAGAGCATTTATTCCGCGTCGCATTTCTGCCGCTCGATCCATTTCAATCTCGCTGGTTAGGAAGAAATGTGGAACTGGCCCAATAGAAGTGACAAGGCGACGAGCAATCGTTCTGCGGATTTCGCTTGCAGGCTCGTCGCGGTACGGTGAAGCCAACGCCACAGCCGACTGTTGAAAACGCAGAGGTTCGACCGCACGTGGAAAAGTTCCGGCAGTTTGTGGGGCTTTCTGCGACTGACTCATGGCGGCCTCAATGTCGCGCTTTACTATTCGTCCACCGGGCCCACTGCCTTGCAAGGATCGAAGATCTAAATCTGCTTCAGCCGCCATTCGTGCCGCCAGCGGTGAAACGATCATACGACCAGATTCTGTTTGGGCCGCTTGAGGCTTCGCGTGGCCATTGGCTTCCGGTGCAGGCGCAGGGACCGGAGTCTGAGGCGGTTCAGCGGGAGTTGGTTTTGGTGGTTCCGTTTTGGCGGTTGGTGCTTCGCTAAGTAGAGCGGAGATGTCTTCGTTAGGTTCGCCTATTACTGCAATCAATTGCCCGAGTGGTGCAGACTCACCTTCGTTAATCAGAATTTTCCGCAGCACACCATTTGAGAGCGCCTGCATCTCCATCGTCGCTTTGTCGGTATCTATCTCCGCGAGAGGCTCACCCATGGAGACTTTGTCTCCTTCCTTTTTGAGCCATCGAGCGATTTGTCCCTCCTCCATTGTGGGGGAGAGTTTGGGCATCATTACCTTACTTGCCATTCAGCGTTCCCTCGCTTGAAAAGTGACCGATGAGAAAAAACTAAGTCGTAAACGAAAGATTAGTCGAGATAAGCAACTTCACGTACAGCTGCGACAACACGTTCGACGTCTGGAATTGCAAGGTTCTCCAGGTTCTTTGCGTAGGGCATGGGAACATCGACGCCCGACACCCGTTTGACTGGAGCGTCCAGGTAATCAAACGCTCGCTGCATTATCTCCGCACTTATCTCAGCATTGACCCCACAAACTGGATGTGACTCTTCCGCCAGAACCACACGGTTCGTTTTCTTAACCGACTCAATAATGGTATCGATATCGAGTGGACGAATTGTGCGCGGATCGATCACTTCGCAAGAGACGCTCTGCTCGGCAAGTTTATCTGCAGCTTTCAGTGCTATCGGAACCATGAGCGATCGCGCCACGATAGTAACGTCTGTTCCTTCACGTTTGATATCCGCAACACCGAGCGGAATTGTGAAGTCCGGATCGTCAGGCACTTCACCCTTGTTACCGTACATTCGCTCCTGCTCCATAAAGATCACCGGGTCGTCATCACGGATTGCAGACTTCAATAACCCCTTTGCATCAGCGGGAGTTGACGGCATAACTACCTTGAGCCCCGGGAAGTATGCGAACCATGATTCGATTGCCTGTGAATGCTGAGACGAGACTTGGTATGCTGAACCGCCCGGTCCGCGAAACACGATGGGAATGTTGAACTGCCCCCCCGACATGTAGAGCATCTTCGCAGCAGAGTTAATGATCTGATCGGTAGCAAGAATCGAAAAATTAAAAGTCATGAACTCGACGATTGGTCTCAGGCCAACCATTGCGGCCCCTACACCGAGACCAGCGAATCCCAGTTCGGTGATTGGTGTATCGATAACTCGCTTGGGACCAAACTCTTTCAGGAGGCCCTTCGTGACTTTGTAGGCGCCGTCGTATTCAGCAACTTCTTCACCCATTAAAAACACCCGCTCGTCGCGGGCTAATTCTTCCCGGATCGCTTGATTCAGCGCTTCTCGCATTGTAATTAGTGGCATTTCGTTTTAACGGGTCCTATTCCTGGAGGGATCAATCGGATTAGCGTAGATGTCAGTGTAGAGTTCTTCCGGAGCAGGAAACGGACTCTCTTCAGCAAAGCGCACCGCTTCCTCAACCTGTTGACGAACCTCAGAGTCGATCTGTTCGAGTTGCTTGTCGTCGACTATGTTCTTTTCTTTTAGTGTTGCCAAAAACAGTTTGATTGGATCTCGCTCCTGATATTTTTCGATTTCTGCTCGGGTTCGATAGTTACCGGGATCAGACATCGAGTGACCCATGAAACGATATGTCCGGACTTCCAACAGAGTAGGAAGGTAGTCTTTTCTTCCACGTTCGACAGCCCGGGCTGTAGCTTCTCGAACGGCGAGGACATCCATTCCGTCGACAAACTCAGACGCCATCTTGTAAGCACGAGCCTTTTGCGAAACATCACTGAGCGACATAGCACGCTCGAGCGACGTTCCCATTCCGTACCGATTGTTTTCACAAATGTAGATGCAGGGAAGCTTCCAAAGCTGAGCCATGTTAAGCGACTCGTGAAATGCTCCCTGATTGACGGCGGCTTCACCGAAGAAACACAGAGTTACCTGATCGGTACCTTGATACTTTGAAGCGAAGGCTGTCCCAGTTGCCAGAGGAATCTGACCTCCGACGATCCCATGTCCTCCAAGAAAATTTACTTCCTTGTCGAACATGTGCATTGAGCCGCCCTTACCTTTGGAGCAACCCGTTGCTTTGCCATAGAGCTCAGCCATGACAGACTCAGGTGACATTCCCTTTGCCAGTGCGTGACCATGTTCGCGATAGCTGGTCAGCACATAGTCATCTTTCCTGATCGCCGAGAGGGCGCCAACTGAAACGGCTTCCTGACCAATGTACAGATGGCAGAAGCCGCCAATTTTTCCGGCGCTATAAACTTCAGCTGATTTCTCTTCGAATCGTCGAATCAAAATCATCTGCCGGTAGAGGGCGATCAGCGTTTCGTTATTGAGGCCGGCGAGTCGGTCTTTTTGTAGTTCTTTAGCCGCATCTCTTTCACGGCTCAGCGTCTTCTGGTCAACCTGGGGAGATTCGACGACGCCAGTTGAGCCTTGCTCTTCAGCACTCGCGGCGGAGATTGGTTCTGCAGTTTGTTTACTCATGAGTCAGGCGAACTTACCCTAAATAATGCCCGCGCGGGAGCGGGCTCTTTGGTTCGTTAATTCCTTGTGATTTACTCAAGAACTGAGGTGTCGAATTATACGCGAGATATATGAAGTGGCGCAAAAGAGCTTAATAAGTAATAGCGTTTCAGTTTGAGTCCGATCTGCAAACCTTTACTTTCAACTATCTCATCATTAGTGGGCAAAAGAAAAAGCACGCGCTAAACATTAGTGCGTGCTAATTACCTCCCGTGTCCGTGCACTTTCTAGGTCATCGCTTCAATCGCTTCCAGTGGCCCACCAGCAATCGTTAACACGGTTTTCCTTGCGTGTTTGTCGCGTTGCATGTTGCGTGCGGCTGCCGTTAGTAACTCTTCCGTAGTCTCTCCGCTATCCGGGAACGCTGCGAAGCCAACACTGAGTCCTAAACCAATCATGGTTCCCGTTCGTACTGAGAAGAGTTGTTCTTCAACGGCATTACGCATTCTGTCAGCCACGGCAGTGGCCATCGCGGTGGAAGCCATTGGCATGATGGCGACAAACTCGTCGCCGGCATACCGAGCCAACATATCCATCTGTCGTAGTTCACGTCTTAGCACAGCCGCTACACTTGCCAGCAATCTGTCTCCGATCGAGTGTCCATACTTGTCATTGATCACTTTGAAATCATCGATATCCATGCAGAGAACCGCAAGCGATTCCCGGTTCAGTCGCTGGCACTCCGCAATTCGTTGTTCGAGCATCATGTAGAAACTGCGTGCGTTGGGTAGATTGGTCAGCGGATCGATCAGGGCGCTTTCTCTCGTCTTCTCGTAGGTCAGAGCGTTATTCAAAGCGCTCGATGCATGCTGGCATACTGACTCCAACAGACGAACATGCTCTGTAGTGTAGGAAGTACGACTCTTTGAGTAGAGTGAGATGGCTCCGAAGGCACCGTCTTCTCGGACCAACGGTGAAACCAGGACTCCGCGATATTGCTTTGCAAACTCATCAGGCAGACCAACAAAATCGAGCTCGGGCGAAGCGTTGCACATTGAACGAGAGTTAGCGATGACCCAACCAGTGATTCCATCACCAATATTCATTCGACGCTTGGAGAGCAACTCTGAGTCGTCACCTACTGTATGCGCCGCCGCAGCCTTTCCTGTGCGCTCATCCACGAGGAAGATGATGCAACTGTCGAAAGGCACGATGGCTTTTAGTTTGTTCGTGACGAGCGTAACGGTGTCGAGAAGATTCAGCGACGAACCGATAGTTTGGGCTATCTCATGAAGAGCGAAGACTTCACGCTGTGCATCGCTGATTGAGCGAAATCCAGCCGTCTCAACATCTGTTGTGCCCAGAATGTCTGACGCTAAACCTGCATCGGGTTTCGTCTTCGTCTCGGTATCCAGCGCTGATGCTACCTGTTCTTGAATGTCTTCAGAACCAATCAGTCGATCGAACTCTTCAACGTGCTCAACAAATCTGTCAACCACGTAAGGATCGAATGAAGTACCCACCATGCTTTTTAGCAACGCCAGCGATTCTTCGCGTGTCATACCCTTGCGGTAAGGTCGATCGCATCGGGTGGCGTCATAAAAATCTACGACAGAGATAATACGGGCGACGAGTGGAATACCCTCACCCTTTAGCCCTTTCGGATATCCACTTCCATCCCACTTCTCGTGGTGGTAACGAACGATATCTTCGACCGGATAAGGGAAGTTGACACGTTTCAAGATGTCACCACCAACCGACGGATGAATCTTCATCTTTGCGAACTCAGCTTCAGTGAGTTTGCCAGGCTTGTTGAGGATATATTCGGGAACTGCGAGCTTGCCGATGTCGTGGAGCAAAGCTCCTGCGTGCAACGCCTGCACTTCTGACTCAGTTACCTTGAAAAGCTGGCCCATCTGAGTCGCATAGATTTGCGTACGGCGCACGTGACCGTGAGTCGTTTGATCCTTGGCATCGATTGCAATCGCCAGCGACTCAATGGTGTTCATATGAATGTCGGCCATCTCTTCGATGTGGCGACGGTGTTCGGCCTCGGCACGCTTGACCTCTTCGAGTCTACTTTCATTGAAGCGATAGAGGAGATGTGCGAGCACCAGGAGCAGCAGGCCAAGGAGTCCATAAGCGAGGTCGCGATGAAGAATCGCAAGGTAGAAGAGAACTGCAGATGCAGCTCCTGCAAACTGCGTCGTTAGAGTCCAGACTACACTTTCGGGAGAGGGAATCAGTCTGAACTTACCCGCATCGAAACTGAGGAACCAGGTCGTTGCTACAGTTGTAAGTGAATACTGAAGGAACGCTAAAGTGAATAACGGAACCAGAAGCGTGTTCAGAGGAACAGCGTTGTCTAATCCCGGATCGACTGTGCCGGCAAAGAAGTTAACGAGTAGACCGTACAGCGACGCGGCGACGAAGGTCGAAATTATCGCCATCGCCGTTGTGAAAATTATCTCGCGTCGAGTGGCAAGCCGATAGGTTGACAGGAAACCCACAAGCGCGGCGAGTAGAACAGCAGGGCCCGGAGCATTCAACGGTGGACCGGCATAAAGAATTATCGCCAGGAAAACAAAGGCATCGGCAATCGACTTTCGATAGCTGTGAACTCCGTCGGTGCTGGTCACGGAAACAGTAAATCGACTCACTGCAACTGTCAGGACGAAGAGAACCACCCACGAAGCGAGACTCGCACTTCCGAACAAAGGTAGCCCCAACGTGGCAGGAATACCCGAAAGCAGTGCGCCCAGGCTGATCACCGAAATCGGAGCCAGGAGAGCCGTACCCTTCCAGTTAGTCGTGCGCATTTCTTAAATGAATGTCCCTTCCCGCTGTGGATTTCACTAGCCGCTGATCCGCGGCCCGGTGCCGGAATAGAACTGGAGTGCTTCTTAGCCTGGTTTCTCGTATTGGGGGTTGGCCAAAGTTGGCCATGTGCCAACGCCGTTTGGCACGAGGCTAAATATACGGTTTAGAGAGGGTTGAGGTCAAGCAAATGGTTAGGTCGACCTGGTCAATTGTTCGGCAAGTGCCTCGACCTCAGTTACTGGTTGCTCGCAGATGTAGTTCTGACAGACGTATGCAGTGGTCTTTGAGCCCACTGCAGGTCGATTTTGAAGGAGAGCAATGACTTCCGCACCTTCGGAACCCGCTCCCACTTGGGCAGCGATTGCTTTGTTGGGGATGTAATTGCGCCAAGCTTCACGAATAAAGTCTCGGACAGAGTCCTGTTCAGAACCGACAATGGCAACTTCCCGCGGGTTTGAAAGCAAGAAATCAACTGCGGCAAGGGCATATCCGAATCCCGAAGCGTACTTTCGAGCAGAATCGGCGACCTCCCGCAGGACTGAGATCGCCAGGTTTCTGTATTCCTGGTTGTCTGTAAGGATAGCCAGTCGCAAAAGGACGTTGGCCGCTACTGAGTTTCCAGAAGGAGTTGCGTTATCGTAGTAGTCCTTTGAACGAACGATAAGGTTCTCGTGACTCTTGCCGGTAAAGAAAAAGCCCCCATCTTGTGAGTCCCAGAATTCTTCGATCATTCTTTGGGTCAGCGTGCGCGCTTCGTTTATCCATTCAAACTCACCAGTCGTTTCATACAAAGTCACTAGTCCTTCAATCAGGAACGCGTAGTCTTCCAGATACGCGTTGTACTTGGCGACTCCGTCTTTATACGTTCTCAAAAGTAGACCGTCGCGGCGGAGGTTGGCCAAAACAAAACGCGCATTAAGCCTGGCTGCGTCGAGATAGTCCGGTCGGTCAAGCGCAACTCCCGCCTCGGCAAAGCTAGCGAGCATCAAACCGTTCCACGCTGTAAGTATCTTCTCGTCTCGATCCGGCTTAACTCGTCGTTCTCGAGATTCAAACACTATGCGCTTACTGCGATTTAGAGATTCGGCCAGTTCAATTTCTGTGACGCCGAGTTCGGTTGCAACGACATCCGTTGGCCGCCGAACGTTGAGAATATTCTTGCCTTCAAAATTTCCCGCCTCAGTGACGTCGTAGTAGGTTGAGAATAGAGTTGCGTCTTTCTCGCCGAGCAGCGATTTGATTTCAGCAAGGTCCCAAACGAAGAATTTGCCTTCGTGTCCTTCTGAATCGGCATCTTGGGTCGAGTAGAACCCGCCTTGAGAATCTGTCATCTCGCGCAGAACGTAGTCGAGAATTCCTTCAGTAGTTTCCCGTGCGAGCGGGTCCCGGGTGACCTGGAAGTAATGCAGGTAAAGTCGGGAGAGCAGGGCATTGTCATAGAGCATTTTCTCGAAATGCGGAATCAACCATTTGGCGTCAGTCGAATATCGATGAAAACCACCACCAAGCTGGTCGTACATTCCGCCACGAGCCATCTTTTCAGTTGTCTGGCGAACCATGTCGAGGGCTTCACTCTTGCCCGTGCGAACATAGGTACGAAGCAGGAACTCTAGAGTCATGGCAGGCGGGAACTTCGGTGCGCCGCCGAAACCTCCATTCACCGAATCATAGTTGCGCACGATGCCGACCTGAGCTGCGTCGAGCAGTTCCTCTTCGAGAGGCTGATCCGAAGCATTGGTCTCACTTAGTCGTTGCAACTCTTGCAGCAAAGACGCTGAGGTGCTTGCGATATCACTTCGACGATCGCGGTATGCTTCAGCGACGCTGATGAGCACGCGGGGAAAGCCCGGCATGTTGTAACGATCCTGCGGAGGAAAATAAGTACCGCCATAGAAGGGCACTGCGTCCGGGGTCAGAAAAACTGTCATGGGCCACCCACCGTGATGGGTCATCATTTGAACCGCATTCATGTAAATCTGATCCAGGTCGGGGCGCTCTTCGCGGTCGACCTTGATGTTCACAAAGTTTTCGTTCATGAGTTGTGCGATTTGTTCATCTTCGAACGACTCATGCGCCATCACGTGACACCAATGGCAGGCTGAGTAGCCGATGCTTAACAGCACTGGTTTGTTTTCAAAGCGAGCCTTCGCAAACGCCTCATCTCCCCACGGATACCAGTCGACCGGGTTATGCGCATGCTGCAGCAGGTAGGGACTGCTCTCATGGATGAGATGGTTTGTAAACTCGGGTTGTTCGTTTGTGCCTGCGTGATCTCGCAACTGCTTACTCCTTGAACCAGTATTTCGTCTTCTTTGCCCAGGGGGTGTTTTCATATTTTCGATGCAACAAATCAAACGCCGCTTTCGACCAACGGCCCGTATCCTTAGCAGTGCAGCCATATCGTGTCGCATTGATGGCAAGGTGCAGAGCTTCAGGCACTCGCGGATCGGTGGGGTTGCTGTTTGCGAATTGAATGACTTGCTTGCACAGGTAGTCGGGCATTGCGCCGAGACTGCTTAGCGCGGCCCATTCTTTCTGCCCGGCTGCACGTTGCGCATCAGTCAGGAAGTACGGTCCGTGAATGCTGCCGCTGGTGAATGCCGTACGTTCTTCGGTGTCCGGCGGGGTTGCTTCTGGTGGGGCAACAGTTGTTCCGGTGCACCACCAATTATCTCTGTAGATGTCCTGCTTGCTAAGTGGGCTCTCGCGGCCGACACCCTGATCGACGACTGGTTCAAGACCGGGATTCTTCAGCCACGTATAAAGAGCAGAAAACCTTTTCGCGTCAGGTTCGGTGGTCTTCAGAAAATCATCCAGTGAAGAAGTCAGATCAGGAGCCACAGCTTTCAGTGCGGGAACAAGTTCATCTGCGGTTTTGTTGTCTCCAACGAGAACGGCCCTCATCCAAGCGGCTTGGGCAAAGTCACGACGCAAATGTGTTGGCAATGATCGGGAGGACGCAGCTTCCTTCCAGAGACTCAGCGGAATTTGCGTATTAAGAACTTTCGTAGCGTCGAAGTCGAAGAATGGGCGTCCGATCACTGCTTTGTTCTCCTCAGTCAGATCGGACGATTCGGCAGGCACCTCACGACCATCGTCATTCCAGCTTAAGGCAGCTGGTATTCGTGGGGCTCGATTCAGGAAGTCCGATAGATCGCTCGCAACCATCATGCGTTCGCTGATCAATAAGTTCAAAGAGGATGGGTCAAACTGCGATCGATTGGTTTTTAGAAGTTCATCGAGATGCGTACGAGCTTCTGTAATTTTGCCTGACTCCATTAACAGCCGAACTGCGTGGAAGTGAGCTGAGGCGAATCCATGGGAATCAGGCTTCACGCTCAATCCGCTTTGTATCAAGTCTGCAAGGTTCGAGCTCTTGGCGTCTGCCTTCGATAGCGCAGCAATTAACCACGGTACCGAATGAGTGGTTCGCCAACGCGATAAAGCGTGTTCATGATCTTCAGTCGAATTTCCCTCGACAGTTGCTATCCAGTCCGTCAGTTCGTCCTGATGAAGGATGTCCTTTGAAGGTTTAGTAGCGTTATCGGGTTCCAACACACCGTCGAGAAGCACTGTGTAGTCCCAAAGATCCTGCTTGAGATTGTCGTTCGGGGGTTTGCTAACTAGTTCCAACGCAAGTTCATGCAAACGTTCCGAGGGATGCAATCTTAAACGCACGAGATCCAGCAGACGCGCTGAAGCGGCGTGTGTGGTCGAGAGCTCTTTGTTAGCAAGGATCGACTTTAATTGAATCTCGGCCTGATTGAACGAGTCATTCTTCGCTTCTTCGGCGCCCAGACTTGCTTTGCGAACCAGTGTTCTGGCGACGAGATAAGGTGCAGCAGACCGCCACGGAGAAGATCCGTCTTTGGCTATTGCCTCGAATGTCTTTCGTGCTTCATCGAAACTTGTCGCGTAAAAGTTTGCAGCAGCAACCTGATAACTGCGGTCGTCTTGAGCGAGGGCGTCTGCGCTTGATGGTAACGCCTCGGGAATATGTTGGCCCTCGGAACAGTTGGCGAAGACCTGATCCTGACCAGCAATCCAGGTACGGACAGCTTCGCTATCGGCCCCATATTTTTTGATCCGTTCGTTGAGAGTGGAAATCGCGCTATCGAAAGCATCCTTGCGGCAGTTCAGATAGGTCTCATATTCGTTTGGCTTTTCACGGTTTCGAAAGACGCTGATCTTAGGTGATTCGCCTGCTCCGGTTACCTTCTGTCGCGCGTCCAACCACGCTTTTACCCAGGCATCACCGTCGGGCTCCGCACCAGTAGTAAGCCGGTCATGCCACAGTTCAGTCAGGGCTTTCTGTTCTGATGAAGTAAAAGGTGAGTTTGAGAGGTAGCGATACGCGACGTAGAGGTACGAACGAGCGTAACTGGGTTGAATCACACCGAGTTCACCATGAGCAAACCGATCCAATGGATACGCTGGGTGAACGGTGAAAACAAAAATCGCTTCCAACGTAAAAGGACCACACGCGAAAATTGAGTAGTTAAATAGAACCAGCAGGAGAACAATCGCACTGACCGTTCTAGTGAGCTTGGAGATCATGGGGTAAGGGCCTCCGTCGTATCGATTCGGGAATCGTTTCAGTCGAAGTTTGATTACAGAGTGAGTTTACACTACGTAGGCTGGGATCGCAGGAGTCCTCGCCTGCACTCTACCCACTCACTTCACTAAATCTGAATTAGCAGGCGGGGACGCCTGCGGTCCCAGCAATAGCGACGAGGATGCTTGAGGTCCTAGACCTACGCATACACTTCCTTTGTTATACTGCTCGACTGAATGGCCATTCATTTTTGTTTGAGGTTAATTAATGGATCGTGAAACTTTAGAGTTCGATGTTGTTTTTGTTGGCGCGGGGCCGGCGAATTTGAGTAGCGCTTTTCATCTCACGCAGCTGGTTAAGAAATACAACCAAGAGATTTCTATTGGCTCGCGCAAAGGTGACCCTCTACCCGACATTGAGATCGCAGTCATCGAGAAGGGAGCAACTGTAGGCGCTCATATACTCTCTGGTGCCGTAATGGATCCGAAGGCATTGAAGGAATTGATGCCTGACTTTATCGAACAGGGAGCGCCATTAGAGTCGCCTGTTAAGGAGGACTCGTTTCTGTACCTGACGTCCAAGTACGCGATTAAGTCTCCCATCACACCTCCGCCTTTGAAGAACCATGGTTACTACATCGTGTCGTTGAATCGCCTGACAGCGTGGCTTGGTGAAAAATGCGAAGAAGTCGGTGTAAATATCTTTCCGGAGTTTCCCGGCGCTGATCTGCTCTATGACGACCAAGACCGTGTCTTAGGTGTGCGCACAGGCGACAAGGGCATCGACAAGGAAGGTAAGCGAAAAGCTAACTACGAACCAGGCGTGGATCTACGAGCCAAAGTAACCGTGCTCGGCGAAGGTCCACGCGGCTCACTTACGAAACAACTGGTTCAACGTCTGGGGTTGGATGAAGGACGCGAACCACAGGTCTACAGCATCGGTGTTAAGGAACTCTGGGAGTTGCCGGACGATCGCTATCCCGCGGGTCGGGTGACCCACACGCTTGGTTTTCCCTCAGACACTCAAACGTATGGAGGTGGTTGGATCTACGGCATGCAGAACAACATCATCAACATCGGCTACGTAACAGGACTCGACTACAAAGATCCATTGCTCGATCCTCACTCAGAGTTTCAGCGTTATAAAACGCATCCGTTTATTGCAAAGCTGCTTGAAGGCGGAAAGATGATTCGATACGGCGCTAAGACGATTGCCGCAGGCGGCTACTTCGCAATGCCGAAGACTTACGCTGATGGTGTGCTGCTCGTCGGTGATTGCGCGGGCTTCCTCAACTCTCAAAGGCTCAAAGGTATTCACTCAGCAATTAAGAGTGGAATGCTCGCGGCCGAAGCTGTCTTTGAAGCGTTGCTTGCAAAGGATTTTTCAGCAAAGCAACTACAACGTTACGAACAGATTGTTAATGACAGTTGGATCATTCCAGAGTTGAAGAAGGTCAGGAATTTCCATGCGGGTTTCAAACATGGCCGCTGGTTGGGCATAGTCAATACCGGTCTACAGTTCTTCACCGGTGGACGTGCATGGGGACTTTTTGACCGTGATCGAGCAACGCCAGGTCATGAAGAAATGAAGAAACTTTCGGCCTATGGCTATCACGGTGACAACCTTGAGCAGCGCTACACCGGTTTCCGTTTTGACGGCAAACTCACTTTCAACAAGGTCACCGATGTTTACCATGCAGCCGTTGGTCACGACGAAGATCAGCCCGTGCATCTACACGTTCTTGATACCGACATTTGTTCGACCCGTTGCGCAGAAGAGTACGGCAATCCCTGTCAGCGATTTTGTCCCGCTGCTGTCTACGAGATGGTCGATGATGGTGGGGACGGAAGGCGGCGCTTACAGATTAATTTCTCAAACTGCGTTCACTGCAAAACCTGCGACATCATGGATCCCTACCAGATCATAAACTGGGTAACTCCCGAGGGTGGCGGAGGCCCAGACTACAAGGGCATGTAATCAACAACCACTGCTCGGGCTTTATCAAGCTTAAAATCCGCGGAAGTACTTTTACTCGGCAGGTGACTTGAGTCCGTCTTCTTTAATGGTGAAATGCACTCGGCCGCGAATCACTTCTTCCAGGGCGATTCTTGTCGGCTTGTGTTTTTGGGGATCGATCTCGATTCGTGGTGTTGCGCCACGTTGAAGCTGCTTGCTTCTTTTTGCGGCCAGAATAATGAGGCGATACTTTGAATCGACTTCTGGAGTCTCTACTCCGTCCGTTGAACTGTCAATATCTGTTATTGCGGTCGGCATATAGTAATTTGTTGCTCCTTCTGCATAAAAACAAAATCAATTGGGTTTGAATTTCTGAACCACGTCGTCTACCAGATCAGCCTGACGTGAGCGACGAGCTCGTTCCGCTGAAATTATTGCTGCGAGCTGCGACGTTGCGCGATCAACGTCATCGTTTAGTATTACGTAATCAAAGCTTGAATATTGGCTCAACTCTTCCGGCGCATTCCGCAAACGTACAGCGAGACTCTCAGCTGTGTCAGTCCCTCTTGCCAGTAAACGCTGTCGAAGAGTTTCAAGTGACGGCGGCAGAATGAAGATACTTACCGAGTCGAGGCCCAGGGTTCTGACGCTTGCCGCTCCCTGAACGTCGACCTCTAATACGATATCGGTTCCTGACGACGTCTCACTTGCTACTTGTTTTTGCGACGTTCCGTAGAGATTGCCGTGCACGTTTGCCCACTCAAGGAAGTCGCCAGCGGCAACCATTTCTTCAAACCGCTTACGATCTACAAAAAAATACTCGCGGCCATTTACTTCTCCGTTACGCGGCGCGCGAGTCGTGTACGACACAGAATAGCTAAGATTCGGCACAACATCCAGTACGCGACGAATGAGCGTGCCTTTGCCGCCACCGGACGGAGAACTGACAACGTAGAGGAGGCCTCGTGGTGAGGGCTGAGTTTGCTGAGTCTGGGACTGTGTGTCCGTCGCTTTACTCGACATTCTGAACTTGCTCGCGGAGTTTCTCTACTTCCGCTTTAATTGCCAGACCTGCTTCTTTGATTGCAAGGTCAGTTGATTTTGAGAGAGTTGTGTTTGCTTCCCGATTCAGTTCCTGTAACAGGAAATCGAGCATCTTTCCGGTCTCGCCTTGCGAATCAAGTGCTTCCTGAAACTGCGTAAGATGGCTGCGCAGCCTGACCATTTCCTCGCTAACGTCAGAACGGTCTGCAAGGTACGCCACTTCCTGGGCGAGTCTTGCAGGATCAATTTCTACAACCTGTCCTCCACGGTTTAGTAATTCAGCAATTCGTTTTTGGAGACGCTGGCGGTAGGCGTCAGCTAAACCGGCGGCTGCATTCTCAATGGTCGGTACGAGGGCTTCGATCTTTTGAACTCGATCACGTAACTCCTTCTTAAGAGCTTCACCTTCTTGTTGACGCATTTTTTCAAGTTCGTCCAGTGCCTGATCGATGGCCTGGTTTAGTGCCGCAATCATTCGATCGTCGATGCCGTCGCGTGCGGGTTGCAACGCGCCGGGAATGCGTGCAAGTACGTTGATGTCCAGTTCACCACCAATCTGAAAATCGTCCTTTAGCTGTTTAAGAGCACTTACGTAACCCGAGATGAGTGGACGATTCAATTCGTAACCGACCTGTGAAGTGCGTTCTAAACTGACGGTCACATCCACCCTGCCTCGCGAGAGCCGTGAACTAATACGTCTCTTAATTGAGGGTTCGATGGCCGAGAGTTCACTGCCGACACGTAAATGGATATCGAGAAATCTATTGTTAACGGTTTTGAGATCGACAGAGACGGAGAAGTCGTCTCCGTTCACTGTGCCCTTACCGTAGCCAGTCATTGATTTCATGGTTGTTTATCTTTGGTCTTCGGTCTTGGTTGTACGGGTTCCTTCAAAGACCCAAGACTAAAAGCCGTAGGCCATTATTAGGAAATTCCTGCTAATTCTTCTTCCTCATCCGCGAATTGCAATTCATAGAGCCGTCGATACTGACCACCACTTGCGAGAAGTTCAGCGTGTGTACCCATTTCGATGATACGTCCGCCCTCCATCACAACGATCACGTTGGCTCGACGAACTGTCGATAATCGGTGAGCGATGACGATTGTTGTACGATCGCGAACGAGATTGGCAATCGCCTTTTGTACGAGACGTTCGGACTCTGCGTCGAGTGCGGAAGTCGCCTCATCCAAAATAAGCACCGGAGCATTTACCAGAACTGCTCTGGCTATCGCAAGGCGCTGACGTTGACCACCTGATAGAAAGATGCCGCGCTCGCCGACAATCGTATCGTAACCCTCAGGTAGTTCTTGAATGAACTCGTGGGCAAACGCGATCCGCGCAGCCTCTTCAACTTCCGCATCGGTCGCCTGGGGATCGCCGTAGGCAATGTTGTGGCGAACGCTATCATTGAAGAGCACAGTCTCCTGGGTGACGAGTGCAATTTGTCTCCTCAAACTGGAAACCGTTGCGTCTCTCAGATCTGTGTTATCCCATAAGACCGCGCCTGATTTGGGATCGTGAAAGCGTGGGAGCAACTTGGTCAAGGTGGATTTACCGCCGCCGGACTCGCCGACCAGGGCGACCATCGTCCCGGCTCTAATGCTAAGAGTTACTTCTTTTAACACCGCTCGCGATTCATTTGCATAGCCAAAGGATACATCTGCTAGTTTGATCTCGTCCTTCAACGGCGCGAGCTCGAGAGCATCTGGTTTTTCAACAATCGCCGCGTGCTCATCCATCACTTCCCAGACGTGATGTGCAGCGGCGAGCGCTTGTTCCATGCTGTTCTGGAGACGTGAAAGCTTGCGCATCGGATCATAGCTACAAAAAGGAAGAATAGGAACGTGATGAACTGCGCAGTGTTCATCCGGCCCGAGATTATTTCGCGCTGTCCGAAGAAGAGAAGTAGCACGACGAAAATGATCCCAATCATCTCAATCGTTGGCGGCGCTGCTCCGGAGATGCTTGCGCTTCTCAGATTTGCCCTGACGATTCTCTTAGCTACCTCAGTAAAGCGGGCTGACTCCCGAGTTTCTGCGCGATATGCCTTCACAATGCCCTGGTTGGCTAAAGCTTCCTGAGCAGTGTCTGTTAGCTCCTTGCTTCCTTCGAAGCTCTCTCTCGCGAGATTTCGTAGGGCCGTGCCGAATCTTGCGGTTAATACAGCGATGATTGGAGCAATCGTGAGAGACCCGAGCGTCATGCGCCAACTGTAATAAAAAGATGCTGAAAGAAATGCGATCAGCGTGAAGCTTTCGCGAAGCATATCGCGAATCGTGCTGGTAACAGCGGTTTCGATAGCGGCAGCACTCGAGACAAGTCGAGAAACAAGGTAGTTAGTGCGGTGACGCTCGAAAAAAGAAGCGGACTGGGCTAACAGGTGGCTGTAAAGATCTTGTCGAAGCTTGAGGACGGCTGACTGACCGATGCGTGCCATCAAGTAAGTCGAAAGATACTCTGCTATGCCTTTGGCGAATGTGAAGACGATCAAAAGGATCGAAATCACTTGCCAGGCAGCGAAGGGGGCTTCGGGGATGATCCGTTGCAACCCAAACAGCGTGTCAGTTCGGTGTCCAGCAGTTTGCACAAATGCTTGATCAAAGATGGGAACTATCAGCGCGCCGATGGCGCTCTCCAGAAGACCACCAACAAGCATTGCGACTGTTGCGAGAGAGAAGATAGGCCAATGAGGTCTCAGATACTTTAACAGTCGACGAAGATCGTGCATCTCTGGTTGCGGAAAGATCGGATCAGTTGCTATAAGGAAGGTAGAAGACGGTTCAAGCTCTGAAAGACAGACTATACTTACCCCCGCCAATTTGCGTCAAGAACTGACCCATTTTGCCCCTTCCTTACGATTGACCTATC
>Ga0163163_10001813_pt1 | contig 18018 bp, 15 predicted proteins | sample S65metaG_FD_119766 | JGI IMG/M metagenome (GOLD analysis project Ga0163163, IMG submission 119766) | Switchgrass rhizosphere microbial communities from Kellogg Biological Station, Michigan, USA - S6-5 metaG | ecosystem: Host-associated > Plants > Roots > Rhizosphere > Soil | place: USA... | reverse complement strand
TCCACCATCACGATGCAGCTGGCGCGGCTGCTGGAGCCGCGCGAGCATCGCACCCTGGGCGCCAAGCTGTGGCAGATCGTGCGCGCGGTCGAGATTGAGCGCACGCTCAGCAAGGCCGACATTCTCACGCTTTACCTGACGCTCGCGCCTTACGGCGGTAACCTTGAAGGCGTTCGCGCCGCGTCGCTCGCCTATTTCGGCAAGGAGCCGCGGAGGCTGTCGCTTGCGGAGGCTGCCTTGCTGGTGGCGCTGCCGCAGTCGCCCGAGTTGCGGCGGCCCGATCGTTCTCCGCAGATGGCGCGGGCCGCGCGCGACCGCGTGCTCGATCGGATTGCCGCGGCTGGCGTGGCGCCGCCGGATGAAATCACCCGCGCCAAGGCGCAAAGCGTGCCGCACGAGCGCAAGCAATTGCCGATGCTTGCACCGCACGCAGCGGACCAGGTGGTGTCGCTTGAACCTGACAAAAGTGTGCACCGCCTGACGATCGATCTGCCGTTGCAGAGGAGCTTGCAGGATCTCGCCTTCGAACGGGCGCGGGCGCTTGGCCCGGAAATTTCCATCGCCATTCTGGCGGTCGACAATGCGAGCGGCGAGGTGAGGGCGCGCGTCGCCTCGGCCGACTATTCCGATGCGCGCCGCGCCGGCCAGGTCGACATGACGCAGGCGCTGCGGTCGCCTGGTTCGACTCTGAAGCCCTTCATTTATGGTCTGGGCTTCGAAGACGGTCTCGTTCATCCAGAGACGCTGATCGACGACAAGCCTTCGCGATACGGCAACTATGCGCCGGAAAATTTCGATCTGACGTTCCAGGGCACGGTCACCATTCGCCGCGCGCTGCAAATGTCGCTCAACGTTCCGGCGATTGCCGTGCTCGGCAAGGTCGGCGTCAGCCGGTTGAGCGCGCGGCTCAGCCAAACCGGCGCTGCGCTCGTACTGCCAAAAAACGAGGCGCCCGGTCTCGCGATGGGGCTGGGCGGTGTCGGTGTCAGGCTGACGGATCTGGTAATGCTTTACGCCGCGCTGGCCCGGCAGGGATCGGCGATGGCGCTGACCGAACTTGCGGACGCGGCGCCGCCGAATCCGCGGCGGCTGCTCGACCCCGTGGCAGCATGGTATGTCGGCAACGTTCTCATGGGCGCGCCGCCGCCGGACAACGCGCCGCATGGGCGTATCGCCTTCAAGACCGGCACGTCCTACGGCTATCGCGACGCCTGGGCGATCGGGTTCGACGGGCGCATGACGATCGGTGTCTGGGTGGGGCGGCCTGATGGTGCGCCGGTGCCGGGTCTTTACGGCCGCGCGTCCGCGGCACCGATTTTATTCGATGCCTTTGCCCGTTCCGGGCTTGCATACGTCCCGTTACCGCCGGCGCCGAAGGGAGCCATCTTCGCGGCGAACAGCAAGCTGCCGCCGCCATTGCAACGGTTCAACGCCGGCGCGGGTTTGCGTGATGCGATCGATCGCCCGCGCATCATGTTCCCTCCGGACGGCGCGCGACTTGAATTGGCCGGCGCCGAACAGCCCAACCCGGTCGCACTCAAGATCGCCGGCGGCCGCGCGCCGCTGACCATCATGGTGAACGGCGTGCCGCTTGCGGCCGAGAGCGGCCGACGCACATTGTTCTTCCGTCCTGACGGGCCGGGTTTTGTCCGGCTGACCGTGATGGATGCCACGGGTGCCACCGACAGCGTATCGGTGAGGATGCAGTAGCGCTGCCAATGACAGCGCGCGGGCTTGGCTCTATTGTCCGGCCAAAAATCGGGTTTAAGGGGCTTCGAGAGTGAGCATCACGACGAATAAGGCCGGCCCATCGCTTGTTCCGGGCCGTGGCCTGGGCACAGCGCTCGACTATGCGGTGGCTTCGCATGGCCGAGCCGTCGTGCTCCTTCTGCTATTTTCCCTGCTGGCCTTCCTGCCGGGCTTTTTTCAGATCCCGGCGGTTGATCGCGACGAGGCGCGCTTCGCGCAGGCGACAAAGCAGATGCTGGAAACCGGCGAGTATGTCGACATCCGGTTCCAGAATGAGGTCCGCTACAAGAAGCCGGTCGGGATCTATTGGTTGCAGGCCGCCGCGGTGAAAACCGGAGAGGCGCTCGGCGTACCGCAGGCGCGCACGACGATCTGGCTGTATCGCCTGCCGTCACTTTTTGGCGCGATCGGCGCCGTCCTGCTCACTTACTGGGCGGCGCTCCCCTTCGTTTCCCGACGTGGCGCTCTGATCGCTGCGTTGATGATGGCGAGCTCGGTTTTGCTCGGTGTCGAGGCGCGGCTCGCCAAGACCGATGCGATGCTTCTGCTGACGTCGGTCACAGTGATGGGCGCAATGGCGAGGATCTATCTCGCTTGGCGGCGCACGCCCGATGCTCCGGTTGGCTGGAGACAACCGGCCATTCTCTGGACGGCGCTGGCCGCCGGTACCCTTATCAAGGGGCCGCTGGTGCTTATGTTTGTCGCCCTCGCAGCGGTCACCTTGTCGGTTGCCGACCGCTCCGCGCGCTGGGTGTGGTCGCTGCGTCCGGTTGCAGGCTTCGCCTGGTTGGTGCTGCTGTTCCTGCCGTGGTTCGTCGCCATCATCGCCAAATCGGGCGGGGACTTCTTCGTCCAGGCGGTCGGCCACGACATGCTCGGCAAGGTGACGAGTGGGCAGGAAACGCATGGCGCGCCGCCCGGATACTATTTTGTGCTGTTCTGGGTCACGTTCTGGCCGGGCTCGGTGCTCGCGGGACTGGCCATGCCGGCGATCTGGCGGTCGCGGCGTGAACCCGGCGCACAATTTCTTCTTGCCTGGCTCGTGCCGTCATGGCTCGTGTTCGAGGCGGTGATGACAAAGTTGCCGCACTACGTGCTTCCGCTCTATCCCGCGATTGCCATTCTGATTGCAGGCATTCTCAACTCCGGCAACCTGTCCAAGGCGCGCTGGTTGGTGCGCGGCACCATTGGATGGTTCCTGTTTCCCGGGGCCATCGCGATTGCCGTGCTGATCGCCTTCATCATGTTCGGCGGCGACCTCGGGCTCATCGCATGGCCGTTCTCGGCGGCAGCCGTGATATGCGGCCTGTTCGCCTGGTGGCTTTACGACGTTGATGGCGCGGAGCGCGCGTTGTTGCGTGGAATGATTGCGTCCGTGCTTGTCGCGATCACGGTCTATGCGGTGACATTGCGTCTGCTGCCGTCGCTTTTCCCCAGCGCAATGATCGCCGAAGACATCGGCATGACGGAATGCCGGCCCCCTCACATTGCCTCGACATTCAGCTATCAGGAGCCGAGCCTGGTGTTTCTCCTTGGAACCGGCACGCGCTTCACCGACGGTCCTGGGGCGGCAGACTTCCTGCGTGGCGGCCCATGCCGATTTGCAGTGGTGGATTCGCGCAGCGAGCGGGCCTTCGCGCAGCGCGCAGAGTCGACCGGATTACGCTATTCACTCAGCCAGCGGTTTGAGGGGTACAATATCAGCATCGGCAAGCCGGTCTCGTTGACCGTCTTCCGTTCGCAGGTGAATCAATGAGCTTGGCCAACGGATTGAACCGCATGGTTGGTGAGAGTTCGCTTCGCCGCTGCGTGGCGAACGTCATAACGGCTCTCAAAGTGCTGGCGCGTTCGCGTCGGGTCCGGCTGTCGTATTTGGATGGATACTCGCTGCCGATGCTGGCGGTCGCGGCCGGCATCGCCATAGCCATTTTTCTGTTTCTGGCCTGGACCCTCGACGCCGCGGCCAGCCGTGGCGGCGGCGAGTTACCGCGCTGGATTATCGACCTGTTCGATGACATTACCGATTTCGGCAAATCGGGATGGTTCCTGTGGCCTCTCGGTCTGTTGTTTCTCGCGCTTGCCGCCCTGCCACCGGTGTTGACGCCGCTCTCGCAAAGCGTGCTGGCGGCCATCATGGTGCGGGTGGGATTTCTGTTCACCGCGATCGCGGTTCCCAGTCTGTTTGTGACGATCGTCAAGCGTATGATTGGCCGCGCGCGACCGAATGTCGGCGGCAGCCTCGATCCGTTCCTCTTCAGTCCGTTCAAATGGGAGCCGGCCTATGCCGGCATGCCGTCGGGGCATGCCACGACCGCTTTCGCCGTGCTTGTCGCCTTCGGGACGCTTTGGCCGCGTGCACGCACGGCCCTGCTTGTTTATGCCGTGCTGATCGGGATCAGCCGAGTGGTGGTCACCGCGCACTATCCAACCGACGTGCTGGCCGGCGCGCTCGTTGGCGTTGTTGGCGCAATGATGGTGCGGCGCCATTTTGCGCTGCGGCGGCTCGGCTTTTCAGTTGGACCGGGTGGTGCCGTTCACCAGCTTCCCGGACCGTCGCTTCGGCGCATCAAAGCGGTTGCCCGCGAGCTTCTTGCCCCATAAGACATCGCCTCATGACGACAACCGACCCGGCGGTATCAATCGTGGTGCCGGTCCGCAACGAAGCGGGCAACATTGCGCCTCTCGTCGAGGAAATCGCGGCGGCCATCGATGGCCATTGGCCTTTCGAGGTCGTCTACGTCAATGACGGATCAAGCGATACGACCGACGATGAACTCCGCGGCCTGATGGCGCGCTATTCCTGGCTGCGCCGGGTGCGGCACAAACAATCCTGCGGGCAGTCGGCGGCGGTGCGCAGCGGCGTCGCGGCAGCGCGGGCGCCGCTGGTGGTGACGCTCGACGGAGACGGGCAGAACGATCCGACATTCATTCCTGCGCTCGTCCGCGCTCTGGAAACGGGCGCGCCGCGCACCGGCCTCGTTGCCGGGCAGCGGGTCGGCCGCAAGGCGAGCGGTTTCAAGAAGTTTCAGTCGCGCGTTGCGAATACGGTGCGGGGTGCCGTCCTGCGCGACGGCACCCGCGACACCGGCTGCGGTCTGAAGGCATTCCGGCGCGACGCTTTTCTGCGTCTGCCTTATTTCGATGGCCTGCATCGGTTTCTGCCGGCGCTGGTGCGGCGCGAAGGTTACGACATCGCTTATGTCGACGTGGTCGATCGGCCACGCGCACATGGCGTTTCGAACTACGGACTGTGGGACCGGCTGTGGATCGGCATTCTTGATCTCGCCGGCGTGTGGTGGCTGATCCGCCGCAGGAAGAAAATTCCGGAAATTTCGGAGGACTAGATGCTCATCGATATCGCGAACGCCGTCGGCGGCTATCTGCACGACGTGTTTATCGGCAATGCCGACTGGGGAATCCTGATCGGCTATATCGCGCAGATTTTGTTTGCGATGCGTTTCGTCGTCCAGTGGATCGCTTCCGAGCGGGCCGGCCGCAGCGTGGTCCCGATGGCATTTTGGATCTTTTCGATCGGCGGCGGACTGATGCTGCTCGGCTACGCGCTGTACCGGAAGGATCCGGTCTTCATCATCGGACAGGCGTTCGGGGTCTTCGTCTACTTGCGCAATCTGCAATTTGTCCTGCGCAGCGGCGGCACAGCCGCGGCGGCGTAGCCAGTGTTCACTCGGCTTTCGCGAGCGCCGCAAAGCCGCGCTCGAGGTCGGCGGTGAGATCGTCAGGGTCTTCAAGTCCGATGTGAAAGCGGATGCTCGGGCCGCCCGGCGCCCATTTGGTCGCGGTCCGGTATTCCGTGCAGTCAAAAAGAATCGCCAGGCTTTCAAAGACGCCCCACGAATAGCCGAGCCCGAACAAAGTGAGCTCGTTGAGGAACGCGTGTGCGGCCTTTTCGCTCGCGGGCTTGAGCACAATGCTGAAGAGACCGCTGGCGCCGGTAAAATCGCGTTTCCAGATCGCGTGCCCCGGATCGCTTTCGAGCGCCGGATGCATCACGCGCAAAACCTCCGGCCTTTGCGCGAGCCAGTGCGCGATACGCAGTCCGGACTGATAGTGGCGTGCAAGCCGAACGCCCAGTGTCCGCAACCCGCGTAAAGCGAGATACATGTCATCGGGCCCGACGCAGATCCCCATCGAATAGACGGTGTCCTTGAGCGCCGGCAATGTCGCGGCATTCGCCGACACGCAGCCGAACATGATGTCGGAATGGCCGCCGATATATTTTGTGCCGGCCTGAATTTCCAGATCGACACCTTTCTCGAAGGCGCGGAAATAAAGCGGCGTTGCCCAGGTATTGTCCATCAGCACGATCGCGCTTTTCTCATGTGCGACCTTGGCGATGGCCGGGATGTCCTGCATCTCGAAGCTTTGTGATCCCGGAGCTTCGACGAACACGGCGCGCGTATTCGGCTTGAGCAGCTTTGCAATGCCGCTGCCGATCAGTGGGTCGTAGTAAGTGGTCTCGATCCCCAGACGCGCAAACACGCCGTTGCAAAAGTTTCGGGTCGGACGGTAGACGCTGTCGGGGACAAGAACATGGTCGCCGGCGCGCGCGACCGAGAGCAACGCTGCCGAAATCGCCGCCAATCCCGAGGGCAGGAGCGCGACACCCGCGCAGCCGTCGCCGTCGAGCTCACGCAATGCATCTTCGAGCGCTTCGGAAGTGGGCGTGCCACGCCGCCCGTAGCTATAGCGGGCCCGGTGGGCGACTTGGTCGTCGGCGGTCGGATAGAGAACGGTCGATGCGTGATACACGGGCGGATTGACAAAGCCATGATTGGCTTGAGGATCGCGTCCCGCAGTGACCAGCCGCGTGTCGGGTTTGATAGGGGATTTCGGTTTTTTCGCCATATGATTGGACGTCACTGAAATGATTGAATGGAAGGGTAGCCGCGCATGTTCCCGTCGCAAAGACATATACGTCCGCGCGGCGCGCAAGCGTCAACCCCTTGACCCGGAAAGCCGATCGTTCTGTGATGCCGCGCGAGACGGGGATATCGAGAGATAAGGGTCAGAGGGAGCGCCTGTTACCGCCGGGGGACCTCCGGCGATGGATAAGTTTGAGAATTGTACAACGCCTTTGCATGAACAGGTTTTGAAGGAATCGGCACATGAAGCGACTGACCACATTCGTTGCGCTCATCCTCGCCATTACCGCGCAAGGCGTATCCGCGCAGACGCTCAAGGCGGTGAAAGACCGCGGCATGCTCAACTGCGGTGCGAACGGGACGCTTGCAGGATTCGGCCTGCCCGACGCACAGGGAAAATGGGCAGGACTCGACGTCGATTTCTGCCGGGCGATCGCCGCCGCAGTGCTCAACGATGCCAGTAAGGTCAAATACGTGCCGCTGTCGGCGAAAGACCGCTTCACGGCTTTGCAGTCGGGCGAGGTCGATGTGCTGGCGCGCAACACGACCTGGACATCGTCGCGCGACACCTCGCTCGGCCTCAACTTCGTCGGGGTCAATTATTATGACGGCCAGGGCTTCATGGTGCGCAAGTCGCTGAAAGTGAACTCCGCGCTGGAGCTCAATGGCGCTTCCGTCTGTGTGCAGCAAGGCACGACCACCGAGCTCAACCTCGCGGACTATTTCGGCGCCAATAAAATGCAACTCAAGAGCGTTACCTTTGCTACCGCGAACGAGGCGCTGAAGGCCTACGATGCGGGCCGCTGTGACAGCTACACGACCGACGCATCCGCCCTCTATGCGGAGCGGCTTCGTGTCAACAATCCCGACGACAACGTGATCCTGCCGGAAATCATTTCGAAAGAGCCGCTGGGCCCGGTCGTTCGCCACGGCGACGATCAGTGGTTCGATATCGTGAAGTGGACGCTCTTCGCCATGATCGATGCCGAGGAACTGAGCATTTCGACGAAAACCCTCGACGAAGCGATGAAGTCGCCGAATCCGGAGATCAAGCGCTTCGTGGGGACCGAAGGCAATTACGGAGAGCAACTCGGCCTGACCAAGGATTGGGCGGTTCGCATCATCAAGCAGGTCGGCAACTATGGTGAATCCTTCGAGCGCAACGTCGGCATGGGCTCGCCGCTCAAGATTGAGCGCGGGTTGAACAAATTGTGGACCAAAGGCGGTATCCAGTACGCGCCGCCGATTCGCTGAGCGGATAGCGATATAGTTGGCCGCGGACGCTCGTCCGCGGCCCTTTCATCGAGGGAGCCGCCGCCGCTCGAGGCGTCCGACGAGGGGGAAATGCCGAGTGACCTGCCGGCGCAGCCGCGCCCCGCGCGTGTCGTGTTTTACAACGACCCGAAGGTCCGCAGCATTGCCTATCAGTTCGCTCTCTGCGTGGTGGTCGCGCTGCTGGTCTACGGCGCCGCGCGCAATGCGATCGACAACTTGGCGCGCGCGCAGATCGCCTCCGGCTTCGGATTCTGGAACCAGACGGCCGGCTTCGACATCAGTCAGACGCTGATCGAGTATTCGTCGCGCGGCTCGACCTATGGCCGCGCTTTCTGGGTCGGTCTGCTCAACACGCTTCTGGTCGCCGTGCTCGGCATCGTGTTTGCGACGATCATCGGCTTCATCGTCGGCATTTCGCGTTTGTCGAACAACTGGCTGCTCGCGAAGGCGGCCGGCGGTTATGTGGAGATCATTCGCAATCTGCCGCTGCTGTTGCAGTTGCTGTTCTGGTACAACGCCGTGCTCAAGGCACTGCCCGACCTCCGCGACAGCATCATCATTCCCGGCGGCCTCATCCTCAACAACCGCGGCTTTTTTCTGCCGCTGCCGGTTCTCAAGGGCGGCGTCGGATTTTTCGAATTGTCCTTGCTTGTTGGCGTCGTCGGCGCGCTCGCTTTTTATGTCTGGGCCCGTGGGCGGCAGGAACGGACAGGGCAGCGCCCACCGGTTCTGCTGGTCACTTTGCTTCTGGTGGTCGGACTGCCGCTTGCGGTTTTCGCCATGGTCGGCCGTCCGATCGGCTTCGAGTTTCCGCAGGCCGGCCGCTTCAATATCGCCGGCGGCATCGAGGTCCTGCCGGAATTCGTGGCGCTGCTGTTCGGCCTGTCGATCTACACGGCCGCCTTCATTGCCGAAGTGGTGCGTGCCGGCATATTGGCGGTGTCGCGCGGGCAGAGCGAGGCAGCCTATTCGCTCGGCCTGCGGCCGGGCCCGACTTTGCGCCTGATCGTCGTGCCGCAGGCGATGCGGGTGATCATTCCGCCACTGACCAGCCAGTATCTCAATCTGACCAAGAACTCGTCATTGGCCGTGGCGATCGGCTATCCGGACCTGGTGCAGGTCTTCACGGGCACGGTGCTCAACCAGACAGGCCAGGCGGTCGAAGTCGTCGCCATCACGATGCTGGTCTATCTCGTCATCAGCCTGGCCACGTCCATGATCATGAATTTCTACAATCGCCGCATGGCGCTGGTGGAACGGTGAGGCGAAGCCCATGACCATGGCCGAGGGCGATCTTGCCGTTGCTGAAATGGCCTTTGTGCGCCGCGCGACGATTGAGCCGCGGCCGCCGCCGGCGGCGATGACGGGCGCGATCGGCTGGTTGCGCGCAAACCTCCTGTCCACGCCGTTCAATATCGCGCTCACGGTGCTGATCGTGCTGCTGCTCGCCTGGGCGATCCCCGAAATCGTGCGGTTTCTTGTGATCGACGCGGTGTGGAGCGGAAACGACCGCGATGCCTGTCTTTGGACGGTCCAGCACCGCGAGATCGGCGCCTGTTGGCCGTTCGTCTGGGAGCGATTGCCGTATTTCATCTACGGCTCTTACCCCATTCCGCAGCGCTGGCGCGTCGATGTGTTCTTTCTCATGCTGGCCGTCGGGGTGGTCTGGCTGCTGTGGCTGAAAGCGCCGCGCCGCGACCTCGGCGCCGTTTATTTCTTCATCGTGCTGCCGGTCGTGTCCTACATCCTGCTGACAGGTTGGTCGCGGATTGGCCTTGAGCCGGTCGACTCGGTGCTGTGGGGCGGCGTGCTGGTGACGATCGTGGTCGCGTCGGTCGGCATCGTGTTCTCGTTGCCGCTCGGAATCATCCTGGCGCTTGGCCGCCGCTCGCGCATGCCGGTGGTGCGGACACTCTCGGTGATTTTCATCGAATTTGTCCGCGGCGTTCCTCTGATTACCGTGCTGTTCATGGCCGGCGTCATGCTGCCGTTGTTCGTTCCCGAGCAGTACTCACCCGACAAGCTGGTGCGGGCGCTGGTCGGCATTGCGATCTTCGCCTCCGCCTATATGGCGGAAGTTGTGCGCGCAGGCCTGCAGGCCATTCCAAGAGGCCAGTACGAAGGCGCCATGGCCGTCGGTCTCGGCTACGCCCAGATGATGCGGCTCGTCGTCCTGCCACAGGCGCTGACCGTGACAATCCCGAATATCGTCAACACCTATATCGGGTTGTTCAAGGACACGACCTTGGTCTTCATCGTGGGCATCTTCGATCTCCTGCGCACGATCGAGGTGGCCCGCATCGATCCGAAATGGGCAACGCCCGTCACCAGCACGACCGGTTATGCTGTCGCCGCCATTTTTTATGTCGTCTTCTGCTACGGTATGTCGCGCTACGCTCGCGCAACGGAAGCGCGTCTGGCCAAAAGTGGGCGGCGGTGAGGGCAGGGCATGAGCGCGGACAACAATTCCGGATCGTTGCTCAAGCCCGCCGGGCTCAGGACCGAAGTTGCCGTCGAGCTCATCGCGCTCAACAAATGGTATGGCGATTTCCACGTGCTGCGCGACATCAATCTGAAAGTCCGCGGCGGTGAGCGCATCGTGATCTGCGGACCGTCAGGGTCCGGCAAGTCGACGATGATCCGCTGCATCAATCGCCTGGAAGAGCATCAAAGCGGGCAAATATTCGTCGATGGCGTCGAGGTGACCGCGGACCTGAAGAAAATCGACGAGGTCCGCCGCGAAGTCGGCATGGTGTTTCAGCATTTCAATCTGTTTCCTCACCTGACGGTGCTGGAGAACTGCACGCTGGCGCCGATCTGGGTGCGCAAGATGCCGAAAGGAGAGGCGGAGGACGTGGCTCGGCACTACCTCACGCGCGTCAAGATTCCCGAACAGGCCAACAAATATCCCGGCCAGTTATCGGGCGGCCAGCAGCAGCGGGTGGCGATTGCGCGCGCGCTGTGCATGAACCCGAAGATCATGTTGTTTGACGAGCCGACCTCCGCGCTCGACCCCGAAATGGTCAAGGAAGTGCTCGAAACGATGGTTGCGCTGGCGCATGACGGCATGACCATGCTCGTCGTCACCCATGAAATGGGGTTCGCCCGGCAGGTTGCGAACCGCATCCTGTTCATGGACGAGGGGCAGATCGTGGAGACGAATGTTCCCGGCGAATTCTTCGCGCACCCGCAGCACGAGCGCACCAAGCTGTTTCTCGGCCAGATCCTGCGCTGACGCGCGGCTAGTCCTTGGCGACCGGAAGGTCGGGGCGGGCGCCCCATTCCGACCATGAACCGTCATAGACGCGTGCCGGTTTTTTGCCGAGCGCATCGAGGCCAAGAGTCAGGATCGCCGCGGTCACGCCGGAGCCGCAGCTGGTGATCACAGGCTTGTCGGGATCGACGCCCGCTTTCTTGAACGCCTGGGCAATGCGCTCCGGCGAAGCGAGCCGGCCGTTCTCCACGATTTCGGTGAACGGAACGCTGAACGCGCCCGGCATATGCCCGGAACGAAGCCCGGCGCGCGGCTCGGCCTCGCGGCCGGCAAAGCGCCCGGCAGAACGAGCGTCGACCACCTGCGCGCTTTGATCGTTGAGCGCCATCTGCACATCGGTGAGCATGGCCACGGCGCCGGTATCCATTTCGGCGTTGAACGTTTTTTTCGGGCGCTTGACGGTGCCCGCTTCGGTCTGCCGTCCCTCCGCCTTCCAGGCAGGCAGGCCGCCGTCGAGGATATAGACGTTGCGTGCGCCGAAGATCCGGAAGGTCCACCAGACGCGCGGCGCCGAATAAAGGCCGGTGCCGTCATAGACGACGATCGTATCCTTCTCCGAAATTCCGAGCTCGCCGGCGGCCGCGCCGAACTGGTCCGGCCCCGGCAACATGTGCGGCAGCTCGGTCGAATGATCGGCGACCGCATTGATGTCGAAGAACACCGCGCCGGGAATATGAGCGGCAACGTACTCTGCCATCGCATCGCGGTTCTGCGTCGGCAGGTAGTAGGACCCGTCTATGACGGCGACGTCCGGCTTGCCGAGCTCGCCGGCAAGCCATTCGGTGGACTTCAGCCAGCGGCTTGACGTTGGTGTAGTCATTGTAACTCCGTACGGTGCGAGCCTGCGTGACCTTCCGCGCATGTGCAACGATTGAGGGGGCGGCTGGGTTTCATGCGAGCGCCAGTCGGACCCGCCGGTTTTGCTTGCCCTTTTTCTCAATCTGGGTAACCCGGACTGTGCCGATTTCGCCGGTCGCATGGACATGGGTGCCGCCGCAGGGCTGCAGATCCAGCCCGGCAATTTCGATGAGGCGCACGCGCCCGGTGCCCATTGGCGGTTTCACCGACATTGTCTTGACCAGGCCCGGATTGGCCTCGAGCTCGGCGTCGGTGATCCAGCGGCTCGTTACTGCCGCATTGCTGGCGATCATTTCAGCGACCTTCGCCGTGATCGCGTCCTTGTCGAGGCCGGCCTCCGGAATGTCGAAATCGAGCCGGCTTTCGCTGTCGCCCACCGAGCCGCCGGTCACCGCGTAAGGCAATACGGCCGACAGCAGATGCAGGGCGGTGTGCATGCGCATGCGGGCGTACCGTTTATCCCAGTCGATAGTCGCCGTGACCTTGTCGCCAACGGACAGCACCGGCGAGCCGGCCGGAGGCACGTGCGCAATCTCGGTCTTTGCCGCGTCGGTATAGACCGCCGTTTCGATCGGAACACGAACGCCGGTAGCCGTCGTCAGCGAGCCTGTGTCGCCCGGTTGGCCACCCGACGTCGCATAAAAGATCGTGCGGTCGAGCACGATGCCGCCCTGGTCGGTGAGAGCGACAACGCGCACCTCACAATCCTTGAGATAGGAATCCTCACGGAAGAGACAGTCGGTCGCCATGGCCGCTCACGCCTTCTCGAATGGCGGCTTGATGGTTGATTTGCGCTCGAGCCAGTCGGGCACCGGCAATTTCTTCGAGCGCAGAAAGTCCGGGTTGAACAGCTTGGACTGATAGCGCGTGCCGTAATCGGCAAGGACTGTAACGATGGTTTTCCCCGGGCCGAGGTCTTTGGCAAGGCGAATGGCGCCCGCGACGTTGATGCCGGACGAGCCGCCGAGGCAGAGGCCCTCGTGCTCGAGCAGGTCGAAGATGAGCGGAAGCGCTTCTTCATCGGGGATGAGATAGGACTTGTCGACCTTCAGTCCGTCGATGATCGGAGTCACGCGGCCAAGCCCGATGCCCTCGGTGATCGACCCGCCTTCGGTCGCGGTCGCCTTGCCGTCTTTGAACAGGTGATACATCGCCGCGCCGCGTGGATCAGCGACGCCGATCACAATGTCCTTCTTTTTCTCACGAAGGAATGTCGAGGCGCCCGCGATCGTGCCGCCGGTGCCGATCGCGCAGATGAAGCCGTCAACTTTGCCGCCGCACTCGTCCCAGATCTCCGGCCCGGTCGAAACATAATGGGCCTTGCGATTGTCGAGATTGTTCCATTGGTCGGCGAAGATGGCGCCGTTCTTTTCGGTTTTCTTGAGCTGCTCGGCGAGCCGCCGTCCGACGTGCTGGTAGTTGTTCGGGTTGGAATAGGGCGCCGCCGGCACTTCGACGAGCTCGGCCCCGCACAGCCGGAGCATGTCTTTCTTCTCCTGGCTTTGCGTCTCGGGGATGACGATGAGCGTGCGATATCCCCGCGCATTGGCCACGAGGGCAAGTCCGATGCCGGTATTGCCGGCGGTTGCCTCGACGACCAGGCCGCCGGGGCGCAATTCGCCGCGCTTTTCCGCCTCAAGGATCATCTGCCGGCCGGCGCGGTCCTTCACCGAGCCGCCCGGGTTCATGAATTCGGCCTTGCCGAGGATTGTGCAGCCGGTCGCTTCCGATGCGCGCTCCAATTTAATGAGCGGCGTATGGCCGATAGCTTCAATGATGCCGTCGCGGATTTGCATGCCCGGTCCCGGGGGTCAAAAGGGAGGATTTGACCCTAGTAGAGGCCCTATATCGTAACAAGGCCGGAAAAACGCGGCCGAAGCCGTCAAACAACGCGAAAATTCCAGTCGAATTGCGGCGATTGTAGCCACATTGGCAACACCTTCGAAACCATAGCGGCGTATTCGGCCGTTCGGCCTAGTCACATTCATTAGATTTTTCCCGCGGGCGTCTAGTCGTGGCGGTGGGGCGGGTTCTGGAGCTGGGGGGGCCGGACAGGTTGGCTGACGAATGACGCTCGACGTCCATACGCTTTTTCTGGTGACGATTTACGTCGAGGGGATCCTCGGACTGCTGCTGCTTTTTGTCTGGGCGCAGAACATGGCGCTGCGCGCCGTCTGCTGGTGGGGCTTTGCCCATGTGACCCGTCTGGCCTCGATCGCGCTGTTCGGCCTCTACGGATCATCGCCCGACCTGATCAGTATCGATCTTGCCAACGCGCTGCTCTTTACCGCCTTTGCCATGACCTGGACGGGCGCGCGCGTGTTCGATGGCCGTCCGGTCGAGCCTGTTTATCTGGTGACCGGCGCCGTTCTCTGGTTGCTGGTGTGCCGCCTGCCTGTGGTGACGGAGAACAGCGATCTCCGATCCCTGATCATCGCCGGCATCATCACGTCTTACGTCTGGCTTACCGCGTACGAATTCTGGCGAGGGCGCAGCGAAGCGCTGGTCTCCCGCTGGCCGGCGATCGTCATGTTCTTCGCGCACGGCGCGCTGTTCCTGTTGCGCACGCCGATGATCGCGCTGCTGCCGTCGGTCTCGGGCAGCGAGGGCATGTACGGAAGCGTCTGGATGACCGTGCTCAGCTTCGAGGCCCTGCTGCTCACCATCTCCAGCGCGTTCCTCCTGCTTGCGATGGCGAAAGAGCGCACTGAGCTGCGTCATCGCAAGGCCGCGATGGTCGATCCGCTCACCGGCATCGCCAACCGTCGGTCGTTTCTGCAGGACGCGTCCATGCTCGCGAAAGTGCACCTTGCCAATCCGCGTCCGACGGCTTTCCTGGTCATCGATCTCGACCGCTTCAAGTCGATCAACGACCGCTTCGGGCATGCGGTCGGCGATCGGGTGCTGGAAATCTTCACCGAGGCGGCGCGCAAGTCGATGCGCGGCTCCGATCTCGTCGGCCGCCTGGGCGGCGAGGAGTTTGCCGCGGTGCTTGCCGACACCAGCCGCGAGAAGGCCGTGGCCGTTGCCGAACGCATTCGCGAGACCTTTGCGCAGATGGCGCAGGAGGTCGACGGTCTCCCGGTATGCGGTACAGTCAGCATCGGTCTGGTTCATTGCCTGGAGCGAGCGCTCGACGTGACCGAGCTGCTGGCGCAGGCCGACCATGCGCTTTATTACGCCAAGGAACGCGGGCGTAACCGCGTGGAAATCGCTTCCCTCGATATGACCGGCGATCGCAAGAAGTTCGAGGCGACGTCCACGAGCTCGGTTGGTGCGATTGGCACCAAGAGTGCCGCCTGACTGCCTGAATCAGGCTGCGGCTTCACCTCCGACAATGTGAGATCGTAAGCGCGGCGCCGCGTCGCGACGCCGTTCCGCATTGACCGGCGGCTTTGATTGGGTCCAGATAGACGCGAATGGGCCAGAGGGCGGGCCCATGGATCAGTGGGATTCCAAACTATTTCAAGCCTGTAGGAGGGATGAGATGCGCAAGTTTGGCTGGCTGGGAATAGCCGCCTTGGCCTTGGCCGTGGGTGGAACTGCCCGGGCCGAGACCGTCAAGATCGGCGTGGTGCTTCCGTTCAGCGGCGCCAATGCCGACCTCGGTCATCAGATCGACAAAGCGTTCGATCTCTATGTGAAGTTACACGCGAAGGACATCGCGCCGCACAAAGTCGAGATCATCAAGCGCGATGAGGGCCCGCCGACCGGCGCGCAGGCCAAGACCGTCGCGACCGAACTGATTACCAACGACAAGGTTCAGATTCTCACCGGTTTCGTCTTCTCGCCGTCAGCGATCGCGCTGGCTCCGGTGATGACGCAGGCCAAGGTCCCGATGGTCATCGCAAACGCGGGCACCGCCTGGATCACCAATCTGTCGCCTTATGTTGCGCGGCTCTCGTTCAGCATGTGGCACCACGCGTTTCCGATGGGCGCCTTTGCCTACAACAAGGTTGGCTGCAAGACCGCGGCGATGGCCTATACCGACTTCCCGCCGGGCAAGGATTCCACCGAAGCCTTCAAGACCGGTTTCGAGAAGGCGGGTGGCAAGATCACCGAGGCGATCCCGATGGGCAGCCCGGTGCAGGTGCCGGACTTCACGCCGTTCTTCCAGCGCGTCAAGGACGCCAAGCCCGACTGCATGTACGTCTTTATTCCTTCCGGCGCGCACGCGACCGGCGTGATGAAGGCCTATGGCGAGCTCGGCATGCGCAAGGCCGGCGTCAAGCTGATCGGGCCGATGGACCTGATCCCCGACAATAAACTGCAGGATATGGGCGACGCCGCCATCGGTACTGTCGTGATGGGCAACTACGCCGTCGATCTCGACAATGCCCAGAACAAAGAACTGAACAAGGCCTGGCACGAAGCCTACGGCAAGGACTCCTATCCGGACTTCATGTCGGCGGCCGGCTGGGACACCATGCACGCCATCTTCGACACGATCAAAAAGCTGAACGGGAAGGTCACTGACGGTCAGCAGGTGATCGATGCGATGAAGGGCTGGACCGCCAACGGTCCGCGCGGCCCGGTCAAGATCGACGCGGCCACCCGCGACATCGTGCAGAACGAGTACGCCATGGAAGTCATCCGCAAGCCCGACGGCAAGCTTGGCGTCAAGGTGCTCGGCACCACCAACGCGGTCAAGGATGAGTGCAAGGAGCTGAAGCTCGGCCGCTGCGGCAGCTGAGTTCGGCTATTTGACAGCAAACGGCGCCGCCGCGCATAAAGGCGCGGCGGCGTTTTCTTCAACACGAGGTGGGGCTCGTGCCGCATTTCGCGATCATTGCCGTCAGCATCCTGTTCGATGGCCTCGCTTACGCGATGTTCCTGTTCATCACCTCCGTCGGCCTCTCGGTCACGATGGGGCTGATGGGCTTCGTGAACCTGGCGCACGGCGCCTTCGCGATGGCCGGCGGCTACATCGTCGTCACCCTCACGCGCAACCTCGGCGTCGGCTTTGTTCCGTCGCTTGTCATTGCGGCGATCGTCGTCGGAGCGGTCAGTGTCGTGTTCGAGCGCGTCCTCTATCGCCGTCTCTACAAATCCACCGATCTCGAGCAGGTGCTGCTGACCATCGGCCTTGCCTTCATGGCGATCGCGACCGCGACTTATCTTTACGGGCCGATTCCGAAGTCGGTGCCGCTGCCGGACTGGCTGCAGGGCGACGTCAATCTTGGGTTCCGTAATTTCCCGAGCTATCGCGCGTTCCTGATCGTGCTCGGCTTCGCGCTCATCGCCGTGCTCTGGTACGCCTTCGAGCGCACCAATATCGGCGCCAAGATCCGCGCCGCCGTCGACAACCGCCGCATGGCGGAATCGGTCGGCATCAATGTCGATCGGCTGTTCACGCTGACCTTTGCGGTGGGGTCGGGCCTTGCCGCGCTCGGCGGCGGGCTTGCCATCCAGTTGTTCGGTCTCTCGCCCAGTTTTGCCGTTCTTTACCTTGTGCTGTTTCTGATTGTGGTCGCGGTCGGCGGCCTCGGCAGCCTGAAGGGAACGCTGGTCGCCGCGCTTGTGATCGGCGTGTTCGACACGGGCGGCAAGTATCTACTCTCGGACGCCGGCGGCTTTTTCGTCTACGCGGTGACTGTCGCCGTGCTTTTGGTCAAGCCTGCGGGGTTCTATGGCCGCGAGTGAGACCATCGACCCGGCAGGCCGTTCCGAAGCACGCGAGCGCGCGGCGGAATATCTGATCAAGCGCCATCGTTTCCGCCTCGCGGAAACTTTGCCTTGGCTGGCCGCCATCGCCGTCTATTTCATTTTTCCGGAGCGTATGACCTTCGGCAGCCAGGTGCTGGTGATGGTGATGTTCGCGCTCTCGCTCGACCTCATCCTCGGCTATGCCGGCATCGTCACGCTCGGTCACGCCGCCTTTTTCGGCATCGGCGCATACACCGTTGGTCTTGCAGCGGCGCGCCTCGGGTGGAGCGAGCCGATCAGCGGGCTGTTCGCGGCCGCGATCGCGGCCGGCCT
>Ga0163163_10001811_pt1 | contig 18023 bp, 17 predicted proteins | sample S65metaG_FD_119766 | JGI IMG/M metagenome (GOLD analysis project Ga0163163, IMG submission 119766) | Switchgrass rhizosphere microbial communities from Kellogg Biological Station, Michigan, USA - S6-5 metaG | ecosystem: Host-associated > Plants > Roots > Rhizosphere > Soil | place: USA... | reverse complement strand
TTCTGTCAGAACGGCATGATGATCAAAGCCACCGAGCTGCTGGAAAGCAACGTCACCCCCACGGTCGCCTAAATCAAAGCCGCGTTTACGACTTCAGGTCCTTCAGCGCATCTCTGCCGCTGCGGAAGCTATACCGCAATCATCGAGGCCGTCCAACGCGCCTCCACCGTCATGGCGAAAGGAGGCAAGGCATGAACCTCCGAAAAAATAACGCCCGACTGATTTCAGAAAATCACGTCGCAACGACTCAGGTACCTGAACACGACGAAGTAAACGTTTTCGGCGCCGCCCTCTCCCGCCGCAACTTCGTCAAAGCCGGCGGAGCCCTGTTCGTCGGCTTCGGCGTCCTCGCCGCCGACGGTGTGAGAAATGTGGCCCAAGCCGCGCCCACGCGCAACACTCTCGACGCCACGCTCCCCAATTCCTGGATCGAAATTCACCCCGACAACACTATCCTCATCCGCACCGGCAAGAGCGACTTCGGTCAAAGTACCGCCTTCACCGCCTACCGCCAGATCGTCGCGGAAGAATTGAACACCACCTTTGAAGCCGTCACCACCGTGGTGATGGGCGACACCGATCTCACTCCCGACGGCAGCGGAGCCTTCGATTTTCTCGGCAGCGGAATGCCCAACATCCGCAAAGCCGCGGCCTACACCCATCAAGCCCTACTCGATCTAGCCGCGCGGCGCCTCGGCGTCGCGAAGACCGACCTCTCCGTCAAAGATGGAGTCGTTTCCGGCGGCGGCAAGAGCATGTCGTATGGTGACCTGGTCAAAGGCCAGCAGTTAAAGCTCACCATCCCCGTCAAGGGCGACCTCACCAGCATCATGGGACTCACCGTCGACGGCAACCCGCCCCTGAAGCCGGTCGATCAATACACCGTCATCGGCAAGTCGTTCAAGAACTCCGTCACCGCTTCCAAAGTCGCCGCCAAGGAAAAGTGGGCCGTCGACGTGCGCCTGCCCGACATGCTCCACGCGCGCATGATCCACCCCAAGACCCTCGGTTCCACCCTGGTCTCGGCGGGCACGGTGGATAAAACCAAGTTCCCGAACGCCCAAGTCATCGTGAAGGGCAATCTTGTCGGAGTCGTCGCGCCCACCGAATGGGAAGCCATCCGCGCCGCCCAGCAAGTCGCTGGAGCCACCACTTGGAAAGATTGGAAAGGCCTCCCCGGCAACGCGCGCCTCTTCGACTATCTGAAACAGGACGCCGATTGGAAAACCACGCCCGTCACCAAGAGCGACAAATCCAACGGCGACATTCCGCCCGCGATGGCCGCTGCCGCGAAAAAACTCACCGCCTCCTATCAGCTTCCCTATATGAAGCACGCGCCCATGGGACCCACCATGGCCCTCGCCGACGCTCGCAAAGACGGCACGGTTTTCATCTACACCCATAACCAGAATCCGCAAGCCCTGCGCGGCGAGATCGCGCAGATGCTATCCACCCCCATCGACAACGTCGTCGTCCGCACCTTCGCGGGACCCGGCCACTATGGCCGATCGAACGGCGGCAACGCCGGAGCCGAAGACGAAGCCGTGATCCTGTCGCAAGCCGTCGGCAAGCCGGTGCGCGTGCAATGGATGCGCCCCGAAGATTTCCAGTGGTCCACCCAATCCCCCGCCGCGCTGTCCGATGTTCAGATCGGCCTGGATAAGAACGGCAAGATGATCGCCTACCAGGTCGATCACTACATGCCCGCGATGCAGGATGATCGCCCCATCGGAGCCGTACTCGCCGGACTGCCCACCATGGCCGCCCCCAGCGAGAAGGGTGATTTCGTAAACAACACTCGCAACGATCCTTCTGATCCTTGGGTCTACGACGGCGTCGCCACGCTACTCGAACAAGGCCACGGCACCTATCAAGTTGGACAGAAAAGTTCGCCGATCAACGTGGGACTTCGCGACCACAGCATGCGAACTCCGGGACAGTTCCAGCAGAATTTCCCGCGCGAGTTAGCCATCACTGAGGCTGCGGCGCTGGCCGGCGCGGACGCCATTCAATTCCGCATCGATCACGCCAAAGAAGCGCGCGTGATCGAGGTTCTCAAATCGGTGCGCGACGCATCCGGTTGGGAAACGCGCCCCTCGCCGCATCTCGCCGCCAAATCAACTGGCGCGACTCTCGTGCGCGGACAAGGCGTGTCCGTCATGTTCCGCTCGGAGACCTATTGGGCCTGCGTGGCCCAAGTCGCCGTGAATCCCGCCACCGGCGCGATCACGGTCGAGAAGGTCACCGTCTCCGTCGACCCCGGCATCGTCGTCAACCCACTCCAGTTGAAGCGCCAAGTGGAAGGCGGCACCATGATGGGAGTCAGCATCGCCCTCTACGAAGAACTGATGTTCGACGAGAGCGGCGTCACCACCCGCGACTGGCGCACGTACCCAGTCCTGAAAATGGCCGACATTCCAGAGGTCAAAGTAGTGCTGCTGAACCGTCCGGAAACCGGCAAGTACGGCGGCGGTTCGGAAGCCGCCAACGCCCTAGCCGCCCCGGCCATTGCCGCGGCATTTTTCGACGCAACCGGCAAGATCGCCCGGCGGCTTCCCTTGAAGCCCGCTTACATTCAAACGCTGCTCAAAGCCTGAGCGCGAATGCAAACAGCAGCCATCGGCTACCGCGTAGCCGATTTCCTAAAACAGCATCCGCCCTTCAACTCCATCGAAGAGCCGGACCTGCTGGCTCTCGTCTCGCGCGGCCGCGTCAAATTTCACGAGAGCGACGAGTTCCTCTGCTGGCAGAACGGCGCATACACGCCGTTTATCTTCGTTATTCAGCAAGGCTCCGTCTCGCTCTGGGAGGAAGCCAGCGGCAAGGAACACCTGCGCGACGTCCGCGGCCCCGGCGACATCATCGGAATCGAACGCTTCCTCGGATCTCAAACCTCGCCGTATTCCGCAAAGTCCAACGGCGACGTCGTTGTTTACGCGCTCCAGGCGGAAGACTTTGAACCGCTACTCGCCAAGTATCCGCAGGCCAAGCGTTACGTCGATGCGCATTCAACCGCCGGCGGTGTCTACCACGACGCAGCTCGCGAAGGTGTCCACGAGAAGTTCGTAGCGGACCTCGCGCGCGACCCGCTAACGTTGTCGTGTACGCCCGATAGCACCATCGCCGAAGCCGCCCAACTCATGCGGGCCGCGAACAGTGACGCCATCGCCGCCATGCGAGGTGAACGCCTCCAAGGCCTTTTGACCGCGCGCGACATCGTGTCCTGGGCGGCCGACGGCGGTTCCGTATCGCAAACCGTCGAGCACATCATGGGACCGCCCCCGCCCACCGTTGCGCCGCAAACCTCCGTGAGCGATTGCGTGCTCGCCATGAGCCGTACGAATTCGAATTTCGTCGCCTTGACCTCCGACGGCGCACTCCTCCGCCTGATCTCCGAAGCGGATCTGCAGCCAGCATTCGGCGACAATCCCCTCGCCATCCAGCATGACATCGCCCACGCGTCCAGCATCGAGGCATTGCGTCTGCAACACCAGCGCGCCCGCGCCTTCCTGCTGGAGCAACTCACCGAGCCGGCCTCCGTCGATTGGCTCGCCGCCTTCGCCGATCGCCTCAACATCTGTGTCGCTAAGCGCCTCACCGAACTAGCAGGCAACGCGAGCGACCAATGGACCTGGTGTTTCTGGGGCGCCGCCGGCCGCTGCGAGCTGTTGGTCCCGGCGGAGCCTGAGATCGCGCTGATCTGCCGCGATGCCGCCAATGTCGCGCAAGGACATCAAGCCCTCCAGCGCCTCCGCGCGGATCTGGCCGAGTGCGGCTACCTCCCTCATGCCGCGCCCGATTTTGACGCCGAGATTCTCTGCGCCACCGTCGCCACTTGGCAAGATAGCTTCTCGGAATGGATTCGCCAACCGATCTGGACCCAGATGTACCGCGCCCGCCCGCTCTTCGACCTGCGCCCCGCGTGGGGCGACGCCGAGCCTTGGCTGCGCCTTGAAGAATTCGCCCGCGAAGTCATCCGCACCGAACCCTCGTTCCAAAAAGTCCTGGCGAATGATTGCTTGTCGGAACTCCCCCCGCTCACCTTTTTCCAGGACGCAGTCGTCGACGAAAGCGGCGAACGCACCGAAGTCTTCGCCCTGCAACTTCGCGCCCTCGGACCCATCGTCGAAGTCGGCCGCGTCTTTGGCATCGCGAACCAGCGCGTGCTCGGCTCCTCCACCTTGGAGCGCCTGGAACTCGCTCGCTCGCGCATGCCCGCGCACGAAAGCATTTTCCGCGAGGCCATCGAAACCCTCCGCGTCCTCCTCTACCTGCAAGCGCGAACCGGCTTGCGTCTACACGAGAGCGGTGGCGGCATCCTCCCCGCGCAGTTAAGCCGGCTCGACCGCCAGGCGCTTAGGAGCGGGTTCCGCGCGATCCACAATTTACTCCAATTCACCTTCAACCGTCTGGCGGTGGAGGCCCCGTCCGCCTCGTGAGCCCCGCGAACTTCGAACAAACCTTTATCGCCGAAACTCCAGCCGACTCGGTTCGTTTCGTGGTGCTCGATTCGGAGACCACCGGCCTCGATCCGCGCAAGGATCGCCTGATCACCATCGGGGCGGTTGCCGTAATCGGCGGCGAGATCCTCCTCGATGACGTGTTCGATGCGCTTCTTGAAGTCACCTACAATACCGCCGCCGTGACCGTCCACGGCGTCACCCGCCAGGAAAGCCGTCTGGGCGGCATCACCGAACCCGAGGCCCTCGAACGCTTCCTCGCCTACTTGAAAGATGGAGTGATCGTCGGCCATCACATCGGCCACGATGTCGCGACGCTCAACGCCGGCTACCAGCGCCATTGGGGATTCTCGCTCGAGAATCGCAGCCTCGACACCATGGAACTGGCCCTCAACCTGGAGCGCGACGGCGCCTTCCCCGCCAGCGATGCATTCTCCGATTTTTCGCTCGACGGCCTGTGCAGCTTATTCGGCGTCATCCCGCACGACCGCCACACCGCCTCTGGCGATGCCTTCATGACCGCGCAAGTCTTTCTCCGCCTCCTCCGCCTGGCATCGCGCCACGGCCGCTCGACCTTGGGAAGACTGATGGAACCGTTTCAGCCGCCCGCATAGCCCCACCTAGTCAGGCGTCACACCAAGTGTTTGGCCGTCGACCGCGGCCGAACAAACACCAAATCGCAAGAAACGAAAAAAAAGCAAAAACACTTGGCGTTATTGGTGGCGGATTCCGCTTCTAGTGGTAAAGGAGGGATTCATTCCCATGCAAAGGATTGCTACCTCTTGGCTGATTGTTTTGACTTTAAGCGGTTTTGGTGCGGGAACCGTACAAGCCGACGAAGTCACCGACTGGAACGCGATTATGTTTCGGGCTGGCCTTACGGCGGGGACCACACCGCTGATCACCACGCGCGTGGCTGCGATCGTACAGGCTGCCGTTTTTGACGCCGTAAACGGGATCGAGCGGCGGTACACGCCTATCCATGTCACCGGTGACGCGCCTCGCGGAGCCTCGCAACGGGCGGCAGCGGTCGAAGCCGCGTATGCCAGCCTGGTCTTGCTCTATCCGGCCCAGAAGTCTACGTTTGATGCTCAACGCGCCATCTCGCTTGCCGGTATCGCCAGCGGGTCTGCCGCCGAGCATAGCGAGTCCATTGAACGGGGAATTAGCTGGGGCGATCAGGTGGCGGCCGCGGTTTGGGCCTGGCGCAGCACGGATTGCTTCACACCGGCGCCGGCCCCAGATTTTGGAACGGTCGCGATAGGAGTCTGGCGAGCGACTCCGCCGGGAAATCTTCCATTCGCCGGACTGCAGTTCTCGCTGAACAGCACGCAATACGCCGCGGATTTCAACGAAACCAAAGTCTGGGGGAGTCTATCTAGCGCCGTCCGCTCGCCTGACGAGACACTGTATAGCCTGTTTTGGAATGCCACCACAGCGCCGTACTACTGGGATCAGATAGCGACTTCACTCGCTGGGGCAAAACATCTCACTTTCTCCGAAAACGCGCGGCTTTTGGCTATGACCAACGTGGCCATGGCCGACGCGGCGATTGGCTGCTGGGACGCGAAGGATCACTACCGGTTCTGGAGGCCCATCACGGCCATTCGCGAGCCAACCGATTCCGCGATCAATCCCGCGACGTCGCCGGATCCGGCTTGGACTACGTTGTTCGCCACGCCAGCGCACCCGGACTATCCTTCAGGTCACTCCTGCGTCAGTGGTGCAGCAGCGAGAATGCTGGCGAACTATTTTGGCGATGATAACTCGTTCAGCGTGACTTCTGACGTGATGTCAGGCGTGACACGGTACTTTCCAAGTATCTCGGCGGCTGCCACCGAGGTTCGGAATGCGCGTGTTTTTGCGGGTATTCACTTTCGCACTGCGACCAATGATGGGCAAGCGTTGGGCACTAACGTCGCCAACTGGGTTCAGACACATTCGTTTCTGCCGGTGAATGGCAATAAAGCGGGTCAGATCAGCAAGTAGCAGCTTTCGTCGTTTGAATCTCTAAGGAGCTATGCGCCGATGCTGCTTTGCGCTGCTCGGCGCTGCTTCTTCTCCGCCCGGAAAATGAAATAGGATGAGAACATGAAAAAGCCGAACGCGAGCCAAGGCCCATCGGCATCCGAACTCATCTCGAATAGGATCGCCGATCTCGGGGACTGGCGCGGGCAAACCCTCAGCAGAATGCGCAAGCTGATCAAGCAAGCAGACCCGGATGTCGTCGAGGAGTGGAAGTGGATGGGCACTCCGGTTTGGTCGCACGACGGCATCATCTGCACTGGCGAATCCTACAAGAGTGTCGTGAAGCTTACATTCGCCAAGGGCGCGTCTCTGAAGGATCCGGCCCGTCTCTTCAACTCAAGTCTCGACGGAAACACACGCCGCGCGATCGACATCCACGAGGGAGAAAAAGTTGACGAGTCCGCCTTCAAGGCGCTCATTCACGAAGCGGTCGCCCTCAACGGTTCCGCGAAGTCGAAACCTTCGAAGAAAGCCAGGGCGTTACAATAGGTTATGCCGTCGAGTACTTACCACGTAATGCCCGCCAAGAAAGGCTGGGTTCTGCGTAAGGCCGGTGCTTCCGATAGCAAAACCTTCACCACCCAGCGCGAAGCCATCGAGAACGCTCGCAAGCATGTCATCAGCGCTCCCGGGCAAATCGTCATCCACAACGCCGATGGGAACATCCGAGACGTTGAGTTTCACAAGCTCCCCAGGATCCAGCCGCCTCCCCGGATCAGCCGCTTCAAGGCCCGGAAGATCGATCGCGCCCTTACCTCGATGGTCTTCGACCCGCGCTTCTACTTAACTAACTGACTCGTGGCGAAGACGAACGTCAGAAGCAAAGACGTCTTCATCAACTGCCCGTTCGATGCGTCCTATAAACCGATCTTCAATGCCATCGTCTTTGCCGTTTGCCAGCTCGGCTTCCGCGCCCGCTGCGCCCTCGAAATAGACGACGCCGGCGACACCCGCCTCGACAAAATCACCCGCATCATTGGCGAATGCAAGTATGGCATCCACGATATCTCCGCCACCGAGTTGAATCCAACAATCCACTTGCCCCGCTTCAACATGCCTCTCGAACTCGGCCTGTTCCTGGGATGCAAGCGCTACGGTTCTCCCTCTCAACGCAGCAAATCGCTGCTCATCCTTGATCGCGAGCCTTATCGTTACCGGAACATCATCTCAGACGTCTCCGGTCAGGACATCCACGCCCACGGCGCCGACCCCAACCGCGCCATCATCGAAGTCCGCAACTGGCTGGCATCCAAGGGAGGCATTTTACCCGGCGGCGCCACCATTCAGAAGCATTACGCGCGCTTCATAGCCATGCTCCCAGGCATGTGCCAGCCGTTGGCGCTCGATTCCGACAACCTCACCTTCACGGATTTATCCGTGGTCATCAATAGATGGGTGATTTCGGCCCGATAACTGGGATAGAGGAACGCAAACCACACAGCGCTGGTTTAGAATTTATCTGCCGAGGCTCGCCAGGATGAATTGGCAGCCGTGGTCGAACCTGGCGAAAAACCTACATCCGAACCTATCCAGCCTTTCTCGAACGTCGGGGTCGTCGAAATCCCTTGAATTGCGATTCAAAAAGCAACTCTCGGTAGGTGTCGTCCGCTCCAGGTGTTGCAGCACGGAAGCCAGCACAATCGCATCCTGCCCCGACATCGCAAAAGCCGTCTGCAACTCGCCACCCGCCGTTACGATTCCACCGTCGAGCGGGATCACCTCCGCCGTCCGCAGCAGCCCGCCGATCGCACGTTGTAGGCCATCCCGTTCCTGATTCGCGCTTCGTATCAGAATACTCGCCAGTGCGCTGAAATTGTCGGGGACCCCGCGGTATGGCTTCGAGCGCCCCAGTTCTGAAACTTGCTGCTGTAATTCATTGTTAAGGCGATTGCGCACCTTTTCCTTCTGTGCGAGCGCCTGATGCGGCTCCGCGAGCGAGAACGCTGGGATGACTAACGAAATGTCGCCAGAGGCCGCAAGGTTAACAATCGCGTCGCAACTGTCGCTCTGCTCCTGTTGAAGCGCCTGCTCCAACACGAAGTTCGATTCGACATATACGGTCATCTACGCAGGATTCATCTCGATTCGCGCCGTCTCCAAGGAGCCGATGAGCCCCGAGTCCGCTAGCCATCGCCTGGAAGGATCCTTTTTCGATCTCGCATCGCCGGTCCGCGCGATCTCAGTCAACCACGAGAGCACCAGCAGTTCGAGCGCCTGCTCGGAAACGCCTTGCGGTGTCTTCTCCAGCTTGTCGAAATAAGGTTTGAATTCCGTGGCTGCGTCAATCGTAAATTCCGGCGGCGCGTCCAGCACCCCGGGACGATCCTGCTTCCAGAAATACATCCGCTCCGGTGTCGCGATCAGGAAAAATTGTGCGTTTGGAAGCGTCCCATGCGCCAGCATGTTGCGCCGGAATCGCGCCGCCCACTCCGCCGACGTCCCGACCCTGCTCTTGGCCTCCGCCAGCAAGATCACGCGTCCGTCTTGATCGTAAGCAATGACGTCGATTCCTTTATCTTGCGTAGGCATGTGGTGTTCTCATGTCGCGTTCTCGGCTTCCTTACTTAGTGTGGCATGTTCGGTACCTCGCAGTCGCATTCTGAGGGAAACTGATGGGAGATGAATCCAATTGGAGTTCGCGGGAACAGTGACAGATGCTGAAACGCTTCGCTACTCCGCATGAACGCCGAATGATTGAAGCCGCTCGTAAACTTCCGGCAATGTTAGATCCGATCGGCTCCGCCGTGTTCGAACGACAAGCCGAAATGGATCTGGTAATGCGTGCGGGCCGAAAAAGACTACACGAGTATCTTCCGCTTTTCGAATTCTGTCGGATGAATGGAAGTTCCGGCTTCCGCATGTCTCAGATCCTCCGCCAGTTTTTCCGGGAATACTTCGGTCGCATTGGGAAGGGAGGCCCTGAGCAATTGCCAACCTCGTTTAATGTTATGGAGGCATTTCTACGGTTCTCGGAACAGTACTACCTGTTCGACCTCCGAGACGAAGAAGAGCATCTATTGCGAGCTTATGATTTTTTCAATTGGTACACTTCGGAGGCCGGAATGTTGGTTGAAGATCCGGCCATCGTGAAAGCCGTCCTTAATGAGGGGGTTATTTACTCCTACGACATGGTCGGCGCACCCAATGATTTCCTGATTCAACTCCTGAGTCCGGCATCGCGCTATTAGGAATATCTTTGGTTCGTTACGGGGACGAACTGTCTGTCATGCTCTTGGCCGGGGAAAGCCCACCCTACCCAACAGACGAAAAAGTGGCCGAGTTTTGGGCTGTCTCAAGTCCAGCTCCGGGACGCGGGGCGGTGCAGCCGGACGCCTCATGGACCTCAGCAGACCGAATTGTGGCCGGGCTGCCTAACCACTCGCAGGTAATCCTGCTTACGCGAATCTACCTTGAGTCCCGCCGTTACGATGTTCGCTATGTGAATTTGGATCTGGGACAAAGCTATTTAGTTTACTCCGATGATCCCGTATCTCTCGGGACACTTAGGGACCGAGAAAGAGAAGTTCTCCTTAAACAGGCTGCTATTAACCTGCAGCGCTACGGCGACCTCTTTTCGGCCCTCACCTCCTTGATATACCTGCCGATCTTTTTCATTGCTCGGCAAAAAGAGGTTGTCGTTACTCGTTTTGCGACAGAGCTAAAAGCTCAGAGAAACGATACTAAGATCAAGCGCGCATACCGTGTCCTCGCCGCCCAGGCCGTCAATCTCCACCGGCAAGTAAAATGCCTTGCCACTCAATCTTCACTAAGTTACAAAGGCGCGCAGGAGGTAAACCCTCCGGATCTCAAATCGTTTTCCGAAGGATTCTGGAAAGAACTTGCGCCGTTCGAATTCGGCGAGGACCAAGACCGAAATCCCATCGCCGGGAGGTTCGTGCACAGGAAATTGGACAGACGACGGGGGTGCCTCTGCCCTTTGGTGTGCTCGCAAACTGGGAAGTAGGGGATTGCTCTATGATCGAAGCTGAAGTTCATGAGCAACTAGCCCAGTACCGCGTAAGCAAACGACGAGAATTCTTCAGGGCTCCACTCCCCCTGATCGTAACCGTGATTGGTGAGGCTATAAAGCGCAAGTCAATTCTCCAGAGTTGAACTCACCGAGACGCGTCTCCCAGCGTGAAACGGCGCAGCAATCGCTCTCACGAACGACCCCTGCGCCGCAATGTTTGTTCGATGTGCTTACGGCTTCTTTGGGAATGATCCTGGAGCGAACAGGTCGGAGAGATCGTTGGAGTTGGCCGCATCACCCAGAAGTGGTGGGCCGACGCGGAAGATTTCCTGCATGGTCCGCAGGTCGGAGGAATGCGTGAAGTTCACGGGGCTCGCATACGGAACGCCGTTCACGTTCGCGTGTGCATGTTGAGAGATGATGATTTCGGGAATGGTGTGGTTGAAATCGTCCGCGTTGTCACCGGCGACGCCGTCGCCTTCGGCTTCGTCCCACCACAGGATGATCACGCCGTGGTTCTTGTAAGCGTTTGAGGCCATGATGACGGGAACGATCTGGCTCAGGAAGTCATCACCTTGTTTGATGTTGGCCGCATCGCCGGTCAGCCCTTTGTAACCGCCGCTGAGTGCCGTGTGCATATCGTTAAATTGGTTCGGCGTAATCCAGTTGTAGTCGGCCACCGTGTCATTGGCAAGATCGCTCGCCAGTTGCTGCAGCGGTGCATATTGCGAGGACAAGGGGTTCGAGGAAGTTGTGTTATTGCCCCCGTTGGTATCGGTGAAGAACACCATGGGATTGTGCTTGGCAGCGTAGTTGTACTGGGCTGAACCGTTGTAGGAGTTCACGCCGCTGGCAAAGACTCCGGATAAGCTGACCAGCGGAACGGTCCATTGATTCCGCGGCAGAGCGACATTGTCGAACACGGCGCCGTCCGGAACCAGGTCTGTATCTTCCTGATACGACCTCCACGTTTTACCTCCCAGCGTGAGAAGAGTGCTCAAGTGCAGGGGAGTGTTCTGATTCGTGCCCCCGACGGTTTTGAAGGGGTCGTTATCGCTTAGCACGCCAAAATTGGTGCCGGCTTCGGCCCAAAGGTAGTTGGGTTCTGAAGGATGAATGTGGGGGTTGTTCCCGCCGGCTGTCGCCAGGACGTTGTGGTAAGCCGCGGCATAAGCGGTTTGCTGGCTGATGTTCACCAACGATCCATTGATCACCGCAAAAGCGGTTCCGCCCACCAGACTGTTGATGAAAGGAGCGTTGGGATTTTGATAAATCTGCTGGATCTTGCCGGCTACCTGGGCAGGCTGCGTCCAGTTGTGATTCTCCATCGCGATTACGAAGACAGTTTTGATATCGTCGGCGCGAGCACTAAGACTGCCGATTGCACCCAGAAGGGCAAGCGCCCCCAGCGTGCGTCGATGTCTGGTTTGTAACATGAAGCCTCCAAAAGAAAGTATGAGATTCGCGGCTAAGCCTACCGCTCCCCCTGAATATCAAGAGCGTTTGGCAGATCGATGACTAATGTGTGAACGATGGAAAACACTCGATAGTGTCTGTAGGGTATGTTTAAAAACCCGCCTCTCCCGCGCAACGTGCGACAATGGAGTTTCCCCACGTATAAATGACCAACACCTCCATCCGTAACATCGCAATAGTTGCGCACGTCGATCACGGAAAGACCACCCTCGTCGACGCCATGCTCCGTCAGAGCGGGATTTTCAGAGAAAACGAAGAAGTTGCTGAGCGCGTCATGGACTCGAACGACCTTGAGCGCGAGCGCGGCATCACCATCCTCGCCAAGGCCACCGGCGTCTATTATCACGACATCAAGATCAACATCATCGACACGCCGGGCCACAGCGATTTCGGCGGCGAGGTTGAGCGCGCCTTGAAGATCGTTGACGGCGTCATGCTGTTGGTCGACGCCAGCGAAGGCCCTCTGCCCCAGACTCGCTACGTGCTCAGCAAGGCGCTGGAAGCCCGGCTTCCCCAAATCGTGGTCATCAACAAAATCGACCGCCCCGACGCTCGCATCCCCGAAGTGCTCGACGAAATCTACGATCTTTTCATCGATCTCGACGCCACCGAAGACCAGCTCAACTTTCCTATCGTCTACACCAACGGCAAGGAGGGCATCGCCAAGCTCAACGTCGCTGACGAGAGCACTAACCTGCGTCCGCTCTTCGACACGATTCTTGCGAAAACTCCGCCGCCCCCCGGCGATCCGGACGCTATTCTTCAGCTCTTAGTCGCAAACCTTGATTACAGCGAGTATCTCGGACGCCTGGCAATTGGACGGGTCTTCAACGGAACGCTGCGCCTTGGCGACGAAGTGTCCATTGCGAAACTGGACGGCTCGTACCACAAGACCAAGATCACCAAGCTCTATTCCTTCTCAGGACTCAAGCGCATCGACGAAACCATTGGCCGCACCGGCGACATTCTCGCGATCGCGGGAGTCGAAGGCATCACAATTGGTGAGACCATCACCAGCGCGGTCGATCCCAAGCCACTCGCGCATATTCAGATCGACGAGCCGACCATCGCGATGACGTTCACCATCAATACGTCGCCGTTTTCGGGCAGGGAAGGGCAGTTCGTCACGTCGCGCAACCTGCGCGACCGTCTGGATAAAGAACTGCTCACCAACGTTTCCATTCGCGTCGAAGAAGCCGGTGGTCCGGACGCTTTCAAGGTCATGGGCCGGGGTGAATTACAGCTCGCCATCCTTATAGAGATGATGCGCCGCGAAGGCTTCGAGCTGGCCGTCGGCAAACCCGAAATTCTCACCAAGACCATCGACCACAAATTGTGCGAGCCGCAAGAACTGCTGGTTATTGATTGCCCCGAGAACTTCGTCGGCGTGGTGATCGAAAAACTCGGCACACGCAAGGGCAAGATGGTGAAGATGGTGAATCACGGCTCCGGGCGCGTGCGCCTGGAATTCCACATCCCCTCGCGCGGCTTGATCGGACTCCGCAGCGAGATGATGACGGACACCAAGGGCACCGCGATCATGAACTCGCTCTTCAACGGCTACATCGAATGGCAGGGCGACATTCCAACGCGGCCGACAGGTTCGCTGATCGCCGATCGCCCCGGCAAAACCACTGGCTACGCGCTCTTCAATCTGCAAGAGCGTGGCGATATGTTTGTCGGCTCGGGCCTCGAAGTCTACGAAGGCATGATCGTTGGCGAAAACGCGCGCGATGCGGATCTTGACGTCAACATCGTTAAGGAAAAGAAACTCACCAACATGCGCGCTTCGAGCGCCGACGAAGCTATCCGTCTCGTCCCGCCCCGCCTGCTGAACTTGGAGCAAGCACTCGAATTTATCCGCGACGACGAATTAGTCGAAGTGACCCCGAAATCCATTCGTCTGCGCAAAAAAGTGCTAAAACAAAATCAACGCTAACCTTATGCGCCACGCCGTATCTCTGCTGATCCTCACCGCTCTTGCTGCTGCGCAGTCCGTTCCCCCGGCCATCTTCACCGATCCGCCAGCGGACAAAGCGCATCCGGCGAAGATGACCGTGGTTCATATTCCAACTCACGGACTCCTCATTAACGGCGTGGTGTATTCGCCTTCGGGAGCCGGCCCGCATCCGACCATCGTCATTTGTCACGGGCTGCCTGGGAACGAGAAGAATCTCGACTTGGCGCAAGCCCTGCGGCGCGCCGGCTGGAACGCCGTTACTTTCAACTACCGCGGATCGTGGGGCAGCCCCGGTAATTTCCGCTTTGCGCAGAACCTGGAGGACGCTCGCGCGGTGCTCGCGTTTCTCCGCGAACCTGCCAACGTCGCGGCGCTTGGCATCGATACGCAGCGCATCGTCCTCGCTGGTCATAGCATGGGTGGCTGGGTCGCTGCCCACACCGCGGCGCAGGATCACGGACTCATCGGAGCTGTCTTGATTTCAGCATCCGACATGGGACGCGCTGGCGGTAGGCCGCCCGATCGCCTCCTGCGTAATATGGCCGACAATCTGGAATCGCTGAACGGTGCCACGGCGGAAAGCATGGCCGCCGAATTGCGCGACAACGCCGCGGCTTTCCGTTTGGAGAACGCCGCTGCGGGGCTCGCTCAAATTCCCCTGCTCGCTCTCACGGCTGACGATGGTCTCGCTCCCGATGCCACTGCGCTCGTCAAGGCGATTGAAGCCAAAGGCGGACATCAAGCCGCAGTCAAGCACTTCGTCACGGATCACAGCTTCTCGGACCACCGCATCGCCCTCGAAAGCGAGATCATAACCTGGCTCGGCGGACTTCTCAAACAGAATCAACATTAAACGTTTCAATAAAAACATTAGCTTTTTCAATAAGATACGGGCATTATGCTTCCCAATGCCTGTATTGTCATGCGATACTAACCTTCAGCCGACATGAGCCAAGTGAGCGAGGCGACAGCCCGTTATCACAAATTAATCGAAAGTGAACCGTACATTGACTTGGCTTGGGCCGAGGCGCTGCAAGCGCGCCTGCGGGCCGAGAAGCTGGTCAGCCGGCCCCTGTCACCGGTGCTGCGTCCACACTTTCTCACCACGCGCGACTATGCCATTCTCGGCAAAGCCGCGACGACGATATTTTCCGCCATCGATCGCGCCGAGCAGATGATTCTCGCGACGCCCGCGCTGCTGGCGCGCATGCAGTTGCTTCCCGCCGAGCGCATGCTCGCCGCCGTCGAGCCGGGATACTCCTCGCAAGCTCTGGCCGGATTGCTGGACGCCAACTTGCATAATGGATCAACGCACTTTGTAGGACACCGCGTGGGCGCGCCCTCGAGCGTGGTCTATGGCGACCTGCTCGCCGACATTTATTTCGACGCGCCGCCGGTCAAGGAATTCCGCAAGAAGCACAAGCTCACGAAACTCGGCGGCACCAAGGCGCTGACGGCGGCAATTCTGAAAGCCTACAAGGAATTCGGCGGCAAGAATAAGAAGCCGTCCATCGCCTTCGTCGAATCGCGCGCTCCTTTCCAGCCCGCCGATTCCAGCGAGAACGCGCTGCTCGCAGAAGCCCTGCGTAGCGACGGCTTCCAGGCCGAAGTGGCCTCGCCCGAGCAGTTGGAATACAAGAACGGTCAGTTGCGCCGCGGCGACATGGTGATCGACATAGTCTATCGCTGCGTGCGCGTGCAGGAGTTCTTGGTCCGCTTCGATCTCAACCACGCGCTGGTGCGTGCCTATAAAGATCGTGCCGTGTGCATGGTGAATAGCTTCCGCTCCGAGGTCGCGGCCAAGCGCGGCATGTTCGATCTGCTGACCGATGACTCCGTCACCGCCAAGTTCCCGGCCATCGAGCGCAAGGCCATCAAGGAATTCATTCCCTGGACCCGCATGGTGCAGGCTGCCAAGACCACGTATAAAAACCACAGTGTGGATCTGCCGGACTTCGTCATGAAGCATCGCAACAAGCTGGTGCTGAAGCCGAACGACGATACTTCCGACCAGAACACTTTCCGCGGCGCGGAGCTGGACGAACTCGGTTGGGAGAAGGCTCTCCGCCAGGCCATGCGCAGTCCCTACGTGGTGCAGGAAGTGGCCGAACCCGCGCGCGCTGTCTTCCCGCTGCTGCAATATGGGAGCCTGGTGATGAAGGAGATGCAGGTGGAAGTTCATCCGCACTTCTTCGGCGGTAAAATCCACGGCGCGTCAAGCTGGCTGCACGTTGCGGGTTCGTCGGGTTTCTCGACGCTCTCCGGTCTCGCGCCGACTTTCCTGCTCGAAGCCAAATAAGACAGACTTCGCGTGAGACGGCGAGGTTTGGCCCCCTGCGAAAGTGTCTATTTTGTCTATAATAGACAATATGCGCTATGTATCAGCTACCGACGCTAAGCAACGGCTCGCGGCGCTTTTAGACGCGGCCCAGCGTGAGCCGGTCGTCATTCGCCGGCAGAAGCGCGATGTTGCGGTGATTCTCTCGGCGGAGGAGTACGATCGCTTGCGGGCTTTCAACGTCGCTGAGTTTGACCGCTTCTGTGACCGTGTCGCGGGTAAGGCCGCTACGCGCGGTTTGACGGCAAGAAAGCTGCAGCAGATTCTGCACGACTGACGCCTCAACGCATGCTTCAGCGCATTGTGGTGGACACTAACGCGCTCATCAGCCGTTTGTTGCTTCCGCGGTCCGTCCCGGGCAAGGCCGTCCGCCAGGCTATTGACGCGGGCCAGGTACTGGTTTCCGAAGCGACCCTTGCCGAATTGGCCGACGTGCTGGCCCGCTCCAAGTTCGCTTCTTATGTCTCCATCGAAGACAGGCAGCAGTTCATTCGCTTACTTGGCCGCGTGGCGGAGATGGTTCCCATCGCTCATGTGATTCGAGCATGCCGCGATTCGAAGGACGACAAGTTCCTCGAAGTGGCCGTGAATGGTGCGGCCAGCGTTATCATTACCGGCGATAAAGATTTATTAGCTCTCAACCCGTTTCGTAAGATTGCAATCGTTACGCCTGCTCAGTATTTGCTGAGATAGCATCCCACGTTACTTCCGTCCTTCTGTCAAACCTGATATTGTGCAAGGACTATGCGGACTTTGGTTTTCTCGCTCGCGTTCACATCGCTCGGCCGAATCGCGCTGGCGCAAGCTCCTAATGCCGCCGGGGCGAATGCTGCAGGACGACAGCAATTTGAAACACGCTGCGCGCATTGTCATGGCGGCGATGCCACTGGCGGCGAAGGCGGACCCAACATCATCGACCAGATTGACTCGCGCACCCAGGCCGAGCTGGGCGCGTTTTTGCGCACCGGGCGCCCGGCCAGCGGGATGCCGGCTTTCGATCTGCCCGCGCAGGAGATGACTACGCTCACCGCTTATGTGCGCACTCTGGTCCCGGTGCCGAGCGGCGATCCGCCTCCCGAGATTCGCAAGAAGATTCAGACTACAGAGGGCCGCACGCTCGAAGGCCGCGTACTCAACGAAGGCATGAGCGATCTGCAGATGGTCACCGCCGACCGCCGCATTCATCTTCTGCGCAAGGCCGCCAACGACCGCTATCGCGAAGTGACTTCGCAGACCGACTGGTCCACGTATCATGGCGACCCAAGCGGCAATCGCTACACCAAGCTGACGCAGATCGATAGGAGCAACGTCGCGCGCCTCGCGCCCAAGTGGGTCTTCGCGGTTCCGAATGTCCAGCAGGTGCAGAACACTCCTATCGTGGTCAGCGGAATCATGTATGTTTCAAGCGCCAACGAAGTTTATGCGCTAGATGCCGGAACCGGACGGCCGGTCTGGCATTACCAACGTCCGCGCACTAAGGGCCTGGTGGGCAATGCGTCCGGCGGTTTCAACCGCGGAGTCGCCATCTCCGGCGACCGCCTGTTCATGCTGACCGACAACGCGCACATCATGTCGCTGAACCGCTTCAACGGCGAGCTGCTGTGGGAAACCGAAATGGCGGACTGGCATCAGAACTACAACGGCACGTCGGCTCCGCTGGTGGTGGGCAATCTGGTGATCACGGGCACCGCGGGCGGCGATGAGGGCGTGCGCGGATTCGTGGCGGCGTACGAGGCATCGACGGGCAAAGAAGTGTGGCGCTTCTGGACCATCCCCAAACCTCCTGAGCCG
>Ga0163163_10001810_pt1 | contig 18031 bp, 11 predicted proteins | sample S65metaG_FD_119766 | JGI IMG/M metagenome (GOLD analysis project Ga0163163, IMG submission 119766) | Switchgrass rhizosphere microbial communities from Kellogg Biological Station, Michigan, USA - S6-5 metaG | ecosystem: Host-associated > Plants > Roots > Rhizosphere > Soil | place: USA... | reverse complement strand
CCTCCGCTCCAACGGGAAAAATCGTTATTCCTTGACGCTGCACCAGCAAAACTTCTGTCGAGGTATTGTTCAGGCAATTCTTCAATAAATCGGCTGGGCTCATTTTGTACAACCGATCCAAATTTATAACGCGTATTGGCGTAAGTGATCCAGAGCTTTCGTTTCGCTCGCGTGATCACCACATAAAATAATCTTCTTTCTTCTTCTAACTCTTCACGCGTGTTAATGCTCATGGCATTTGGAAAAAGCATTTCTTCGAGTCCGGCTGCGAACACGCAACTAAACTCCAGTCCCTTTGCCGCGTGAATCGTCATCAACTTTACGGTGTCGGCATTTTCATCTTTCTCATCTGCATCAGTGAGTAAAGTAATTTGTTGCAGGTAAGTTCCCAGTGAAGTGACGTTGGCGGGAACCAGGGCCGGATCTGTATTTTCAACGATGACCTCGCCTTCTTCGTTGATCATGGAAAGGTCACGCTGAGTATCCACAAACTCCTTGATTGAGTTCAATAATTCCTGGATGTTCTCATAACGCTGCACACCTTCGGTGCTTTTGTCGTTGAACAATTCTTTTACGAGATTGGTCTGCTTACCCACGTGCACGGCTACCTCGTAAGCGTTCTTTGTGGGGAGCATACTGGCGAAGCTCTTGATCATCGTTACAAAGCCATCGATGGATTCAGCGGTAGATCCTTTGAAGCCAAAGCTGGATGCCCTGTTTAATACCTCCCACATGGAGATATTATTTTCATTCGCTGCAAGCACAGCCTTGTCGATGGTAGTTTTACCAATCCCTCTCGCGGGGAAGTTGATAATCCTCTTCAGGGCTTCCTCATCCCTTGGATTGATAATGATTCGCAGGTAGGCGACAAAATCCTTGATTTCCTTGCGCTGGTAGAAACTGATGCCTCCATACATCGTGTATGGAATATTCATCCTGCGCAGGCTCTCTTCAAATGCGCGGCTTTGCGCATTCGTTCTATACAGTATGGCAAAGTCCCTGTTGAAATAGTGATTCCTTAGTTTCTGTTCCTGGATGGTATCCGCCACGAACTTACCCTCGTCGTTATCAGTCATGGTTCGCACCAGCCTGATTTTTTCCCCCTCACTGTTTTCGGTCCAAAGTGCCTTTGGTATCTGGCCCTTGTTGTTCTTGATCACTTCATTCGCGACCTCCAGAATATTTTGAGTGCTGCGGTAATTCTGTTCCAGCTTCACAAGTTTTACTTCATCGTAGTCTTTCTGGAACTGAAGTATATTTTCAATGGTTGCGCCACGGAAGGAATAGATGCTTTGTGCGTCATCGCCCACTACGCAAACATTTTCATGCATTGCACCCAGGAGTTTGATGATTTCATACTGCGCCGGGTTCGTGTCCTGGTATTCGTCGATTAGGATGTATTTGAATTTGCGCTGATACTTGCTCAACGCATCGGGAAAGTTTTTGAGAAGCTCATACATCTTCAACAAAAGGTCATCGAAATCCATTGCACCATTCTTGAAACAACGTTTTGTGTAGGCTTCAAAAATCTGGGCGATGGCGGGACGGTTTGCACGAAGGTCTTCCTGTTGAATATAATAGTCCTGCGCATAGGCTGCCGCACTTACCAATGCATTTTTTGCGCTGCTGATACGATTGTAAACCGTGGCTGGTTTATAATGTTTGTCATCCAGGTTCATTTCATTGATCACCGTCTTCACCACACTCTTAGCATCGTCGGTATCATAAATGGTAAAGTTTGCGGGGTAACCGAGCCGGGGAGCTTCAGTTCGAAGAATGCGTGCAAAAACGCTGTGAAAAGTTCCGATATATAAATTGCGGGCGTCTGTATTGCCGAGGATTTTTTCAACGCGCTCTTTCATTTCGCGCGCCGCCTTATTGGTAAAGGTGAGCGCCAGTATATTAAATGCATCAACCCCGTGTTGGGCCATCAGGTGCGCTACGCGGGTAGTCAGTACCTTGGTTTTGCCACTGCCCGCACCGGCAACAATCATGATAGGGCCATCTTTATGGAGTACGGCTTCACGCTGCTTTTCATTCAATCCATCCAAATAATTCAGCATGTTGCGAAGATACGATCTAGCATCCAGTATCTAGTACAAAAACGACATCAAAACCTCATCAACATACCTGTTCTCTTTTTGTTGATGTGTATAATTTCTGAGGATGCCTTCTTTTTCGAATCCTGCTTTCAGGTAGAGCTCCTGTGCTTTTTGATTCTCGACGGATGCGCTAAGCTCAATGCGGCGTAAATTCATCTGTTTTCCAAGATCAATAATTTCTGCCATCAATTTTCTGCCTAATCCCCTGCCCGCGAGATTGGGATCTACCGCCAGTCCGCCAAGATAAGCAACGTGTGAAGTGCGGTATTCCAGCCGGATCAATTTGCACATGCCAGCTGGCTGACCTTCGGCTTCGAAAATATATTTCACGCCTCTTTTAATAAGATCGTTGAATACAGGCGTAAATTCATCGATATTCATGTATTCATACAACAGCCAGGGATTTACTTTTGGATGCATGTAAAGTTTGTACACGAATTCAAGGTCTATGGGTTCTGCCTTTCTTAGCATGTGAAGGTTTTAGAGTACAAATATCTGAATTCGTCGTTCGCTGTTGTGCCTGGAACCATAAATCATATTTATGAAGCATCTCTTGCAGTTAGAGGAATTCGCACAATTTGCTGCGGCACTGGCCGGATTATACTTTTTCGGCATGCATCTTCCCTGGTGGTCCTGGCTGCCGGTCTTTCTTACTCCCGACCTGGGGGCATTGGGTTACCTGGTAAATCCGGCGGTAGGCGGTACCACTTACAACCTGACCCATCACAAAGCCATTGCGATCGCGGTCGTCGTGATTGGATTTTTTACCCAGAATGAACTCGTCCTGACCTCGGGCTTTATTTTGTATGCACATTCCAGCTTCGACAGGATCCTGGGGTATGGGTTGAAATACCCCGATAATTTTAAGCATACGCACCTTGGATGGTTGGGGAAAAAGTAGTACCTGGCATCCCTTTCGCCAGGCAACACCTGAAACTGGTTGAGTTATCGCTTATGCCTTTCGGTAAGTCCCGCCAAGGCGGGATTTGAAAATTGTCAGGCGCGGTGTACCTTTTCCGACCAAAACCCACCGCATGAGAATTTTCGTCGCTCTTTTTCTTCTACTTCTCACTGCTTCTGCATCGATTGCACAATCAGAAACCGGCTCCCTATATGTTAAGCAGGAATTGATGATCCCGATGCGTGACGGCGTGAAGCTTTTCACCAGAATTTATGTGCCTCAAAACATGAAGGAGGATTTGCCCATCCTCATGATGAGAACGCCATATAGTGAACATAATATGGGGACCTCTTATCCCGACAAAGATTCTTATGTTAAAAACATGGCAGTAGATGGATATATTTTCGTGTACCAGAATATCCGTGGCAAACAAAAAAGCGAGGGCACATTCGTGATGCAACGTCCGATCATCTCCGACAAGAATCCTTCCGCCATTGATGAAAGCACAGATACATATGATACCATCGACTGGTTACTGAAAAATGTTAAAGGCAATAACGGAAAGGTGGGGCAGCTGGGAATATCCTATCCAGGATGGACTTCACAGGTAAGCGCGGTAAAGCCGCATCCCGCGCTGAAAGCAGCTTCTCCCCAGGCAACCATGGGCGATTTGTTTTTGGGTGATGATTTTCATCACAATGGCGCATTTCGATTGTCTTATGGTTTTGAATACAGCTTTGAGGAAGAAGCGGCAAAAGGCGATACGACTTTCCCCTTCCCACAATATGATCTCTATGAATGGTATCTTAACCTGGGGACCCTTGCAAATGTGAACACCAAATATTTTCATCGCACGCTCCCTACCTGGAACCATTTTACAGAGCATCCCAACTACGACAGTTTTTGGCAGAAGCAATCGCCGCTGTCTTATGTGAAAGATCCACAAATTCCGACGCTACATGTGAGTGGTTACTGGGACCAGGAGGATATTATGGGCCCGCAGCTGTTGTACGGAAAAATGGAAAAAAACGACCCGAAACACCTGAACTATATCGTCCTGGGTCCCTGGTTCCATGGACAATGGTCGCGCGAAGTGGTTGACAAGATTGGAGATTACAAAATGCAGAGAAATACCGCCGATGATTTTCGGGAGATTCAGAAACGCTGGTTTGATTTTTGGTTGAAAGGAAAAGGCGACGGAAAATTTAGCGAAGCGACTTCTTTTCAAACCGGGAGCAACGAATGGCATCAATACGATAGCTGGCCGCCAGCCGGGGCGACTAAGAAAAAATTATATCTCGGAGCGCAAGGATTGTCGTTCGACAAACCTTCCTCCGGCAAGCCATATGACGAGTATGTCAGTGATCCGGCCAGGCCGGTACCTTACCGCAGCCGGCCCATTGAAATGACTTACGCCGAACATTCACGCTGGCGACCCTGGCTAACCGAAGACCAACGTTTCGTTCAAAATCGCCCGGATGTGTTGAGTTGGGAATCAAAAACACTTACAGAAGATTTTACGGTAACAGGCGAGATTATTGCGCATATTTTTGCAAGTACAACGGGTACCGATGCCGATTGGATTGTTAAGTTGATAGACGTATATCCTGACAAGGATCCAAATGACATCACGATGAGCCAATATCAGCTAATGTAGCCTCAGAAGTATTCAGAGGTCGTTTCAGGCAGAGCTTTTCAAATCCAAAGGCGCTGACACCCGGGAAGGTGGAAGCGTTTACCATCGGCCTGCACGAGATTAATCACAGGTTCTTAAAGGGCCATCGACTGATGGTGCAGGTGCAGAGTACCTGGTTTCCCATCATCGATCGCAATCCGCAAAAATTCGTGCCCAATATTTTCGCGGCGAAGGAATCAGATTTTCAGAAAGCCACGCAGCGCGTGTATCATAGTACTGATCAAGCCAGCTATATTGAACTACCGGTAATGGGTAACTGATGAAGGCAATATTTGCAAGAAGAATTCTTTGTGTTCTAACAGGCATCGCCTGCCTGGTGTTTGCTTCCTGCGTTGATCTGGCACATGTGCATCACTATGCGCTCATTAGTGAAAACGAAATGGGCAGGGTGATTGGCGCTGGCTATGATTTCAAACAGGCATGTGAGGATCGTTGTCAAATGAACGCCATGCGCAATTTCGATATTCAGCGTGGCGATCAATGTGATTGCAAATTGTTCACTGAGGCTGACCAGTCAATGAGAAAGATTGAGCGATCTGTAAGAAAGTATTTTGCAGGCTTGAAAAACCTTTCTGATGATGCGCTGACGAATTATAAAGTGGATCCAGTGGCAGACGCAATAAAGGAAGGTCAGTATGGAACCGTTACAATCGAGAAGAAGCAGGTACAAGCATACGCGTCTATCGCGAAGGTATTGCTGAAGGCTTCGACTGATGCTTATCGCAGGAACAAGATCAAGGAATATATAATCGAGGCGAATGCACCGCTGCAGGATTTGATGGAGAAACTTGTTTTCATTTTACGCAATAACCTCGCTACCGAGCTCGATTTCAGGAAAGAAAGCCTTTACGCTTACTATATGGAGTTGAAGCAAAGTAAGAATTTATCTGACTATGAAAAGGGGAAGGCGGTTAACGATTATTTCGCGGGTATAGATGATGCCACCCGGAAGAAAACAAGGATACTTAATTACGCAAAAGCTGTTGAGAAAATTGCAACGGCACATGCCGAGCTGTACAAGAACCGCGACAAACTGACCGAGCAAATGTTTCGGTCGTTGTTGTCTGAGTACACGAATAATGTTGAAGAGATCATGGAAAGTGTGGACGACTTAAAGTGATAAAAAATTTGCAGTCATGGCGAAATTGAATGCAACACAGGCAAGCGAATTGGCCAGGCATTTCCTGGCGCTGGCTCAGGCCATTGGCGACTATCGATACAGGAATTGGAAGAAATTATCGAAGAAGGATAATCAGCAGCTGGCAGATTTTCAATGGTCTGTTTTGAACTGCGGAGAAGATATGCTCGCCAATTCCACAACCCTGGTGCTGGATGATGTGAAGAATTCATTGGGTAAGATTGAAGACCTTACGGTTAAGGTTGAAAGTACGCTTGCGAGCCTGGCAAAAATACAGACCATTATCAATTGTGCGGCGGCGATCGTAATACTGGGTGGCGCCGTGATAAGTAAAAATCCAGGTACCATCACCAGCGCTATCGAGGCGCTGGAAGATGCGGTAACTTAGTATGCACAAAGTGGCTTTCCAGGTGAGCCCCGCGCGTTGGTGATTTTTAAATCTTCTTTAATTTGAAGGTCTTCCTTTCCATACTAGTTTTCCTGTGGTTCCAACAGAATCTGCATGCTCAGTTTGGAGATATTGATAGTCTAAAGCAGGCGTTTGGAAACTCGAAAAATGACACCCTCAAATTAGTATTGGCTCAGCAGATAGCTTATTCGTATTCAGAATTGAGTCCGGACAGTTCGCTGTTTTATTCCGAAATCAGTCTGTCTCTTGCGAAAAAATTGAAATTGAGGTTGAGTCAGGCCAGCGCGCTTACGGGGAAAGGCTACGCACTGATGAATATGGCCAACTATTCAGGATCCTTGAAGACATTCCTGGAAGCAAAGTCGATCGCTGAAGATTCGATAGTGGTTAATGAGATTCTTCCAAAAGAATATCTCATTCAGTTGGCAATAAGCGGCCCGTATACACCTCAGGCGGTTAGGCGGAAGGCGCTCACCGACCTTTACTTTTTCCTCAGCACATTGTATGAAAACACAAATAATCATGAGCAGGAATTGCACTATTTAAGGCGCGGACTTCAAAACGCCAAAGAGTCTGGTGACAGCGCAGCCGCAGGGGGTATATATTACATCATGGGAAGATTGTATCTGACCCTAAACCGACTTGACTCTGCGTTGTTGCTGGAAGAAAAGGCGCGCGTCATTGGAGACGCGTGGAATACCAAAGATGCTCCCTGGGTATTGCTGACACTAGGTAAGATACATATAGCGAGAGGAGAACAAGCAAAGGCTGTTGACTATTTGAGATGGGCCCTTGCCAGGTCAAAGGAGAGTCAATATTTGCGTGGAGTAGTAGTGACAAATCTTTTGTTATCTGATATCTGCAAGATGCAGGGTAAAAGTGACTCCAGCTTTCATTATGCATATGCGGCGCTGGCAGTTTCGAAACAATTGAATATTCCCGATCTTCTTCTGAGGAGCGACACAACGCTTGCAGGCTTGTACAAATCTGCCAGGCGAGACGATAGCACAGTAAAGTACCAAAGTCTGGTCATCAAACTCAAGGACAGCATTTTCAATTCAAACCAGGGAAGGCAATTTCAAAACATAGATTTTGAGGAGCAACAAAGGCGACAGGAAATTGAAACTACCAGGAAGACCTACCGCGACCAACTCCGGACCCTCGGGTTGTTGGCGGCGCTTATTGTTTTTCTCACGGTTGCAATTCTTTTATGGCGAAACAATCGCCACAGGCAGCAGGCCTACTCGCTTTTGCAAAGGCAAAAAAAAGAAACAGATTTACAAAAGGCAAAGGTTGAACGGGCATTGGACGACCTCACTTCTACACAAGCACAGTTAATTCATTCAGAAAAAATGGCCTCCCTGGGTGAACTGACGGCCGGCATTGCACATGAGATACAAAACCCTTTGAACTTTGTCAATAATTTTTCAGAAGTGAACACCGAATTGATCGACGAAATGCAAACTGCATTGCGTGGGGGAAAGTTTGAAGAAGCTTTAAACCTGTCTGGTAATATCAGGGAAAATGAATCGAAAATAAAACTGCATGGTCAGCGCGCCGATGCAATTGTGAAATCAATGCTTCAACATTCTCATACAGGTTCGGGTCAGAAAGAAGTTGTTGACATTAATAACCTGGCCGCCGAATATTTACGATTGAGCTATAATGGCATCAGGGCTAAAGACAAGTCGTTTAAAGCCAGCATAGAAACTGAATTCGATCCGGAACTGGGTACTATCAGCGCTGTTCCCCAGGAAATTGGGCGAACATTGTTGAACTTATATAACAACGCTTTTTATGCAGTGAATGAAAGGAGGATGGAAGCGAATTTAAATTCCCGGGCATCTGATTATGAACCGAAAGTTTGTGTGCGAACTAAACGAATTGGCGAGAAAGTCGAAATTCGGGTTAAGGACAACGGCAATGGCATCTCAAAAAAGGTGCTGGGCAAAATATTTCAACCATTTTTTACCACGAAGCCAACAGGGTCGGGAACGGGTCTTGGCCTGTCAATGGCATTTGATACCATTACCAAAGGTCATGAAGGCAATTTAAGTGTGGAAACACGGGAGGGAGAGGGCGCCGAATTTATTATCCAATTACCTCTTGGGGCTTGACGTCAGAAATCTGAATCGGTGCCTGGATACCCAGCCATAACAATGCTCCTGTGAATGCCAGACCAGCAGCGATATACAATGCGAATTCCCATCCTAAATAACTGGCGATCCATGGCGTGAGAATGGGCGAGATCAAACCGCCAAGATTGCAACCAGTGTTCATGATACCGCCCCCGACTCCGCTACGGTTACCTGAGATTCGATTCATCATTCCCCAAAAAGGACCTTCCACAGAAAGAACAAGAGATGTCGCAAGCGCAAGCGTAATCGCAGCGACGATTGCCGATGAAGTATGCGCGCCAATGCTAATCAAAATGCCTGAGAGACCCATTCCTGCAATTGGGACCACATTCCCGCCCCAGCGTAGACCCAGTCTGCCTTTGATCAGGTAGTCAGAAATAAATCCTCCGAGGGGAATGGAAATGATGGATAATATCCAGGAAAGACTGCTCATCCACGCTCCTGTCAAAAGATTGAAATGTCTGACCTGAACGAGGTAGAGATAAAACCAGGAGACAAAAATGTAACCCACATAGCCTTGCAAAGAATAACTTATCGTAAGCAGTATAAAGCTTCCACTTTTCAAACTTCCATTGCGTTGGAAATCGGTTTTTTCTGTCGTGACTTCCGTTGAGACTATGCTTTCCGGTTCCCGAACCCGCCGCCAGACGAAGGCGATGACCAATGCGGGAAGTGCCGATACAATTAAGGCAACCTGCCATCCCCATTTCACCATTATACTCGAAACTAAAATTGGGGCAAGGGCCGAGCCCAAACCAACAGATGCTATTACGATACCATTGGCACGAGCATGAAAGGAAGCGGGAACCCAGCGTGAAATGCCAGCTGCTGCGGCAGGGTAGGTTGGTGCTGCTGTAATGCCTAATAAAAATCGCATGATCATGAATGCAGTCAGAATTGCACTCACTGAAACACCAAATTGGTTCCATCCAATCACCGCGATAAGGATTGTAAATAAAACCCATAGCCAGACGGAAACAGACAACACTTTTCTTGTCCCGAGCTTGTCAGCGACTGCTCCTGCGGGAATTTGAAAGATTGCATACCCCAATAAAAAGGAGCTAAACAGCCTGCCCAGGTCAATCTGTGTGAGGTTATATTCTTTCATCATCAAAGCGCCGGCAGTGGAGATGTTGACGCGGCAAATGAAGCCCGCTGTTGCCGTTGCGCTGAGCAAGCCCACCAGGAAGCGAGATCGAGCGTTCATCTTCATCGCAGCCGTTTTTGCATTAATAATTCAGAATGGCCTTCCACAATATAATCTTTGAATTCTCCAATGAGTGTGTAGTTGTTTTCGAGATAGAATTCCTGCGCTTTCCTGTTAAATGAGGATACGCAAAGAAAAATAAACCTTGCGTCCTGTCGGTACTTCTCTTCGGCAAACTTCAATAGCTGTTTCCCGATTCCTTTGTTCCTGTGCGTCGTTTCTACTGCTATCGATTTAATGTAGGGGGAGCCGGCAACACCATGGTCCCGGAGAATGATCAAACCAACGGGCTCCCCGTTATTATGAGCGATATATAAATGATTTTCCTCCTCGCTACATGCACGTAGACATTGATCGATTCCAACGCCAAGGGTCGTCCACGGTTCTGATTTCGCCATCAATGATGCGGCCCATTCTTTTTCATTCCCGGTTGCCGGAGAGATCATGACTTCGAACATAGGCCCGAAATTAATTTGCTCCAAATTGGGGATAATTATCTAATTTCCAGAATATGTCTCAATCCCGTCAACTCGCTGCTATCATGTTTACTGATATAGTGGGTTATACTGCACTAATGGGGAATAATGAGCAGAAGGCCTTCGAACTACTTCGACAGAACCGCGAAATTCAAAAACCAATTATTGAAAATTTCAATGGCCGATGGATCAAAGAGCTTGGCGATGGCGTTATGGCCAGTTTTCCATCTGTAAGTAGTGCAGTGTATGCGGCCATCAAGATCCAGGAGGCCTGCCGAAAAGCAAATACTTTTTCGCTCCGCATCGGCATTCACCAGGGCGAAGTTGTCTTTGAAAACAATGACATTTTTGGCGATGCGGTCAACATCGCTTCACGTCTGCAGGGCGCCGCACCTCCGGGCGGAATCTATGTATCGGAATCAGTTCACCGGGACCTCTCTAACAAAAGAGATATCCAATCCAGCTTCGTGGGTGTTGAAACGCTGAAGAATGTAAAAGAACCGCTGGCAGTATATAAGATCATGCTTGACGGGGAAGCGGCTTATGAAAATGGTCAAACCTTAACCTCCATTGCGCCAGGCTTCGATTGTGATATACAGATCAGCTATCGCTACAATGATAACAAGTATGATGGCTGGGTTTCTGAGTTTGTTGAAAAACTTCGCCAGGAACTGGGTGCCACCAGCAAGGATAAACTGTCTATTCAATTCAGAACCGATTCAGAACAGGATACTGCCAGGGAAATCACATCAAAAAAGGCAGTCATTTTTATCCCGATTATTTCCCAAACTTATTGCGACACCAATTCTGCAATCTGGAAAAATGAATTCATCGCGTTTCAGGATGAGAGCAAACGGGATGCAATTGGTCCACTGGTTCGACTCGCCAATGGTAGCTCGCTGTCACGCGTGATACCCGTGCGAATTCATGATATTGAATTGGAGGATGTGCGCTTGCTGGAGACTGCGCTATCAGGTGCAATGCGTTCCATTGACTTTATTTATCGCGAAGAAGGGGTTAACCGCCCGTTAAGGCCGATGGACGACGAAAAGAGTTCGGGTTCCATTCGCCCCATGTATCGCAACCAGATCAACAAGCTGGCGAATGCAATCAAGGAAATCATCTCCGGCATCAAACAAAAGGATTTTAATCAGCCTGCTGCAAAACCTGCAGAGCAGCCCACGGCGCGCCATATCGTTCCCAATGTATTTCCTACCACGCTTTCACCCGGACTGCGTGTAGAAGTAATTGACCGCAAACGCCCAAGTATTTACCTGGCCTGGACTTCGAATGATCTCAAGGAAAGTCGTGAAGAAATGGCGATTGTGCTGCAAAAAGCTGGTTTCAATGTTTTGCCTTCAGTTGATTGCCCGGCGGATGACGAGGTTTTTAGACAAAGGACGAGGGAAGAAATGGACAAATGCGTTTGTTCACTTCACATGCTGAGTGGCGAATACGGACGAAGATTTGAGCTTGATGATGAAACTTCATTTCCACAGCACCAATTCCTGGAAGCGAAAAATAAAGTGAATCAGCCGGGATCTGATTTCAATGTGTTCGTGTGGCTGGCTTCAGACGACAACAGGTTGATCAAGCCAGCGCAGCAAAACTTCATCAAATTTATCCGTAACAATATCACCCGTAACATGATGTTCTCCAATAGCAAGGGACCCATGCAATTGGTTGATGACATCAGGGTGGTGATCATGAAGCAGGACGCAAGAGTTTACGATAGTAAGGATACGGAGATATTCTTCATATTTAATGAACAGGACGAGCAGGATGCACAAGTGATTGTAGATTCCCTGAGCCAGGAATTCCCGGTTGAAACCCTGAATATCCTTCCTGAGGGCGAGGACGCTTATCGTGAAATGTCAACTCAACAGATTCCAAAAAGCAAATTAGCAGTGGTGTATTTCCGATATGCTGCGGATTGGGCGCTTCCTTTTATTAAGCAGATCTGGAAGCAGGTAGGTGGTGCTTCGTCGCCAACACCGCTTTTCCTGGTGGGGGAAGATGATCCAAGGAGCAACCTGGCCAGGAATTTCAAGGCGCCACGAGTGATTTCGACCATTGTTCCAAAGGCTACAGTTTCGGAGGAAGTGAGGAAAGTGTTCAGTGCCATCGCTGCATCCCGTTAAGTTCGCTTATACTGACCCGTTATACCGACCCTTCGCTTACCTGTCTACAAGAACACAATCATCAACATGCCTCGCAAAGCGTGACTATGACCTGCGGGGACCATCAATATGTTTGGCAACTACCAGATTTGTCCTTATACCGGCTTAAGATCCTTCACGGAGGAAGAGGCTATTTATTTTAAGGGACGTGAAAATGATATTGATCTCGCCACGGGACAGTTGCATCGCAACAAGTTTCTGATGCTGACGGGTGCATCGGGTGATGGAAAGTCTTCTTTGGTTTACGCGGGTATCATACCTAATGCACGCGCCGGTTTCCTGAAGTCAAAATTCACATCATGGGCAGTGGCCGGGTTTCGTCCTGAACGCGATCCATTCGGAAATCTTTGTCGCGCAGTAGCTACGCAACTGGATATTGATAATCCCGAGACAGTGAAAGCTGAGCTGAGTCATGGATTTAGTGCGCTGGTTGATTTATATAAGAACTCCAAAAGGTTCGTTGATACGGAGTCACCGGCCTGGCAGCGTACTGCTGAATCTGAGCGCACGGTCATGAAGCGCGAGGCGTCAAACCTCATCCTGCTCGTTGATCAATTCGAAGAATTTTTTACCAATCCTGAAAATTATTTGCATGGTGCACCATCCAAGGACGCCAGCCTTGTGGTGAATCTCCTGCTTGAAACCGCAAGGATCTCGCTGGAAGAAGACCTGCCTGTGTATGTGATATTCACGATGAGATCGGATTATGTAGGTCAGTGCGCGGATTTTCGCGGACTGCCCGAGTACATCGGCTTCTCGCAATTTTTTGTGCCCAGGCTCAATCGCAGTCAGCTGCAACAGGTCATCGAAGAGCCTGCTGAGCTTAGTGGTAACAGGATCACCCGACGACTTACCGAACGACTCATTCATGATCTTACGGAGGGCGTTGATCAATTGCCCATCCTGCAACACGCGCTCAACCAGATTTGGGTGGCGGCCAGCAATGGCAGTGAGGAGATGGACCTGATTCATTATGCCATGGTGGGTGGAATGAGTGAAAGCGAATTGATGGAAGAACAGGCTGCCCGCTTTCATGAGTGGTTTGCAACATTGCCGGTAAAAATCAAATCCTGCTATCATACGCCGAGCCTGCAGAATGTACTGGACACCCATACCAATAAATTGTATGAACAGGCGGCGGGATATTTTAAAGAAAAGACCGGGACCACTATTTCAGTTGAGGAAGCAAAGTCGCTGATCCGAACAGCCTTCACCTGCCTGACAAAAATCGACAAAGGAAGAGCCGTTCGAAACCGGATGACATTGCACGAAATCACAGAGATCTTTGGGAAGAAAGGATTTGATGAAGCGAAAGTCTGCAACCTGCTTAACATTTTCAGGGAGCCAGGAAATACCTTTATTCATCCTTTCATTTTTGAAGATTATCCTGAAAGCAAGCATCTTCAGGGCGAGCAGGTGTTGGACATTACCCATGAGAGTCTAATTCGCAACTGGCAATGGCTGGGACAATGGGCGAAGGAAGAATATGACAGTCACACCATCTCGCAGGATTTTGAAAAGCAACTCGATCGCTGGGTGGAAAGCGGAAAGTCGGACAGTTTCCTGCTTTCTATCGGGCAACTCACTTATTTTGAAAACTGGTTCAATAAGGCAAACCTGAATGCCTGGCATGTTGCGCGCTATTTGTCGCACGAATCAGAGCCTTCGGTACGTATTGCCGCCGCCAGGCGGTTTTTGGCAAACAGCCGGGAGTTCCTGGAAAGAAGTGCTTCAAAGCACGTGATCACGCGAACGCTCATGCGCTATGGCGCCAGGCGGGTTGCCGCGGTGTTGGGCATCATTGCGCTGATCACACTCACATCATTTGGCATTCGTGATTACCTGCGTAAGCAAAACGGCGCCGTGCTCAATGAATTCGATGCGAGGATTAAAATATCGCTAAATAACGGGAAGGTTCCAACTATTCAAAAGGTGGAAAACCTTGTTGAGCAGCTGAAAGCAGGTCGCACCACTTTTGGCGAAGTGGCAGCGAGCATTGCCGATCCCGTGCAAAAGGTATCCATGGTTCATTTTACGACAAGCCTTATCACTTATTCCGGCATGGGCGAACCAAGGGAAGAAATCCTTAAGGGTTTGCGTATGACAGACAGTCTGCTTTCAGCGTTCTCCTTTCCCGCCAATGATCCTGCGCGGCTGGATAGAATACTTCAGGTGATGAATGATTTCAGGGCAACCCTTGAATTGGATTACGTGTATCAGGCAGATCCCGCTGTAGATAGTCTTATCAGGCGAAATGCGGCTCGTGAAGCTGATTGGGTGATGCGCGTTATTCAGCAACCTGAGAGCTGTACCAATATCATGGAGTTTGAGCTTGCGCTTGAAAACGCACTGAATTATCGGGCACTGGACAAGCCACAAATTGAAAAGCTACTTAGTTTTCTTTCTCCGTTTGAACATACTGAAGCTTCTCCCTGGGTAGTAAGAAATTTCCAGCAGGACATTCTCAATAGCCGCGGTGAATTAGGTTATGGTTTCTTTTTCAACGCCCTTTACCAGGAGATTGCCTATCTATATGCGGCATCTGGAAATGACGTAAAGGCATTGCAATGTGTGGACAGCTTAATGAAATACAGCCAGGCAAATTTCCAGCGCGACTACTCACAAGGAATAGACAATGCTTCAAATATCGCAGCTGTTTTTGCAACATACGGCAATACTCAACAATTGGACGCCTTCGTGAATGGCTATTGCAAGCGCAAGGGAATAACTGATATCGAATTTTATCAACGCCTTATAGGTCGCACATTAAGAGAGCGCAGTGCTCAGTCTAACCTGAACCTGTTTTGGTGGCAGGGAGCAAAAGCAAATTTGAATCTCAAGTATGCGCGCATTGCACAGCTCGCTTTCTTTTATGAAAAGTGGAGGGAGATTATAAGGAAGTCAAATCGATCTGACGATGAGAAAAATTTCCTGTTGGCACTTTCCTACAAAGGTGAAGGAATACAAAGGAGCGTAACAAAAGAATCCAAAGCAGATAAGAACCAGGATAAATATTTCGATGAGGCCATCCGATACTTTGAGATGGTTGGACCGGCTTATCTTTCCCAGTCTGTTCAGATGTATGGAACCGGCTCCTCTGATGAATCGGTTTCGACAATGAAAGCCCAGTTTATTTATCCGGATTACCGGACTGCTTTTCACTTTGGCGAGGTCAGATCCTTCATGTACTATTATTTCTCGGACTGTTTTATGGATTACATTTTCAGGAAAGGTCTGTTTGGGAAGCTTTACCCGGGCGAAGTTGAGTGGCGGGAAATTTATACCTGGCTATCTAATTACAATACCGTCCGTTTTTATCCACCCGGGTTTTTTAGTATAACCATTCGCTATGATGTATTGCGCCGTATTGAGCAGGAATACGCAAAAACATCACAGGCTCAAACGCCGGAAATTGACATCCTTTTCATACATCTGGCTAACCAGGCAAAGGAGCAAAAGGATTCGACGGCGATGCTTGAATATATCTCAAAGATCAACCCAGACAAGCTTCCTGATATATTAAGGCGCGTTGAATTTGGAGGTAATTCGAACAATGCAACCGTCACCAAGATCGCCATCGGTGTGGAGGAGTTATTCAAGGCGGGAAACCGGCAAAAAGCTGTTGAAATCATTCGCGCATTCAAATCTCCCATCAACCGCTCTTCGATTTATGCATATGCTGCAATCAGGTTGCAATACGAAAAATATGAAGGAAGCCTGTTGCAGGAATTGATTGATTCTTCGCGGGGTGAAATGCAACGCGTAACAAATCTCACGTCCGAACAACCCAACAGGCAGTATCTGGCAGAAGCACTGATGCTTCAGTCGCCAGAGAAAAACAAAACCGAGATAGCCCGGTTAATTCGTAATCTTTCACAGAAAAGTTCCGCCTACCAGAGTTTGGCCAAGGCCCGTGCGTTCAGGGGCGAACTTTACGATGCGACGCAACAGATCCCGCCTTTGCAGTCAGACGCTGATCTCTCGGATTTCATTTACATGATGTATTCAAAATACACCATGACGAAGTCCATGGTGAAGCCTGAGTGGGCGCCATATGACAAATACTACAGGCCTCAAACCACAGATGGATTAATTTATGTCGACGAGACCAACTGATTTGATTCTTCATTGTCCCTACACAGGCCTCCGGTCATTTACGGAGGAGGAAAGCCTTTATTTCAAAGGCAGGGATCTGCAGGCAGATCAGATCACGGCCCTGTTGGAACAGAACAAATTCCTGATGGTTACTGGAGCTTCCGGAGAAGGAAAATCATCATTGATTTTTGCGGGTTTGATCCCCAATGCGCGGGCCGGATTTTTTAAAGCAAAATATACCAATTGGCTTATCGCAAGTTTTAGACCCGAAAGGAGTCCGCTGCGAAACTTTGCCCGGTCGCTCGCCGCCGAGCTTCAAACTTCTACTGATATTGTTGAGACGGAATTGAAACGCGGCTATTCGTCACTTGTAGATTTGTATACTGCTTCGAGTTATTATACGAGTGATGAAGACGAAGCTGCATCGCCGGAAGTGGAGCGTAAAGACCGGAGAAGAAAGGCAGCCAACCTGATGATCCTGGTAGATCAGTTTGAAGAGTTCTTTACCAATCCTGAGAATTTCCACGAGGAAACACCTTCTACCGAAGCTCAAACGGTAGTCAACCTTATCCTGGAAACTGCTGCATTGTCCATCAGTAGAAACCTGCCGATTTACATTGTGTGTACGATGCGTTCTGATTATATCGGACAATGTTCGGCGTTTCGTGGCCTGCCTGAATACATTGGCTTTTCTCAATTTTTTGTACCCAGGCTAAAGCGGAAGGATTTGAAAGAGGTGATTGAAGAGCCTGCGCTGTTGAGTGGAAACAGGATATCACAAAGATTAATCGAGAGGCTGGTGTATGATGTTGCAGAAGGTGTAGACCAATTACCGATACTGCAACACGCGCTCAGCAGGATTTGGCAATATGCAGATCGTGGACAAGAGGAGATGGACCTGATACATTACGCAATGGTAGGGGGTATGCCGCCAACGGATTTGCCAGATGAAGACCAACCCCGTTTTTATACATGGTTTAATCGATTGCCAGCCAGGCACCAGGAATTCTACAAGGATACAGGCCTTCAAAGAGTGGTAGAAATTCACGCCAACCTTCTTTATGAAAATGCCTGGGAATATTACACCGAACGCCATTCGCAGAAACCAATTACCCAGCGAGAGGCAAAAAGAATTGTGGCGCTGTGTTTCAGTTGCCTGACACGGATCGATAACAGCCGGGCCGTCAGAAACAGGATGAGCCTGGGTGAAATTACTGCCATCATCAATGCTCCTCATATCACACACGATGTGGTGGCAGGATTGATTAATATATTTCGCGAAGAAGGTAACTCATTTATTCGGCCCTTCATCACTTCTGACCATATGACGAGGGAGTTGAAGCCATCGACTATTCTCGACATCACGCATGAAAGTTTAATCAGAAATTGGAACAGGCTAAACCAATGGGCCGAAAAAGAATTTGAATACTATTCCACTTTCCAGGATTTTTCAAAGCAATTAGAGAGATGGAGAGCTAGCGGCAAGAGCAGGGGATATTTGCTTCCCATCGGTCCACTTACTTTTTTTGAAAACTGGTATAAGGAAGCAAAGCCCAATGCAGCCTGGATTGGTCGCTATGTGGTGGCTGGCGGCGGTGCCGACGATTCAAAAGCTTCAGAATCTGTTTTGAACGATACGCGGGAGTTCTTGAGAAAGAGTGCAAACAAAGTGCTCGTTACAAGAGCCTT
>Ga0163163_10001809_pt1 | contig 18036 bp, 15 predicted proteins | sample S65metaG_FD_119766 | JGI IMG/M metagenome (GOLD analysis project Ga0163163, IMG submission 119766) | Switchgrass rhizosphere microbial communities from Kellogg Biological Station, Michigan, USA - S6-5 metaG | ecosystem: Host-associated > Plants > Roots > Rhizosphere > Soil | place: USA... | reverse complement strand
TGGCGAATGATTAATATAGTCCGGGGTGATCAGGTTATCCAGTAAATCCGGCTTTCCTTTATTCCATACGTCTCTAAAATAAGACTCAATGATTTTCTGATTGTTTCTTGCAGTGTTGTACATAAAAACGGTATTAGGTCAGTTCGAAAACTAAGAAATGCCATATTGACCCTAAATCACCAATGAGCGGATAACGAACTCGAGCGAGCGAACGGTCTTAGAATGACATCACAATTCCTTAATGCCTTTTAAACGGGAGATAACTGTATATTTTAGGTACGAATTTGGCAGCATAGTTTTCAAATGGGAACCATCATCATATTGGTCAATGGGCTCGATATGCCTTATCATGTCGTAGATCGGGCCATTGCTATTGCCAAAGAAAAGAAGTCACGACTATTAGCCATTTTTTTAGAAGGGAAAAGAGAACGCAGAGAAGGTTATGTATTTCCAAGCGACCTTGACGCAGCGGAAAAGGGCATTACCGAAGCTGAAACATTGGTAGAAGACAAGGAAATCATTTCACACAACAGCGATGTGATTGCGAGAATGGCTGAATTTGATGGAATACAGCTTGAATCCAAAATCATCGAAAACCCCAAATTAGAAGAGCTAATTCAAATCTTCGAAGGCGCTGATTTGATTGTTGCGGACAGAGATTTTGATTCTGAATTGCTACTCGATGCCCATAAAATTACACTCAAGCGAATCGTCGAAAATAGCCAGGCACCGGTGGAATTGGTTGAGAAAACTTAAGTCCACCATTCCACTTTCAACCCACGTGGGAATATGATTAGTTCTCCGGTCAACTCATTCCTCGGTTAACTCCCCGCGAAGGGGTTTGCCAAGCAGAGTGATAGTTTCCTGCCTACTCAATTTTTGTCCCAACAGAAACATCAATTTGGTCACTGCCGCCTCAAAAGTCATGTCATTTCCGCTCACGACACCGATTTCCTTCAGGTATTTGCTGGTTTCATAACGGCCAAGCTCAACCGAGCCGCCATCGCACTGTGTAATATTCAACACAATCAACCCCTTCCTGATTGCCTTTTGCAGGGAAGAAATAAACCATTCCGCGGTGGTGGCATTGCCGCTGCCAAAAGTTTCAAGGATCAGCGCTTTTAGTTTTGGCGTTTGCAAAACGGCGTCCACCATATATGGTGTAATACCTGGAAAGATTTTCAGCACGCTGATCTGCGTATTCAATTTGCGATGAACGGCCAGCGGTGCTTCCGGGTGACGAAGGAAAAATTGCTTTTGATATTTAATCTCAATGCCCGCTTCGGCTAACAACGGATAGTTCATCGAATAGAAAGCCTCGAATTTCTCGGCGTTGTATTTTTTGGAACGGTTACCGCGGAACAACTGGTAGTCGAAATAAATACAAACCTCCGGAACAAGTGCCTTCCCTCCTTTGCGAGCCGCAGCAATCTCGATTGCCGTAATAATGTTTTCCTTGGCATCAGTCCTGATTTCGCCTATAGGTAACTGTGAGCCTGTGAGGATAACCGGCTTGGCAAGATTTTCGAGCAGGAAACTCAATGCCGAAGCGGTAAAAGCCATGGTATCTGAGCCATGGAGAATAACAAAGCCGTCGTACAAATCGTAATTCTTTTCTATGATCATTGCCAGTTCAATCCAAACCTCGGGAGAAATATTTGAGGAATCCATCGGTGGATTAAACGCATGAACGTGGAAATCGTAACCAAGCTTTACGATTTCAGGGATATTGTCCCTGATTTCCTTAAAACCGATTGGCCTCAATGCACCAACCTTTGCATCGAATACCATCCCTACGGTACCACCAGTATAAATGATAAGTATTTTAACGGCCGACCTGGAAGTGGGCATAAATTGAGTCTTAGGAGAAATGACAACTAAAAATTAAGCATTAAATATCAATTTCGCGTTCGCCGTGGTGACAGCAGCTACCTCTTCTACCGTAATTTTCAAGATGTCGGCGACCCTTTGTGCGATGATCGGAATATAGCTGCTTTCATTTCGTTTACCCCTGTACGGTACCGGGCTTAAATACGGCGCGTCAGTCTCAAGGACCAACTTCTCTATTGCAATTTTATCCAGAACACGATCCAATCCGCCATTTTTATATGTAACCACGCCACCTATTCCCAGGTAAAATCCAAGATCAATAATCTGATTTGCCTGTTCTGCATTACCAGTGAAACAGTGAAAAATACCCCGAAGCCGACCGTCCTGCCGGGCACCCACCATCTTTATACACTCATCCATGGAATCCCGGGAATGGATAACAATGGGAAGCGAAAGGTCCCTAGACCAATTGATCTGCCTGTCAAAGGCAATCGCCTGTTCTTTGTCGAAACTGCGATCCCAGTAGTAATCCAATCCAATCTCACCGATGCCAGCAAACTTCCTTTTGCTCAACCAGTTTTCAACACCATTCAGTTCTTCTTCCCAGTTTTCCTTTACCGAACAGGGATGCAAACCCATCATCGCAAACACAATGCCTTGATAATCACGTTCAAGATCAAACATAGCCTGTTCAGATTCAGCATCAACATTGGGCAAAAAGAATTTAGATACACCCGCATCCATTGACCTTTTCATCACTTCCGCGATATCATCTTTAAACTCGTCCAGGTACAAGTGGCAATGTGTATCAATGAATTGCATTCGATTTTCGGAGCTCATCGGCCAAAGTTCAAAAAAATCTGACAGTATTTTAAACTCCCTTTAACAGTAATGGTCTTAACCAGCATCTTCATTCACTCATCTTAAAATTCCCGTTATGAAAATGATAACCAGCTTATCAAAGCCAATTTTGGCTATCCTCGTGATGGCCACACTTATTCTTGCTTCCTGTAAGAAAGACCAAACCTCCTCTCCTGCGGAAAACGCTACTGAAACGTTTAACGACGCAACCGACGAAGCCAACGCCGAAGCCCAATTTAATGATGTCTTTAACGCCACTGTTGGCATAGACGATGCCACGGCAGGCGAAGACCTCGGAATTGGTGGCAACATTGGGATGGGCATCTTCAGTTCTGCCAATACCGGAAATGGATTCCGCGAAGACAGCACACACGAAAGATGTTTCACGGTAACCATTTCACCAAAAGAACGTGGCGTATTTCCTAAAACTGTTACAATTGACTTCGGAAACGGATGCCTTGGTAAAGATGGAAAGTTGAGAAAAGGTAAAATAATCACGGTTTATACTGGCAAAATGCATATCCCGGGTAGCAAAGCCACCACAACTTTTGATGGATATATGGTTGACAGCTTTCATGTTGAAGGAACGCATATTGTGCAAAACGTAAGTAGTTCTAATCAGCGCGCGTGGAACAGAAGAGTTGTTGATGGAAAAATAACGAATACGAATAGTGGTAAATGGGTATCCTGGAATTGCGATAAGACGCATACACAGGTTGAAGGAAATGGAACTCCATTCTGGCCGTTCGATGATGTATTCAATATTACGGGATCTGCCAAAGGTGAAAAGTCCAATGGGAACAGCTGGTCAGCCGAAGTTTCCACGCCCCTGGTAAGGAAATTCATCTGCTATTGGATCGTTTCCGGAACCGTGAACATAACACATAATGGTGTGTCGGGTGTGTTGGATTATGGTAATGGAGAATGCGACAATAAGGCTACAATTACCGTAAATGGGGTAGTAAAGGACATTACCCTGCGCTAAAAAAACTTGCAAGAACCAAAAATCATTGTAACTTTAACCCAGTTTTCATAGGGTACGGATTAAAAACGGGCCAGGGTTTCTACCCAGGCCCTATTGTTTTTAAGCCCAGGCTGAAACGAAAGTCCCCGCTACTTTTCCGCTATCGCTTCAAATTTGAATCCCATTTGCGAATAATTTTTCAGGAATTCCGGTAAGGCAAAACTCATCTTCTCAAAAGACTTTTCACTGTCGTGAAATAACACAATATCTCCAGACCTGGTTTTTTTCGAAACGTTTTCAAGGCATTTCTCCTTCGTTATTTCGGAATCGAAGTCGCCACTTAAAACGGTCCACATTATGATCTTAAGTTTTAACGCTGAATTTTGCACCGTCTTAATCTGAAATTTTGTAATTCGACCATAAGGAGGTCGAAACAATTTTGATTGAATAAGGTTATTCGCCTCCGTTATATTCCTGAAATAATCTTCATCTGCTGTCTTCCACCCGTTCACATGATTGTAAGTATGGTTACCCACAGCATGACCCTCTGCCCTGATGCGTTCGAAAATTTCCGGATACTCCGCTACATTTTTCCCAATGCAGAAGAAAGTTGCCTTCGCATTATATCGTTTCAATTGCTCCAACACAAATGGCGTGGCTACAGGATGCGGACCGTCATCGAAACTCAGGTAGATTTTTTTTTCGCGGGTGGGGAAATTCCAGATACAGGTAGGATAAACTTTTTTCAATAACCAGGGCGTCCTTACGGCATATAACATATTAGCATGATTGGATTTGGAACGAAGGTACGGAACGGCTCTCATCCTTTATCTTTGCCGCATGGATCACTCTATTCGTGTGCGATTTGCGCCAAGTCCTACTGGCGGACTTCACCTGGGCGGTGTAAGAACTGTGTTATATAACTTCCTTTTTGTAAGACAGCATAAAGGCAGTTTTGTGCTTAGGATTGAAGACACAGACCAAAGCCGCTTCGTGCCCGGTGCCGAGGAATATATTATGGATTGCCTGCATTGGTGCGGATTGGATCCTGACGAAAGCCCTTCTGCAGGCGGCGAATACGGCCCCTACCGCCAAAGCGAAAGAAAGTCGCTCTACAAAGACTATGCGCTTCAGCTGGTAAAATCCGGCCACGCCTACTACGCCTTTGACACGCCGGAAGAGTTGGAACAAATGCGCACAAAACACAAGACTGAGTCCAGGCCATCTCCGCAATATGATCATGAGTTGCGGATGAAAATGAAAAATTCATTGAGTCTCGATCCTGCGGAAGTTCAAAAACTACTGGATGCTAATACACCACACGTCATTCGCTGCAGGATGCCGGAAAATGAAGACCTGAAGTTTATTGATTTGATCAGAGGTGAAGTCAGCTTTCATACGTCCCTGGTTGACGATAAAGTTTTGATGAAAGCCGATGGCATGCCAACATATCATCTTGCCGTGGTAGTCGATGACTACCTCATGAAGATCACACATGCATTTCGCGGAGAGGAATGGCTTCCCTCTGCGCCCGTTCATATCTTGCTCTGGAGATGGCTGGGCTGGGAAAAGAAGATGCCTCAGTGGGCACACCTCCCGCTCATCTTAAAACCAGATGGCAATGGAAAGCTAAGCAAGCGCGACGGCGACCGCCTCGGCTTTCCCGTATTTGCGATGAATTGGACCGATCCAAAAACAGGCGAGCTCACAAAAGGATTTAGGGAAATGGGATTTCTGCCGGAAGCATTTATCAACATGCTGGCCATGTTGGGTTGGAATGATGGAACCGGAAAAGAAATTTTTACACTGGAAGAATTGACCAGGCAGTTTTCAATTGATCGCGTACACAAAGGAGGAGCAAAGTTTGATTTTGAAAAAGCCAAATGGTTCAATCATGAATGGATTAAACAATCTGCACCATCGAGGTTGCTTGAACCGGTAAGTAAAGTATTTGTGCAAAGCGGGATCCCGGTTAACGATGACGTTTTGTTGGAAAAAGTCATTGCACTTGTTAAAGACCGGTGCACATTGCTTCCTGATTTCGTGACACAGGGATCTTTTTTCTTCCTGTCGCCCGAAAAGCTTGATACGGACGCGGTCAAAGGCAAGTGGAACGATGTCAAAAAATCATTTTTCCAGGAATGGACGGAAAAGTTGAAAGGTTTGTCCGACTGGGAATTTGGAACCATCGAAGCCAGTTTCAAAAGTCTTGCTGCCGGGAAAAATATTAAACCCGGTGATTTACAGTTACCCCTTCGCGTGATGTTGGTAGGTGGAAAATTCGGTCCGGCTGTTTTCGATATTGCCAATGTGCTGGGGAAGGAGGAAACAGTAAATCGAATCAAGCGCGCGATTGCCGAATTTGAATTGATTCCCGGATAAAGCATTATCTTCTGTCATATGGAGAAACGATTGAACAGACCCATTCGTGTGCTCGTTGCCAAGGTTGGCCTCGATGGTCACGACCGTGGCGCCAAGATCATCGCGGCGGCGCTACGCGACGCTGGCATGGAGGTAATTTATACCGGGCTTCGCCAGACTCCCGAAATGGTTGTCAATGCTGCACTACAGGAGGACGTGGATGCGATAGGGATTAGTATACTGTCTGGCGCCCACCTCACGGTATTTCCCAAAATCAAAAATCTAATGCGGGAGAAAGGGCTGGATGATGTCTTACTTACAGGTGGAGGCATTATTCCGCAGGATGATATGGCAGAATTGAAAAAAGCCGGTGTTGGGAAATTATTCTCTCCCGGCGCGCCCACGCAGGAGATTGTGGAATACATTAAAGGATGGGTGAATGAACACAGGAAGTTTTGAGTTTAGTATCCAAAAATCTCTTCAAGTGTCACCTTCTTCAGCTTCCCATACTTCGCCAATTGGTCCATTTTGATTTTCCTTGCAGAGGCCACCACACAATACGTAAAGGGCCGGCCGGCAATATTCTCCTTCTCAAACTTCAATAATGAAGGATAGTCAATTTTGTCGAATTTAGGATAGGTCTCCTCCCGGATATCCCGGTCGAGTCCTAACTCCTGCGCTGCAAACCATTCGTTAATCACATCATCTTCCGTAAAACGCTGCGTTTCGTATTGGTTTTTGATGCTCTTTCTTGACGTTTCCATAAGCTTCTCAGATTGAGGCATTTTCAGAAACAAATCATTCATTCCGTCAATCGCCTCTTTTAATTTATCTGCCTGGCAACCGATATAAGCAATCATGGAATAACGTTCCTGCTTTTTATCGGGACTCCCGTAAGAAGCATATGTCCCATATGCCAGCGCCTTTGATTCGCGTAAAGTTTGGAACACAACGGAACCCATTCCGCCACCATAATACTCGTTGAAAAAATCGATGGTCGCGGTTTTGGAAGCATCATATACACTCATATTTCTTACCCACATGATTTCCGCCTGCACCATTTCATAATCAGCAAACAACACCATAGGGGATTTCTGATCTACCTGGTCAAACCGTTCAGCAGGGGGGACCTGCTTAAATGTGGAAGGAAGCTTGTGAAATTGGGAGATCAACAACGAAACGGAATCTATCGAAAGCGGTCCATAATATATAATGGTGTGTTTATAGTTTAATAAGTCGTGAATAAGCCCCGAAAGTTCGTTAGGATTCATTCTGCTTAACTGCTCGTTCGAAACCTGGCTATTAAAAGGATTTTTCGGACCGTATGCAGCATAATACCTGAGCCCGCGAAGAATCAGGCTCTTGTCCAATTTGTTGTCCGACCTGCTTTTGGTGATTCGGGCCCGAAGCGCATCAAAAGCAGTGTCATCAGCCTTACATTCATTTAGAAGTCTTTCAAGCAGCGCAACACTTTTGGACATATTCTCCTGCAGACCAGTGAGCTCGATAGTAGTATATTCCCTGTCAACACTTACACGATAAGAACTGGCCAGGCTATAGAATTCCCGCGTGATCTCTTCAGCAGTTGCTGTTCCTGCACCCATGTATTGCAGGTAAAGCGCAGCCAGCGCAAGTTTCTTCTCATTATACACGCCCAAATTGAATCGATAACTTAATCTGAAAATTTCGTTGTCCTTGTTTCTAACGTAGAGCATTTCGGAATTCTGAAAAGGCTTTCTCTCAAAATCCTTTTTAAAGTCGAGCCATTGGGGTTTCACCGTGTTGGAAGGCATGGCATTCACCGATGCCAGGAATGGCGATTGAGCTTCGCGGTTGAGTGCCACCGGTGTAATAGGCGGTTTCTCAACCTTCATTACACTCTTATCCTCTCCTACCCTTTTGTATACACACACATAATTCTCCCTGAAATTCTCCTTTGCAAAGTCAATCACTTCTTTCTTTGAAAATGAAGCCATCACTGCGCTGCCATTTGACAGCAAAGGCCAGGTCTCATTCCTGTCGACGACAAAGTCTGAAAACAAACGAAAGGCTCTTGACTCGTTGTCGGACAATGCCTGAATCTCAGCCAGTTTGTGGTTCGCAACCACGGCATTCATCAGGCTCTCATCAAAGTCCCCAGACTTTAACTTTTCAATCTGTTCAAGCAAAAGATTTTTGACAGCTTCCAGGGTCTGCTCATTTTTGGGTCTGCCCCGAAGCGTAAATACAGAATAATCCCGGTACGGACTATTTGAAGCAGATGCACCCAATACCAACTGCTTTTTGTTCAAATTGATGTCGATCAAACCGGCCTTGCCATTCGACAATAATGATTCCAGCATATCCATCATCAACGAGGTTCTTGGATCAGTCGCGCCAGGCAATCGAAAGGCAATTTCAACTTCCTCCGCGTCTGGCCCATACACTTCTTTAATGACCGGCTTTGACATATCCCGTTCAGGTGCGGGGTGATAATCTTTCACGTCTTTCGGTGTCATATAACCGAAACGCTTATCTATCTTTTTGATCAATTCGTCAGGATCAAAATCGCCAACCATAATCAGCGCCATGTTATTCGGCACATAATAATTGTTGTAGAAATTTCGAATCTCGGTGAGTGAGGGATTCTTTAGGTGCTGAATAGTTCCAATGGTCGTCTGTTGTCCATAGTTATGTGTCGGAAAGAGACTGGCATACTCTGTTTCCTGCACTTTATCAGGATCAGAATCCAGGCTCATGTTTTTCTCTTCATAAACTGCCTCCAATTCGGTGTGAAAAATTCTGAACACAGGATTGCGGAATCGCTCGGCCTGTACAGCAAGGTATTTGTCAATTGATGTCGTTGGAATGTCTTCGTAATAATTGGTGTATTCATACCAGGTAGATGCATTGCTACCCTGGGCTCCCATTGACGCCATCATTTTGTCATATTCGTTTGCGATTGCAAAGCGTGCCGCCCTTCCACTCGTTTGATCAATTTTTCTGTAAATCGACGCGCGTGCTTTTGAATCAGTGGTATGATTGTAGGCTTCATAAAGTTGTTGAATACTGTCAAGAATGGGCTTTTCTTTCTGCCAGTTCCTGGTTCCGTATTTGTCGGTACCCTTGAACAACATGTGTTCAAGATAGTGTGCGAGTCCCGTATGATTTCTTGGATCGCTATTGCTTCCTGCCCTGATGGCGAAAATACTTTGAAGTCTTGGTTGCTTTTTGTTTACACTAAGAATAACGGTAAGTCCATTGGAAAGTTTGTAAAACCTGGCTTTCATGGGATCACCTTCCACCATCCTAAAGGAATAGCCATTTTCGCTGATCGTTTTCCAGGCAGGAGTTGTTGGCTGCGCCGAGGCGATTTGTGCAGTAAAACAACATATCAGCAGCAGAAAACGTGCAATTTTCATTTGAATTATTTTCGGTCCTAAATTAAACCATAGTCATTTTTGAGACTACATTTGTACCACTATTTAAAAAAATACCCAGTCTCATGTACAGCAGTCTGCTCACGGATCTTGACTCAGGTATATTAACTATAACTGTCAACAGGCCCGATAAACTCAACGCCATTAACAAAACCGTGATGAAGGAATTGGGAGAAGTGGTGGACGAGGTTTATGCAAACGCGATGGTAAAATCTGTAATCCTCACCGGAGCCGGGCAAAAGGCATTTGTTGCAGGTGCTGACATCAGTGAATTCCTTGGATTAAATGTGCAGGAGGGGGGAAATCTCGCCAAAATTGGCCAGGATATTTTCATGAAGATTGAAAATTCTCCGAAGCCGTTTGTAGCAGCAGTGAACGGATTTGCGTTGGGTGGCGGATGCGAGCTCGCTATGGCCTGTCATTTTCGGATTTGCAGCGAAAATGCCCGTTTTGGTCAACCCGAAGTTAACCTTGGCCTCATCCCGGGATATGGCGGCACCCAGAGATTAACCCAATTGGTAGGCAAGGGAAAGGCAATGGAAATGATGATGACGGGAAATATCATTGACGCAAATGAAGCATTGCAATGGGGCCTGGTGAATTACGTCACGACCGCCGATACACTTCTTGCCAAGACAAGAGAAATTCTTCAGCTTATTCAAACCAAGGCTCCTGTTGCGATCAGCAAGATCATAGAATGTGTGAATGTTGCCGTGCTAAGCGACAGCGCGTATACTAATGGAAAAAGTGGCTACGAAAAGGAACAGCAGGCTTTTGGGGAGTGCTTCGGGACTGAGGACATGAAAGAAGGCGCACAGGCATTCCTGGAGAAAAGAAAACCGGTTTTTAAGGGAAAATAAAAATCATTTCGCATCATAAAATTTACAAATGGAATTCAGGATCGAGAAAGACACGATGGGAGAAGTTAAGGTACCCGCAGAAGCTTACTACGGAGCACAAACACAGAGGAGTATTGAAAACTTCAATATTGCAAGAAATATCAACAGGATGCCTATTGAGATTATCAGGGCATTTGCATATCTCAAAAAAGCAGCGGCATTAACCAATTTTGACGCTGGAATCTTGTCAGGTGAAAAATGCGAGCTCATCATCCGCGCCTGCGATGAGATCCTGGAAGGCAAGCTGGACGAATATTTCCCATTGGTGGTTTGGCAAACGGGGAGTGGCACACAGAGTAATATGAATGTGAATGAAGTTATCGCTTACAGGGCGCATGTTTTGAATGGCGGTAAACTAACCGACAAGGAAAAAGTATTGCACCCGAATGATGATGTTAATAAATCACAATCCAGTAACGATACATTCCCGACGGCGATGCACATTGCCGCATACATGATGCTGGTTAAAGAGACCATCCCTTCTCTTGAAATGCTGAGAGATACACTGAAGGCAAAAAGCGAGGAATTCATGCACGTTGTAAAGATTGGCAGAACCCACTTTATGGATGCCACGCCTCTCACCCTGGGCCAGGAATTCAGCGGTTATGTTTCACAGTTAGATCATGGCATCAAGGCCATACGCCACACTTTGCCGCACCTGTCTGAACTGGCGCTGGGCGGAACTGCGGTTGGAACGGGCATCAACACGCCCCCCGGTTATGCACACAATGTTGCAGTTCACATTTCTGCATTGACCAAAATGCCGTTTGTGACAGCGGCTAACAAATTTGAAGCACTTGCCGCACACGACGCGATTGTGGAATCTCACGGTGCCTTAAAAACTGTCGCGGTAAGCATAATGAAGATTGCAAATGATATAAGAATGCTTTCTTCGGGTCCACGCAGCGGCATTGGAGAAATTTTTATCCCCGACAACGAACCAGGCTCTTCAATCATGCCTGGCAAGGTAAACCCAACACAATGCGAAGCACTTACCATGATTTCAGCGCAGGTACTGGGAAATGATGTAGCAATTAATATCGGTGGCGCAAATGGACACTTCGAATTGAATGTCTACAAACCCGTGATGATTTACAATTTCCTGCACAGCGCGAGGTTGATTGCGGATGGTGTGAGAAGTTTCAATGACAAATGTGCAATAGGCATCGAGCCGATCCAAAATAATATCAGTAAACATTTAAATAATTCACTGATGCTGGTAACGGCGCTGAATCCAAAAATTGGATATTATAAGGCAGCAGAAATCGCGCAAAAAGCACACAAGGAGGGTACCACATTAAAAGAAATGGCGGTTAAACTTGGCTATCTCACTGAGGCTGAATTTGATCAGTGGGTAGACCCTACGAAGATGGTTGGAGAACTGAAAAATGACCCAATAAACAGAGACTGAAATCGTTTTATATAGTGCCCTAATCCAAACCCAATCTGTTATGAAAACAGCATCACGTGGTTCTTCAATACCCGCTGCGATGGCGCTGAATATGATCGCCCTGATGGGTGCTCTGCCAGTTGCAAAAAAACATCCACAAAATTTCCTCTTAAAGCGTCTGTTCGAACAGCACGCTCCGGCTTCTTCGCAAATCAAGGTTGATTCAAGGTTGAGCATTGAAGCGCACGATTCTCCCTGGTTTGCCAATTACGAATAATTTAATTGAACGTCCTAAAAAGCAAGAAGGCAATCGCTTTGCAGCGAATTGCCTTTTGCTTTTAACCAACTACAACATGAGAAATCGGTAAGTATCGACAGGGTTAGTATACTTATTTTAGGATCACCTTTTCCATCAGCACCGGGATATCACTTCCGTTGTAAATTTTAAGAAGATAAATTCCCCTGATATAATCGCTCACATCGATGGAAAAATTGTCTTTGTTAGAAAATTCTTGATAAATCATTTTACCCGCAATGTCAAATAATTGAACGCGCATGGGTTTGCTTACGCCCCGCTTCACCAGGATATTCAAAACACTATTTGCAGGATTGGGATAAACTTTCATTTCCGCCCTTACATCATTTTTTGGATTCGGTGGCATATTCTTCAACTCCAGTATGCCTGCAAAGGAAAACTCCAGGATGCAGCCAGGGTTATTCGGCAGCGCTGTTACGTCGGCAGTAGGGCCCGAGGTAGAACCCGAGCTGTCTGTAGCGATATATATTTTTAGCCCGTTGGGCGAAATACATAAATCTCGGTAACGGCTTTGTCCATTCGCACTATTGAAATACGTGATCGTATCAGTGCCATTCATTCCATTGGGGGCAACTCCATTTCCGTTTGCATTTAGTCTCAGCCTGATCATCCTTCCGTCTTTGAGAGTGGTAACCAGCAGAGAATTTTGCCAGCCAGGCAAAGCGTTGTCGCCATAAAAATCAATACTCGAAGGACCTACTGTTGGCCAGGTTAAATTGTTGCTTTCCGGATTCGGGTTGGGCGATGCGGTGGTAAATAATGTTTTGATCGGCTGCGATCCATATAAATTATATGTGGCACAGTTGTTTTGTTCGCCATTCGAAGCGGAGGGCGTGTAGGGACCATTACTGATGCCGTTAAAATTTCCGTCGCAAAAACCCATCACGTATGGGTGACCATAGTTTTTACCACGCGTTATTATATTTACTTCGTCATCCGACTGAGGTCCGTGCTCTGATGAGAATAACGAATCACCAAGATTAATGCGTCCCCATACGAGACCCTGCGCATTCCTGTGGCCATAGGTATATACCGCGGTTGTTTTTCCAGTTACAGAATGCGTGTAGGGGTTATCGTTAGGTATCCACCTGTTGAAAGGGTCGGTGACGTCTGAAGCATCAGTATCAGGTTCTAAATTCAGTCGCAATATCTTTCCTTCATATATGTCTTTATTCTGAGCATTTTCGGTTCTTGACTGGTTACCGAATTGTCCGGCACCCATATCTCCAACAGTATAATATAACTTAAGGTCGGGCCCGATGGCTAATCTTCCCGAGTTATGGTCATTACTCCCGGGGATATTGTCCATGATGGTAACGGGGTTTGTCAGGGTATTCGGACCAATATTGTATGTATACCTTTCGATTTTACTCTTAAAATAACAGGGATTCCGTGACATCGTTGTTGTACAACTATCGAAGCGATACACGTAGGCCACGTATACATAAGGTTTTCCTGTCATGAGTTGTGGATGCAGTGCCAGGCCCATCAAACCTCCCTGTGGCCACGTGGAGGCACTTCTTCCGAAATTCTTATTATTCGAAAGGTTTAGTATGGTTCTCTTACCTCCATTTACCGTGCTGATTTTTCTCACACGATATGCCTTCGCTTCGGTAACCCAAAGCGAGTCATCGGGCCCATAGGTCACTTCCCAGGGAAATCCCAATTTGTCGGAAAGGATCCTAACGGTCCACATTAGGCGATCATTTGCCTGGCTGAAACTCTGTAATGACAAGAGTAGAAAAGCTGCGTAAAGGGGTAGCATTTTACGCATGGGAGGGCTGTTCAAGAATTGGATCTTGGTTTTCATATGAGGTACGGTAGGGTTTAGGACACGAAACTAATCTGATATAACGCTCAGGCCTAACCTAAATTATTGTTTCAATTAAATATTTTAAAAAACTGGATATCAGTTCCTTGCATTTAAACATATTATCCACGGTGTATAATAATATGTTATTGATGAGCGTTTATTACCTGTAAACCGTACTATTTCTTCCAGCGAGCGTACAGTTCGACCTGGTACTGATTATTGGCAATCGGTAAAAAAGATTGCCCTTTGGTAGCCGACCCTAGGGAAAAAGTAATCCTTAAGCTTATGAAGCAGTTATACGCCGCCTGTCTTACATTGGGATTAGCCCTATTATCCTTTTCTGAGTTGCATGCTCAGGCAAACACCCTTATCCGTGCCGGTAACAGTTATATCAACATTACCAAAGGTACTGTTGGTGGTTCAGTTGAACCGGGTGATGTTCTGGAAATCAGAACCAACTATTATTTCAATGGCTCCTATAATGCGGGGACCAACCTGTTTTTCTCCCGCTATGTTGATAACGTTCCTACAAAAACGTCTTATAATGCTGCAACAATGAAGTTGATTACTAACGAAGGTGTAGTAATCAGCAGCTTTACAGACGCCGGTGCAGACGATGCGGGCACATATAAAGCCGTACCAGCCGCCGGTGAATATAATATCAAGATGAACGTGGGTGCAGGTGCAGCAGCGCCTGGTAATAACATTCCAACCAATACTACTGGCTCCGGTACTATCGACCCGGGAACGACAATTCCCAAATTGTTTGGTGGTACGCTAATAACAACCGCCTTTCGTGTAACCGTTACCGGTGCTTACGGTGATACCATTACGCTCGGAAGGGGAACGCTTTATTATAAAAAGACCAACAGTGCCCTGGCTGCCGATACTATCGTCTACGCCACGCAATACAAGATATTGATCACGTCCAACCAATCACTTTGTCCGAACGCACTGGGTGCGAATTTTACGGGCGAGTTCGGTGGAACCTTTGGTACTGGCGTCGTTCAAAACCGCACAACTGCTCCCTCATTTTCTATTCCCAACTATAATTACGTAAGTAATGTGAGCCCCGCTAACGCAGTAGGTGATGGTACTTATGCATTGGTGAATAACCTGAGTCCATACGCAACCACAAATAACGGGGCCGATTATAAGAACAGTTGTCCAATTGCAATGCCCAATCCTCTTGCTTGTGGTAACAGGATGTTCGGTGGATTCTGGGATATTATTGGAGACCATACCGGTGCTGCTTCGCCGACAGCAGGTAATAACGCCGTTCCCATTGGTACTAACGGCGGATATATGCTCGTGGTGAACGCGGACGTAGCAACGAGTGAAGCATATCGAACCACGATAGGTAGCGTTTGTGGCGACACTTATTATGAGTTCTCCTGCTGGATAAGGAACGTATGTAAAAACTGCGGTATCGACCAAAACAGTACTTCCACCTACACACCAGGTGTATTGCCCAACCTGTCTTTCAGTGTGGATGGTCTTGACTATTACACTTCAGGCCAGGTTACTTATACCGGTCAGTGGATAAAGAAAGGATTTATATTCAAGACCAGGCCTGGACAAACCAGCATGGTTGTTTCCATCCGAAACAACGCTTCCGGCGGTGGTGGTAATGACTGGGTGCTCGATGATATTAATATTGCAACCTGCATTCCGAATCTTGCGTTCACGCCTTCCCCGGTTTATACAACCTGCGCTGGTAGCACTGTGAACTTTGGTGTGGGTGTAACATCATTCTTTAATAACTACACATCTTACCGTTGGCAGAAGAGTACCGATAACGGTGTGACCTATGTCGACGATGGTGCAATTGGTACGGGTACACCTGTAGCTGGCCCTGGCGGATACAGTTACAATGTGAACCACCCAACATTTGTAGGTACACTGGCAGATAGTGGTGCGATCTTCAGACTGGTTGTGGCAACAAACTCCACCAACCTCACGGATCCCAACTGCTCTGTATCCAGCACGCTTACCAATATCAAGATGGATATTAAGAACTGTGTGCTCCTTGCGGTGCAGGTGACCAATTTCGATGGACAGCTCCAGAATAATGCATCGCACCTGAAGTGGGTGACGCAGAATGAGACACGCGATGTGCTTTATTATGTTGAACGAAGCGCAGATGGCTCGAACTTCTCGACTGTCGGTACAATACAGGCCAAATCGACAACCAGCGGCGCAACAAACTACAGTTTCGTTGATCCGCAGGAAGTGACAGGCCCCACATACTATCGATTGAAGATTTATGGAACGAATGACCAAAACACGAAGTATAGCCAGACCATTGTACTGACGAATAAGGCCATGCCGTTTGAAGTGAGGTCAGTTGTCAATCCGTTCAGCGATAATCTGACAGCTGAGTTCTATCAACCTGAAACAGGAACCGTGTCTTATTCACTGTATGATGCCTTTGGTAAGCTCATCATCAGTAAGCAACAAACATTCAACAAGGGTATCAACAACCTGCGACTGGATGGCTTATCGAAACTGAGCAAGGGTATTTACATATTCAAGATTCAATACCAGAATCAGTTTGTGAATAAGCGTGTAGTGAAAGATTAAAAAACCGATTCAACCATATTCAAACCGTTCAATGTGCAGGAGGAAGGATTTAATTCTTCCTCTTGCCACCTAAGCGGTTCGCTAACCAGAACGCCAGGCCGGAAAATTGATCAACAAAAGGTAATTTAAAGAAGCATGGAAGAAATTTTACCCGGAAAAAAATATTGTTCTTTAACCGCCATAGATCGAAAGGCGGCAACGCTTACTCCCCATTCTTTCTTGCCTGATTTCCCCAGGCAAATCGAACCAGCATACAACAACAACTTAGTTTTCACCCAAATCCTGAAAGGGGCATTACTAGAAAGGGTATTTGCCCGGACAAACAGTGTCACCCTTATCCTTGCTTGTAGTAAGCATCCTTGAGTTGAATGGTTGTGCTCCTAAAAAAGCATGACCTCTTGATCCATACCCTGAAAACAAAGTGTTGTAGGAATGCCACAACAACTTTGTTGTCGAGAGCCTCCGAGAGGGGGCTCTTGTTTTTTTAGATTGTGGATTTTTGATTGTTGATTGTAGATAAAGATCCTGGATACAGGATACTAGATTCTGGATAGTGTGGGTGTAAGTTTCCCTCAACGTCCAACTCTGAACTTTGAACGCTGAACTTAACTCACCTGGACTTCATCATTAACCGGAGAACTCGTCTCTACCGTGGTGTGAAAATCCTGTTTCTTTTTTTGGAAGAATGATTTTTGGAAAACAAGAATCAGAATGACGCCTAAAGAAATCGATGCATCAGCGATATTGAAGACGGGCCTGAAAAATTCAAAATCTTCGCCACCCCAAACCGGAAACCACCTTGGGAAATGAGCATCTGTGATGATGGGGAAATATAACATGTCTACCACCTTGCCGTGCAGAAATCCTGCATAACCCTGCGGTGGAAACAAACGTGCAGTATTTTGAAGATAGGGATCACTGTTATCGAAGATCAAACCATAAAACATACTATCAATCAGGTTTCCGATTGCGCCTGCATAAATCAAAGTTGCGCAAATGATAAAACCCTTGTGATAACCCTGCTTAATAATTTTCTGGAGATAAAAAGTACCGAAGATTACCGCGAATAGACGGAAGAGCGTCAGCGTCATTTTTCCCATGTCGCCGCCAAATTTCCATCCGTAAGCCATCCCCTCGTTTTCAATAAAATGAAGCCTGAACCAGCTTCCTAAAACGTTCACCTCCTTGCCGATATAAAAATGAGTTTTCACCCAGATTTTCAGTCCCTGGTCAGCAAATAGAATCAATAGGGTTAACAATACAACTGTCCTGAATTTCACCGTCTTTGATTTAGCAGCAAATATACTTAGAATGGCTGAAGCGGAAGGTCTTCGACCCTTTCAAGGCACAAAAATACCCGCCAGAGCAGGTTTTGGCCCTTTTAGGACTCCTCATAATACACCCTTCTCACCCTTCTTGAAATCCCCGTCATAATTTCATAGGGTATGGTATCTGCCCATTTTGCGAGCTCTGAAATTGACAAGCCCGGACCAAAGACGAGCACGGTATCACCTTCTGTTACCGCTGCAATCTCTGAAATATCCACCATCGTCATATCCATGCAAACATTGCCAACCACTGGTGCGGCTTCACCCCTGAT
>Ga0163163_10001808_pt1 | contig 18036 bp, 14 predicted proteins | sample S65metaG_FD_119766 | JGI IMG/M metagenome (GOLD analysis project Ga0163163, IMG submission 119766) | Switchgrass rhizosphere microbial communities from Kellogg Biological Station, Michigan, USA - S6-5 metaG | ecosystem: Host-associated > Plants > Roots > Rhizosphere > Soil | place: USA... | reverse complement strand
GCCTGGTGACCATCCTCCTCACCCAGGTCGAGCTGGCCGGGCCGACCGCGCCCGCCATCATGCGCGACGTGTGGCGCTACGGAGCGGCCCGGTGACCTCGCCCGCGGACAGCACCTTCGAAGTCCACTATGGACAGCTGTACCTGCTTGACGGGGAAGCGGAGGCGCCCGACTTCGACATCCTCGGCGCGACGCCGGTCGGCATCGTCGGGACCGAGCCCGGCGCCGCCATCCTGGTGACGGGCCTGCACTCCGGCACGGTCGGCTTCCGGGTCACGGTCGACGACCAGGACCCGGGGCCGGATCTGGACGGGTACGAGGACGTCGTCGAGATCAGCTTCGAGAGCCGGGACGGTGCGGCGGCGCTCGTGGGTTGGGCCGAGGAGTACTCGCGCGAGCTGCCGGAGCTGCCGGCCGGCCCGGGCTCTTACCGGCTGCGCTACCACGCCCGCGGCATGGACGCGGGCGCGGCGGCGCAGAACTCCGACGAGCCGATCGACGAGTACCTCCTGCAGATCTGGCCGGCACCGCCGACCCCCGCGGAGACGGTCAAGCGGACGAGCCAGCAGTGTGCGTACTGGCAGGACCAGTCAGCCGGGTAGGCCTCGCCGCAACAGGGTGTTCTCCACCAGCGTCCAGCCGGTCGACGTGAGCAGGTAGACGGCGATCGCCATCGGCACGAACGCGGCGAACACGAGCGTCGTGTACGGCAGCACCCGCGACAGCCTGCCCAGCAACGCCGCGCTGTTCTGAGTGCCGTCGGCGGTGGCGGCAATAGCCGGGCTGGGCGTGGCGGTGGTGCGCATGAGCATCGCGGTGCGCCGCGAGGTGAGCCAGGCCACCACCGCGACGCCGGCCAGGACCAGCGCGAACAGCGGTGCGGCCCCGCTGACCAGGTGTTGGCCTAGCAGCGTGCCGGCTCCCTCGGCCGCGACCGCGCGGTAGAGCAGGAAGATGATCGGCGCCTGAGCGAGCACCGGCAGCAACCCCGCGAACGGCGAGACACCCTCGGCCCGGTGCAGGGCGAGCGACTCCTCTGCCGCCCGGGTCGGGTTCTTGGCGTGGCGGCGTTGCAGCTCGGCCAGCTTCGGCGCGAGGCGCAGCTTGGCCCGCTCACCGCGCACGGCGGCGCGGGTCAGCGGATGCAGGGCGGCCCGGACGGCCAGGGTGATGGCGACGACGGCCCCGAACGGGGTGAGCAGGTTGGCGAGCAGGATGAAGACGGCGTGCATGACGGAACCCTCCAGGGTGGACAGACGGATGAGACCGGCGCCTTGATGGGGCCGGCTTTCAGGTGGAGGGTTCAGGCGCCAGGCGCCCGGGGGCGGATCCGTCCGGGAGCGTCGGGATCGCAGGCGCGCAGCACGGCCACGGCACGCGTACGCCGGGCCATGCTGATGCGGGCCGCCGACGGTGCGACGCCCGGGATGTCGACAGTGGACACGACGGCCAGCGCGGCCGCGGCGAGCAGCACGGCCGGCAGGATCATGGCCGGAAGCACGGCCGATCCGCCGACGCCCGACCCGGCGTCGGCGGCCGCGATCGCGACCAGCCAGACGGCGGTGAGCGCCGGCCACGCGAAGCGCAGCAGCCGGACCACGCACCGAGGATACCCGACCGCCGCCACGGCCGCCCAATCCACTGTAGACATCCGCAGGGAAATCCACGCACATCAGTGCGTGACAGGCCGGCCGGTCTCGGCCAGGATGGGGACATGAGACGCGTACCCCTGGCCGGGCTGGGCCTGGCGCTGCTGGTCGGCCTGGCCGGCTGCACCTCGACCGCTCCGGCCGCGCCGGCTCCCACCAGCGTGCCGCCGGTCACATCGGCCGCTCCGACGACGTCCGCGGCCGCCGTGCCGAACACCCTCACCGTGACCAGCCCCGTCTTCGCCGAAGGCGCGACGATCCCGACCGCGTACACCTGCGCCGGGGCCGGCCAGATGCCCTCGATCGCGTGGACGGGCGACCTGCACGGCGCGGCGGCGATCGCGGTCTTCGTGGACGACCCGGATGCGCCGATCGGCACCTTCGTCCACCTCGTCGTGCTCGACCTGCCCGCCAGCGCGACCAGCCTGGGCGCCACCCTGCCGGCCGGCGCGCACTACGGTCTCAACGGGGCCGGGCGACCGGGCTGGACCCCGCCGTGCCCGCCGTCCGGCACGCACCACTACCGGTTCACCGTCTACGGCCTGAGCGCCCCGACCGGGCTGGGCGACGGGACCACCGCCACCGCAGCCCGGGACGCGATCACCGCCAAGGCGGTGGTGCAGGGTCGGCTGACCGGCCTGGTGTCACACTGAGTCCCGATGATGTCCGACGTGGTGATCAGCGAGACGACGGCGGCCGACGACGATTTTGTCGCCCTGTTCGACCGGTACCGGGTCCACTACGGGCAACCGGCCGACCCCGACTCCAGCCGCGACTGGTTGGCCGCGGCGACGACCACCGGGCCGATTCGCGCGTTCCTGGCCCGGGTCGGCGGGGCGGCGGCCGGCATCTGCCTGGTTGCGGTCTGTCCGGCCTCGCTCACCCTTGGCGAGTTCTGGATGATCCGCGACCTCTACGTGGAACCGCGGTGGCGGCGGACCGGCGTCGCCCGGGGCCTGCTTGACGCCGTCCGCACGGCCGCTCAGCATCGAGGCGCCCTGCGCCTGTCGCTGCAGACTGAGGAGGACAACGCCGACGCGCTGCGGCTGTACGAGCGGTACGGGTTCGGTCCGGTCACCGGCCTCCGCCACCTCGTGCTGAACCTGAGTGAGTCCATAGTGGACTGATTCGCTCGCTCAGGCGAACAGGCTGCGCACCGCCTTGCGGTCGGTCTTGCCGACGCTGGTCAGCGGCACAGCCTGGAGCACGCGGACCTCGCGCGGGTACTTGTACTTGGCCAGGCGCTGGCTGGCCCACGCCACGATCTCCTCGCCGGTGATGGTGGAACCGGGCCGGACCGCGACGACCGCGACGACCTCCTCGCCCGACTCCTCATCGGGGCGTCCGACCACGGCGGCCTGGGTGATGTCGGGGTGCTCGAGCAGCGCGTCCTCGACGTCGCGCGGGTAGACGTTGAACCCGCCGCGGATGATGAGGTCCTTCATCCGGTCGACGATGTAGAGGAACCCGTCCTCGTCCAGGCGACCGACGTCGCCGGTGTGCAGCCAGCCGTCGCGCAGCGTCTGCGCGGTCTGCTCCTCGTCCTTCCAGTAGCCCTTCATGATGCCCGGGCCGCGGGCGCAGATCTCGCCGTCGGTGCCGGGCGGGACGGGCTTGCCGTCCAGATCCAGGATCGCGACCTCGACCCCGGGAATGGCGCGCCCGACGCTGCCGGGCCGGTTGGTTTCGACGCGATTGGCGGTGAGGCCGGCGCTGGACTCGGTGAGGCCGTACCCCTCGTAGATCTCCACACCCAGCCGCTGGCGGACCTGCTCCCGCAACGCCATCGGCAGCGGCGCCGCGCCACTGCCGAACGATCTGAGGCTGGACAGGTCGTGCTCCTCGAGCGGCTGCTGCAGCAGCATCGTGAGCATCGACGGCACGACCGCGCTGGCCTCGATGCGGTGCTCCTCGACGAGGCGTACCCACGTCGCCGCGTCGAACCACCGCAGCAGGATGTTGGTGGTGTGGTCGGTGCCGTGCATGCCGGCGATCGTGACGACCATGCCGAACGCGTGCGAGAGCGGAAGCGGCTGGATGGTACGGGTGATGGAGGCGTCGCGCCCGGTGTAGAGGCCCTGCCCGGCCATCCACAGGCCCTTGTGGGTCAGCATGACGCCCTTGGACCGCCCGGTCGTGCCACCGGTGTAGAGCAGGGCGGCCAGGTCGTCGTCGCCCCGCGGCACGATCGGCGACGGCTCGGCGGCGTCCAAAGTGGAGTATGCGACGGTGCCCGCGGGCGCGTCCCCGACCACGATGATCGTCAGGTCGAGACCCTCCGACGCCGCGCGCACCAACGGCAGCGTCTCCGGGGTAACGATCGCGGCCTTGGCCTCGGAGTGGGTCAGGATGTGACGCAGCTCGGGCGGGCTGATGAGGAACAGCACCGGCGTCACCACCGCGCCGGCCCGCCAGATCGCGTTGTACGAGATGAAGACCTCGGGCGCGTTCATCATGAGCACGACCACGCGGTCACCCGGAGCGACGCCGAGCTCGCGCAGGCCACCGGCGACCCGGGTGGCCCGGGCGTGCAGCTCGCCGCGCGTGTACCAGGTGCCCTCGTACCACAGGCTGGGCACGTCGCCGCCCGTCGCCTGCAGATGGGCCTCGGCCAACACGCTCAGGTTGTGCTCGCCCAGCACGGTTTCATCGACGTTCATGAGGCTCCTCGGACGGCCGGCGCAATCGTTCGTGTACCAGGCCCAATGTGCCCCACCACTTACATGTCGTCAAGATTGACCGATCAGTCGGCTAGCCTGAGCGCATGCGGCAGGGGTGCGACGACGATGGCTGACGCGGACGATGTCCGTCGGCTGGCGCTGCGCCTCCCGTACGTGGTCGAGATAGACAGTGAGGGCTTCGACTTCCGGGTGGCCGACAAGGGATTCGTGTGGTCCTACCCCGAGCGTCTGCCGGGCAGGCCGCGGGTGATCCGGACCGACGTCGCGGTGCTGTACGTCGGCGACGAGGCCGAGAAGCAGGCGCTGCTGCTCGGCGAGCCCGACCTCTTCTTCACCACGCCAGGCTACGACGGGCTGCCGTTGGTGATGCTGCGCCTGCCGAAGGTCGGGGTGAGACGGTTGCGGGAGCTCGTCACCGACGCGTGGCGGATGCGCGCGCCGAGCGAGCTCGCCGCCGACCTCGACGGCCGGCCGTGACCTGAGCCCGACTCACGCCGGCCGGCCCAGCGCGATCATGAACGGGCGGGATCGAGACACGGGCGCACCCGTTGGAGTGAACTGCGATTCCAACCGTCCGGCCGTCGTGCCGACCGGCGCCAGAGGCACCGTCCAGTGTGGACGATTAGAAGGATCCGGGGAACTACAAGCCTGTAGGTGGACCGACCTGCGGAAACATTGCCGAGCCGACAGAATTAGCATCGACAATATCGAATGGCCGCGATTTGGATTGATCCCAAAGCGCTGTGCGAACAGTCATTCATCCCATGTTCACCTAGACGCGATTCGGCGGACACATCTCATTCACGGTGTTACGTTCGCGGAAACCTGGTGTGGGACTTGTAGCTTCTGTCGTCGCGTCTGAACCACCGCCTCTCCAGCGGGCTGACGCGAATGGAGCGCCCGCTATGTCCAGCACCTGCGGAACTTCGAGCGCGCTCCCGTCGATGCTCGGAGTTCCGCGACCCGCACATACATCCACCGTCTGACGTCCGACCAATAGTCACCGAACCGTTTATCGGCGATTTATTCCTTCGCGCGAATGGATCGCGACCCTTCCTTGTCGCCATTTTGTCGTGGCGCCGTACAAACACGCCCTTTTTCCGAATGGGAGGCTTCTGTTGAACACCGTGGTTCCGCCGTCCCCCTCTGGAGCAGGCACATCCACCACCACCGACCAACCCGGCGCGGACCACGTGTTCACATTGGTAAACGTCGATAGCGAGGAGCCACGGCGCCTCACCATCGTCGTGCCGACGCGCAATGAGGCGGCCAACATCGGTCCGCTGTTCGAGCGGCTCGCCACGGCGACGGCGCCGCTGGCCGCGGAGATCGTCGTCGTCGACGACAGCACCGACGACACCCCCGCCACGGTGGAGGTGTTCGCCGAGGCCTGCCCGCTCCCCGTCCGGCTGCTGCACCGACCATCGTGGCATCGCGGCGGGGGTCTCGCCGGTGCGGTGATGGCCGGAATCCGGGCGGCTCGTGGCCCGTGGGTGCTGGTGATGGACGCGGACCTGCAGCATCCGCCGGAGGTGGCGGCCGCCCTGGCCACGACGGTCATGCGCCACGACGTCGATGTCGTCATCGGCACCCGGTACGCCGGCTCGGGCTCGGTGGACGGCCTCGACGGCGCCGCGCGGGCGGTCTCCTCCTCGGGTGCGACCCAGCTGGCGAAGTCCCTGTTCCCGCGCCGTCTGGCCACCGTCACCGATCCGATGAGCGGCCTGTTCGCGTTCCGCCGGAGCGCGATCGAACTGGACCGGATGAACCCGATCGGGTTCAAGATTCTCCTGGAGCTGCTCGTCCGGAATCCGCGGGCGCGTGTCGCCGAGGTCGCGTACACCATAGCCCCGCGCAACGCGGGCGAGTCGAAGGCGTCGCTCCGGGTGGGCCTGACGTACCTGCGGCACCTGACCCGACTTCGCCGGCAGTTGTTGATCGGACAGCTCCGGGCCCGCCCGAACTCCAGGACCGACCGCGTCCGCGAACTCGGCCGGCTGATCGCCTTCGGCGTGGTCGGACTCTCGGGAGTGGGCGTCAACACCGCGGCCCTGTGGCTGCTGTACTCCCAGCTCGGGCTCCACCACCTGCTCGGCGCCGCACTGGCCACGCAGGCCTCCACCTCGTGGAACTTCCTCCTGATCGAAGCGCTGGTCTACCGAGGAAGGGGAAACGGCTCCCGATCCGGCCGGATCACCCGGTTCTTCGTGATGAACAACCTCCTGCTGCTGGGCCGGCTGCCGGTGCTGCAAGGCCTGATCAGTCTCGGCATGAGTGTGCTGGTCGCGAACGCCATGACCCTGGTCGCGTTGTTCCTGTTGCGATTCCTGGTCAGTGACCGGGTGATCTACCGCGGCGGCGGGCACGTCCCCAGCGGCCGGGATCCGGTGCGGCGACTGGTCGATCTCGGCGCACGGAGACCGCAGCCCGTGCCGGCCCGCAAGCGATCGCAGTACCTGCCCTACCGGTACGACGTGGCGGGCATCGTGACCGTCGGGTCGCAGATCGTCCTGCCCGAACTCGAGTTCTTCCGCGCCCAGTGGATCGCGGACGGTGACGCGGACATCACCATCCGCACGGGCGATGTCGGGCGGCGCCGACCCTGTCGGCGGGCGTCGATGACCGAGCACGCCAAGCCCTGCACCGCGCTGCGGTACGAGGAGCATCTGGGCCGCGCCGGCGCGAACTTCATGATTGAGTTCGGCGAGCGCATCAACGTCGTCATCGGCCCGCTGCTGGCACGGTCCCCGCACGTCATCTACACCAACGTCGTCGAGGCGCTGCTCCGCTTCGTCATGATCTCCCGGGGCAGCATGCTGCTGCACTCCGCGTGCGTCAGCCTGGACGGCACCGGCGTGATGCTCTCCGCCCTCACCGACACCGGAAAGACGGCCACGGTCCTGCGTCTGCTGCGCGACCACGGCGGGGAGTTCCTGTCCGACGACATGACCGTCATCGACGCGGATGGAAACGCGGTCTGCTTCCCCAAGCCGTTGACGATCAGCTCGCACACGCTTCGCGCGGTCAAGGCGAACGAGCTCACCCCGAAGGAGTGGCGGCGCCTGCGGTTCCAGTCCCGGCTGCACTCCAAGAATGGTCGTTCCCTGGCGCTCGCGCTGGCCCGCTTCAACGTGCCCATCATGGGCATCAACGCGATCACGCAACGACTGGTACCACCGCCCAAGTACGCCGTCGACCGGTTGGTCCCCTGCAAGATCGCGAGCGTCGCCGCCGTACAACAGCTGTTCATCATCGAGCGGGGCTCGCCCCACGTCCACGATCTGGACCGCGCGGCCACGCTCGAGCGGCTGATCGAGAACACCGACGACGCCTACGGGTTCCCCCCGTTCGCCTACCTGGCGCCGGCCATCACCATCAACGGCTTGGGATACCAGCAGTTGCGCGAGCGGGAGCGCGACATACTCGCCTCCTTCCTGTCGCACGTCCGGACCCGGGTCATCGCCTCGGACAAGTTCGGCTGGGCGGACGAGATCCCCCGGCTGGTCGACACCGACGACACCGCACCGGCCGACGAAGCCCCCGACCTCGCCGACACGCGCCGATACGTATCGGCCGGCATCTGGCCCCGGTGGGAAACGAAGCTGGCCCGGGAGAGCGTGTGAGCCCAGCGGAACCCGAGGGGCCCGGCGCGGTCGCGGAGGCCGCATCGGTCGACGACGGCCGCCCGCGGATCGCCGGGCGCGGCCCGCGTTCGCCCGATTGGCTGGCCGCGGACGCCCTGGCCGAGCTGGTCCTGCGCAGGGTACGGGGACGACGTCCGACGGTGTCCACTGTGGTCCGTCGCCACGGTCCGATCGTGGCGGTGGTCGGGCTCGCCGCGTTCCTGCGTTTCTGGCAGCTGGCGGCGATCGGGTTCAACAGTGACGAGGCGGTATACGCCGGCACGGCGGCGTCGATCGCCGGCGATCCGACGATGCGCAGCATATTCCCGGTGTTCCGGGCGCACCCCGTGCTGTTCCAGACGTTGGTCGCGCTGACCCAGTACGGCCACCAACCCAGCGACCTGGCCTCCCGCTCGGTGCCGGCGGCCATCGGCGTTGCGACGGTCATCGTGACGTACCTACTCGGTGCCCGGCTCTACGACCGCCGGGTCGGTCTGATCGCCGCGCTGGTGCTGGCCGTCATGCCGTACCACGTCGTGGTCAGCCGTCAGGTGCTCCTGGACGGCCTGGCGACGTTGTGTGCCACCGCGGTCGTCTACTGCGTCGTGCGCTATACGGAATCGGCCGGGCTGCGCTGGATGCTCGCGGCCGGCTCCATGATGGGCCTGACCATACTGTCCAAGGAGACCAGCGTCGTCCTCCTCGGCGGCCTCTACGCGTTCTTCGCCCTTACGCCGATGGTGCGGATCCAGATCCGGCACGTCATCCTGGCGCTGGTGGCCCTGGTCGTGACGGCCGCACCGATGCCTGTCGTGCTGTACCTCGCCGGGCGCGGCGACACCGGCCGCAGCTATCTGCTGTGGCAGGCGTTCCGGCGGGGAAACCACGGACTGCTCTTCTACGCCGACGTTTTGCCGAACGCGATCGGCCCGCTCGTCCTCGCCGTCGCGGTCGCCGGTCTGGTGTGGCTGCGCCGGGCGAACACCTGGCGCGAGCGGCTGCTGGCGTGCTGGATCGTCGTGCCACTGTCGTTCTTCACGCTGTGGCCGGTCAAGGGGTACCAGTACCTGCTGCCCATCGCGCCCGCCGTGGCCGTCCTCGCCGCACGTTGTCTGGCCGCGTTGCCGACCCTTCAGTGGTTGCGCCGGCGAGCCTGGCTCCCCCGGACCGTCACGGTCCTGGCCGTGCTCGTCACGGCCGTGAGTCTCGCGGTTCCCGCATGGGCGCGGGTCAACCCGGCGCCCGACGGGACATTCCTCGCCGGCACCGGTGGGCTGCCCGGCGGCCGAGAGGCGGGCGAGTGGGTCCGCACCAACGTGCCGGCCCGCGCGCAACTGCTCGCCATCGGTCCATCGATGGCCAACGTGCTGGAGTTCTACGGGCGACACCGAGTCTTCGCGCTGTCGGTGAGCCCCAACCCCAACGACCGCAACCCGGCCTATGTACCGGTGCCCAACCCCGACCGATCGCTGCGCGACGGCGAGTTCCAGTACGTCGTATGGGACTCCTACACGGCCAACCGCGCCGCGTTCTTCGCCGATGAGGCGTTGCGGCTCATCGCCAGGTACCACGGGGTGGCCGTGAAGACGGTCACCGCCACCGTGCGCGGCGCCTCGGGCCAACCGGTCGTCCAACCCGTCATCGTCATCTATGAGGTGCGCGTCCAGTGAGGCACACCACCGGGATCGTCGCGGCGGCCGCCGCGGTTCTGCTCGGCGCCTTGATGGGCGCCTCCCCCGCGAGCGCCGACGCGCCGGACACCCGGACCAGCACGCCCATCCGGCACTTCATCTTCCTGATGCAGGGCGACCGCACGTTCGACAACTACTTCGGGACCTATCCGGGAGCGGACGGCATTCCCGACGGGGCGTGTCAGGCACTGGTGCTCAACCACCCGGAGAACGGTTGCGTGCGGCCGTTCGCCCTACACGGCAAGACGCCGGACCCACTCGCCCCCGGCGCTGACGTGATCGACAAGCAGCTCGACGGCGGCAAGCTCGACGGGTTCGTGGCCGCGTTCACGGCCCAGGGCCGGGACGGCAGCTCGGCGATGGGCTACTACGACCGGCGGGACCTGACGTACTACTGGAACCTCGCCGAACAGTACGTATTGTTCGACGCGTTCTTCTCGGCCGTGCCCTATGGATACCGTGCCAACCGGGACTACTGGGTGTCGGCCGCGGCACCGCCCGGCGGGGACACGGTCGCGCCCACCGGCTACGGCGACGGGCCGACCATCTTCGACCGGCTCGAGGCGGCCGGCGTGAGTTGGAAGTTCTACGTCCAGGACTACCAACCGGCGCAGACCTTCCGCACCCGCACGGCGACCGACCCGGCCCCGCAGACGGTCCGGGTGCCGCTGCTGAACTACGCGCGATTCGTCGACGACCCCCGACTGCGCGGCCACATCGTCGACCTCGACCAGTACTACCGCGACCTCGCCGACGGGACGCTGCCGGCGGTGGCGTACGTCGCGAGCTCGGGCTCCAGCGAGCGGTCGGCGCGGTCGATTCCGGCCGGCCAGACCCTCGTCCACAGCATGGTGACCCAGTTGATGCTGAGTCGCTCCTGGAACAGCTCGGCGTTCATGTGGTCCTACGACGGATCCGGCGGCTGGTACGACCACGTGGTTCCGCCGGCCGGCCTGGGCCTGCGGGTGCCGGCCGTCTTGGTGAGCCCCTACGCGCGGCGCGGGCAGGTCAACCACACCCGGTTGGACTACACCAGCGCATTGGTGTTCGTGGAACACAACTGGGGCGTCGCCCCGCTCACGGGCCGCGATGCGTCCGCGATCGATCTCACCAGCGCGTTCGACTTCGCGGCCAAGCCCCGCCCGGCCGAGATCGTGAGCATGAACGACCAGCCCGCACACGCCCCACTCGTTCGCGTCGGGCTCATCTACGGGTGGTACGGGGGCGCGGCGGTCCTCGCCCTTGTCCTGGTCGCCGTGGCGACGGGGTCGTCCCGACGGCGGCCGAAACCGGTGGCCCGGCCTAGGCCGCCGACCCGTGAGGAGGTACCCGTCCCGTGAGGCTGGTCCTGCGGCTCTGCGCCGCTACGCTCCTTTCGGCCGTGGCCATGGTCGGCCTGACCGTCGCGCCGGCCCACGCCGAGGCGGCGGCGCCGAGGCCACATCCGCACCGCAAGCCATGGCCGATCACCGTGACGGTGCAGACGGTTCCGCCGCTGGCCGGCGTGCGGCTGGAGTTCGACGCAACCTTGCTCACCACCGACGGCGCCGGGCGGGCGTACTACACCCGGCAGCACAACTTCGCCGCGCACACGCTGAGCCTGGTCACGACCTCGTTGGACCTGCCTGACCGCCACTACACGTTCACCCGGTGGGCGGGGCAGCGCGATCCGGACCAGGCCTTCCGGCCCACGTTGACCGGTCTGCCGATGCGCCAGAACTACACGGTGACCGCCGCCTTCGCGGTGCAGTACCCGATCAGCGCCGCCTTCGTCGACCAGGGTGGCCATCCGTTGGACCTGACCCGGGTCTCGTCGGTCACGCTCAGGAGCGACTCTGGGGAACTTCTCACCCTCCCCACCAGCGGCCCGGTCTGGCTGGCCGGGCAGGTGCCGGAGTACCGCGACAGCACCATGGTGGGCAACGACGTCTCGTACTCCTTGCAGAGCATCATGATGAACGGCACCAACATCGTCGACGCCGGCCGGCAGCGGTTCACTCCGGCGAGCGCGACAGCGGTGACGTTCATCGGCCAGCTGCACACGCTGACCATCGACGCGGCCGACGCCGTGTACCGCGGCCGGGTCGGTGACTCCGCGGTCGTCACGTATCCCGACGGAAACGCGCGGACCGTGGCGTTTGGACCCGACCACACCGCCACCCTGACCAACCTGCCCCGCGGCACGTACACGGTGAGCGTGCAGGGTGCCCACGGCATCGTGATGCGGCAGCAGGTCGGCCTGTCCAAGGACAGGGCGCTGACCGTCGGCGTGCTCACGGTCCGCGATGTGCAGACGATCGTGGCGGTCGGCGGCGTACTCGCGGCCTCGATGCTCCTCATTGGACGGTTGCGTCGACGCACCGCCGCACTGCTCGGGCGCGGCCTGACCCGGCTGCGGTCGCGGCGATGGCGGGAGGTGGTCCCCCGATGACACCTGGCCGCCAGCAGTCCTTGGTTCGGCGCGCGGGCACGATGGCCGCGGCGCTGGCGACCGCCGTCATCATGGCCACGCCGGGCCCGGCCGCCGGGGCCCCGACGCCGCCGGCCCCGAGCCCGACGGGCGCCGCGTCGCCGTTGCCCACGTTCGCGTTCTACTACGCGTGGTTCGACCCGAGCTCGTGGGACCGCGCGAAGATCGACTATCCGCAGCTCGGGCGGTACTCCAGTGACGATCCGCAGGTGGTGCGCCAGCACATCGCCTGGGCCAGATCCGCCGGGATCGACGGCTTCATCGTGAGCTGGAAGGACACCCAGGTCAACGACCGCCGGCTCCGCCTGCTCATGGCGGTGGCCGGGCAGATGGACTTCAAGCTCGCGCTCATCTACCAGGGCCTCGACTTCGACCGGAACCCGCTGCCGGTAAGCCAGGTCGCCGCGGACTTCGCGACGTTCACCGCCCAGTACGCCGGAGATCCGACGTTCTTCCGGATGGGCGGCAAGCCGCTGACTATCTGGAGCGGCACCTGGGCGTACACCCATGCTCAGGTGCAGCAGGTGACCGCGGCCGTTCGGGACAAGGTGCTCGTCCTGAACACGGAGAAGAGCATCGAAGGGTACGCCCGGATCTCGGACGTCACGGACGGGGACGCCTACTACTGGTCCTCGGTCAACCCGGACACCAACACCGGGTACGCCGCCAAGCTGGAGGCGATGGGCCAGGCCATCCACCGCGATGGCAAGTACTGGATCGCCCCGTTCGCGCCCGGGTTCGACGCCCGGTTGGTCGGCGGCAGCAGCACGGTCGATCGGGCCGACGGACGGACGCTGCGGACGGAGTACGCGGCGGCGCTGCACTCCTCGCCCGACGTGCTCGGGCTGATCAGCTGGAACGAGTTCAGCGAGAACTCCTACGTCGAGCCGTCCCAGCGGTTCGGTACCCAATACCTGGACATCGTGCGCGAGCTGCGGATGACCCCGGTGCCGCAGCCCACGTCCGGCGCCGACTCCAGCTCCGACCCGGTGTCCACTGTGGGCACTGCGCGAGCGAACGCCACCGGCGCGCGGTACGGGCAGGCGTTGCTGCTCGGAGGCTTCCCGGTCCTGCTGGTCGTGCTGGTAACGCTGCTGGGCCGCCGGCGACGCCGACATGACAAACGCGTCCACATAAGACAGATCCCTCACGTGGAGGAGAGATGACAACACGCCGAGCTGGCCAGATCCGCGCGCTGATCGCGGTCGTCGCGGTTCCCACCGTCGTGATTGGGTTGGCCGGCTCGCCGGCCCGGGCCGCCTTCACCGGCGGCCTGGCCGGGCTGACCCGGGCGCCCTACCTCACCGACCTGACAACCTCCTCGGTGCAGGTGTCCTGGGCCACCTCCACCCAGAACCACGGGGTGGTGCGCTACGGCCCGCCCGGCAGCTGCACCGCCAACACCGTCACCTCGCTGCCCTTGGGCAATCCGATCACCGTCAACGGCGTGACCGAGTACCGCAACTCGGTCGCGGTCAGCGGCCTGGCGGCCGGGACCACGTACTGCTATCGCATCTACACCGACGACACGCCGGCGGTCGACCTGCTCGGCGCGAACGCGTCGCCGCAGTTCACCACGCTCGAGGCGGTGGGGAGCTCGACACCGTTCACGTTCGACGTCGTCGGCGACTGGGGTGACACCACCAACAGCGGGGTCAACGACGGCACGCTCAACGTGAACCAGGCGGGCGTGGACGCGCAGATCGCCGCCAGCGGTGCCCGCTTCGTTCTGTCCACAGGGGACATCGGCTACCCCGGCGGCACCCAGACGAACTACGGCGACCTCAACCAGGCCGGCGTCAACGTGAGCGCGGTGTTCGGGCCGTCGTATTGGGCCGTGCCCGGTCAGAGCATCCCGCTGCACGGGGTGACCGGAAACCACGGGCTGAACGCGACGTTCCTGTCGGTCTGGCCGCAGAGCGCGAGCGCGGCGGCGGCGGGCGGGGTGTACGCGATGGCGTCCTACCCGTCGGTCGACGGCGTCACGGCGGCGAGCTATCCGACGGCCTACTACGCGTTCTCCACCGGCGGAGCCCGGTTCTACGTCCTCGACGCCTCGTGGGGTGACTCCAACGTCGGCACGGCGACCGGCGGTGCGTGCGGCTCGCACTGCGCCATGTACCAGGTAGACCACGACCAGCACTGGACCGCGACCTCGGCCGAGTTCCAGTGGCTCGCCGCCGACCTCGCCGCGCACCCCGGCGGCGTGAAGTTCGCCGCGTTCCACTTCCCGCTGCGCTCCGACGACGCGTCCGAGCCCGACGACAAGTACCTGCAGAACCTCCCCGGCAGCAGCGGAACGCTCGAGCAGCTCCTGCACGACAACGGTGTGAGCCTGGTCTTCAATGGACACGCTCACATCTACCAGCGCAACATCGCACCGCCCGGCGGCGTCACCAGCTACGTGACCGGCGGCGGCGGTGCGCGGTCCACGACGGTCAGCCACTGTTCGACCACCGACGCGTACGCGATCGGCTGGTCGTACAGCAAGAACAAGGGGAACGCCTGCGGCGGCGCGCCCGTCCCCAGCGCCGACGCGCAGGTGTACCACTTCCTCCGGGTGACCGTGACCGGCTCAACCGTGACGGTCGCGCCGACCGACTCCCAGGGCCACACGTTCGACGTGCGTACCTACGACTTCGGCGCCGACACCGTGGCACCGTCGGCCCCGGGTGCGCTCGCCTTCACACGGTCCTCCTCGGGCAGCAAGGTCACCCTGTCGTGGTCCGCGGCCGGCGACAACGTCGGCGTTTCCGGCTATGACCTGTATCGCAATGGGGCTTATCTGGCCACGACCACGTCGACCGCGTCCAGCTACGCCGACACGACCGTGGCCGCCAAGCAGGGCTACACGTACCAGGTGTACGCCCGGGACCTCGCCGGCAACGCGACGGCCGCCAGCATCACGGTCCCTGGAAAGGGCGGTAACGACACGACGCCGCCGACGGCGCCGACGGGGCTGGCCGCGACCTCGACCAACCCGACCACCGCATCGCTGTCGTGGAACGCGTCGACCGACGACAACGGTGTCGCCGGCTATGCCATCCTTCGGGACGGGGCACCGGTCGCGACGGTGAACGCGCCCGCAGTGGCCTGGCAGGATACCGGGCTGACGCCGGGCACCGCCTACACGTACCAGGTGGTCGCCTCCGACGCCGCCGGCAACGCGTCGCCGCCCGGTGGCCCGGTCACGGTGACCACGCAGGCGGACACATCGCCGCCCACAGCCCCCGGTACTCCGACCGCCACCGGCGTCACGTCGACCCAGGTCGGCCTGGCCTGGACGACCTCGACCGACGACGTCGGTGTCGTGCGCTACGACGTACTGCGCAACGGTTCCGTCGTGGCGACGGTGGCCGGAACGATGTGGACCGACACGACCGTGGCGCCGGGAACGGTGTACAGCTACGCCGTGCGCGCCTACGACGCCGCCGGGAACAGCGACACCAGCTCGGCGCTCGGTGTCACCACGCCGACCAGTGGGTCCGTCTTCTACGACGGCTTCGAGACCGGTGATCTGGCCCAGTGGACGACAGTCAACGGTTTGGTGGTGAACACCTCGCTCGTGCACACGGGCACGTTCGCCTGCCGGGAGACCAGCAGCGGTACCGCGACCTACGCCTACCGGACCCTGCCGGCCAGCTTCACCGAACTGTGGATGCAGGCCTGGGTCTACGTGTCGAGCCGCAGCACGTCGGCGAACCTGTTCGGCTTCCGTACCAGCGGCGGCGGTTCGATCGTCAACCTGTACCTCGACGCGAGCGGGCGGGTCTCGCTGCGCAACAATGCCGGCGGGGTGACGACCAACAGCAGCACGGTGGTTGCAGCCGGCGCGTGGCACCGCTTCGTTCTCCACGCGGTCGTGAACGGAACCGCCAGCAGCGTCGACGTGTCCCTCGACGGGACGGCCGTGCCGGGTCTCAGCCTCACCGGTCAGGACCTCGGCACCTCGGCGATCGCGAGGCTGCAGCTCGGAGAGACCACGACGGGGCGCACGTACGACATCGCGCTCGACGACGTGACCGTCGCTCAGCAGGCCCTGTAGGAGGCGACCTATCCACAGTAGACAGTCATCGGTTCCCGTTGCCGGTGGCGAGGAGGTCTGTTAGCTTCGTCGATGTGGTCGGGGGACGGTCGCGTGGACTCATCGGCGTGCTCAGCGCCGAGGCCGCCTCCCTCACGGCCAACCGCATGCTCGCGATCGCGGTGCCGTGGTTCGTGCTCACCACCACCGGCAGCGTGGCCAAGACCGGCCTGGTCGCGTTCTGCCAGATCACGCCGTTCGTCATCGTGCAGGCGCTCGCCGGCCCGCTGATCGACCGGGTCGGGCCGCGCCGGGTCAGCATCGGCGGCGACGTCGTCTCGTTGGCCGCGGCGACGGCCATCCCGGTGCTGTACGCGGCGGACGCGCTACCGCTGTGGGCGTTAATGGCGCTGATGGCCGTACTCGGGGCCGGCGAAGGACCCGCCACCGCCGCCAAGTCGGTGTTCATCCCATCGGTGACTCGGGCCGCCGGCGTACCCATCGAGCGCGGCACCGGTCTGACCGCCGCCGTCGAACGGACCGCCACGGTCGTGGGCCCGGCGGCGGCCGGAGTCATCGTGAGCGCGTTCGGCGGCGCCCGGGCGTTCTGGCTCGCCGCGGTTCTCATCGCTCTGGCCGCCGCCATCACCATCGTCATGCTGGTCGACCCCGAACCCGACCCGCGACCCACCACAGTGGATGGCTACTTCGGCCGGTTGCGGGAGGGGGCGCAGTTCCTGCGCCAGGAGCGCCTGCTGCGGGCCATCGTGGGCATGGTCGTCGTGACCAACCTGCTCGACCAGGCCACGATCGCGGTGCTGATGCCGGTCTGGGCCCGGTCCTCCGGGCACGGCGTTGGCGCGGTCGGCCTTCTGGTCAGCGTCTTCGGGGCCACCTCTATCGTGTCCGCGCTCGTGGCCGCCCGGTACGGCGACCGGTTGCCGCGCCGGGCCGCGTACCTGATCGGCTTCATGATCGGCGGGGTGCCGCGCTTCGTCGTCATGGCGCTGGGAGCTCCACTGTGGATGGTTATGGCGACGTTCGCCGTCGGCGGCCTCTTCTCCGGCGTCATCAACCCGATCATCGGCGCAGTCCAGTTCGAACGGATCCCGGCCGGGTTGCTGGGCCGCGTGCGGACCCTTGTCACGTCCCTGGCCTGGTCGGGCATTCCGTTCGGCGGACTGTTCGGGGCGGCGACGATCGCCCTCGCCGGGATCACCGGTGCGCTCTGGATCGTGGGCGCGTGCTACCTGGCCGCCGTACTCCTGCCTGGCCTGCGGCCGGAGTGGTCGCTGATGCGTCGCGCGGCGCCGCCGGCGGCCCTCGACCCGGCCTCGCCGTGAGCCAGGGCTACTTTTTGGCGGACTCGATCGCGGCCATCAGCAGGTCCACGCCGAACCGGTAGTACCGCTCGACGTCGGGCTCGTCCTCGAGCGTGCGGGCAAACGCGACCAGCATCGGGTACTCGTCCCTGGGCAGCATCTCCAGCGCGAGCCGCTTCTGCCGGCGCCACTCGATCCCCTCCGCCGGCGTCATCGTGTTCGGACAGCCGGGCTGGGCGTCGACGAGGCCGATGCATCCGTGCAGCAGGTACGAGGCGGCCCAGTAGCCCTCCTCGAGGCCGTACCCACCGCGGGTCAGCAGCTCCAGCGCGTCGTTCGTCGCCCGGGAGAAGCTCGACGCCGACCGCATGTCCACGAAGTGGAAAAGCTGCGTGAGCGACGGGTGCGCCCGCATCACGGCGAGCAGCGCCTCGACCATCGCGCGCAGCTGGTGCTGCCACGGATCGTCCGGCTCGCGGGTCGCCTTAACGCCGGCCAGGGCGTGGTCGACGATGCCGAGGAACAGCTCGTCCTTGTTCTTGAAGTGCCAGTAGAGCGCCATCGGGGTGACGCCCAG
>Ga0163163_10001807_pt1 | contig 18039 bp, 21 predicted proteins | sample S65metaG_FD_119766 | JGI IMG/M metagenome (GOLD analysis project Ga0163163, IMG submission 119766) | Switchgrass rhizosphere microbial communities from Kellogg Biological Station, Michigan, USA - S6-5 metaG | ecosystem: Host-associated > Plants > Roots > Rhizosphere > Soil | place: USA... | reverse complement strand
CTGGAGCTCCGCGAGATCGAAATCGATCGCGTAGTGACGACCGTCGGCTCTTTGTCGACCCGGGAATCGGCTCGCGACGTCGGTAACGTCGTCGAGGTGTAGATCATGCAGAACTACGAGTTGCGCGTCGCGCGTCGCGACGACGTCTTGCTCGAGATAGTCGGCGCCGAGCCCGTATGCGAGCGCTTTCGCTTCGAGGGTGTGCTCGGGCAGATAGCCGCTCGCACCGCGGTGGGCGATGACGATCGGCGCGGCGGACATCTCAGAGCTTGAACTCGATCGTTTCCCAGCGGTTCGTCGCCTCGCCGCGAGCTTGGCGCCGGACCGCGTCGACGATCTGCCGCTCGTTCCAATCCACGATCTCGGCGGCGCGCTTCGCGATCTCTGCCGGGATCTTCGTCGCGCTGCCGAAAAAGCCGAGCGCAATCAGCGGCCGATTCGAAGCTTGCGCGGCGTCCATCTGATACGTCGTCCAATACTCGTCCTCGGCGTATAGCGAGCTCAGAACGATCACCACTTCCGCGGTGGAGAGCTGCGTGCGGTACTCTTCCTTCAACGCTTCCTTGCCGCCGCCCTTCGGAGCGTGATCCGGGACGCTGCAGTTCAGATAGAAGAAATTGGCGGTGCTCTCCATGTACTCGAACACGCGGTGATAGTCAGGATTACTCGCGAAGCAGTGTGTAACGAACACGCGGATCGGCTTCTTGGCGGACATGGGCGCACGCCTGAGTGTGGACTGACGTCGCGACCCTACTACCGCGGTTACGGTTTTGCAACGAAACGGATCTTGCAATCGGCGCATGCACAATCCATCTCTGGTGTGACCAAATTTCGGTCAAACGCCGGGGCGCTCCGGTACACTAATCGCCGAGATGCGCTTGCTTCTCTACAACATTCGTTATGGGCTCGGGCTCGGTGCCGCAGTGCATTGGCCCCTGCCCGGCGCGGGCTTCCTGCTCGGCAATCGTGGCAATCTGCAACGCATCACCGACTTCATCAAAGCGCAGGATCCCGACATCGTCGGTCTCGTCGAGGTCGACACTGGGTCCATTCGCACGCGACGCGTGAACCAAGCCGAGGTGATCGGACGAGCGCTCGGCCATTACTCCGTATATCAGTGCAAGTACGGAGTCGCGTCGGTAAACCAGTATCTGCCGATACTCCGCAAGCAAGGCAACGCGTTTCTCGCGGCGCCGAGCGTCCACGGCGAGCGGTTCCACTACTTCGAGAAAGGCGTCAAACGACTCATCATCGAGCTCGAGCTCGAGGACTGCGCCGTGTTCCTCGTCCACTTGTCGTTGAAATATCGGCACCGCCAACGACAGCTGCACTACCTGCACGATCTCGTCGTCGCCGCGAGCAAGCCCGTGATCATTGCGGGCGACTTCAACACGTTCTGGGGCGAGCACGAGATCTATCTGTTCATGAAAGCGGCGAAGCTCAGGAGCGCGAATGCGCGCGGGCTTCCGTCCTATCCCAGCCGCTCGCCACGCAAGGAGCTCGACTTCGTGCTCTACGGCGACGGCATCAACGTGACGAATTTTTCGATTCCGGCGGTCAGCTTCTCCGACCACCTGCCGCTGATCTGCGATTTCGAGATCGAACGCAACGCGGAGGCCGCAGCTCGCTACCCTCATGAAGCACTCGCGACATTGGCGCCGGCGCGTCGATGACGGCATCTGCTGGCTGACGTTCGACAAAGCCGACAGCAGCGTCAACACGCTCTCGCAGGAAACGCTGGATGAGCTCGAGCAGGAGCTCGCGGCGCTGCTCGAGCCCAATGTTCGTGGTCTCGTAATCGAGTCGGGCAAGAGCAGCGGCTTCATTGTCGGCGCCGACGTGAAGGAGTTCGCACGCCTCGAGAATGCCGCTCAGGGCAGCGCGATCGCCGCACGGGGTCAAGCATTGCTAGCGCGAATTGCGGCGCTCGGCGTTCCGTCGGTCGCAGCCATCGACGGCTTCGCGCTCGGTGGCGGCTTGGAGCTCGCGCTCGCATGCACCTATCGCGTCGCGGCCGAGGGCTACGAGCGCACGCTCGGGTTGCCCGAGGTCCAGCTCGGCATTCACCCTGGCTTCGGCGGCACCGTGCGCGCGGTCCAGCTGCTCGGCGCTCCACTCGCGCTCGACTTGATGCTGACGGGCCGGTCGCTGTCGCCGAAAGAAGCGCTCGGCGCCGGCCTCGTGGACGCGGTCGTGCCGCGGACGCAGTTGGCGGCTGCCGCCGCAAGCTTCATCGCCCGCCGGCCGGCACGCCGACGAGCGCCGATGCACCTTCGGTTGCTGAGCGCCGCGCCGCTCCGCCCGATCCTCGCTCGCTCCGTCTCGAACCGGCTGCGTAAGCGTGCCGCGCGCGAGCACTACCCCGCTCCGTACGCGATCGTCGCGCTCTGGTTGAGGTATGGCGGGCGCGGCGCAGCCGCGTTCAGAGCCGAGGCCGAGTCGATCGGCGCGCTCCTCGTCACGCCGACGTCCCGCAACCTCGTGCGTGTGTTCGAGCTGCGCGAACGCCTGCGCAATCTCGCGCCGAAACAAGGAGGCTTTCGCCGGGTTCACGTCGTCGGCGCGGGGACGATGGGCGGCGACATCGCCGCGTGGTGCGCGCTGCGCGGCCTCACGGTCACGCTGCAGGACCGCGCGCAGCAGTACGTCGATCCCGCTCTCGCGCGAGCACAAGAGCTGTTTCGCAAACGACTCAAGGCGCCCGGCGACGCCGCCGCGGCCGCGGGTCGATTGACGGTGGATCTCGCGGCCGAGCAAGTCGGCTCCGCAGACATCGTGATCGAGGCGATCGTCGAGAACGTGGAAGCGAAGCGCGCGCTGTTTCGCGACGTCGACGCGAAGCTGCCCGCGGCGGCGCTCGTCGCGACGAATACGTCGAGCATCAAGCTCGAGGAGCTATCGGACGCCTTCGCCCGTCCCGAGCGTTTCGTGGGCCTGCACTTCTTCAACCCGGTCGCGAGCCTGCCGCTCGTCGAGGTCATCCGCGCGGCCACGACGAGCGCCGCGACGCTCGAGAAAGCGATGTCGTTCGTAACGCAGATTGGCAAGCTGCCGCTGCCGTGCCGCAGCGCGCCGGGCTTCGTCGTCAACCGCATTCTGACGCCGTACATGCTCGAGGCGCTGCGCGCTCATCAGGACGGCCACTCGTTCGAAACGATCGACGCCGCGGCGACGGCGTTCGGCATGCCGACGGGGCCTATCGAGCTCGCGGACCGGGTAGGACTCGACGTGGCCTTGCACGTCGCGAAGATTTTGAGCGGCGTGCTTCGTGCCGATGCTCCGCAGATTCTGGCCGACAAAGTCGCCGCGGGTGATCTCGGTGCAAAGACCGGGCGCGGCTTCTATGCGTATGTCGACGGCCACGCTGTAAAGAAGAAGGAGTTCGCGGCTCCCGACCAAGAGCTCATCGACCGTCTGCTGCTGCCGCTCGTGAACGAGTCGGTCGCGTGTCTCGACGAAGACGTCGTCGACGACGCCGATCTGCTCGATGCAGCGGCTGTTTTCGGCGCAGGGTTCGCGCCGTTTCGGGGCGGACCGATGAACTACGCGCGTCTGCGTGGATACGACGACGTCGTCGACAAGCTTGCAGTGCTAGCAAACAAATTTGGGACGCGTTTCACGCCGCACGACGGCTGGGCCCGGCTGCGGCGACAGCCGTGACGGAGTGGGCACCTCGACCGGAGCGCGCATGTTAGACTCCCGCGCTGACGACGACTTGTCCCGAAGGTATCTCGCTCGGCGATGACCAAGCAAATCGAACTCGCGCAGCTCAAGGCTTTGTCGCCGATCGACAGCTTGAAGAAGGACAACCTGCACGCGCTCGTCAAGAAAACCAAAGTTCGCGACGCGCAACCGGGCGAGGTCTTGTTCCGCGAAGGCGACTCCGAGAAGCGCACCGTCTACGTTCTGAACGGAACGGTCGAGCTGCGTGAGGGAGACGCGACCACCGCGAAAATCGTCGGCGGCGCCGACGACGCACGTCATCCCCTCTCACCGAAACTGCCGCGTCGACAAACCGCCATTGCGACATCCTCCGTCGAGTACATCACGATCGACAGCGATCTGCTCGACGTGATGCTGACGTGGGATCAGACGGGCTCGTACGAAGTCGCTGAGTTGCGCGGTGAAACGGGCAGCAACGACGACTGGATGACGACGCTGCTGCAGACCAAGGCATTCCACAAGATACCGCCGGCCAACATCCAGGCGATCTTCATGCGCTTGCAGCAGGTGAACTACAAAGCCGGCGACGTCGTGATCAAGCAGGGCGAGGAAGGCGACTTCTTCTACGTGATCACGCGCGGGAAATGCATCGTGACGCGCGAGACGCCATTGAACAAGGAAGGAATTCGCCTAGCCGAGCTTCAGGTGGGCGACACGTTCGGCGAGGAAGCGCTGATCTCCGAAGCCAAGCGCAACGCGACCGTGGCGATGGAAACCGACGGCTCGCTGATGCGGCTCGGCAAAGACGACTTCAAGACGCTTCTGAACGAGCCGATGCTCGATTGGGTCGATCGTGCGGGGGCGGAGAAGATCATCGCCGCCGGCGGTCAATGGCTCGACGTGCGACTTCCTTCGGAGTTCGAGGCGTATCACAACGAAGGCGCGCTCAACGTGCCGCTCTACTTCATTCGGCTGAAGCTCAAGACGCTGGATCCCTCGATCAAGTACGTAGTTTGTTGCGACACGGGACGGCGGAGCTCGGCGGGCGCCTTCATATTGAACGAGCGCGGCTTTCAGACGTATGTGCTGAAGGACGGGCTCAACCGCAACGGACCCTGATTCGTCGCTGCTGCCGCTGAGTCGTCAAAGGGCGTCTGAGGGTGTCTGAAGGGATGCGGCAGAGCGGTCAGAGCGTATGGGTGGGCTTGTCGCCGCCGAGGGCGCCTGCGAGGTAGTTCTCGATCCGTTTCTGGGTGTTGCCCTGATCCTGCTCGCTGAACTGGACGCCGATTCCGGCGGTGCGCTTGCCTTGGGCTCCCTTCGGCGTGATCCAAATGACTCGCCCGGCCACCGGGATCTTCTCCTCCTCGCCCATCACGTTGAGGAGCATGAAAACCTCGTCGCCGAGCTTGTAGCTCGAGTTCGTCGGAATGAACAAGCCGCCGTTCTTGATGAACGGCATATAGGCTAAGTAGAGCGCGCTCTTGTCCTTGATCGTCAGGGTCAAAAGGCCGGGCTTACTCACGTCGATCCTCGCTGAAAGCCGAGCAACAGTGCTTGCAGTCCTAGCTCGAGGTTGATGCCAGAGCCCACGAGACCCAGCAGGCGTTCCGCTTTCTCGTGCTGCTCGAACAGGCGCCTCAGTGTTAAGTCGCGCCAGGCATTATGCAAGGTGACTGCGGCGCGATCTGTGACAGAGGTCGAGCCGGGCGCGAGTCGCGCGCGAATCTGCTGGTGGAGCTCGCGCGTGAGCCAGGTGAGCGCGAGCTCCGGGTCGCCCTTGACCCACGAGTCGACGATGGCCTGGATCGGGGCTTTATCTTCAGAAATTAAAGTAAGTTGATCTGATAATTTACTGGTTTCTTTAGACTTATTATCGGCGATCACGGCTGCGACCTTGAGCGCCGCGCCGCCCGTCAAGGTCCATGCGGCCGCGAGGTCCTCAGGGCTCACGCCGAGCCAAGCCGCGACCTCGATAGGCGTTGGCCGGGCCACGTCCAAGCGCTGACAGCGGCTGCGAATCGTCGCGGGCAGGCGGCCCGGCTGGTCCGCCAATAACAGCAGGTAGGTGTCGGCGGACGGTTCCTCGAGACTTTTCAGCAGCGCATTCGCCGCCGCCGTGGTCATGCCGTCGGCCGGCTCGAAGATCACGAGCTTGGCTCCGCCGGCGTGCGCCTTGAGGCTCAGCTCCGCGGCTAGGCCGCGAATCTGCTCGACCGAGATCGCAGTCTTGTCCTCTTCCGGGAACAACCAGTGCAAATCGGGATGGTGGTCGGCGGGCGTGTGTCGATCCGCGTACGCGGCGACGGCTTCCTCGGGTCCAAGATCCGGTAATTCCTGCTTCGCGCCTCGCTCGAGCAAGCGGCGCGCGAAGACGAGCGCGAGATTCAGCTTTCCAGACCCGGCCGGCCCGCCGATCAACCAGGCGTGGCCGAGACGCTGTGCCGCGTACGCCGTCTCGAGGCGGTTCAATGCGCCCTTGAGCCACGGGCACAAGCTGCGTTGCAGCGTCTCAAGCGCGGCCCCGGTCATTTTCCGAAAGCCCCGAGTAGCGAGTCGAGCTCGCGGACGATCGCGGCCTGCACTTGTCCGAGCGCGCCCGCCGCGTCGATCACTCTGACTCGCTTCGGGTCGCGCTGGGCCCGTTCGAGATAAGCGCGTCGCACCCGCTCGAAGAACGGCGCCTGCTCCCGCTCGAAATGGTCGGGCGCGCGTGCGGCGATGCGTCGTCGGCCGACCTCGAGCGGAGCGTCGAGCAGCAAGGTCAGATCGGGCCCGAGCCCGCGCTGCACCCCGGTCTCGAGCGCCTCGAGCAGGCGCGTGTCCGCCCCTCGCCCGCCGCCTTGGTAGGCGAACGTGGCATCGGTGAAGCGGTCGCAAACAACCCATTTGCCGGTCGCGAGCGCCGGTCGAATCACGGTATCGAGGTGACGGGCGCGCGCCGCGAACATCAGCAGGGCCTCGACCTCGGCCGACAAAGCGCCGTGTTCCCCGTCGAGTATCCACGCGCGGATCGCCTCGCCCAACGGAGTGCCCCCGGGCTCGCGCGTCGCAATCGCTTCGACCCCGCGCGACTCGAGATGCGCGAGGATCAGCGCGAGGTTGGTCGTCTTGCCGACGCCCTCTCCGCCTTCCAACGTGACGAATGCTCCGCGCACGGCGCTATTGCCCCGGGGCGTGCAGCCGCCGCAGGTAGTCGCGCACCGCGCGGTCGTGCTCCTCGAGCGTCGCGGAGAACGTGTGGCTGCCGTCGCCGCGGCCGGTCGCGACGAAGTACAGCGCATCCGTGGCTTGCGGTTGGACGGCTGCCTCGAGAGACGCATTGCCCGGCAGCGCGATCGGCGTCGGCGGCAGACCCGCGCGCGTGTACGTGTTGTACGGCGTGTCGCGCTCGAGATCCTGGCGACGCAGGTTTCCGTCGTACGTCTCGCCGATGCCGTAGATCACGGTCGGGTCCGTTTGCAGGCGCATCCCGCGTTTGAGGCGTTGCTGGAACACTCCGGAGATCAGCTTGCGCTCGGAGGGCAATGCTGTCTCCTTCTCGATGATCGACGCGAGGATCAACGCTTCGTATGGGTCGCGCAACTGCGTGTCCTGATCACGCGAGTCCCACGCCTTGGCAAGATGATCGCGCATCGCCTGGTGGGCGGTACGAAGCAGCTCGAGATCGGTCGTGCCGCGCGGGAAAAAGTAAGTATCGGGGAAGAACTCGCCCTCGGGATGCATGCCGGGCTCGCCGAGCTCCGCCATGATCTGCGTGCCGTCGAGCGAGCCGGCGCGAATCGCCGTGTTGGTGCGGATCGCTGCGAGAAGGTCCGCGAACCGCCAGCCCTCCACGATCGTGAGTTGGTGCAGATAGACCTGTCCCGAGACGAGCTTCTCGACGAGCGAGAGCGGAGTTAGGCCCGGCAGGAGCTGGTACTCGCCCGCGCGAATTCGCGTTGCATCACCGCGCCAGCGCGCGTACACGTCGAGCAGGAACGGATGCTCCAGGAGGTTGCGCTGGGCGAGCTCGGCCGTGACGCGCCGCAGCGGCGTGCCGCTCGACACCTCGAGCCAAGCGCCTTCCGCCGGGATCGGCAGCTCCGCGTGCAGGGAGCGCCAGGCAAGGTCCGCAAACGCTGCGCCGCCTGCGATCAAAGCCGCCAGGACGCCGAGCGCGATCCAGGCGCGCTTACGCATCGGTGCCTATCCCAAGTTGCTGCATGAGGCGCGCGGTCGCCGGGCCCCGCGCGAACACGCGCTGGTCGAGCTGCGCGACCGGCCAGATTCCGATCAATGCATTCGTCACGAAAAGCTCGTCCGCATCGTTCAGGTCGCGCAGAGTCAGATCCGCTTCGCGTGGAGCGAGGCCGACGTGCGGAGCCGTCTCGAGCACGACCCGACGCATGACGCCAGCGATTCCATTGCGCGTGACGGCTGGCGTCAACAGCTCGGCGCCGCGAACCGCGAATACATTGCTGCTGCTGCCGCCGACCACGCGCTCGGTCGTATCGAGCAAGAGACCCTGCTCCACGTCTCGGCCGCGCAGCTCTACGTGTGCGAGCACCTGCTCGAGCCGGCACAAGTGCTTCAAATCGGCGAGCGCCGGTGAAACGCCGAGTCGCAGCGCGCAGACGTGCACGCGAATCCCGTGAGTGTAGTGCGAGCTTGGGATTTCGGGCCATGCCGAGAATCCCAGGATACGAGTCGGTTTCGGCGCGTCGGGCGGCCGGTAGCCGCGCTCGCCGGGACCGCGCGTCACGATCAGCTTCACGATCGTACGTCCCGAGCGGGGGCAATGCGCGGTGATCTCGGCGCACACGAGCTCGCGATCCGGGGCTTCGATCGCGAGCCGGCGGCAGCCGCGCTCGAGCCGCTCGAAGTGGTAGTCGAGCCAGCGAATGTGGCCGTCGACAGCCGCCATCGTCTCGAACAGACCGTCGCCGTAAGCGAGGCCGCGGTCGGCCGGATCCACGCCGGTTTCGCGTCCGTTGACGAGCCAGAGAGCCTTCAAGCCGTTCGCCGCCTCGCGCCAATCACTGCAGCGTTGTAGCAAAAAGAGCCGCGCGCTGCTCGCGGGCGGCGCACAGTTCCTCGAAGCGGGTCTATGCGAAACGCTTGAAGATGACCGTGCCGTTCGTGCCGCCGAACCCGAACGAGTTCGACATGGCGACGGACAGCTTGGCCGGGCGTGCGACGTTCGGCGTGTAGTCGAGATCGCAGGCCGGATCCGGGTTCTCGAGGTTGATGGTCGGAGGAATCACCTGCTCATGCAACGCGAGCACGCTGAAAACCGCTTCCGCGCCGCCCGCCGCGCCGACCATGTGGCCCGTCGTGGATTTGGTGGAGCTGACTGCAACGGTCTTCGCGTGATCGCCGAAAGCCCGCTTGATGGCGATGGTCTCCGCGAGGTCACCGAGCTCCGTCGAGGTTCCGTGCGCGTTCACGTAGTCGACTTGCTCGGGATTGAGGCCGGCGTCGCGCATGGCGTTCAGCATGCAGACGTACGCCCCCTGACCGTTTTCGGGCGGCGCCGTAATGTGGTGCGCGTCGCTGCTCATGCCGAAGCCGACGAACTCCGCGTAGATCCGGGCGCCGCGCGCCTTCGCGTGCTCGTAGTCCTCGAGCACGACGCACCCCGCGCCGTCGCTCAGCACGAAGCCATCGCGGTCGCGGTCCCAGGGGCGGCTCGCTTTGGTGGGCGCGTCGTTGCGCTGTGACAGCGCGCGCGCCGCGCAGAACCCGGCGAGGCCGATCTGCGTGCTGCAGTACTCGGCGCCGCCCGCCACCATGACGTCCGCGTCGCCGTGCTGGATCATTCGCGCCGCGAGCCCGATGCTGTGCGTGCCCGTCGTGCAGGCCGTAACGATCGCAAAGTTCGGGCCCGTCATGCCGTAGTTGATCGACAGATGTCCCGAGATCATGTTGATGATGCTCGCGGGCACGAAGAACGGCGAGACGCGGCGCGGACCCGCCTCGAGCATCTTCGAATGGTTCACCTCGATCGTGTGAATGCCGCCTATTCCCGAGCCGACTGCGACACCGTAGCGATGCGCGGTCGCCTCTTTGACCTCGACGCCCGAGTCGCGAATAGCCTGCACGCCGGCCGCGATGCCGTAGAGCATGAATGGATCGCACTTGCGCGCTTCCTTCGGCTCCATGTAAGCGGTCGGGTCGAAATTGCGGATCGTGCCGGCGAAGCGAGTCGAGAACGCGCTCACGTCGTACTGGTCTATCGGTGTGATCCCGCTGACGCCGTCGCGAACCTTCGTCCAACCTTCTGCCACCGTGTTACCGCACGGCGAAATGAGGCCGAGGCCCGTGACTACGACGCGCTTCGACACGGTCGATGCCTCAGGGGCAGAGGGAAAGGACGGAGCTGTGCGAGCGGACGCAGCAGATTAGGCGTCGCTTCGTCTCGCATTGATATAGTCGATTGCTTGCTGGACGGTAGTGATCTTTTCGGCTTCTTCGTCTGGAATCTCGGTCTCGAATTCCTCTTCGAGGGCCATGACGAGCTCGACGGTATCCAGGGAGTCCGCGCCCAAGTCGTCCACGAACGAGGCGTCGTTCTTGATCTCGTCCGCCTTGAGGCCGAGCTGCTCGGCAATGATTCCTCTGACCTGTTCTTCCACACTGCTCATGTGCGCGATACCCCTGTTTATTTGACCGGCCGGACCATAGGGCCCAGCCGGGGTGGCGCGTATTGTATGGGAATAAATCTGGGGGTTCTACCGGGCCGCGTGGCGTGCCGAATCGGCTCGAATGTCGCGAACTTACGCGCCATCAATGGCTTCGACGCGCTCGGTCAGTGCATCAGCATGCCGCCATTCACGTTGAGCGTTTCGCCGGTGATATAGCTGCCGGCGTCCGAGACGAGGAAAACGACGGCTGCTGCGACGTCCGCGACGCTGCCGAGACGCGCAAGCGGAATACGCTCGCGTAGCGCCTGGACCTGCTTCTCGTCGAGCGCGCGAGTCATGTCCGTGTCGATGAAGCCCGGCGCGACGACGTTGACCGTGATGTTGCGCGACGCGATCTCTGCTGCGAGCGCCTTCGTGAAGCCGATGAGGCCCGCCTTCGCCGCCGCGTAGTTCGTCTGCCCCGGATTGCCGGTGAGCCCGACGATGGAGCCGATGTTCACGATGCGGCCGTAGCGGGCCTTCGCCATGCCTCGTAAGCACCCTTTGCAGAGGCGGTAGATCGACGAGAGGTTCGTCGACAACACCGCGTCCCATTCCTCGGTCTTCATCCGCAATAGAAGGTTGTCTCGCGTGATGCCCGCGTTGTTCACGAGGATCGCGGGCGCTCCTTCGCGTGCGCCGATGTCCGCGAGCAGAGCGTCGACAGAGGCTTCGTTCGCGACGTCGAGCACGGCGCCGCGCCCTTTTAGCCCGAGCTCCGCGAACTTGGCGTCGATCGCGCGGGCGCCCTGCTCGCTCGTCGCCGTCCCGATCACGATCGCTCCTTGACGTCCTAGCGCTTCGGCAATCGCGGCGCCGATGCTCCGCGAAGCACCCGTGACGAGCGCGACGCGGCCCGCGATCCCAGGCCATGGTGTCAACGCTGAAATATCCATCGGTTCTCTTCCGCAGCGAAAATGACGCGCGATTATAGCCGCGCGGTTTCGGGCACAGCCGGCCGCCGCATCACGGTGAACGCGAGACCGGTCAGCGCGCCCGCGATCGCGCCATAGAGATGCGCCGCGACGACGACGGCGCCGCCGACACTGGCAGCGGTCAACGGCACCGGGCCGTAGACCACCTCCCAGAGGAGCTTGAGCGTGAGCCCGAGACCGAGGCCGACACCGAGCCCCACGGCCCGGGCCCGGATCATGACTATCGCCCCGCAAGCCACGAGCCCGTGCAACACCCCCGACAAGCCGACATACCAGTGCGTATCGGGCTGAAACAGGTACAAACCTGCGCTAATTGCGAACCCCGTCACAACACTTGCGATTGCCCATTCGAGCGGACTGAGGAACTCTTCTAGTAGTCCGCCGATCAGTAGCAATGCAAGGAGGTTGGGCCAGAGGTGGGCCCACCCGAGGTGCACGAGATGCGCAGTGATGAGTCTCCAGACTTGCCCGTTCGCGAGCCCTGCGCGGTCGTAGCTGCCCCAGTCACGGGCGGCTTCGCCGCCGAGGGCGAACGCGAAGCAGCAGGCCCCGATCAGCACTGGCACGGCGCCGCGGCGCCAGAGTCGCTTTACCCCTAAACCAAACTTGCCAAAAGGGTCGTCGTTCACAATGGGCATCGATGAGCGTGTGTTATCTTCGGCGCCCGTCGTGCGTCGTCCTCAGGCGCGAACCAAGGTGTGGTCATGATGAGAACATCGCTTCGAGCCGCCGAGCAAGGCTTCACGCTGCTCGAGATCATGGTGGTCGTCGTGATCATCGGGCTCCTGGCCGCGATCGTGGTGCCGAATTTCGTCGGCAACATCGACAAGGCGGCCATGAGCAGGGCCAAGCAGGACATCCGCGGCATCGAGACGGCTTTGAACCTGTATCGCCTCGACAATTTCCGCTACCCGAGCACCTCGGACGGCCTCCAAGCGCTCGTCACGAACCCGGGCGAAGCCACCGCCCCGAATTGGAAAGCGCAGCTCAGGAAGCTGCCCATCGACCCGTGGAACCATCCCTACCAATACGCCTATCCGGGTCAACATGGAGAGTTCGACGTCTTCTCGTATGGCGCCGATGGCCAGGAAGGCGGCGAAGGCATCAATGCCGACATCGGTAACTGGGATCTCGACTAGCTCGCTGGTCCCGCGCTTCGCGCAGCGCGGCTTCTCGTTGCTCGAGCTGCTCGTGGTCGTCGCGATCATCGGGATTCTCGTGGGCGCCGTCGTGCTGTCCGTGAGCGTGGTCGGCGCCGATCGAGAAGCCGAGGAAGAGACGCGCCGTCTGCAGGGGCTGATCGATCTGCTGCACGAGGATTCGTTGATGCAGAGCCGCGACTACGGCCTGATGTTGACCACGGGCGGCTATCGGTTCTACGCCTACGACTATAAGCAGCTGAAGTGGCTCGAAGTCGCCGGCGACAAGCTGCTCACGGAGCATGCGCTTCGCGATCAGCTCGTGCTGGCGCTCGCACTCGACGGCAAGGACGTTAAGCTCGAGAAGAAGTTCGAGACGATCGATCGAGAGAAGGATCCGCAGCCGCAAATCATGATCCTCTCGAGCGGCGAGATCACTCCGTTCGTGCTCGACGTCTCGCGCGACGGCGTTCGCGGCCATTTTTCATTGACCGGCGAGCTCGACGGCAAGCTCGCGGTGGCGGAGGACGGCTATGCGGCGCGTTGATCTGGCTCGCGCGCGCGGCTTCACTCTGCTCGAGGCGATGGTCGCGCTCGTGATCGTCGCGCTCGGGATGATGGCCGTGAACGGTCAGTTGAACCGCTATGTCGTGGCCGCGAGCTTCGTCGAGGAGAAGACGCTCGCGAGCTGGATCGGAACGAACCAGATCACGGCGTTGAGCGTGGGCACGACCTGGCCCGCCGTCGGAACGCACGACGAGGACGTCGAATTCGCGCAGCGCAAGTGGCGTTGCCACATCGTGGTCACGGAAACCGACGTGATGAACCTGCATCGCGTCGACGTGTCGGTCTCGCTCAAGGACAACCCCGAGCGCGTGATCGACAAGGTGTCCGGGCTCGTGGAGCCGCCCGTGCCCGCAGGCATACCGCCGCCGCGCTGGGCGCTCCCAATCGTCGCGCAACAGGGCGCTGAATGACGACTCGTCGCATAAAGGGCTTCACGCTGATCGAGCTGCTCGTCGCGATGGCAATCGTCGCGGTGATCGGCGTGATGGCGATGACCGGCTTGAGCGAGGTGATCCACCAACAGACGCTCGCGCGCGAGCGCGCCGCGCGCTGGCAGGCGATCCAGCTTGCGATGCGAGTGATCGTCCAGGATCTCTCGCAGCTGCAGCCGCGGCCGACGCGCGACGAGCTCGGCGAAGCGTTCATCCCGAGCCTACTCGCGGATCCTAGCGGCCAGTTCGCCCTCGAGTTCAGCCGCGGCGGGTGGGCGAACCCCGGCGGCTTTCCGCGCGGCAACGTTCTTCGTGTCGCCTATAACTTCGAGGACGACAAGCTGGTCCGTTATCACTGGCCGGTGATGGATCGCACGACCGCGACCCCGCCGGTGCGCACGGAGCTGCTCGACGGCGTCTCGGACATCGAGGTGCGCTATCTCGACGGCTCCAACATGTGGCAACTCGACTGGCCGCCGGTGGGAATGGCCGGAGCGCAGCGCTTGATCGAGCGCCCGCGCGCGGTGGAGTTCGCGATCGTGCTCAAGGATTTCGGGCGCGTCTCGCGGCTCGTGGAGACGACGGGATGACGCCGCGCTCTCGGCAACGCGGCGTGGCGGTGCTGATCGCGATGCTCGCGGTCACGGTCGGCACCATCATCGCCGTGAACTTGATGTGGCAAGGCACGCTCGACTTGCGCCGCGCCGAGTCCGCGCTCGCGACGGATCAAGGCACGCTCTACATGCAGGGAGCCGAGGCCTGGGCCGCGGACATCTTGCGCCAGGACGAGGTCGACTCGCCCCAGAGCGACAACTTGGGCGAGATCTGGGCGACCGAGCTGCCGCCGTTGCCGGTCGACGGCGGCACGATTCAGGGCAAGCTCGAGGACCTCCAGGGCCGTTTCAACCTCAACAGCCTGGTCGACATCCGCGGACGGCCGGACCCCATTGCGATGAAGCAGTTCGAGCGGCTCTTGATGCTGCTCGAGATCGATCCGCAGCTCGCCGGCGGGGTGCTCGACTGGCTCGATCCTGACACCGAGGTCCGGTTCCCGAACGGCGGCGAGGATTCGACGTACGCGGCCGCGACCCCGCCCTACCGCACGGCAAACATGCCGATCACGTCGCCTTCGGAGCTCATGGCGGTGACGGGATTCGACCGCAAGATCTATGCAACCTTGGCGCCCTACGTGACGGCTTTGCCCACCGGGACGAAGCTCAACGTCAACACGGCGACCCCGGTGATCGTCGCCTCGCTCGATCAGATGATCGACATGTCCACCGCGAAGGCGATGGTCGAGGCGCGCGGCAATCACGAGTTCCTCGATATCAAGGACACGTTCCAGAATCTCGTCGACAAGGACATGCTGAGGCGAATCGACGGCTCGAGCGAGCACTTCTTGTTGACCGCCACCGTGACGCTCGGTACAAATCAAATGGTGATGCGCTCCGTACTGCAGCGCGACCGCAGCGGTATCACGCGCGCTTTGTTCCGCAGCCTGGGGGTCGAGTAGCGTGGCCGACACGTTGTTCATCCGTCTCGGCGAGCACGGCGCCACGTGGGCGACGTTTGCGCCGACCGGTCAAATCACGAGCGCGCTGTCGCGCGGCCCGCTTTCCGACGCACGGGCCGCGGCCGATGGCCGGCGCGTGGTCGTGTTGGTCCCCGGCATCGACGTGCTCTCGACCCAGGCGGAGCTCCCGGCTTCGAGCCCCGCTCGAATGCGGCAGATCGTGCCGTTCTCGCTCGAGGACTCCCTCGCCGACGACGTCGAGGGCTTGATGTTCGCGGTCGGTGCACGCATCGGGGCCAACGCGGCGGCCGTCGCGGTCGTGAGGAAGGCGCGGCTCGAAGGCTGGCTCGCGGAGCTATCCGCCGCGGGCATCGTCCCACAAGCCGTTTACAGCGAGACCGACGGCGTGCCCGACGTGCCGGCGACGCTGATATTGCTGCTCGAGGGAGAGCGTGTTTACGCCCGCCGGCCGGGCCAGCCGCCTTTCGTCCTCGAGGGTGTACCGCTGCGGCAAGTGGTCAACTTGCTGCGCGCGGGCGGTGCGGACGAGCTCAAGTACGCGATCGCCTACGCCGACCCGGAAACGCGCGCGCATCTGCAGGACGACATACGCGGACTCTCCGACGACTTCGAGACGGCAGAGGCGAAGGTGGCCGTCGACGGTCTGTTCCCCCACTTCGCCGCGACGGTCGCGCAGCGGCAAGGGACGAATCTTCTCCAGGGACCGTACGCGGCGAAGTCCAATTGGCTCGAGCTCGCGCGGCCGTGGCGGAACGCGGCCGCGTTGCTAGGCGTGGCCGTACTGGTCGGGATCGTGTTGCAAGGGGCCGAATACTGGAGCCTGCGCCGCGCGGACACGAATCTGGGCAGCCGGCTCGCGACGACTTGCCAGCAAGTCGTCGGCACGAATCGAATCAGCGCCTGCGACGCCGAGGTTGTGAAGCGCCAGCATCAAGGGGGTAAAAGCACTGAGACGTTCCTGACCACGCTCGAGGCGATCGCCGCGATGCGCGATCCAGCGCTGCGAATCGATGCGCTGACCTACCGCAACAAGATCACCAACGTGCAGCTGATCGCGAGCGACGTCGGCGCGATCGACAAGTTCGCGCGCGACCTCGAGCAGACGCACCGCTTCGCGTCGAAGATCGAGTCCGCCAACCAGAACAACAACGGCATCGAAGGCCGCCTGCAGATCGCGCCCAAATGAAAGCCTGGTTCACCAATCTAGAGCCGCGCGAGCGCCTGCTCCTACTGGGCGGCGTCGCCGCCGCGTTGCTGATCGCCCTCTGCCTGGGTGTGATGAAGCTACACACTCAAACGGAAGTATTGCGCGAGGCGGTCGCATCGAAGCAGCGCCTGCTCGTCGAGCTCGCGCGCGTCGGCTCGGGACCGGCAACGACCGCACAAGGTGCGCAATCGAACAATCAGACGCTCGTCGTCGTGATCGACGGGAGCGCGCGCGAGCATGGCATCGCGCTCACGACGCGCCGTGCGGACGGCCCCGACGGCGTGCAAGTCGCGTTCAGCAACGTGCCGTTCGACATGTTGCTCGACTGGCTCGTGGCGCTCGAGAAGCAAAGCTCGGTCGCCGTGGAAGCGGCCTCGTTCACGACGGCGAAACAGAAAGGCATCGTGAACGGCCAGCTCACGTTGCGTAGGTGATGAGCCGATGAAACTCTGGCACTGGGTCGCTCTCGGTATCGGTGCGTACTTCGCGTTCGCGCTGAGCTCGTTCCCGGCCGGCACCGCGTACGCTTGGTTCGCGCCGGCGGGTCTGCAGCTCGACGGGCTCGAGGGCACGCTCTGGTCCGGGCGTGCCGCCGCCGGCAACGTCGGCAACCTCTCGCTGCGCGACGTTCGCTGGAGCGTGCATGCGTGGCAGCTGCTGCTCGGTCGCGTCGCGGCCGACCTCAGGGCGCAGCTCGACGAGGGCTACGTGGCCGCGCACGTGAAAGCCACGCGCGGCCACGTGTCGCTGAGCGAGGTGCGTGCGAGCACCTCGCTATCGACGTTGCGGCCCGTTCTGCCGATCTCGGGCCTGCGCGGCCAGGCCAACCTCACGTTGAGCGCGCTCGAGCTCGATGTCGCGAAGGCTTGGCCCACCAAAGTCGTCGGCAACCTCAAGTTGCTCCAGCTCGAGACGACGCCGCTGAACCTCACCGGCCCGCGCGGCAAGCTGTTCCCGATCGGCAACTACGATGTGCTCTTGAGCGAAGGGCCGGGACCGATCAACGCGAAGTTCAACGACGCCGGCGGGCCGCTCGAGGTCTCGGGCACGCTCGCAGTCAACGCGGCGCGCGCCTACTTCCTCGACGGACTGATCAAGCCGCGCGCCGATGCGGCTCAGGAGCTCGTCGACGGGCTCAACGTGATCGCGAGCGACCCCGACGCCGAAGGCAGGCGCCGGCTGATGCTCAACGGATCGCTCTGATCAGCCGGCCGGCCACGTCCGCAGCTCTTTGAGCAGCGGGAAATACAACGCGACCCGCACCTTGCGGCGCTCGATCGCCGCGAGCGCTGCCGCGTAGCGATCGAGCTGCGGCCGATAGCGCTCGACCTCGGAGTCGAGGAACGCCGCGCGGTCGCCGCCTTCGTGGCGGCTCGTCTTGAAGTCGACGATCCAACGCTCGCCGTCCGCGACGAACGTACGGTCGAGGCGGACGTGCTCGAGCGCATCGCCGCTCCGCAGCGTCAGCGTGAGCTCCGAGCGGGCGTCCTCGTGTGCGCCGAGGACGAAGCGCCCGTGCGGATCCTCGAGCGCCGAGTGCAGCGCCGCGACCACGCGGGAGGTCGCGGCCGCGACTTCCGTCTCCTCGACACCGAGGAGGCGCAGCTCCTGCGCATAGGCCGACGCGCGTTGCTCGGTCGTGGTCGGACTCTCGGAGTCTAGGCCCGATTCCGCGATTCGCTGCAGGTGCCGGTGCACGACGGTACCGACGTGCGCCGCAGTGCGGCTCGCCCACACGAACTCCGGACGCGCCGGCTCGGCCGCCGACGTGCCGGCACCGCTCGGCGAGCCTGGCTCGATCTCGAACGGCAGCGCGAGTTGCGGTACCGCGCCCGCGGGCGTCGGCTTCCGCGTGCGCGACGACGGGGTCGGCGCGTGCGCCTGCGGCGGCTGAATGT
>Ga0163163_10001805_pt1 | contig 18044 bp, 14 predicted proteins | sample S65metaG_FD_119766 | JGI IMG/M metagenome (GOLD analysis project Ga0163163, IMG submission 119766) | Switchgrass rhizosphere microbial communities from Kellogg Biological Station, Michigan, USA - S6-5 metaG | ecosystem: Host-associated > Plants > Roots > Rhizosphere > Soil | place: USA... | reverse complement strand
GCTCGGCACGTGCGGTGTCTCTGCCGTCGGCGGGCAGCGCTTGCCGGTATGCGCCGCGTAGCACACCCGGCACGTCTCGATCACGAGCACCCAAACCGTGATCAAGAAGAATAGAGTGAGCGCCGCGTCGAGCCGGTCGTTGAAGATCAGACGCGGCGCCTGCGCCGCGGCAGTGCCGGTGATCGCGCCAGCAGCGAGCTGCTCGGCGAGATCGTTCGCGTGCGCGAGGAAACCGAGCTTCGCGTCGGGGCTGAAAAGCTTCTGCCACGCCGCGGTCGAGGTGACGACGACGAGCCAGGCGAGCGGGGCAGCGGTCACCCACGCGAACAGCGCTTTGCGCGACTTCACGATGATGGTCGTCGCGACGCAGAGCGCGATCGCCGCGAGCATCTGATTCGCGATGCCGAACAGCGGCCACAAGCTGTTGATGCCGCCGAGTGGGTCAATGACGCCGAAGTATAGAAAGTATCCCCAGCCAGCGACGACGAGGCCGCTGCAGACCAGCACGCTCGGGTACCAGCTCGTCCGGCCCATCGCGGGCACGACGTTCCCGATCATGTCTTGCAACATGAAGCGCGCGACGCGAGTGCCCGCGTCGACGGTCGTCAGTATGAATAGCGCCTCGAACATGATCGCGAAGTGATACCAGACCGCGAGCAGCGATTTGCCGAACGCGCTCGAGAAGATGCTCGCCATTCCGACGGCAAGAGAGGGCGCGCCGCCGGTGCGCGCGAACAGCGTCGCTTCGCCCATCGATTGCGCGAGATCGTGCATTTGCGCGGCGGTGACCGGGAAGCCCCACGACGAGATCTTCGTCACCGCATCCACCGCGTCGGCGCCGACCACGCCCGCGGGGCTGTTGATTGCGAAGTACACGCCCGGATCGAGCACGCACGCCGCGACCATCGCCATGACGGCGACGAACGACTCGACGGCCATCGCGCCGTAACCGATGAAGCGCGCGTCGCGCTCGTTGGCGAGCAGCTTCGGGGTCGTCCCTGAGGAGATCAGTGCGTGGAAGCCGCTGATTGCGCCGCACGCAATAGTAATGAATACGAAGGGAAACACTTTGCCGCCGAAGATCGGGCCCGTGCCGTCGACGAATTGCGTGACGGCGGGCATCTTCACGGCGGGATTCAGGATCACGATCGCGATCGCAAGCGCGACGATCGTGCCGATCTTCATGAACGTCGAGAGATAGTCGCGCGGCGCGAGTAGCAGCCACACGGGCAGCACCGCTGCCGCGAAGCCGTACAAGATCACCATCAGCGCGAGAGCCGGGCCGTCGTAGTCGAACCACGTGCGGATCGTCGGATGCGCGTCGACCCAGCTGCCGCTGAATACCGCTAACAGCAATAGCACGACACCGATAGCAGTCCCTTCGAGCACGCGACCGGGGCGCACATGACGCATGAACAGACCGACTAGGATCGCGATCGGGATCGTCGCGGCGACAGTCGACGTGGCCCACGGGCTGTGGCGCATTGCGTTGACCACCACGAGGCCGAGCACGGCAATCAGAATGATCATGATCGCGAGCACGCCGATCAACGCGACCGCGCCGCCGACCGCGCCGAGCTCGTCGCGAGCCATCTGGCCGAGCGACCGGCCGTCGCGGCGGATCGAGCAAAAGAGCGCAACGAAATCTTGCACGCAGCCGCCGAGCACTGCGCCGAACACGATCCACAGCGTGCCGGGCAGGTAGCCGAACTGCGCTGCGAGCGTCGGACCGATCAGCGGCCCCGGACCCGCGATCGCCGCGAAATGGTGGCCGAAGACGATCCAGCGATTGGTCGGCATGAAGTCGCGCCCGTCGCTGAATCGCTCCGCGGGCGTCGCACGGGTCGCGTCGAGCGTGAGCACCTTCGCGGCGAGAAATGCACTGTAGAAGCGATACCCGAGCGCGTACACGCAGATTGCCGCCAGGATGAACCACATCGCGTTCACCGTCTCGCCGCGGCTCGATGCGATGGCGCCGAGTGAAGCCGCTCCGAGAAGCACGACCGCAGCCCAGAGCGCCGCGGCCAACGGACGCGGCAGTGGCTTCTTCACCTCGATCACCATTACAGACTTCCCCTTGGTCTCGTTCTCTAAGATCGCGCTCGACGGCGTATTCACTGGCGGCGTCGCAACTATCGTAGTTCGAACGGCATGACCTCGCAGCTATCTTTTGCGAGGTTTGTTGTGCACGATCGGCTCGGTCTGCGCGGGCTCGCGTCGAGTGAGCTTTAACTCCGTTGGAGGGTCGCTCGCTCGTGCACGCGCTTCGATTGCCCGTTGCGAGCTTCGGTCGGCTACTGCGGCGCCGGTCAAGCTGCCGTGAACTGCGTCACAGATTCAATCGAGATATGACAAATAACGATTTAAGATCTATGACAAATTAGGCCCTACACACACACCAGCAGTGGGTTCATAATCAGCGCCGCTCGAAGCCACCGCACCGAACAAGAACATCCCCGGACGCAATGCCGGGCTAACGATTAAAAAATCAGGGATCGACACCAATGAAATCGTTGTTCGCCTTTCGGCTCACCATCCTCTTTGTTTGTTCAGCAATCGTTGCCGCTTGCGGCGGTGGAGGCGGGGGCGACAGTCCTGCGCCGCAGCCGCAGCCGACGCCACCGGTTACGTACACGATCGGAGGCGCGCTGACGGGCCTCGCAAGTGGCGCCAGCGCGGTGCTGCAGAACAACGGCGGCTCGAACCTAACGGTGAGCGCCAACGGCAACTTCACGTTTGCAACTGCGATCAACAGCGGCACCGCGTACGCAGTGACGGTGTTGACGCAGCCTACGGGTCAGAGCTGCCAGGTGACGAACGGAACCGGAACGGCAACGGCGAACGTCACGAACGTGACGGTCGCTTGCACCACGACAGCGCCAAACACGTTCACGATTGGCGGCACGGTGAGCGGTCTCGCCACCGGCGCCAGCCTCGCGCTGAAGAACAACGCCGGCCCGGATTTGCCGGTGCCCGCCAACGGCAACTTCACGTTTCCGGCCGCCGTCGCGAGCGGTGGCGCGTACGCGGTGACGGTGTCGACGCAGCCAGCGGGTCAGACCTGCCAGGTGACGAACGGAACCGGAACGGCGACGGCGAACGTCACGAACGTGACGGTCGCTTGCACCACGACGGCGCCAAACACATTCACGATTGGCGGCACGGTGAGCGGTCTCGCCACCGGCGGCAGCCTCGCGCTGAAGAACAACGCCGACCCGGACTTGCTGGTGACCACGAACGGCAACTTCACGTTTCCGGCCGCAGTTGCGAGCGGTGCCGCGTACGCGGTGACCATATCGACGCAGCCTGCGGGCCAGGATTGCACCGTTGCGAGCGGAACCGGAAACGCGTCTGCCAACGTAACGAACGTCGCGGTCACTTGCGCGACGACTGTCTCCGGCACGGTCTCGGGTCTAATTGGCACAGTCGTCCTGCGGAACAACGGTGCGAACGATAAGCCCATCTCTGCCGATGGCGCTTTCAGCTTCGGGCCGCAAGCGGGCGGCACGCCTTACGCCGTCACGGTGGCGACCCAGCCGACCAACCCGGCTCAGACCTGCACGGTCAACAACGGCTCGGGAAACATCGGCAGCACGGTACTCAACATCACGGTCGTTTGCGTCAGCACCGACCAGACGCCCCCGACGGTGACGGCTCGGGCGCCAATGCCGTTCGCTGTGGGAAGCAAAATCAAGGGTGGCGTCGTTTTCGTCGAGTTCTCGGAAGCGATCGATACGGGGAGCGTCAATACGTCTTCTTTCAAGGTCGAGGACTCGTCGGGTGCCGCCGTGAGCGGTCAGATAACTTTTGCGGTCAACAATACCCAGGCGATCTTTACGCCGGGCTCGGTTGCGGTACCTGCCGCGCTGGCGTACGACACGACGTACAAGGTTACTCTCACGACTGCCGTGCGCGATCCTTCTCACAACGCGCTGGCTGCCAACGTGGTGTGGACGTTCAACAGCGGCAAGAAGCTCGCGATGGGCTTCCACCATACCTGCGCTCGCATGGACGACGGTGGAGTCAAGTGCTGGGGCGCCAACGAATATGGCCAGCTCGGCTACGACGACACTCAGAATCGCGGCGACCTGTTCGGACCTCATATGGACACGCTCGCGCGTGTGAACCTGGGCGCGAACCGGACCGCGGTCGCGATCGCGGCGGGCGACTACTTTACCTGTGCGCGCCTCGACGATGGCGGGACCAAGTGCTGGGGTCGGAACGTCGACGGGCAATTGGGCCAGGGCAGGGACGGCTCCAACCCGAACTTCGGTGACCAGCCAGGCGAGATGGCGCTGCTGGCCGCGATCGACTTCGGAGGGGGTCACAGCGCGCTCGAGATCGCCGCCGGCGAAGACTTCGCGTGCGCGCGGCTCGACAATGACACGGTGAAGTGCTGGGGACTCAATGACAGCGGTCAGCTAGGCCAAGACAACACCTTGCTCCTGGGAAACACGACGGGGGACATCGCAGCTGCACCCGCGATCGCTCTCGGGACCGGCCTTTTGCCGCGCGGGCTCGCGCTCGGCCATTACCATGTCTGCGCGCTCTTGGAGGACGGGGCGCACGCCAACCACGTGAAATGCTGGGGCGACAATCGTTGGGGCCAATTGGGCAATGGCCATCACGGTGCCGGCGCGAATGTCGGCGATAACGTCAACGGCATGGTCAATGCGAGCGATGTCAATTTGGGAACGAACCGGACTGCAACATTCGTGGCTGCAAACGGCGGTCACACCTGCGCGCTGCTCGACAACGCATCGGTGAAGTGCTGGGGTCTTAACACGTGGGCTCAGGTGGGCCTGAACGTGACCAACGCTCCCGCCGACCAGTTGGTGTGCACCGCCGCTAACGACTGCATTGGCGATGGCCCGGGCGAGATGGGCGATACTCTGACCCCCGCCGTTGCCGCCGGTGTCTCTCGCTTGACCGCTGGATCCCGGCACAACTGCGTCCTTCTGACCACCGGCCAGTTGAAATGCTGGGGTTCCAACCAACAGGGCCAGCTCGGTTTGGGCGACAACGTCGGTCTGAAACAGATGATTGGCGACGACGCTGGTGAGATAGCCGCGCTCGCAGCGACGGCCTTGAAAGCCCCTGTCGAAGAGGCGACTGCCGGTGGGTTCCAGACCTGCGTCTGGAATACCGACGACACGCTGAACTGCTGGGGCGCAAACGACGGCGGCCAGCTCGGCCACAACGACGTGACGCAATGGGGCGACCAAGCCAATCAGATGGGCCCGTCGCTGCCGAACACGGATCTCGGGACTTGAGGTAGGTTGGCTCGAGCTTGGTGACGGGCTGCCATGAGTGGCCTTGGCGAACGCGTTTCTGTCGGACAACTCGTCCAGCGCTTCTTGCTGCCGGCACCGCTCGTGTCACTGGTCGGGCTCCTGCGCTGGGGAGCCCGGATTTCATGGAGGGCGGAAGTCGAATTGGCGAACCTGCGGTTGGGTGTCCGAAACACGATCAGCTCGTTTACGAAGATCAAGACTGCGGAAGGCGTGTTGCGGACTGGTAGCGACTGCGGTTTTGCCACCGGGTGCTTCGTGGCCTCGGGCAGTGGCGGGATCGAGCTCGGCGATCACGTCATTTGCGGACCCAATGTCGCAATCATCGGCGGTAACTATCGCTACGCCGCGTTGGATGTGCCTTTCGAGCAGCAGGGTTTTTTTTCGGTCGGAGTGCGGATCGGTCGAAATGTCTGGATCGGGGCGAACAGCACCATTCTGGATGGATCGGTCATCGGCGATAACACGATCGTGGTCGCGAACAGTTTGGTGAATCGGCGTTTTCCGCCGAACGTTATACTCCAGGGAAATCCGGCGAAGATCGTGATAAGACGCGGCCCCGGAGAAGGAGAGTCTGGTGGACAAGGAGCAGGTGCTACAGCTCGTGCTCACGACCGTCAGTCGAGAAGCTGAGGACATCGGTTACGACGAGTTGCGTGAGCCGACCGCCGAAACTCCTCTGTTTGGCGGTGATGCCGGCGTTGATTCGCTTTCACTAGTGCGACTGGTTGCGGCGATCGAACGCGCTGCGCAAGCTCGGTTTAGCAAAAACATCGTCCTAGCGGACGAGAGGGCGATGTCGATGCGGCACAGCCCGTTCCGGACCGCTGGGGCATTGGCCGAGCTGCTCTACGCCCGGCTCGGCGCGGTCGATGCCTGAAGTCGTTCTGATCACCGGCACGCGCAAGGGAATTGGCAGGCATCTGGTCGACCACTTCCTGCAAAAGGACTACATCGTCGCAGGATGCAGCCGCGACGAGTTTGAGGGGTCGTTGCCTCACGGCTATAGGCACTATCGGGCCGACGTCGCTGACGAGCGTGCAGTGGTCGACATGGTGCGCGACGTTCAAAAGAGTTGCGGCCCCATCACGATCCTGGTCAACAATGCCGGGATCGCGTCGATGAATCATTTGCTGCTGACTCCGCTGTCCACCATCGAGCGCATCTTCTCGACCAATGTGTTTGGAACGTTTCTGGTGATGCGCGAGGTGGCTAAGGGCATGTCCGCAGCGCGTTACGGACGAATCGTGAATTTCGCCACCGTCGCGACGCCCCTCGATCTGGAGGGCGAGGCCGGATATGCGGCTTCCAAGGCCGCAGTCGAGTCGCTGACACGGATTGCGGCGCGCGAGCTCGCGCCGTTCAATATCACCGTCAACGCCATCGGACCCGGGCCTGTCATGACCGACTTAATGAACGGTGTACCCAAACGAAAGGTAGACGCCTTGCTCGGCAGACAGGCCATTCACCGTCTGGGCGAGCAACGTGACATCGCGAACGTCATCGATTTTCTCGTGTCGCGCGCCAGCGACTTCGTCACCGGACAGACGATCTACCTCGGTGGCGTTCGTTAGGTCGCCCAATGGCCCGACTCGCTCGCCTCCTCGAGAGCCTCGAAACCCGAGGCGCCCAGAGGTGCCTTTACTGCGACGGTCGCTGGCATACCTATGACGAGCTCGTAGCTCGCATCGCTGTTTGGCGACAGCATCTGTGCACATTTGCGCTCGAAGCGGGCTCGGTTGTTGGGCTCGAAGCAGACTACTCGCTGGATTCGATCGCCTTGCTCCTGGCCGCTTGGGCAGAGCACTTGATCGTCGCGCTGGTGCCGCATAGCGAGGATCCCGAAGTTTTCCTACGAGATTCCTGTGCTGATGGCAGCTTCACCGCTGGCACCTCGGGATCGCTAGTGTGGAGTTCGCGGCCGGCGCAGACGCTGAATCCGCTGCTCAATCGAATCAAGTCCTCGGGCGAGCCCGGGATCATCATCTTCACGTCGGGATCCACTGGCCAGGCGAAAGCGGCGCTGCACAGCGTCGATCGGTTTCTCCGCAAATTCGACCGGCCTGGACGAGCGCTCAGAACGCTCGCGTTCTTGCATTTCGACCATGTCGCCGGCGTCGATACGCTGCTGTACACACTCGCCGCCGGCGGCGCGCTGGTGGTGGCGTCGGATCGCGCCCCCGGCCCGATTTGCGCGCTGATCGAAGCGGCGGAAGTCCAGGTGTTGAGCACGTCGCCGAGCTTCCTCCGTCTGCTCTGGGCTTCGGGAGCCGCGGACGGTCACAACCTGTCGAGCCTCACGGTGATCACATACGGCTCAGAGCCGATGGACGCGGCGACGTTGCGGCGCGTGAACGAGCTGTTTCCGGCGGCGCGCGTGAGCCAGAAGTACGGCACGACGGAGACGGGCGCTCCGCGCACCGTATCGCGATCGAACGATAGCTTGTGGGTGCAGATTGGCGGTGACGGCGTCGAGACGCAGATCAAGGACGGCATCCTCTGGATACGAAGCGAAGGCACGTTCCTCGGCTATCTCAACGCGCCGACACCGTTCGATGACGAAGGCTGGTATTGCACCGGCGATCTCGTTGAGCAGGACGGCCAATGGTTGCGGATCCTCGGTCGCGAGGGCGACACCATCAACGTGGGCGGGGAAAAGGTTTCGCCCGTCGAAGTGGAGCAAGTCATTCTCGAGCTCGACGAGATCAGTGCCGTGGCCGTGAGCGGCCGCGCGCATCCACTCATGGGCCAGATTGTGACCGCCCGCGTCTCGCTTCGACCGGGCGTCGATGGGGCGAAGATCGAGGCAGCGGTCCGCCGTCATTGTCGGAGCCGTCTGCCGCGCCACAAAGTACCCGTGACCGTCGATGTCGCAACCGGGCCGCTGAGCTCCGACCGACAAAAGATCCTGCGCCGCGACGACCGCGCCGGGCTCTAAGAGCGCTGGCGTCCCGGCGTGGAGCACGCCGGCGCCGCGCAGCTGATGCGGTCACAAAGCCGCACCAGCTCAGGTTGAGTGGTGGAGGCGGCGGGAATCGAACCCGCGTCCGCAAGTCCTCCGCCGTCGGCTCTACATGCTTATTCGCGTCTATTGTTTTAACTGGCAGCAACCCGACGGACAGGGCCCACTGACAGCGATTCCGTTCAGATCTTAACGATGCGGCCCCGGACGTGCCTCATCGCGATCTCGTGAGATGTGACGCCTGAATGTCCTTGCGGACGCTGGACGCACGAGCACGGCTCCAGTCAGACGGCACCCTACCGGGTTTTAGGCGGCGAGTGCGTAGTTGTCGTCGTTGGCAACTAACAGTTTGCAGATGGTTTAACGAAGGTAATCTGCACCTCGGCATGCACCTCAGGTTTCGCGACCCACGTCGAAGCCATGTCGCCCCCAAGTGCAAGCCTAGTGTAGGGCCCAAACCGGGCGTTGCAAGGCCGTGCGTCGCGCAGGATTCGGCTCAGTGGGCCCGCGAACGCAGGATCCGCGCCCTGTCGCGGTCCCAATCCCGCTCCTTTTCGGTCGTTCGCTTGTCGTGTTGCTTCTTGCCCTTCGCGAGCCCGAGCGCGAGCTTCACGCGCCCCTTGTTCCAGTAGAGCTCGAGCGCGACCAGCGTGTACCCCTTGCGCTCGACCAGGCCCGTGAGCCGGTCTATCTCGCGTCGATTCAGAAGCAGCTTGCGGATGCGAGCGGGCTCAGGCGTAACGTGCGTCGACGCCGAGCTCAGCGGCGTGAGATGCGAGCCGTGCAGCCACGCTTCGCCGTTACGCACCATCACGAAGCTGTCGACGAGCTGCGCCTTGCCAGCGCGAAGGCTCTTCACTTCCCAGCCCTGCAACGCGAGCCCGGCTTCGAATCGCTCCTCGATGAAGTAGTCGAAGCGCGCCTTTTTGTTCTGCGCGATCGTGCTCGACTTCTTTTCTTTCTCTTCTTTCTTGGCCATGCCGGGCCAATGATCCTAGAATCGCTCGCCGAAAAATACTGCGCGCGGGCGCAGCGGGAGACGGTTCTTGCCGACAGTGCAGCGTAACGCGCGCGTGTCCTATAGCGCGAAACAGATGTTCGACCTCGTCAACGACATCGAGAAGTACCCCGAGTTTCTGCATTGGTGCACCGGCGCCCGAATCGACTCTCGTAACGGCAACACGATCGAGGCGACGCTCGATATCTCGGTGCTCGGCTTTCAACGGAGCTTCCGAACGCGCAACACTCTGCGGAGTCCCGACCGTATCGCGCTCGAGCTCGTGTCCGGTCCGTTTCGGAGGCTGCGAGGCGAATGGCGGTTCAGCGACCGATCGGATGGCGGCGCCGATATCTCGCTGTCGCTGGTGTTCGACGTCACGTCGTCGCCGTTCGGTCTGGTGTTCTCGAAGGTGTTCGAGCAGCTCGCCGGCGCTCAAATGGACGCTTTCACGCGGCGCGCGGCCGCGTTGTATGGCGGGCGGACGACGTGAGGTATCTCGACGTCGCAGCACCCGGTCGGGACTGAGCGCGAGCGGGTGTCGCGCTATGCCGGCGTCCGGTCAGGTCGGTTTCAGCTCGACGTTGCGCTCGAGCTTGGCGACGCGCTCGTTCTCGAAATAGACGATGATCCAGCGCTGCTGGTACTCGCGGGACCGGCCATGATGGAAGTAATAGGCGTAGTCCCAACGGTCGCGGTGAAAGCTATCCGCGACCATTGGCGTGCCGAGCAAGAACTGGACTTGGCTGCGCGTCATCCCAACTTGCACGCGATCGATATCCGAGTCCTTCAGCAGGTTGCCTTGCTGGATGTCCATTCGGTAGACGCAGGCGCTTAGGAATAGAACGCCGACGCACAGCGCCGCGAGCAGGCGCAGTGACGAGAATGGTTCGCGACTTGTCGAAGTGGAGCGCACGTCAGGTTCGGTCCATAATGAAGGCGAAATCATACCCGATTGAATCGAGGCGAGTGGAACGTGGAAGGACAAGATCTTCGCAAGCTCGGCCTCAAGGTCACCTCGCCGCGCCTCAAAGTGCTGGAGATCCTCGAGAAGAGCGTCCAGCGGCACATGTCTGCCGAGGCGATCTATCGCGCGCTGCTCGATAGCGGCGAAGAGCTCGGCCTCGCGACGGTCTACCGGGTGCTCACGCAGTTCGAGAGGGCGGGGCTCGTAACCCGCAACAACTTCGAGGGCGGCACGGCGGTCTTCGAGCTCGCCGATCGCACGCATCACGACCACATGGTGTGTCTCGAGAGCGGCCGCGTGATCGAGTTTTACGACGAGCGGATCGAGCAGCTACAACGCGAGATCGCCGCCAAGAACGGCTACGACATCCAAGAGCACAGCTTGGTTCTATACGTTCGACCGAAGAAGCGCTGATTCGCTCACTTCTTGGCGCTTACTTCTTGGCGCTCTGCCGTTTCGCGCGTTCGATCATCTCCTCGGCGTGCGCGCGCGTTCGTTCCGTAATCTCGATGCCGCCGAGCATCCGCGACAGCTCCTCGACACGCTCCTCGGAGCCGAGGGCGCGCACGTTGGTGCGGCTGAGCTTGCCATCGGTGAGCTTGATCACGCGATAGTGCCGCTGTCCCTGGCTCGCGACCTGAGGTAGGTGCGTGACGCAGACGACCTGCCGGCTGTCGCCGAGCTGGCTCAGCTTGCGCCCGACGATCTCCGCCACGCGGCCGCCGACGCCGGCATCGACTTCGTCGAACACGAAGGTCGGCACTGGAGATGCGCCCGATAGCACGACCTCGATAGCGAGGCTGATGCGCGACAGCTCGCCGCCCGAAGCGACTCGCTCGAGGGGGCCGAACGGCTGACCGGGGTTGAGCCGCACTTCGAAAGAGACGCGCTCGAGGCCGGCCGCGTCCGCGCGCTCTTCGGGCTTCTCCGCGAGCTCGATGCGAAACTCGCCGTTCGGCATGCCGAGCTCCACGAGCTGCTCTGTTACTGCGCGGCCGAGCGTCGTGGCGCTTTTCTTTCGCGCGGCCGAGAGCTGCGTCGCGCGTTTGAAATAGGCGCCGCGCGCGCTGGTTACGCGCGCGGCGAGGTCCTCGATCGATTCCGCGCCGCCGTCCAAGTCGGCGAGGCGCCGCCGCAGCTTGTCCAGCACGGCGCAAAGCTCGCGCTCCTCGACGGAGTGACGCCGAGCGAGCGCGCGGAATTTCGCGAGCCGCTCGTCGAGCCACTCGAGCCGCGCGGGATCCGCTTCGAGGCGCTCGCGATAGCGATTGAGCGTCGAGCCGACCTCGCGAAGCTCGATCTCGACGCCGGCAAGACGCTCGGCCGAAGCCTGCAGCTCGGGATCGTGCTCTGCGAGACGCTCGAGCTCGCGCCGCGCGTGAACCACGGCGGCGTCGGCCGCACCGGTCTCGTTTTCGAGCAAGAAATCGAGCGCGGCGCCCACGCCGCCGAGCAGCCGATCGACGTTCGCGAGCCGGTCGCGCTCCGTTCGCAGCGACTCGGGCTCGCCGTTCGCGGGCGCGAGCGACTCGAGCTCGCCGACTTGAAAGCGCAGCAGCTCGAGCTGCGCCTCGCGGTCGGCGCTCGCGTCTCGCCGGCCTTCGAGCTGGCGCTCTACCTCGCGCCACGCGGCATACGCTTCGGCCACGCCACGCGCACGTTCCTCGAGCGCGCCGTGCGCGTCGAGCAGCGCGCGCTGGGCGCCCGCGTCGAGCAGCGACTGGTGCTCGTGCTGGCCGTGGATGTCGACGAGCAGCCCGCCGAGCAGCTTCAGGTCTTGGAGCGTCGCGGGCTGGCCGTTGATGAACGAGCGCGAGCGGCCGTCGGCGCCGATCACGCGCCGAAGAGTGCATTGCGCGCCGTCGTCGAGCCCGCGCTCGCGAAGCCAATCGATCGCCGCGTGTCCGTCGGGGCAGTCGAATTGCACGCTGATCTCGGCTCGCTCTGCGCCCGAGCGCACCGTGCTCGCGTCGGCGCGGTCTCCGAGCGCCAGCCCGAGCGCGTCGACGAGAATCGACTTGCCCGCGCCGGTCTCCCCGGTCATCACGCTGAAGCCGCGATCGAGCTCGAGCTCGACCTCGTCGATGATCGCGTAGTTCCTGACCTTGATCAGGCTCAGCATCGAATCAGGCGCGCGGGACGGACGGATCGCCGCGATTCGCTCGGCCCCAGTTCAGCTTCGAGCGCAGAAGCTCGTAGTAGTTGTAGTCGCGCGGATGGAGCAACGTGACGGTCTCGTCCGCCAGCCCGATCCGGAGCACGTCGCCGCTCCCGATGCGGCCCAGCGCCTCGCCGTCGCAAACGACCTGCGCGGCCGAGTCGGCGCCGGGGTCGACGCGCACCTCGATCGCGCTCGTGAGCTTCAGCACTAGCGGCCGGTCGCTCAACGTATGCGGACAGATCGGCACCATCACGAGCGCATCGACATTCGGCTGGATGATCGGCCCGCCGCACGACAGCGCGTATGCCGTGGACCCGGTCGGCGTCGCGACGATCAAGCCATCGCCGCGGTGCGTGTTGACATAGCTGCCGTCGACGGTCGTCACGAAATCGAGCATGCGACCCGTTTCGCCCTTCTGGAGCACGACGTCGTTCAGCGCGACGAGCCGCGGATGCGGCGTGCCGTTCGCGATCTCCGCTTTCAGCATCAGCCGCCGTTCCTCGAGGTAGTCGCCTGCGAGGATTGCGTCGATCGCTTCGAACATGTGCTCGGGCGAAATGTCCGTAAGGAAGCCGAGCCGCCCACGATTGATTCCGAGCAGCGGGACGCCGCGCTCGGCGACGTGACGGGCGGCATGCAGTAACGTGCCGTCGCCCCCGATCGCAACCACGAGGTCGACGCGCTTGGCGAGCTCCGTCTCGGCGACCGTCTTGAGCCCCTCGCCGAGCGATTCGGTTTCTGCTTGCCGCGGGGCGAACACCTGAATGCGGCGCTTACGAAGATGAGCGACGACTTGCTTGGCGGGCTCCGCGACGCTTGGCTCGCTCAAACGTCCCCACAGGCCGACCGTTTTGAATTGCTGCGGCATCCCTTCGGGTTTTCTTGACAGTGGCCGGAAACGGTTGTTAGCTTGGCCAGCGCCGAACCGCGCTAAATTACCACAGCCCGACGTATGGCGAGCGACAAGCGGCGAGACGTTCTAGACGAGCGTGCGCAGACTTTGTTGCGCATTCTCGTCGACAAATACATTCGCGAAGGCCAGCCGGTCGGGTCGCGGACGTTATCCCGTGACTCGGGGCTCGATCTCAGTCCCGCGACGATTCGCAACATAATGTCCGATCTCGAGGAGCTCGGCTTCGTCGATTCTCCGCACACCTCCGCGGGGCGCATTCCGACGATCAAGGGCTACCGCTTCTTCGTAGACACCTTAATTAAGCTCACTCCGCCGAATGGCGACGACCTGTTGCGCTTCGCGCAGGGCCTCCATGAGGTCGCCGGGGATCCCCAGGCGCTCGCGATCTCGGTGTCCAACCTGTTGTCGGCGGTCACGCGACTGGCAGGCATCGTGACGGTGCCGCGGCGCGCGCAGACGTCGCTCCGGCAGATCGAGTTCCTGCCGCTGTCCGGCAAACGTGTTCTCGCGATCCTGGTCGTGAACGACCGCGAGGTCCAGAACAAAATCCTCAACGTCCAACGAGATTTCAGCGCCGACGAGCTTCGGCGTGCGACGAACTACCTTAACGACCGCTTCAGCGGCCGCTCGTTGTCGCAAGTCCGCGAGGTGGTGCTCGGCGAGCTCAGGAAGACCCGCGAGTCGATGAACGCGCTCATGGTCGAGGCGATCGAGATGGCTCATCAGGTATTCCCCGACAGTGAGCCGGAGCCCGAGTTCGTGATGGCGGGGGAGACGAATCTCATGGGGCTCGAGGAGCTCGCGGACGTCGATCGGCTCAAGGGCTTGTTCGAGGCGTTCGGACGCCAGCGCGACATCCTGCATCTGCTCGACCAGAGCATGCGCGCGGAGGGTGTGCAGATCTTCATCGGCCACGAGTTGGGCTACCAGCTGCTCGACAACTGCAGCATCGTCGCGGCGCCGTATGTAACCGAGGACGATACGATGGGTGTGCTCGGAGTCATCGGCCCGACCCGGATGGCGTACGAGCGCGTCATCCCGATCGTCGACGTAACCGCGAAACTCCTGGGCCGTGCCTTGAAGTCGAGCCCTTAAGCCCAATTAAGCCGCCTACAGCCCGAAGGACCGCTGCCGGATCGGCGCGGAGATTGGATTCGTATGAGTGAAGACCGACAAAGCGACTCAGCAGGTCAAGGCCTGCCGCCGGACGCGGACTCCGCGCTCGCCGCGCTCGAAGCGGCCCGCAAAGAAGCGGAGGAGAGCTGGAACAAGTACGTCCGCACGGCGGCGGAGTTCGACAACTTCCGCAAGCGGAGCGCCCGCGATCTCGACCTGGCGCGAAAGTATGGCGCCGAGCGGCTCGCGCAGGCGATTCTGCCCGTCCGCGACAGTCTCGCGGCGGGGCTCGCGGCGAGCGCGAGCGGGGACGCCGATGGCATCGCCAAAGGCCAGGAGGCGACGTTACGGCTGCTCGACGATGCACTCGCGTCGGCCGGCATCACCGAGATCGATCCGAAGGGCGAGCGCTTCGATCCGTCGAAGCACGAGGCGCTGAGCATGATGCCTGCCCCGAACGCCGCGCCGGGGAGTGTGCTCGAGGTCATCCAGAAGGGTTACCAGCTTCACGACCGGCTGCTGCGGGCAGCCAAGGTCATCGTCGCGCGAGGCGAAGACGGCGGCTAGCACACTGAATTCGCGCTTGAATTGAAAGGGCTTCGCCCCATTTCGGGGTGACCCGTAGATCGGACACAGCTTTCTAAACCGAATTTTTTGGAGCGAAACGAAGATGGGAAGAGTGATCGGCATCGACTTGGGAACGACGAATTCCTGCGTCGCGATCATGGACGGCGGCAAGCCGAAAGTGATCGAGAATAGCGAGGGCGATCGCACGACGCCTTCGATCGTCGCATTCACGAAGGACGGCGAAGTTCTCGTGGGCCAAACGGCCAAGCGACAGGCGGTCACCAATCCGACCAACACGCTGTTCGCGGTGAAGCGCCTGATCGGCCGCCGCTACGAGGACGACGTCGTGCAGAAGGACGTCGGCATGGTGCCGTACAAGGTCGTGAAGGCCGACAACGGCGACGCGTGGGTCGAGGTCGGCGGCAAGAAGATGGCGCCGCCGGAGATTTCGGCGCGCGTGCTCACGAAGATGAAGCAGACGGCCGAGGACTATCTCGGCGAGAAGGTCACCGAAGCCGTGATCACGGTTCCGGCCTATTTCAACGACTCGCAGCGCCAGGCGACGAAGGACGCGGGCAAGATCGCGGGTCTCGAAGTCAAGCGCATCATCAACGAGCCGACCGCGGCGGCGCTCGCCTATGGCCTCGACAAGAAGCGCGGCGACAAGAAGATCGCCGTGTACGACCTTGGCGGCGGCACCTTCGACATCTCGATCATCGAGATCGCGGAAGTCGACGGCGAGCATCAGTTCGAGGTGCTCGCGACCAACGGCGACACGTTCCTCGGCGGTGAGGACTTCGACAAGCGGATCATCGATTACCTCTCCAAGGAATTTCAGAAGGAGAGCGGCATCGACATCCGCCGCGACCCGCTCGCGATGCAGCGCCTCAAGGAGGCGTCCGAGAAGGCGAAGATCGAGCTGTCGTCGCGTCAACAGACCGAGGTCAATCTGCCGTATATCACGGCGGACGCGAGCGGTCCGAAGCATCTGAACATCAACCTCACGCGCGCGAAGCTCGAGTCGCTCGTCGAGGATTTGATCGAGAAGACGATCGCGCCTTGCAAGACCGCGCTCACCGATGCGGGCCTGAAGGTGTCCGAGGTCGACGACGTGATCCTCGTCGGCGGCCAGACGCGCATGCCGAAGGTGCAGGAGACCGTGCAGCAGCTCTTCGGCAAGGAGCCGCGCCGGGACGTGAACCCCGACGAGGCGGTCGCGGTCGGTGCGGCGATCCAGGCCGGCGTGCTCGCGGGCGAGGTGAAGGACGTCCTGCTGCTCGACGTGACCCCGTTGTCGCTCGGTATCGAGACGCTCGGCGGTGTGATGACGAAGCTCATCGACAAGAACACGACGATTCCGACCAAGGCGAATCAGACGTTCTCGACGGCCGAAGACAGCCAGACCGCCGTGACGATCCACGTCCTGCAGGGTGAGCGAGGCCGCGCGGGCGACAACAAGTCGCTCGGCCGTTTCGATCTCACGGACATCCCGCCGGCGCCGCGCGGCATGCCCCAGGTCGAGGTCACGTTCGACATCGACGCGAACGGCATCCTGAACGTGTCCGCTAAGGACAAGGCGACGGGCAAGGAGCAGAAGATCGTCATCAAGGCGTCCTCGGGCTTGAACGAGGACGAGATCAAGCGGATGGTCGGCGACGCCGAGGCGCATGCGGCCGAGGACGCGAAGTTCCGCGAGCTCGCGGAGATCCGCAACCGGGCCGACGGCCTCGTGCATGCGACCGACAAGATGCTCAAAGAGCTCGGCGACAAGGTGTCGGGCGAGGAGCGCGTGAAGATCGAGTCGGCTCTCGCGGGCGTCAAGGACGCGATGAAGGGCGACAACAAGAGCACGATCGAGACCAAGCTGAAGGCGCTCGAAGAGGCGTCCGGCGGCGTCGCGCAGCGTCTCTACGCGCAGCAGGGCGGTACCGCGGGCTCGGCGGCTGGCGGCGGCGGGCAAGGCCCGGGCGCCGCGGGCGGCGACGACAACGTCGTCGATGCCGAGTTCGAAGAGGTGAAGGACGACAAGAAGGGCAACACCTAAAGTCGCCGTCCAAGCGGTCGATGTTTTGGAGTGATTGAGGCGGAGAGCACGCGCGAGCGTGCTCTCCGCGTTCGTGCCGGGGATCGGGATGTCAAAGCGGGACTACTACGAAGTTCTCGGGGTGGCCAAGGACGCCGTCGAGGCGGACATCAAGAAGGCGTATCGGCGCCTCGCGATGAAGCATCACCCCGATCGCAATCCGGGCAATCCCGAGGCCGAGTCGAGCTTCAAGGAGTGCAAGGAGGCCTACGAGATTCTGTCCGACGGGGACAAGCGCGCCGCGTACGACCGGTTCGGTCACGCGGGTGTCAGCGGTCCCCAAGGCGGCGCTGGCGGATTCTCGGCCGGCGACGCGTTCAGCGACCTGTTCGGTGAGGTGTTCGGCGACATTTTCGGCGCCGGCCGCCGCGGCGGCCGCAATCAGGTGTTCCGTGGCGCCGATCTGCGCTACGAGCTCGAGCTGTCGCTCGAGCAGGCGGTCGCGGGAGACTCGATCGACCTCGAGCTGCCGACGCAGGTCGAGTGCACGCGCTGCGCCGGCAAGGGTGCGGAGCCCGGCACGTCGCCGACGACCTGCAAGACTTGCGGCGGCGCGGGGCAGGTTCGCATCGCGCAGGGCTTCTTCTCGATACAGCAAACCTGCCCGAATTGCGGCGGCGCCGGACAGCAGATCGAACGCCCGTGCCGCGAGTGCTCGGGCCGCGGCCGCGTCCGCAAGATGAAGACGCTCAAGGTCAAAGTGCCGGCCGGTGTCGACAACGGCGACCGGATCCGGCTGTCGCGCGAGGGAGAGGCCGGGCGCAATGGCGGGCCGCCCGGCGACCTCTACGTCGACATCTCGGTCAAGGAGCACGCGATCTTCACGCGCGAGGGCCAGAACTTGAGCTGCGAGGTGCCCGTGAGCTTTGCTACCGCGGCGCTCGGCGGCTCGGTCGACGTGCCTACGCTCGACGGCAACGTGCTGCTCAAAGTGCCGGCGGAGACGCAGTCCGGAAGCGTGTTCAGGCTGCGCGGCAAGGGCGTGCG
>Ga0163163_10001804_pt1 | contig 18046 bp, 14 predicted proteins | sample S65metaG_FD_119766 | JGI IMG/M metagenome (GOLD analysis project Ga0163163, IMG submission 119766) | Switchgrass rhizosphere microbial communities from Kellogg Biological Station, Michigan, USA - S6-5 metaG | ecosystem: Host-associated > Plants > Roots > Rhizosphere > Soil | place: USA... | reverse complement strand
GGCAGGTTCGCAGTTTTCGCCCAGGCCCTTGCTGGACGCGCAATTCGCGTTGTCTTTCACAAATGGCCCGCCGGGTGCAATACAGACTGCGTCATCAATTGGAGAACGACCGTGAACGACGACGAGCGCGACAAGCTTCAATTCATCCTGCACGAGTTGAGCAACCTGCTTACCGGAGTTCTTGTAGCGGGCGGATTGCTTCAGCATGCGTTGAAGGGGGACCCTCGTGAGCATTACGCAAGGGAAGTCACGGAGGGTAGCGAGCGCTGTGCGGCGCTGGTGCGCGAAGGTCGAAACCTTCTCACTCCACCCGAAGAGAGATTACAAACTACTGGCCGATAAAAGCCGAAGATTCGTAGGACTGCCTAGTAGCAGTTCATCAGGAGAAAGAATGCGACAACAAAGGAATTCTTCGAGAGGCACACCATGAGTACGACTTCAGGTATAGATCTACCCGTCTTGCGGGAACCCAATACTCCAGAGATCGCGTCGATCGCATCCTCTCCCCGGCGGGAGATCGCCGAAGCCAATCTTCTGAATCTGCTGATCGTTGATGATGAACGGTCCATCCGTGACGGATGCCGTGAAGTCGCGCAAGGCCTCGGCTTTACAACTTACATTGCAGACAACGCGGAACATGCTTACCGAGTAATCGATACAGCGAGCATTGACGTCCTTCTTCTGGATCTTCGCCTGCCCGGGCCGGGAGGGTTGGAAATTCTCCGCGAAGTAAAGCGTCGCCGGCCGGAAACCGTTGTCGTCGTAATCACCGGGTATGCCACGGTGCAGTCGGCGGTTCAGGCGATGAAACATGGCGCCTATGACTTCGTCACCAAGCCTTTCAATCTCGAAGAAATCAGGATGCTGTTGGAGCGCGTACTCGGACACCTGCAGCTTACGAGCGAAAATCGTTTGCTGCGCGAACAGATCAAGTCGAAGCAGGGCTTTGGATCGATCGTCGGACGCTCGCCGGAGATGGAGAAGCTGTATCGCATCATTTCGAAGGCCGCCCACAGCACGCACCCCGTGCTGGTATTGGGCGAGAGCGGAACCGGGAAGGAATTGGTTGCACGGGCAATTCATTTCTCCGGCCCCTACCATGACAAACCGTTTATCCCCGTCGATTGCGGCTCCCTCGTTCCCACACTGATTGAGAGCGAGTTGTTCGGGTACGTGAAAGGTGCATTCACCGGAGCAGTGCGCTCGAAGGATGGATTGCTCGCGATCGCCGACGGAGGAACCGTTTTCCTCGATGAGATCGGGGAACTCCCCGTCGATCTACAGGCAAAGCTGTTGCGCGCCCTTCAGGAAAAGGAGATTCGCCCGGTCGGCGGCACCAAGTCCATTCCCATCAATGTCCGAATCCTGGCAGCCACCAACAAGGACCTGGAGCATTGCGTAGCGCAAGGAACGTTCCGGCGCGATCTTTACTTCCGCCTGAACGTACTCACCTTGCGCATTCCTCCCCTTCGCGATCGCAAGCAGGATATCCCTCTCCTTACCGGACACTTCCTGGAGCGTCTGGCGCGGGCCACCGGGGTTCAGCGCAACATCAGCGATGAAGCCTTGAAGCTGCTGCTCGCTTACGAATGGCCTGGGAATATCCGTGAATTGGAGAACTGCCTGGAGCGCGCCTGCGCCCTGACTTCCGGGCCGACCGTCCACATCTCTGACATGCCAACTTCTATCCAGACATGGAAATCGCAGACTCAACGTGTTGCCTCTGATCCCTGCTCCGGCACCGACCGGATTACAACGCTGGTAGAGATGGAACGTCAGGCTATTTTGCAGGCTATCGACCAATTGCACGGTGACAAGCTGGAAGCTGCAAAGCTTCTTGGCATCGGCAAGACCACTCTGTACCGCAAGCTGAAAGAGTACGGCGCCGACTTCTAGACGCCTTGCATCCTTTGTCCAACCAGCGCCCTTTCAGAGCGCGATGCGAGAGGTGTGTCCGGCGTAGGGCTGGTACCTCCCCAAGGAGAAATCATGATTTTGTTAATCACGTCGTCGACCCGAGCGCCCGAATTTTCAGCTGCCTTGGAAAGCGCAATCGGGGAAGAGGTCGAGACTACCGGCACTACAAAGCGCGCCCTTGCTCATCTCAGGAACAGCGAATATTCGGCACTCGTCCTGGATGAGGCGATCGTCGAATCGGAACCTGACGCCATCGACATCCTGTTACAGCATGCCGGGATGGCGGTTCCGGTTTATGTCAGCTTGGCAATCAGCAGTACGCAACGGGTGATCAGGGATGTGAAGATCACGATGCGTCGTCATGAGGAGTCTCGACTCATTGCTATCCGTGCCGCGGAGTCGCTATTGCGAACCGAATTACGCGGAGCAATTACCGGAATACTGCTCTCGACCGAACTTGCGCTTCGCGCCCCTGACCTTCCCCGTGAGGCGGCCGACAAAATGAGGTCGGTTTGCCAACTCGCCAGTGATATCCGCTCCCGACTGGAAACGATCCAGTAGGACCCTCGGAATACTTTGACCGCGGCTGGGCGTGCGCGTCCCTCCTGAGCGCGTTCGCCTGGCCGCTTTACGGCCTCGATTCCAAGTTCCGCAATTTCAGGAGCTCGGGTCAGCCAACTCCGTTCGAAGCGTCTGCCTCTCACGACTGTGGCCGGAACCCTCCGGCCCCCGGGGTGACACTTATGCTTTGGACGATTTTTGCGATCCTGCTGATCTTGTGGTTGCTCGGCTGGGGATTCCACGTTGCCGGAAGCCTCATCCACTTGCTGCTGGTGCTGGCGGTTATCGTCGCCGTCATCAACTTAGTGACAGGCCGTCGAACAGTTTGAGTTCATAGAGCCCACGAGTAGGTCCATTGTGCCCCGGAATTTCGGGGCACATTCGCTTGCTGCCAAGACCGGCTTAGTGTTGCACAATATTGCAACATAAGCTCTTAGCTCTCATTGGGCCAACCTAAGTAGATGCGCTGCATCTAATTTCCGCGTAACGGGCTTTTCCAAGTCCGGACTTCCGACATGTCCATTCAAACCCAAAATCTTCCTGACGACTCGACAACCAGAGCTTCCCAAGGCCTCAACCGCGACACCGTTGCTCGCGAGATCACCGAGTTGGGAGATTGGTTTCACAACATCGATATCCATGGTGTCGCCACCGCTCCCAATCACTTCTTGGGTGACTTCCCGAATGTGAAGTGGAAGCACATCGAAAAGGTGATCCCGAAAGACCTGACCGGCGCAACTGTTCTCGATATCGGCTGCAATGGCGGCTTCTATTCCATCCAGATGAAGCGCCGTGGAGCCGAGCGCGTCCTCGGGATCGACGTGGATGACCGCTACTTAAGCCAGGGCCGCTACGCGGCAAAGGCCCTCGGACTGGAGATCGAGTTTGAACGACGATCCGTTTATGAGGTCGCTGGCATCTCCGGTCAATTTGATTTCGTCATCTTTATGGGGGTGCTCTACCACCTTCGCTACCCGCTCTACGCGATGGACAATGTGATCAAGAAGGTTGGCGGGAAGCTCTTGTTTCAAACCATGTTGCGGGGTTCGGAAGAGCTTCGCGAGTGGGATGAGAACTATCACTTCTGGAACAAAGAGATATTCAAGAGTCCGGAATTTCCCCAGATGTATTTCATCGAACACCGTTATGCGAACGACTACACCAACTGGTGGATTCCGAATCGAGCATGTGCCGAGTCGATGTTGCGAAGTTCCGGTCTGGAGATTCTGGAACATCCTGAATCCGAAACCTGGCTTTGTGCACCACGAACCGCCGAGCGCGACGGACAATTCATTCTTGATCTTGAAATTTCCGGCAAGCTTTAGGCCGACCGAACCTGGATATAGGAAGGGACATTTTCATGGTGGAAGCCGTGATGCTCTGGAACGAGCCCAATAATCTTTCCCATTGGGACTTCAAAATCGATCCCGAGTGGAAGATGTTTGCCGACATGGTGCTTGCCGGAGCGCAAGCGATCCGGAGTATAAATCCGTCCGTAAAGCTGGTTCTGGGCGGCATTTCGCCCATCGATCCAAACTTCATCAATCTTCTCGACTCTCATGGTGTCCTCGACGCCATAGACGTGGTCGCCGTGCACGGGTTTCCACTCGACTGGAATCATTGGAACATCAACGAGTGGCCCGCGAAGATCGACGAAATTCGTGAGCAGACGAAAGGGAAGCCGGTCTGGGTTTCCGAAGCCGGTGCATCATCCTTCGGCGCCGACGAAGTGCAGGCGTTCGGCTTGCATCGCACGGCTGAACTGCTCGTGCCTTTAGTCGAACGTGTGCACTGGTATAGCCTTTTCGATCTGCCTAAGACTTGGACCGCAACCACTCGTCATAAAGAGGCCGAAGGCAGCGCCTATTACCGCCACTACTACATGGGGTTGGTCCGCGAAGACGGCACCGCGAAAGCTGCCGCCGCCAATTTCCCGGAAGGTCTCGGTATCTGTCAGTGGTTCCACTTCGAAGACCATCGCCTGGAGTCGGGCGTCGAATGGCTGCGAAAGCTCGGAGTGAAATACCTCCGCACTGGCATCAGCTGGGCCGATTGGTATCGTCCGAATGCGGAAGCATGGTTTGATCGCCAGATGTCGGCACTTTCCGAATTTGATACCACGATGACACTCTGCTTCACGCCAGAGCACCTTGGCATCGCACCGCATTACACTAGTCCGCCCAAGAATCCAGCCGACTTCGCGGAGTTCGCCGCCTGGGCCGTCGGGCGCTACGCCCCCAAGACCAACAGTCCTTCCAGCCCTGACTCGGATCGCGCCGAAGTGGGAGCGCCCCGATGACCGCTAAGCGCATTCTGGTTACCGGTGGTGCCGGATTCGTCGGCTCCCACACCGTGGATGCCCTCCTTCGCGAGGGTCATGATGTTCGTGTCTTCGACAACCTGACCGACCAAGTACATGCCTTGGGAATGCCGGAGTATCTCGCCAAGGATATCGATTTTCGACTCGGGGACATGCGCGACATCGATTCGGTTCGGCGTGCCGTAGAAGGCATCGATGTTGTGTATCACTTCGCTGCTGCCGTAGGAGTGGGCCAATCCATGTACGAGATCGCGCGCTACATGGAAGTGAATACCCAGGGAACAGCAAATCTCTTGCAGGCCCTGCTAGATCGAAAGGCGAAAGTCGAAAAGCTGATCGTCGCCTCTTCGATGTCGATCTACGGTGAAGGCCAATATCAATGCGACGAGCACGGGACTATGGCTCCGCCTCCGCGGCCTACGGCGCAACTGCGGGAGAAGGACTGGGAAGTTCACTGTCCCCAATGTGGGAGCAAGTTGAAGGCGCTCCCGACCAATGAACAGAAACCGCTCCAGTGCACTTCGATCTACGCGCTCTCCAAGAAAGACCAGGAGGAGATGACGTTGCTGTTCGGGCGCACCTACGACATTCCTGTCGTCGCGCTCCGCTACTTCAACATCTTTGGAACCCGCCAGGCGCTATCGAACCCCTACACCGGAGTGGCTGCCATCTTTGGGTCACGCCTCCTGAACAACAACGCTCCGATGATCTTTGAAGACGGCGAGCAACTGCGAGACTTCGTCAGTGTGCACGATATCGTGCAGGCGAATCTACTAGCCATGCGGCGTACGGAAGCCAACGGGCTTGCGCTGAATATCGGAAGCGGGCAGCCAATCACCATCCGAGACGTCGCACAGTTCATGGGCGAAGAGCTGAATAGCAACGCGGAGCAGGAGATAACGGGGAAGTATCGCGCAGGCGACATTCGTCATTGTTATGCGGATATTGCGCTCGCACGCGGCGTACTGGGCTATGCCCCGCGCTTTGGTTTTCGCGATGGCGTTGCTGAACTCGTGGAATGGCTGCGGTCGCAAACAGCGGTGGATCGAGTGCAAGAGGCTTCGCAGCAACTGACATCTTTTGGACTGACAGCGTAAGGCAGGTACATGCGGGTACTGGTGACGGCAGACACGGTTGGTGGGGTTTGGAGCTACGCAAAAGAGCTCGTCACCGGACTTGTGCGCCGCGGAATTCACGTTACGCTCGTAAGTTTCGGCAACATACCGACCCCGTCGCAGATCGACTGGATCGAGCCGCTTCGTCTCGTCGATTTTCATCCCACTGCATTTCGGCTCGAGTGGATGCAGGAAGCAGAGCAGGACATCGAGGCCTCACGCGATTTCCTCATGTCCATCATCGAGGAGTCACAGCCGGACCTGCTTCACCTCAACCAGTACTGTTATGGCGATCTGCCGGCCGCGACTCCAAGGGTCGTGGTCGCCCACAGTGACGTCGTTAGCTGGTGGGCTGCCGTCAAGAATGAGGAGCCCAACGACATCGTCTGGATGCGCTGGTATCGCCAGGCGGTCGCCCGCGGGCTTGCCGGAGCAACGGCGGTGGTTGCGCCGAGCCATTGGATGTTGCGGCAGATCGAGACCTGGTACTCTCCGCCCAGGCGAGCTCAAGTTATCTTCAACGGCCGCACTCCGACTCTCTTCAACCCGCATATTGAAAAGGATGACTACATTCTTTCAGTTGGTCGTCTCTGGGACGGCGGAAAGCAGGTGGCCCTGCTGACTCAAATCGACCCTCCAGCTCCGATCTTCATCGTGGGAGCTGAAGAGCACGCGGACGCTGCGTTGCGAGGCCAGAGCGCGCTCGACGAAGCCGCGCAGCGAGTCCACTTGAAGGGCCCTCAGAGCGAGGCGCAGCTACGTCATTGGTATGGCCGCGCTGCCGTTTATGCTGCAACGTCCCGTTACGAACCCTTTGGCCTGGCGCCCCTGGAAGCTGCTTTTTCGCGTTGCGCCATCGTCGCCAATGACATTCCGAGTTTTCGCGAGATTTGGGGCGAAACAGTTTGCTATTTCCACGCCAACGATCCCGCGAGTCTGCAACAACAACTCGAGCGTTTACACGCTAGCCGGGAATTGCGGTTGACCTTTGCCAATCTCGCATACAACCGGGCGCGCCAGCGATACACCGCGGAACGCATGGTCGATGACTACGTCAGTCTCTACTCCTCGCTAGTCGGAGCGGAGGTGCTTGCGGCATGAGTGAGCGTCTTCGATTTCGTTTTTTTGCACATTCGTGGGTTAGCGACTGGAATCACGGGAATGCGCATTTTCTTCGAGGCCTCGTCCGGGAACTCATTCGTGCCGGTCACGAGGTGCGTTGCTACGAGGAACTTGGTTCATGGTCGTTGAAGAACTTGGTCATGACTGAAAAGGAAATGGCGATTGAGTCTATCGACGAGTTCCGTCGTGCCTATCCCGAACTCGACGTCCGCTTCTACCAGCGTGACGGTACTCTGGACGAGTTCCTCAACGAAGAGCTAAAGGGAGCCGACATTGTCGTTTTGCATGAGTGGAACGAGCCAGAACTGGTAAATGCGGTCTTGGCAAAAAAGAAGACATGCGGGTTCCGGGCCCTGTTCCATGACACCCATCATCGCGCCTACACAAGTGCCGGCGAGATCCTGCGCTTCCACCTGCACCTGTTCGACGGCGTTCTCGCATTTGGGGAAGCGATCCGAAAGATTTACTCCGATGGTTTCGGCATCACCAACGTGTGGACATTCCATGAAGCCGCCGACACCACCATTTTCCGCAAGCTGCAATGGGCCAAGACTTGTGATTTGTTGTGGATTGGAAACTGGGGAGACGAGGAGCGCTCGCAAGAGTTGGAAGAATACCTGATTCGACCTGCGAAAGAGTTGCGCAATCGTCGGGTGGTCGTGCACGGTGTTCGATATCCTCAACAAGGCCTGCAAAAATTGAAGGAGGCAGGCATCGACTTCCGGGGCTACCTCCCCAATCTATCTGCGCCCATTGCATACGCGCAGGCGAACCTTGCGATCCATGTTCCGCGCCGCCAATACACGAATGGGCTCAGCGGTATTCCAACCATCCGGGTCTTCGAGGCTCTTGCTTGTGGTGCTCCTTTGGTATGTGCTCCATGGAGCGACGCAGAACATCTATTTCGTCCGAATGAGGACTATGTAGTCGTTTCTAATGGGGACGAGATGACGTCGAAGGTTGACGAACTGTTGCGCGATTCGAAGGCTCGCACCCAAATCGCGGAAAACGGTCTGCAAACCGTTCGCAATGGACACACCTGTCGCCACCGAGCTTTGCAGTTGGTTGATATATGCCAGGAGTTGGGGCGATGAGAATTTTTGTCTTCGGTTCGAGCATTACGTCTTCATACTGGAATGGCGCGGCCACTTACTACAGGGGTATCTATCGTAACCTCGCTGCCCTCGATCATGACATTACGTTTGCCGAGCCCGACATTTACGATCGCCAGCAGAACCGGGACCTCAGCGAAATCGAATACGCCAATGTCATCGTCTACCAGACGCCGCGCGACTTGGATGAACTTATCGGTCTCGCATCAACTGCTGACGTCGTCATCAAGCATAGCGGAATTGGCGCTGATGATGAGCTCCTGGAAAAACGAGTGCTTGAGTGCAAGTCTCGTCATCGCTTTGTCGCCTTTTGGGATGTCGATGCCCCGGCCACACTTGAACGCGTCGAAAAGGATCTTAACGATCCATTTCGCGCCCTCATCCCCCAATACGACTTTATATTCACGTATGGTGGTGGCGCTCCGATCGTCGACCACTACACAGCTCTTGGCGCCCAGAATTGTCACCCGATTTACAACGCCCTCGAGCCGGATTCGCACTTTCCCGTCGCACCGGACCCAGCTCTGGAATCTGATCTGGTTTTCGTCGGAAACCGCCTGCCCGATCGCGAGCGCCGCGTAGAGCAATTCTTCCTGCGTGCCGCCGAACTCGCTCCGGAGTTGAAGTTCATTCTTGGCGGAGAAGGCTGGGGCAGCAAGAAACTGCCTCCGAACGTGCGCTGGATCGGTCATGTCGGCACGAGTGCTCACAACCGGGTGAATTCGTCGGCCCGTATGGTACTGAACATCAACCGCGAATCGATGGCTGAGGTTGGATTCTCGCCGCCGACACGCGTCTTCGAAGCTGCAGGTGCAGCAGCGTGCCTGATTACCGATGATTGGACAGGTGTGGAAACGTTCTTCACGCCCGGCCGGGAGATTCTCGTCGCGCGGAACGCCGAAGAAATCATTCAGCACCTCCGCTCGACCTCTGCCGAGCAGGCAAAGAAGATCGGCGCAGCCATGCTGGAGCGTGCTCTGCGTGAGCACACCTACAGTCTTCGCGCCATCGAAGTGGACGCCATTCTCACGTCCGCCCGAAAAAGAAGGTCGAGTGAGCCGGCGTGGTCACTCGCCGAGTCCCAAGCGGAGCGTATCGCCTAGGAGGAAGAGCTTTGAAAATTGTTATCTGTGGGCTCTCCATTACCTCCTCGTGGGGAAACGGACACGCTACAACGTTTCGAGCTCTCGCTCGCTCGCTGCATGCTCGTGGGCATGAGATCGTATTCTTCGAGCGTGAGGCGGAGTGGTATTCCTCGAACCGCGACTTGCCCGAACCGAGCTTCTGCCGGGTTCAGCTCTACGATGACTGGAATACGGTGTTGCCGACACTTCGCGCCGAATTGAAGAGCGCTGACGTTGCCATGGTGGGCTCCTATTTTCCGGACGGAATCGCCGCGATTCGAGAGATGCTCGATTCCAAAGCTGCCGTCAAGACGTTCTACGACATCGACACTCCCATAACTGTCGCCAAGCTCCGAACGTCCGGCGATACCGAGTACATCCTCAGGGATCAGATCCCCGGCTTGGACGTGTACTTCAGCTTCACCGGCGGCCCCATGTTGGGACAGATCGAATGTGAACTCGGTGCTAACCGCGCTGTCCCTCTCTATTGCAGCTTCGACCCAGAACGCTACCATCGCTATCCGGTCGCAAAGCGCTTCTCCTGCGACTTGAGCTACATGGGAACTTATGCCCCGGACAGACAGCCCAAGCTCGAGGAACTGCTCTGCGAGCCGGCTCGTCGGCTCAGGACCTGTCAGTTCCTCGTAGCCGGCCCGCAGTATCCGCGCAGCGTGCGCTGGCCCTCGAACGCGAGGCGCATCATGCACCTCAATCCTCGTTGGCACCCTCACTTCTATTCGTCCTCTCGCATAACCCTGAATGTCACTCGTCGAGATATGGTGCAGGCTGGCTACTCGCCATCTGTCCGCCTTTTTGAAGCCGCGGCTTGCGCTGCGCCAATCGCCTCCGACAACTGGCCTGGGCTGGATACCTTCTTCGCATCAGGCAAAGAGATTCTCCTGCCCTCCAGCTCTGACGATGTGGTGCGCTATCTCTGCGATATCGGTGACGACCAACTCCAGAAAATCGGACGCGCTGCCCAACAAAGAGTGCTCGGCGAGCACACAAGCGAGATCCGGGCGGTTGAATTCGAGCGGGCCGTGGAAAACAGAGATATCCAGAGTGAGTCGGCAAGTACTTTCAATTCATCTTCCGTCGTAGCGCTCTAGGTATTTAGGGACCCCGAGCTGAATCGAGCTCTGCTCTACAAACCTGATGGGTCGTTACTCGCATCTCTATAAGAGATAAAGTTCGCCATCTCACCCTGACCCACCGAGGACTATGCGCATAGCTCTGGTTGCATCGCCGTTCATCAGTGTTCCACCTGCCCGATATGGCGGAACCGAGCTCTTCATTGGCCAGCTTGCGGAGGGCCTGAAGAAGCAAGGATTTGATGTCGTGGTGTACGCCAACGGAGAATCGCACCTCACAACCGAGGTGCGCTGGTTGTATGAAAAGGACCAGTGGCCCATCGAAGGTGAGCTCTACGCCAATTTGAAGGACATGAATCACTGCGCTTGGGCTCTAGAGGATGCATGGGAAGAAGCCGATATCATCCACCTCAATAACGTTCCGGGCGTGCCTTACTCCCGGTTTGAAGGTCCGGAATTCGTCTACACCATTCATCATCCCCACAACCAGACACTCAGCGATTTTTACGAGTTCTATCCCCAAGTCCATTATGTAAGCATCAGCCGCTTCCAGGGTGATCTCGAGAAAATGCCGCAGCTCCGCACCATTCACCACGGCGTCGATATGGACAGGTATCCGCTCCAGTCGAAAAAGGGCGACTACCTTGCGTTTCTCGGTCGGATCGCTCCGCTGAAGGGAACTCACGCTGCCATCGAAGTGGCCCAGAAGACTGGCGTACCCTTGAAGATCGCCGGCGAAATCCAGCCCATGTACAAGGAGTACTTTGAAACCCAGATCAAGCCTCACCTGGATGGCAAGTTCATCGAGTACATCGGAGAGGCCGATCTCTCAACGAAGAATGAGCTGCTTGGCAACGCTCGGGCCATGCTGTTCCCGATTCAGTGGAATGAGCCCTTCGGCCTTGTGATGATCGAATCGATGGCCAAGGGAACACCCGTCATCGCCTTTCCTGGCGGTGCCGTTCGTGAAGTTGTTTGCGAGGGTGTATCAGGACATATTTGCAATTCAATGGATGACATGGTGAACCGTGTCCGTGAATTGGAAGGTCGGTTTAATCCTGTTTCAGTCAGAAAATACGCCGCCGAAAACTTCTCCGTCGAACGCATGGTCCGCGAATACGCCGATCTATACCGGGAGATCGGCTCCAAGAGTGGCAGGAAGTCAATGTCACTAGCCCCGCTTAATACTGTGGAATTCGTGCCGGAAGCCTCGCTCGAATCAGCGCTGCAAAATCTGGGCCCTGACATCGCCGCCCTTGCTGATGATACGGAGGATCCACAGGCCGTCGCATGAGTACAAAATTGTTGGTTTCGGAAGACGAACTGGTTCCCATTGAGTCGCCGCACCTGGAGCCGCGAATTGCGTTCCAGCAGATAGAGCCGCGTAAGGTGAACAACCTCACGCTCATCGACGGGAAAACCTTCCTCTCCACAACCGTGGCCGGCGATATCCAGCCGGCCGGTGCGCCCGACGTTGGCTTTTTCCATCTCGACACTCGATTCCTGAGCCACCTGGAACTTCGCATCGATGGGCATCGCGCGGTCGTTCTTTCAGCGAGCACGGAAAAAACCTTCGCTTCGCAGATCGAACTCACCACCGGCAACATTACGCTGCGCGATTCCTTCGATTTGCCTGAGAACACGGTTCACATCCGGCGCGAGCAACTACTTTCGAACGACATCTTCTTCGACAATCTCACCTTTGAAAACTTCAACTTGAAGCCCATCGATTTCACCGTCGAACTCGTTTATGACGCTGATTTCGTCGACGTTTTCCAGGTTCGCGGCGTGGCGCGCCGCATTCACGGGCAGTATTACCAGCCTTTCATTCGCGGAAACAAGCTGGTCTTCTCCTATCGTGGGCTCGATAAGACATTTCGTCAGACCGTGGTGGAACTAAAACCATCCCCGGTCAGTATCGAAAACCACATCGCTCGTTGGGAACTTCATCTCGAGCCCTTGAAGAAGATTCACCTCGAAGTGAACGTGACTCCCTTCCAGGAAGGTCGAGATCATCGTTCGGTCGACTTTAGCTTTGCCAACAACCTGCGCCATCGACGCGAAGCATTTCGCGAATGGGAATCGCATTCAACTAACTTCGATTCGAGTAACGAAGTCTTCGACGAGGCGCTGAAGACGGCAACGGGCGACTTCCACGCGCTGCTCATTCCTGATGGCGACGAGCACATCATCGCTGCAGGAATTCCGTGGTTCGCGACCATGTTTGGCCGCGATTCGATTATCGCCGCCTACCAGACGCTCTCGCTCAACCCACAACTTGCAATCGATACCCTGAGAGTTCTGGCCCGCCGCCAGGGGACGGAATATAACGACTGGCAGGACGAGGAGCCCGGCAAGATTCTGCATGAGTTCCGCGAAGGCGAAATGACTCGCTGCGGAGAAGTACCGTTCGGCCCTTATTACGGCTCCATCGACTCGACGCCGCTCTGGCTCATCCTCCTCAGCGAGACCTACAATTGGACCGCCGACGAGAAACTGATCCGCGAACTTATGCCGGCTGCCTACAAAGCACTGGACTGGATCGATAAATATGGCGATCTCGATGGCGATGGTTTTGTTGAGTACAAGAGGCGGTCGCCCAAGGGTTTGATCAACGAAGGCTGGAAGGATTCATGGGACGCGAACATGCACAAGGACGGTCGCGTCGCAGAACCTCCCATCGCGCTCGCCGAAGTGCAGGGGTACGTCTACGACGCCAAGTACCGCATGGCGTCGATCCTAAAGGTACTCGGAGACACCCAGCGCGCCGAACGGCTCCGCAGGGAAGCGCATGATCTTGCGCGGCGATTCGAGCGTGCGTTCTGGATGCCGGAGCAAGGGTTTTACGCGATGGCTCTGGACGCAAAGAAAGAGCAGCTAGGCGTCGTAGCATCCAATGCCGGGCAGTTACTCTTCAGCCGCATCATCGGTCGAGATCGTGCTCGAACCGTTACTCAGAGAATGATGCGGCAGGACATGTTCAGCGGCTGGGGATGGCGCACGATGTCCGCCGACGAGATTGTTTTCAATCCCCTCAGCTATCACCGAGGCTCGGTCTGGCCGCATGACAACTCCATCATTGCCCATGGAATGGCGCTGCATGAACTCCGCCAGCCCGCCATCCACATCCTCACGACCATGTTCCAGGCTGCACTGAACTTCCGCGATTATCGGCTCCCTGAACTGTTTTGTGGCGTTCAGCGTCGAGAAAGCGATGAACCTGTGCACTACCCTGTGTCGTGCTCACCGCAGGCTTGGGCCTCTGGCGCGATGTTCCTCGTCTTGAATTCAGTGCTTGGCATACGCCCGTCGGCACAACGTAAAGAGCTAAACATTATCAATCCGCAACTCCCCGATTGGCTCGACTGGCTGCACATCCGCAATCTGCGCGTCGGTAACTCGCGCGTAGGCCTCGATTTCACGCGCCGCGATCACCGCACGTTCTGCAACGTCGTCGATGTAGAAGGCGACCGTCTGGCCGTGAACGTTGCTTTCCGTAAAACCTAACTAATGCGAGTCGCGTCTCGCATCTTCCGTCAGGGTTAGCGCGCTTGACAGTTCCGCGTCCGCAGCGTGGTATTAATTAGTACGTATCGCAAGGAGATTGGCATGTCCGTAAAGATCACGATCCGCCCCAACGGTCCATATCGCGTGGAATGTGAAGAGGGCGAAGTGGAGTTGTTGGAGGCAAGCGGCAGGAAGATCGACCTGACGGGAAAGAAGGCATTCTCACTGTGCCGTTGCGGCGGCAGTGTTAATAAGCCGTTCTGCGACGGCACTCACTCGAAGATCGGCTTTCAGGCCGCCGAGGCTGCCGTTGCCCACGAGAAGCCGAAGCCTGTGGAGAACAACCCCGAAGCCAGTAGTCCTGCAAAAGGCTAGTCGAAATCGAAGTTGGAACTTCAAGGCGCGCTGCCATGGCGCGCCTTTCGTCATCCACCCGTCAGTGAATCGTCTTCATCTTCCGGCTCATATAGTCCATCAGCAGATACTCGCCCAGGGTATAAGGGGTCGTGAAGTAAGCCTTGCCGCGGCACATTTCCGTCACCTTCTGGACGAACTGTACGAGCCCATAATCGCTTGCCAGCATGAAGGTATTGATCATCACGCCGGCACGCTTGCACTTCGAGACCTCTTCCAGCGTCTTGCTGACCACCAGCGGATCGAGCCCGAAGGCATTCTTGTAGATGCGCCCATCTTCAAGGGTCAATGCCGACGGCTTGCCGTCGGTGATCATCACGATCTGCTTCATGTCCTTGCGCTGACGTTGCAGGATACGCTGCGCCAGTCGAAGCCCTTCGCGCGTGTTCGTGTAATACGGGCCGACCTTCACCCTTGCAAGCTGCGACAGCGGCAATTCTTCCGCCGAGTCGTGGAACAGAACAAGCGACAACGAATCTCCCGGGTACTGCGTCCGAATGAGCTGCGACAGTGCCATCGCAACTTTCTTCGCAGGCGTGAACCGATCCTCGCCATAGAGAATCATCGAATGCGAGCAGTCGAGCATCAGCACGGTCGCGCACGACGACTGATATTCGCATTGATGTACCTGCAAGTCGTTGTATTCAATATTCAGTGGCAGTGCGAGACCCTCGCGCTGAATGGCATTCGAGAGCGTCGCCGTGATGTCCAGGTTCAGCGTGTCTCCGAATTCGTACTGCTTGCTTGCGCCAGATGCTTCGATGCCAGTCGCCAAATCTCGCGTATCGTGCCGCCCGAAATTCGACTTGCCCAGCGATCCGAGCAGGTCGCGCAGGGTTCGATAACCGAGAAAATCCAACCCCTTATCCGTGACTTCGAACTTGACTTCGCCTTGTTGCTGCCCGGTTTGGCCCGGAACCGTAGAAGGCTCCGAGGGGTCATGAGGAGCATCGATGGTGACGTATTCCTCCTGCTCCATCCGCTCGAGGATCTGTTCTACCAGCTCCTCCATCCGGCCTTCCGCCTGCATCTGTTCGAGCTGTTGCTGCATCTCTTCGTCGAACAAATCGCCGTTCAGCAGTGCGTTGCGGATAGCTTCTTTCAACGCTTCCATCGAACGGTCGTCGTCCCCCATCTGGTAAAAGCGCGAATACTGGTCCTGGAACCCGCTCTCCAGCAGGAAATCCGAGAGCGCATCCATCAGGTCTTCCATGCTGAGATCGTCAGCAAGGGAAGGAACGTATTTGGAATACCGAACGCGTTTCATAGCGTCTAGTTAAATGGCCTTCTGTTCTTTTTCCGGAATTCAAGTTCTTCGTCGAGATCCTCGCGGCGAAACTCGCGCTCGGTTCCACGCTTCGGCGCCTTCTCTCCTGCGGAGAAGACACGTTCCTCGCTTCGACCGATGCGCTTGTGTGCGTGCAGGCCTTCCAGGATGAACTCTGCCGCGGAAATCTGAACTTCCGGTTTGTTGTTGTCAGCTAACTTCAGATCGGCCGTCTTGTCCATCAGACCCTGGATGTTCTTCAACCCTTTGAGAACCTCTGCATTCGATGCCGTCTCAGCCAATTGGATCTCTCCGCCGAGTTCGAACCACTGAACCACCTGTTTCAAGTCGCCATTGCCAAAGAACTTGTCGAAGCTGCGAGCGATGGCGGCGCGAATGATCTCCCGAACGACCGTGTCTGCGCCCTTCATCTCGCCTTCGTACTCCAATTCCAGCTTGCCCGTGATCGATGGCATCGCCGCGTAGACGTCAGCCACCCTCGGCACAACAAAGTCGCTGCCTTCACGGATCGTCCGCCGTTCGGCATTCGATATGACGTTCTCCATGACGCTGATCGGCAGTCGCTGCGAGACTCCGGAGCGTTTGTCGATGCGCTTATCTTCTCGAGCAACGAACGCGATCTGTTCGATGATTTCGTTCAAAAAAGCCGGCACCAGCAATCGATGCCCGTTGCGCCGCGTCCAAGCTTCCTGCGTCGTGATAGCCATTCCTTCTTCAACGGTTGCAGGATAGTGGGTTCGAATCTCTGACCCAATCCGGTCCTTCAGCGGCGTAATGATCTTGCCCCGGGCGGTGTAGTCTTCGGGATTAGCGCTGAACACCAATGCGACATCGAGGGGTAGCCGCACCGGGTAACCCTTAATCTGGACATCGCCTTCCTGCATGATGTTGAACAGGCCCACCTGGATCTTTCCCGCAAGGTCAGGCAGTTCGTTGATAGCGAAGATGCCACGGTTCGCTCGCGGCAGCAGACCATAGTGCACCGTGTACTCGCTCCCAAGCTCGTGTCCGCCCTTGGCTGCCTTTATCGGGTCGATGTCGCCGATGAGGTCGGCGATAGTCACGTCTGGTGTAGCCAGTTTTTCAACATAACGCGTGTCGGCGGAGATGTAGGCGATCGCAGTCGCGTCGCCTTCCTTTGCGATAAGTTCTCTGCAACGCCGACACAGCGGGTCGTACGGGTTGTCGCGAATCTCGCAGCCGGCAACATACGGGGTGTGTTCGTCGAGCAACGTCGTCAGCGCGCGTAGGATTCGACTCTTTGCCTGCCCGCGAAGACCAAGCAGGATGAAGTTGTGGCGGGAGAGGACGGCGTTCACGATCTGGGGCGTGACCGTATCCTCGTAGCCGATGATGCCGGGAAAGACCGGGCCGCCCTGGCGTAAACGGGCCACCAGGTTCTCACGCATCTCGTCCTTTACCCGACGGCTCCGCAGCCGCTCTTCGGTAAACGAGCTCTTTCTTAATTCGCCAAGTGTTCGGGGAAGATTGCTCACGAAGGGTACCTCCACGCCCCCGGAGACACTGATTCCGGGCGGCGCTGCCATCCTTGGGACAGATTGTACGCCGATTACGTCACACGTACTTGTGATAAGAACATGTACTCCATTGGACGAGCGGGAGTGCTGAAGCGTTGCGCGATTTCTTGCACGACGGTTCAGAGCGGCTTGACTTTGCGCCGCAGGAAAACTAGAAGCAACACATGCGACTGGACGGAAAAGTAGTGGTGGTGACCGGAGCCTCGATGGGAATCGGAGAGGCGATTGCCAAGCTCTTCGTGGAAGAAGGCGCACAAGTCGTGCTCTCTTCGCGAGACCTCAATCGCGTAGAAGCGGCACGTCAGCGAACCGGTCATCTCGATCGAACGTTAGCCGTGGCTTGCGACGTCTCCGATCCAGGGCAGTCTGCCGCACTCCTTCAAACCACCCTCGCCCGCTTCGGGCGCGTCGATATCTGGGTCAACAACGCCGGCTTCGGTGTAGTCGACTCGCTGCAATACATGGACATGGCGGCTTGCCGTCGCATGTTCGACACCAATCTCTTCGGCGCCATCCAATGCATGCAGCAGGTGATCCCGGCCATGCGCCAGCAGGGAAGCGGTTGCATCATCAACGTATCCAGCGTCGCCGGATTCATCGGCGTCCCTTACATGGCAGCCTACGGCGCAACGAAACACGCACTGAATTGCATTTCGAAGGCGACCCGTGCGGAACTTTCCGGGACTGGGGTGCACGTCCTGAACGTTTGTCCCGGCTTTGTTGCTACGGAATTCTCTGCCAACGCCATCCGCGGTACCGACCGCAAAAAGATGGGTGGTGGCGGCCGAGGTATCTCCGCCGAGCAGGTTGCAAAGGCCACCCTCCACGGCTACCTCTCGAAACGCCGCGAAGTTATCGTCCCCTGGTTCTACAACCTGGTCATCCTCGCCTACAGATTACTGCCCGGCCCCATCGAGCGGACCATGCGGGCCAGGAT
>Ga0163163_10001799_pt1 | contig 18069 bp, 17 predicted proteins | sample S65metaG_FD_119766 | JGI IMG/M metagenome (GOLD analysis project Ga0163163, IMG submission 119766) | Switchgrass rhizosphere microbial communities from Kellogg Biological Station, Michigan, USA - S6-5 metaG | ecosystem: Host-associated > Plants > Roots > Rhizosphere > Soil | place: USA... | reverse complement strand
GCCCTCATCCGCCGATATCCGCATGACGCAAAGCATCATGGCGGTCGCCGAGCCGCTCGGAATTACCGTCCACGATCACTTGATCGCCGGGCGCGAGGGCCACGCGAGCTTCAAGGGCCTGCGGCTGATTTGAGGAGCCATGGCCTCAAGCCGGCCCCGACAATGAAGCTAATTGGCCGCCGCTCTCATACGGCGTGTTAACTCCGCCCTTGTATCCATGACTCAGCAAAGCGGGGGAGGCCTGGATGCGGTGGCAGCTCTGGAAAGAGCAAGGGGGTCTGTTGACCTCCCCGAGCTTCGTCCCCATCGCGCTGTTTACGTCCCTGACGCTGGCCGCCCTGATGCTCGCTTCGATTTGGGCGCGCGAAGCGGAAAACGGTTCTGCCACGCAGCGTGAAGCAGCAGCCCTGCGGACTGCCATAGCAGTCGAACGGCAGGAGCTTGTTGCGCGCGCCGCGTTTCTGGCCCACGCCGATGAGGATGTCAGCGGAATGGCGGCGGCGGAACTTCCCCGCATTCTGCCTGCGCATGCGCGGCTCTTCAGCGAAGTTTTTATCGTCGATTTGAAGACCGGCGCGGCGCGACAGCACGATCAGTGGCAGGGCGCGGATCGCTTTGAGGATCTGCGTTCGATATTGATGCCGCTGCTGGCGCGCTACGAGGCACGTGCGTTCGGCAGATTGCGGGGTTCTCTCAACAACGAGCCGGCTGCCGCCTCACCTCCGGGTGAACCCGCCAAAGCACTTCAGGACGGCGAGAGCTTTTTCATCCGCGATGGCGATCACGTCGACGTGGTGGCGATGGCGTCCATTGCGGCAGAAGCGCGAGCGCCGCGTGCCGTTCTTGTCGGTATCGCCCCACTCAACGGCGCGCTGCTGTCGCGGCTGATTCGCCGCGCCGGAATTGGCCCTCTCGCGCTCGTCTCGACCAACACCAGCGGGTCGGGCCGCGCCGACATGGCGCTCAGCGACGTCGACGGACAGCCGATCGGCGCGATCGCCTGGACACCCTCTCACCCGGGTGACGAGCGGGCGCTCTGGTTTGCCGCGCTCCTGGTTTTCTTCGCCGCGCTTTTCGCGGCGCTCGTCGTCTATCATTCGCGCCGCGTCGCCCGCATCCTCGCCGAAAGCGAAGCACGCGCGCAGCAACTTGCCGGCCAGGATCTTCTGTCGGGTCTGCCGAACCGTGCGCTCTTCAACCAATATCTCGATGCCGAGATCGGGCGAACCGCACGCACCGGCTCCGCATTCGCTCTATTCTATCTCGACCTCGATCGCTTCAAGGAGATCAACGACTCCTTCGGCCACGAAGCCGGCGACCGGATGATCAAGGCGGCAACGCAACGCGTCAGCGCTATTCTGCGCGGCGGCGATCGGCTGGCGCGGCTCGGCGGCGATGAGTTTGCGATCCTGCAAACCGAGGTGCGCAGTCCGCGCGATTGCGAAAAGCTCGCCAAGCGCATTCTTCAGGAAATGTCGCAGCCCTTCGACCTCGGCGAGCAAAAAGTGTTCGCCGGCATATCCGTGGGCATCGCGCTATATCCGCACGACGCCAAGGATTCGCAGGGGCTGATGCGGCGCGCCGACCTGGCGCTGTATCGTGCGAAAAACGAGGGCCGCAACCGGTTCTGCTTTTTCGAGCAGCGCATGGGCGAAGAATTGCGCATGCGCAAGACCGTGGAAGATGAATTGCGCGTCGCCATCGATCGCAACGAACTGACGGCGCAATACCAGCCGATCATGGCCGCCGACGGGGACAAAGTGGTCGGCGTCGAAGCGCTGGTGCGCTGGCGCCATCCGGTCCACGGTCTGATCTCGCCGGACCGTTTCGTCGGTCTGGCCGAGGACAGCGGGCTTATTCTTCCGCTCGGCGAATGGATGCTGCGCCAGGCCTGCAGCGACGCCAAACGGTGGCCCGATCTTTATGTGGCGGTCAATGTGTCCCCCATTCAGTTCCGCCATAACGCTTTTCCCGGCGCGGTCGAGCGCATCTTGAAGGAAACGGGCATGGACCCCTCGCGGCTCGAGCTCGAGTTGACGGAAGGGGTAGTCGTCAAAGACGCCGATCAGGCGGAAAATGCGATCATCGAGTTGCGGGCAAGAGGCGTGCGGCTAGCGCTCGACGATTTCGGTATCGGCTATTCGAGCCTGATCTATTTGCGCCGCTTCGCCTTCGACAAGATCAAGATCGATAAATCGTTCCTGCAGTCAATGGAGATGACCGGCGAGAGTGCGATCATCCTGCATTCGATCGTCCATCTCGGGCGTGCGCTGGGATTGACGGTTACGGCGGAGGGAATCGAGACGACCGATCAGCAGCGATTTCTGCTGGCGCTCGGCTGTCACGAGCTGCAGGGCTTTTTATTCTCGCAGCCGCTCGATGCCAATGGGATCACGGCGCTGATCGAGAGCCGCACGGACGTGCCCGGGCGAGCCGCGCGCGAGATTCAGGCCGCCTGAACTTAGTGCAGACGAAGTTCGAAACTGACCGCGCGGATTTCCGCCGGTCGAATGAGCTTTTCGTGCGCCACCTGCACCGAATAGAGCGCGCCATCGAGCTTGTCGCGCCAGAAGGTCAGGAACTTCATCAAGGTCGGAAAATCGGGAGCGACGTCGTAATCCTGCCAGATATAGGTCTGCAGGAAGCGCGGATGGTCGGGAAGACGGTAGAGGATTTCCGCCGTCGTCAGACCATAACCCGCAAGCTGGCGGATGAAGTCGGGTGAAACGCTGCGTGTCTGTCTTACAGGTCCGCTATCCATCTTACGTCCTCCGAGAAGGAAACGTCAATTTGGCGTTTGCGTTGCGGTAACCCCTTGAGCTGCCGCAGCACAGTCCATTGCGCCGCGCGAAAGGTGAACGCGGTGTTAACCATGCCGCTCGGCGCACCCAAAGATGCAGCAAAGCTTATGCCCTAAAGAAGGCGAACGCCGCTGCGGCTCACGTTTCGTGGGGAGTGTGGCGCGGGGGACGCAGCGCTCCCGCCGTCGCCACGGCGTTACACTGTGCTACAATGTGGCCTGAAAGAGGTCTGAACCATGCCGAGCAGCGAGGTCATCCGGGCGCGCATCGATGCCCGCATCAAACAGGAAGCTGAAGTCATCTTGGAAGCGATCGGGCTTACCGTATCCGACGCCTTCCGGCTGATGATGATGCGTGTCGTAGCCGAACGTCGGCTTCCCTTTGAGTCGCTCATCCGAACGAGACAACAATTCAGGCTATGCTCGAAGCCTGTCGTGGCGGGCGCTCGGTTTAACTCGGTCGAGGAATTGATGGCCGATCTGAATGCCGGAGATTAGGCACACCAAGCAATTCAAGCGCGATTTCAAACGGGAGTTGCGAGGCCGTCATGGGTCGTCGGTTGCGACCGAGCTCCACGCGGTTGCGAACGCGCTTGTCGCCGGCAACGCTCTGCCGGCCCGATATTTCGATCACGCCCTTTCAGGAGAATGGAAAGACCACCGCGATTGCAATTAAGACCTGATCTGGTGCTGATCTATCGCCGGGATGAAGATGGGACGCTGGCGTTGGTGCGTCTCGGCTCGCACAGCGAATTAGGGCTCTGATCTCGAAGATAACCAAGGCGGCAGGGACTCCTGCGCGATCATTTCTTCGTAAGTCGGCCGGCGCCGCACGATCGCGTAATCGGTCCCTCGCACCATCACCTCGGGCACGAGCGGCCGCGTGTTGTAGGTGCCGGCCTGCACCGCACCGTAAGCGCCGGCCGACATGATGGCGAGGAGGTCGCTGGCTTGCGGCTCGACGATCATCCGATCGAGCGCGAGATAATCGCCGGTCTCGCAGACTGGGCCGACGATGTCCGCCAGTATCGTTCGCGCCGCCGGGTTTTGCCGGACCGGCTGGATTTCGTGGTAGCCATCGTAAAGTGTCGGCCGGATAAGATCGTTCATCCCGGCATCTACGACCACAAAGGTTTTGGCCTCGCCGTGCTTCACATAAATCACCTGCGTCACCAGGATGCCCGCATTGCCGACGATCAGCCGGCCTGGCTCGAAGATCAGCTTGCAGCCGAGTGCGTTGGTTCGCCGCCGCACGATCTCGGCGTAGCGGTCTGGATGATAGGATTGCGGATCTTCGTCCGGGCGATAGGGAATTCCCAAGCCGCCGCCGAGATCGACGTGATCGATATCATGGCCATCGGCGCGCAGCACTTGCACGAAATCGGCCGCGAGCGCGAACGCGCGGTCGAAAGGCGCGAGGTCGGTGACCTGCGAACCGATATGAATATCGACGCCGGTGACGCGCACGCCCGGCAGCCGCTCCGCTTGCGCATAAACATCGCGCGCCCGTGACAGCGGAATACCGAATTTGTTTTCGGATTTTCCGGTGGCGATTTTTGCGTGGGTCTGCGCGTCGATATCGGGATTGATGCGGATCGCAATGCGCGCGGTTGTGCCACGGGCGTGGGCGAGCTCTGAGACGGTTTCGAGTTCCTGCTCGGACTCGACGTTGAAACAGAGGATATCCTCGTCGAGCGCCGCGGCGATTTCACGCGGCATCTTGCCGACGCCGGAAAACGTGATGCGCTCGCCCGGCACTCCGACAGCGCGAGCGCGGCGCAGTTCGCCCTCCGAGACGATGTCCATCCCGGCGCCGAGCTGCGCCAACGTAGCGAGCACGGCCTGATTGGAATTCGCCTTGATCGAGTAGCAGACGAGGGCGTTCATCCCGGCGAATGCCTGCGAGAACACCCGGTAGTGCCGGGTGAGCGTCGCCGTCGAATAACAATAAAAGGGCGTGCCGACGGCCTCCGCCATCGCTGGCAGCGCCACATCCTCGGCGTGGAGCACGCCGTTGCGATATTCGAAATGGTGCATGGTCCGTGGTGGAGATCAGAGCAGAGGGTCGAGCGGGAAGCTCGAACGCCCGGTGCCGGGCAGGACTGTCTGGTTGGGGACGCCGGTCTGGTAGGCGGGGCCGAGCGGCTCGGTCGCCAAGCCCGCCGACGGCGTTGCGACCGCGGGCGGAAGCTCCGACACGGTTTTGGGTACGGCCGCGGAAGCGGAGCCCTCCGGCGGCTCGAGCGGCCCACGCCGGCCGCAGCCCGCCAGGCCCGCCGCAACGAGACAGGTCAGAAGGGCAGCGCAGGCGGCGCGGCGGGATCGGGAGGGCAGCAAGATCGGCTCCGGCGAAGCTCTACTATAGACCACGCATGTCTTAATGCGAAGGAACAGCGGACGAACTCGCATCCGTGTTGCCGTCCGGCCGCAGACGATCGAGCCATTTCTGCGCCTGTTCCCGCACGTTTGCGGGTGCGGTGCCGCCATAGCTCGTGCGGCTCTCGACCGACTTGTCGACGCTCAGGACAGAAAACACCTCGTCGGTGATACGCGGCTCGACCGCCCTCATGTCGGCGAGGCTAAGCTTATCGAGTTCAACCTGCCGCGCCGCCGCTTTGGCGACGAGTTGCCCCGTCACATGGTGGGCCTCACGGAAGGGCAGGCCCAGGCGGCGCACCAGCCAATCGGCAAGGTCGGTGGCGGTCGCGTAGCTTGCACCAGCCGCCTCGCGCATCCGGGCGATGGCGGGCTCGAGGTCCCGCACCATCCCGGCGGTAGCGGCAAGGCACAGCGACAGCGATTGCAGGGCGTCGAACGTGCTTTCCTTGTCCTCCTGCATGTCCTTCGAATAGGCGAGCGGCAGGCCCTTCATGACGACGAGCAGGGCCTGCAGCGCACCGAAAATGCGGCCCGCCTTGCCGCGCACGAGCTCGGCGGCATCGGGGTTGCGCTTCTGCGGCATGATCGACGAGCCCGTCGTGAATGCATCGGAAAGCGTCACGAAGCCGAATTGCGGGCTCGTCCAGAGCACAATCTCCTCGGCTAATCGCGAGAGATGCACGGCACAGATCGCGGCGGCAGCCAGCGCCTCGAGCGCGAAGTCGCGATCCGACACGCTGTCGAGCGAGTTCGCCGTCGGCCGCTCGAAACCGAGCGCCTTCGCGGTCATCTCCCGGTCGATGGGGAACGACGTGCCGGCGAGCGCCGCCGCGCCAAGCGGGCTCTCGTTCAGCCGTGCCCGCGCATTCCTCAGACGGCCGCGATCGCGGGAAAGCATCTCGACATAGGCGAGCAGATGATGGCCGAACGTCACCGGCTGCGCCGTCTGCAGATGCGTGAAGCCCGGCATCACGGTACCGGCATGGGCGAGCGCCTTTTCCGCAAGCGCCCGCTGCAAATCCGCCATCTGCGCATCAAGCGCGTCGATCGTATCGCGCACCCAGAGGCGGAAATCGAGCGCGACCTGGTCGTTGCGCGAGCGCGCGGTGTGGAGGCGCCCCGCGTCGGGCCCGACGATTTCGGTGAGGCGCGACTCGATGTTCATATGGATGTCTTCGAGGGCACGCGAGAACGCGAAAGTGCCGCTCTCGATTTCGCCGCGAATTCGCTCTAGACCGGCGGCGATCGCGTCCGCCTGCTCGCGGGTGACGATGCCGGTCTCAGCCAGCATGGCGACATGCGCCTTCGAGCCGGCAATGTCCTGCAAAGCGAGCTTGCGGTCGAAATCGATCGAGGCGTTGATCTCCTCCATGATCGCATGGGGTGCGCTTTGAAAGCGCCCACCCCACATCTCGTTGCTCACTTAAAACACTCCTGACCCGCGAAATGACCGATCCGACCGAGCCGCCCACGCCGAAGCGTTTTCTGTCCCACGCGTTCATACCGGCTCTGGGCGTATGCGTGCTTGCGGCTGCGGCGCTCCTATACGTGACGATCGGCAGCGGCGGCAAGGAAACGGCCGAGGCCAAGGCGTGTGCGGCGAATGCTGCGCAGCGCGCCGCGGTCGACCGCGCCGCCAAGGGCGAAGTCGCGGCGCTCGCCATCGCCAAAGAATCGAAGCCGGTAACGCCGCTCGCCTTCAGCGGCCCGGACGGTCAGCCGGAAACGCTCGACGCCTTTAGGGGCCGGGTGGTGCTCCTCAATCTCTGGGCGACGTGGTGCGTGCCGTGCCGGCAGGAAATGCCGGCCTTGGACCGGCTCGAGGCGAAGCTCGGCGGCAAGGACTTTCAGGTTGTCGCCGTCAATATCGATACGACGCGCCTCGATAAGCCCAAGGCTTTTTTGAACGAAGTCGGGGTGAAGGCCCTGTCCTTCTATTCCGACCCGAAGGCGGACGTGTTCTATCGCTTGAAGCAAGCCGGCAAGGTGGTCGGCCTGCCGACGACCGTCCTCATCGACAGGAACGGCTGCGAGATCGGGACACTGGCCGGTCCGGCTCTGTGGGATTCGCCCGACGGCATGGCGTTGATCGAGGCAGCGGTGAAGTCGTAAGCGCCTCAGGGGTCCTCGGAGACGTGAACGCCACCGCGCGGGTCGACAAACGGCCAGTCGGCGCTCTGCCCAACCTGCCCGCGGTGCCGCAAAAAATGGTCCGCCAGCACGCATGCAACCACCGCCTCGGCGACCGGCACGGCGCGGATGCCGACGCAGGGATCGTGGCGGCCTTTGGTGACGATATCGGTCTCGCGCCCGTAGCGGTCGACCGTCAGCCGGGGGGTGAGGATGGAGGAGGTGGGCTTCACCGCAAATCGCGCCACGATCGGCTGGCCAGTCGAGATGCCGCCCAAAATGCCGCCGGCATGATTGGATAAGAACAACGGCTTGCCGTCGTTGCCGAGGCGAATCTCGTCGGCATTGACCTCGCCGGTGAGCTCGGCGGTCGCGAAGCCGTCGCCGATCTCCACGCCCTTCACCGCATTAACCGACATGAGCGCGCCGGCGAGCTCCGCATCGAGCTTGCCGTAGACGGGCGCGCCGAGGCCGGCCGGCACGCCCTCGGCGACGACTTCGACGATCGCACCGACGGAAGAGCCCGCCTTGCGAAGGCCATCGAGGTACTCCTCGAAGAAGGCCACCTTGCCGGGATCGGGGCAGAAGAGCGGGTTGCGGTCAACCTCCTCCCAGTCCCAGCGCGCGCGGTCGATTCTGTGCGGTCCGATCTGCACCAGAGCGGCACGGACCGTCACCTCCGGCAGCACCTTTAGCGCGACGGCGCCCGCGGCCACCCGCGTCGCGGTCTCGCGCGCCGAGGCGCGCCCGCCGCCGCGGTAATCGCGCAGGCCGTACTTCACGTCGTAGGTGAAATCCGCGTGGCCGGGCCGGTACTTGTCTTTGATATCGCTGTAATCCCTGGACCTTTGATCGGTGTTCTCGATCAGAAGCGCGATCGGCGTGCCGGTGGTCACCTGCTTGCCGCTCGCTTCATCGAGGAACACGCCCGAGAGGATGCGCACTTCGTCGGCTTCGCGGCGCTGCGTCGTGAACCGGGATTGTCCCGGCTTGCGCTTGTCGAGAAAGGCCTGGATTTCCTTGGCCTCAAGGGGGATTCGCGGCGGACAGCCGTCGATGACGCAGCCGATTGCAACGCCATGGCTTTCGCCGAAGGTCGTCACTCGAAAGAGATGGCCGAACGTGTTGTAGGACATGAGGCGCGTCGGGCGCCTTAGTAGGTGGGCCTCTCCGGCCGGTCAAACGTCGGGCCCAAAGAAAGGGTTAACGGCGGGCGACTTGCCCGCCTCCGGCTCTGCCGTTACGAGTCTCAGTTCCGACACGAAAAGATTGGAAGCGAAGCGGCCGCGCCTGCGCTGCGCCATTCAACGGAACTCTGTGCGTTCTCTGTTCTATTTCCTCGCGCTGATATTCGTCCTTGCCGGCCTGTCGCCGGCAGCGGCGATTGAATCGGTACGGGTGCCGCTCGACGCGTCCGCGATCGATCTGACCGAAGCGGTCGAAAGCTATTCGTCGCAAGGCGACCGCCTGCAAGTCTCGACCGCGCCGGGCGGCGACGGCATCGTTCGCCGCATTGAAGTGCGCGCTTTGCAGCCCGGCACCCGCCCGAGCTGGATTGTCTTCGCGCTGACGAACGACACCGACGAGCAAATCGAGCGGCTGATCGTCGTACCGCATTTTCGGCTTGTCGGCTCCGGCGTGATCTGGCCAGACCTCGGCGCGACGCGGCTTTCGGCGATCACCGCGAGCCAGAGTTCTCCGCCGGAGCGCGTCGATTCTCCCGACGCGGATGTGTTCCGGCTCACCCTCGATCCGGGAACGACGATCACCTATGTCGGCGAGCTTCGCACGCCGAGCCTGCCGCAGATCGTGCTGTGGGAGCCGGACGCCTACAAAGACAAGCTGACGAGTCTCACGCTCTATAAAGGCATCGTCATCGGCATTGCCGGTCTGTTGGCGCTGTTCCTGACCATCGTTTTCGTCATCAAAGGCGCCGTCATCTTTCCCGCGGCGGCGGCGCTCGCTTGGGCGGTGCTCGCCTATGTCTGCATCGATTTTGGCTTCTGGAACAAAATCTTTGGCGTCGAGGGTCAGGCCGATCGCATCTGGCGTGCGAGTGCGGAAGCGGTGCTCGCCGCGACGCTCCTCGTCTTTCTTTTCGCGTATCTCAATCTCAGCCGCTGGCATGTGCGCGCCTCGCATGTGGCCGCCGGCTGGCTTGCCTTTCTCGTCGCGCTGGTCGGCCTCGCAATTTACGACCCCGCTGTGGCCGCAGGCGTCGCTCGCATTTCGCTGGCGACGATCGCCGGCGTCGGTTTCCTGCTCGTTCTTTATTTGACGACGCACGGCTACGACCGCGCGGTCATGCTGATCCCGACTTGGTTCCTGCTGCTCGTCTGGATCTGCGCCGCCGCGTTCACGGTGACGGGCACGTTGACGAACGATCTCGTTTCGCCGGCACTCATCGGCGGACTCGTGCTCATCGTCATGCTGATCGGTTTCACGATCATGCAGAACGCGTTTGCCGGCGGCGGTCTGGCACATGGCGCGATCACTGACGTGGAACGGAAAGCGCTGGCGCTCACCGGCGCCAACGACGTGATCTTCGACTGGGATGTTCCCGGCGACCGCGTCTTCGTCAGTCCTGAAATCGAGGCGCAGCTTGGATTGAAACGCGGCGAGCTCGAAGGCCCGGCCTCGACCTGGCTCGAGCTCATCCATCCCTTTGAGCGGGACTCCTATAGTTCCGCGCTCGATGCGGTGCTCGAACAGCGCCGCGGTCGCGTAAACCAGGAATTTCGGCTGCGCGGCGCCGACGGGCATTACACCTGGTTTCGCATGCGTGCGCGGCCGGTTGTCGGGCCGGATGGCGAAGTGATGCGCATTGTCGGCACGCTCGTCGACGTCACCGAGGCGCGCACCGCGCAGGAGCGGCTTCTGCACGATGCCGTGCACGACAATCTGACCGGCTTGCCCAATCGCCAGCTGCTTTTCGATCGGCTTGGCGCGGCATTGAAGCTCGCTTCGGTCGATCAGCGCATCCGGCCGACTGTCATCTCGATCGACATAGATCGATTCAAACGCATCAATGAATCGATCGGCCTCTCCGCCGGCGATTCCATTCTGCTCACCGTGGCGCGGCGCATCATGCGCCTGTTGCAGCCGCAGGACACGCTCGGCCGCATCTCGGCCGACACGTTCGCGATCATTCTGGTCTCCGACTCGCAATCCGATTACGTGATCAAGCTCGCCGAAGCCCTGCGCCGTTCGCTATCAACGCCGGTGACGTTCGGCGAGCGCGAAGTGGCTTTGTCCGCCTCGATCGGCATCGCGCTGTTCGATCCGAAACTGTACGGCAAGCCCGAGGACCTCTTCAAGGACGCCGAGATCGCCATGCGCCAGTGCAAGCACGGCGGCGGCAATCGCATCGAGGTGTTCCGCCAGACGATGCGCGCGCAGCGTTCAGACCGGCTGACGCTCGAAGCGGATTTGAAGCGGGCGCTCGGCCGCGGCGAGATCAAGACCTTCTTCCAGCCGATCGTGCGGCTGGAGGATCGCACAGTTGCGGGTTTCGAGGCGCTTCTGCGCTGGGACCATCCGCGCCTCGGTCGTCTCGGCCCGTCGGAATTCATCCCGATCGCCGAAGAGACAGGGCAGATCATCGAGCTCGGCGTCTTTGCGCTGGAGCGCACCGCGCGCGAGCTGTCGGCGTGGCAGAAGGCCCTTGACGTGTCGCCGCCGATTTTTGCCAGCGTCAACGTCTCCTCCAGCCAGCTGCTGCGTCACGACCTCCTGCAGGATGTGCGCAATGTGCTGACGCGCTCCAATGTCCGCCGCGGCACGCTGAAACTGGAGCTCACCGAAAGCCTGGTGATGGAAAATCCCGAATATGCCGCGCAGATGCTGGCGCGCATTCGCGATCTCGGCGCCGGGTTGTCGCTCGACGATTTCGGCACCGGCTATTCCTCGCTGTCCTATTTGCAGCGGTTTCCCTTCGACACGATCAAGATCGATCGCTCGTTCGTGCACTTGAACGGCAACGGCACGCGGCCGGTTCTATTGCGCTCCATCGTCGCGCTCGCGCACGATCTGCAGATGGAAGTCGTCGCCGAAGGTGCCGAGACGGAATCCGATGCGATCGAGCTTTACCAGCTCGGCTGCGAATTCGCTCAAGGGTACGCGTTCGGCCATCCGATCAGCGCGGCGGATACGCGCAAGCTCGTCGGCGCCGCGATGGACGCGGCGGCGTAGCGCACTTTCCCGCCTTTCATGCCTCGGGATCGCCGTCGGGGCGGATCTCCCTTCCTCCTTGCATAGCCCACCAGCTTACAGTACGTTATGACAAACGTAAGAACAGAGACATGGCTACAATTACGCTAAAGCTTACGGCTATGGGGAATTCGATTGGCGCGGTCTTCTCGAAAGGAGCGCTAGCGAGGCTCAAGGTCGGCAAAGGTGACACGCTCTTCCTGACCGAGAGCCCGGATGGCTACCGGCTCACACCTTACAACCCCGATTTCGAGGCTCAGATGAACGCGGCACGTGCGATCATGAAGAAGCGTCGGAGCGCTTTACGCGAACTTGCTAAGTGACCGTTCCGATTTGGGTGGATAAGGACATCGTGCTTGCGATCCATGATGAACAGATTGCCGAGCACGGTGGCGCAGTAGGTGTACGCGACATAGGCCTGTTGGAATCTGCTCTGCAGCGCCCCGTCCATCTCTTCAATTATCAGAGCCCAGACCTTATCGAATTGGCTGCGGCCTACGGCTTTGGCATTGCCCGCAATCAGCCCTTTGTTGATGGCAACAAAAGAACTTCGGCGGTGGTGACCGAACTTTTCCTACACCTCAATGGATTTCAGCTCACGGCATCCGACGCCGAGTTTGTCACGACATGGCTCGCGCTCGCCGACAAGAGCATGGACGAAAGCGAATTCATCGCTTGGCTGCGTGCGAATACCGCTCCAGCTTAGTCAGCGTATGTACGGGCTATACCGCTTCGAGACCGCTGCTGCGCAGCGTTCCTTAGGATGAGGGGTGGTGCGTCCGATTCAGCGGCGCCGACAACACCGCCGCGATGACCAGCGCCGCGGCGGCGGCAAGCGATGGCGCAACATAGCTGCCGGTGCTCTCGCGCAGGAAACCCGCGAGCGCCGGGCCGACGATCTGGCCGAGACCGAAACCGGCCGTGAGTGTCGCGAGCACGCGCACCGGATCGGACAAGGCCATGCGCCGCCCGCCGGCAAGCCCAAGCGAGGTAATCGCCATGAACGTGCCGCCGAGCAGGATCGCCGCGGCAATGACCAGCGGAATGCTCGTCGCAACGACGCTCGTTGCAACGCCAACGGCTTCGGCGAAGCAAGCCGCAGCGTAGGCCGCAAACAAGCCGACGCGGTTGGCAAGCAGCGTCCACGCCCAGACCGAGGGGATGCCGGCGAGGCCGACGATCGTCCAGACAGCAGGCTCGAGGGATCGCAGCGTAGCGCTCTCGCGCACGATCACCACAATGAAGGTTGCGGTGATCACATAGCCGAAACCGAAAAGCGTGTAGCTCGCGAGCAGCGCGGAAAGGTCGCGCGGCCATTGCAGCTTGTGTGACGTCGCGGATGCCGGCGCGCGACAGAGGTCGGGAATGTACCGCAATGCGAACAGCGCCAGCGCGGTCACGAGCCCGCAAGCGAGCCACTGAACGCGCCAGCCGAATCCTGCCGCGTTCAACCCGGCAACAAGCAACGCGGAAATCGCCATGCCTGCGCCGACACCGCCGAACAGAAGCGACACGTATCGCTCGGCCTGCATTTCGGCGAGCCGCACGAACACGATCGGCGTCGTGTAGACGAGGACGAGCGCGCTGGTGATGCCGCCGAGAAAGCGCAAGACGGCGAACATCGGCACATTGGACCAGGCGCCCATCAGCGCGGTCGTGATCGCGCTCAAAACGACTCCGATCGCAATCACCCGCCGCGGCGTCTCGGGCGGCCGCAACACGCTCGTCAGCAACGCGCCGACGAGATAGCCGAGAAAATTCGCCGAGGCGATCCAGCCGAGGATTCCCGGCGAAAGCTGCAGCGCCTCCTGCATATGCGGCAGGAGCGGCGTATAGACGAAGCGGCCGATGCCCATCGCCGCCGCCATCAACGCGCCGCCGGCGGCTGCGACTTCGTAAGCTGCCCGTTGCGTTCCCTTGTCGCGCGCCCTCACTTCTGGACGAGCGGGCAATTACCCTCATTCAGCGGCCGGAACGCCTGATCGCCGGGAATCGTCGCCAGCACATTGTAGATGTCCCAATCGCTCTTCGATTCCGCCGGCGTCTTCAGCTGCACGAGATACATGTCGTGGACCATGCGGCCGTCCTCGCGGATCTTGCCGCCATGCGCGAAGAAATCGTTGACGGGCGTCGCCTTCATTTTTGCGATGACGGTCTTTGCCTCGTCGGTGCCGGCCGCGTCGATGGCCTTGAGATAATGCGTAACCGCGGAGTAGACGCCCGCTTGATACATCGTCGGCATGCGGCCGATGCGGTCGAAAAAGCGCTTCGAGAAGGCGCGCGTCTCCGCATCCTTGTTCCAGTAGAAACCCTCGGTAAGGATGAGACCCTGTCCGTATTGCAGCCCGAGCGCGTGCGCGTCGGTGACGCTCATAAGCAGCGCCAAAATCTTTTGCCCGCCCGCGACGATGCCGAACTCGTTGGCCTGCTTGGCGGCATTCGATGCGTCGCCGCCGGCATTGGCGAAAGCGATCACTTTGGCTTTCGACGCCTGCGCCTGCACCAGGAAGGAAGCGAAATCGGACGAATTTAAGGGATGGCGCACCGAGCCGAGCACCTTGTCGCCGCCTTTCTTGACGACGTTCGTCGCATCTCGCTCGAGCGCCTGCCCGAATGCGTAATCGGCGGTGAGGAAGAACCAGGTATCCTCGCCGCGCTCGAGCATCGCCCTGCCGGCGACATTGCTCAATGCGTACGTGTCGTAGGTCCAGTGGATCGTGTTCGGCGAGCATTGCGGACCGGTGAGATCGGAGGTGCCGCCGCCGGAGACGAGAAACACCTTGTTCTTCTCGCGCGTGATCGTCGAGACCGCGAGCGCGATGGAAGACGTCGGCACGTCGGCAATCGCATCGACATGATCGTTGTCATACCAGGTGCGGGCGATGCTGACGCCGACGTCGGGCTTGTTCTGATGATCGGCGCCGATGATCTCGATCTTCTTGCCTTTGACCGTGCCGCCGAAATCCTCCGCGGCCATTTGCGCGGCGGTGAGCGAGCCTTTGCCGGTGCCGTCGGCATAGACGCTCGACATGTCGGTCATGACGCCGATCTTCACGACATCGTCGGAGATTTGCGCGTCGGCGGCAGAAGTGAGGGCCGCGCTGCAGACGAATGCAGTCACGCCGACAGCAACAAGAGCGGTGATGCAACGCTTCACTGATTCCTCCCGAGTTCGCCGGATCGTTCCGTGTCTCTGTCAGACCTCGCCTGCCGCGACAAGCCATTGCGGATCGAACCAGCGGTCGGCCTCGCCATCATACGGCAGGCGGTTGATATCCCAGTGGCGCACCAGCGGCGCATAGGCCGCGTAGACGGGAGGCCCGCCGCCGACGATGATCACGCGTTCTCTGTACGTGTCGATGACATCCTGCGGCCGCATCGACGAGCGGATTTCGACAATGGTGCGGTCCGCGAAAGCGAAGGCGGGGATCGAGGCGTATGTGCGTGGGCCCACAAGCAGCACATGGCCGCGTGACAGCTCGAAGAAACGCGCCACATCGGCGAGATATTCGGGCCCGGTATTGCCCTCCCATGGCAGGCGTCCGTCGAGGCCGAGCTGACCGCGCTGCCCGATGGCGCAGATGACGCGAATATCGGCCAATCCCGCCTCCTCTAAAGGCCAAGGCGCGTACGCTTGACGAGCGAGTAAATCCGCTTCAACTCTGCCGCCAAATCAGGCCATCTGCCTGCAATCGTCGGCGAGAACAAGCAAGGAAATCAATGGGCTCGAACCGGGGCCGCAAAGCCGGCCGGCATTTCCTGCAGATACCGGGCCCCTCGCCCGTGCCTGACCGCATCCTGCGCGCCATGGACACGCCGGTGATCGATCATCGCGGGCCCGAGTTCAAGGAACTCGGCCTGCGCTGCCTCGACGGCATGAAGCGCATCTTCAAGACGAAAGATCACGTCGTCATCTATCCCTCGTCCGGGACCGGCGCCTGGGAGGCGGCGCTCTCCAACGCGCTTTCGCCTGGCGACCGCGTCATCATGTACGAGACCGGACAATTCGCCGTCCTGTGGCGCGCGATTGCCGAGCGCTTTGGGCTCACGGTCGATTTCATTGCCTCCGACTGGCGCTCCGCCGTCGATCCCAAAGTCATCGAGGAGAAGCTCGCCGCCGACAAAGCGCACGAGATCAAAGCCGTCTGCATCGTGCACAACGAGACCTCGACCGGCGCGACCAGCGCGGTCGCCGAAGTGCGCGCCGCGCTCGATGCCGCACGTCACCCGGCGCTGCTCCTCGTCGATACGATCTCGTCGCTCGGCTCGATCGATTATCGCCATGACGAGTGGCGCGTCGACGTGACCGTTGGCGGCTCGCAGAAGGGCCTGATGCTGCCGCCGGGTCTCTCGTTCAACGCAATCAGCGCCAAGGCGCTTGCCGCGTCGAAGACGTCGAAGCTGCCGCGCTCGTTCTTCTCATGGGCGGAGATGATCGACATCAATCAAAGCGGCTATTTCCCCTACACGCCGGCGACGAACCTGCTCTACGGCCTCGCCGAGGCGATCGACATGCTCGAAGAAGAAGGCCTCGACAACGTGTTCCGCCGTCACTACCGGCTCGCCGAAGCGGTGCGCCGCGCTGTCTCCGCGTGGAACCTCGAGATTCTCTGCCGCGATGCGGCGCGCCGCTCCGATGTGCTGACCGGCGTCTTCGTGCCGGACGGCATCGATGCCGATAAAGTGCGCACACTCATCCTCGATCACTTCGATATGTCGCTCGGCACGGGCTTAGGGAAAGTGAAGGGCAAAGTGTTCCGCATCGGCCATCTCGGCGACACCAACGCTCTGACCATTCTCGGCGCCATTGCCGGCGTCGAGATGGGATTGGCACTTGCCGGCGTGCCGCATCAGAAGGGCGGCGTCGATGCAGCGATGGATTGGCTGATGCAGGACCAAAGCGCCGGGGTCAAAGCCGCGGCCTGACATGCACTGAGGAGCGCGGCCTCTAAGAGCCGCGACGGGAGAGGAACAATATGGAACAGCCGACAGCGCGCCGCAGCATGGGCCGTTGGTACATCCTGGTCCTTATCAGCCTGATGTACCTCATTACCTATCTCGACCGCGTCAACATCTCGACCGCAGCTCCCGTGATCAGCAAGGAGTTTGGTTTCGACAAGATCACAATGGGTGTGATCTTCAGTGCTTTCACTTGGGCCTACGCCATGTTTCAGGTTCCCGGCGGTTGGCTCGGCGATCGCTTCGGCGCGCGCAACGTTCTCACGACGATTGTGACCTATTGGTCGGCAATGACGGCCGCAACCGCCGCCGCCACCGGCGCAACGTCGTTCATGGTGTTCCGTTTCCTTTTTGGTATCGGCGAAGCCGGTGCATTTCCGGTCGCGACGCGAGCCATGCAGCTCTGGTATCCGAAACACGAGCGCGGTTTTGTGCAAGGGATCACGCATAGCGCGAGCCGACTCGGTGCGGCGATCGCGCCGCCGATTGTCGTCCTCATCATGACAACGCTCGGCTGGCGCTCGGTCTTCTATATTTGCGGCGCCGTCGGCATCATCTGGTCCATATTGTGGTACTTCGCCTATCGCAATCTTCCGGAAGAGCACGGACTGGTCAACGAAGCGGAGCTCGCCCACATCCGTGGGACCGACGCGCAAGGCATCGTCAATCGCCCCAACATCGCCAAGAAACCCAGCGTGCCTTGGGGAACGCTCCTGCGCTCTCCGAACATGTGGGCGATCATGTGCGCCTATTTCACTTACGTTTATTGCCTCTGGATATTCCTGAGCTGGCTGCCGTCCTACCTCGTGGAATTCAGGCATTTCACGTTGCTCAAGGTCGGCTTCCTGGCTTCGCTGCCGCTTTGGGCAGGCGTCGTCGGCGACACGGTCGGCGGCTTGGCGACAGACTGGCTGTTCGCCAAAACCGGTAATATCAAATTCGCCCGGCGGGCCGTCGCTATCACCGGCATGCTCGGCTGCGCCGTCTTCATCGTTCCTGCGGCGCTGGCGACGGAGGCCTACACCGCGGTTTATTGCTTGACCGCCGCCATGTTCTTCCTGGAATGCACGATCGGCCCGTCCTGGGCCGTTCCGATGGACATGGGCGGCGAAGTCTCGGGCACCGTCTCCGGCATGATGAACATGGCGGGAAACATTGGCGGCGCGCTGTCGCCAATCGTCTTTGGCGTGTTGGTCCAGTTCGGATCGTGGCAGGCGCCATTCATCGTCGCCGCCAGTTTGCTGGTCATCGGTTCAGCGATTTGGGGATTCTGGCTCGACCCGAGCCGCTCGGTGGTCGAGAAGCGGCCTGGCGCCGTCACGCCAGCGGCGGCGACGGGCGCCCCGACGGGGTAATTGCCGCCGGGCCTTGAGTTCGGCGCGTCCTTCCGGTCTAACCGGCGCGCCGCCCGTTTAGAGCGGCGAAGCGGGATGCGAGCGGATGAGGCCGCCCGCGTGTCCTGGGGCGGACGTGGCGGAACAGGTAGACGCAAGGGACTTAAAATCCCTCGACTTCCAAGTCGTGCGGGTTCGATTCCCGCCGTCCGCACCACCTTCGAAATCAGGCACTTAAACGCGACGCGAGAATCCCTC